>WNFF01002258.1_pt1 | contig 17653 bp, 33 predicted proteins | sample 5400441 | NCBI WGS metagenome assembly WNFF01 (sample SAMN13153345, study PRJNA577476) | soil metagenome | isolation source: 120 cm saprolite under Douglas fir tree site 2 hole 3 replicate 1 | place: USA:California | collected 2015-04-18 | reverse complement strand
CTACGGAATGGAACGGACAGAGAGATTTGCCGATTGCCGATTTCATCCAAGACGCAGGGTTTAGACAGAAGATAGACACCCTAACCAATTCACAGTTCCAAGATTTCAAATCCGCGGTTGATATGCTCATCAAAGCTGGCCGGGATGAGAAGAAGATCTATGTTGAAGGAGAAGCTCGTGATCTAGCCGCGACCAGGCAAGAGATGCGGGATAAGCTCTCCACCTTTGGTACAACCCCATCCAAAGCAGATCCGGGTCCGTTTGCGTGGTTCCCGCGGCTGGTTGTCTATGGCCTAACTGCCAAGGAAACCATGTTCAATCGCTGGGACCGGAATGACCCTTGGGGGATATTCAACCGGACATTTTCCTATCCCTTCGCCCGAGCAGCCAATCATGAATCCGCTATGCTCCGCGAGGCCTCGAAGCTGATTGGCGAGATTGATCGGCCGAAGGATGTAGGAAAGCTAGTCGATGCTCCGTTCGATGATCCGTTGACCTTTGATCCAAATTCTCCTGGCTCCGGTGGCTGGACTGGGTTTAGCAAAAGCCACGTCTATCAAATGATCAACAACGCTGGGAATGAATCCAACCTCCGTGTCCTCGCAGGAGGGTTTGGGATTGAACCCGAAGCCGCGATGAAATGGCTGGGCCGGAACTCAACCAAAGCTGATTGGGATCGGGCGCAGAAGCTAGGGGACATATTCACCAAATATGTGAAGCTCTCTGGTAACATGTATGAACGCATCGTTGGTGCACCGTTTGAGAAAATCAACCTCAAGCCAATCGAAGTCACCTTCGCGGATGGGACTATGGCCACCTACCCGGGTTGGTATCACCCACTCAAGCGAGACCCGATCCGCAATCTCTGGACCCAAGACGACGCAGGTCTATGGCATGAAAAAGACGTTGGCAAACGAGAAGACGTCTACAACTCCACCGACTTCTACCATTCTGCCACAGCTAATGGCTACACCAAATCCCGCACCGGTGCGATCTATCCGCTGGATCTACGCTACGACATGACGCCCAATTCTCTGCGCCAGATGATCCATGACATTGCCTTCCGCGAGGTGGTGCTTGAAAGCCAAAAGATCTTCGCCGATCGGCGGTTCCAATCAGACGTTGCCAAATACTATGGCCGGGAATACGCTGACGGTCTCATGCCCTATCTCAAACGCATTGCTGGTTCCGAAGGCTCAGCCTCTCGCAACGAGGCCCGGGCCAATTCTTTCCTTGAGAAATTCCGGCAGAACATAATCTCCACTTACATTGCAGGGAACGTTGGAACCATCGCCAAGCACGGCCCAACTGCTTGGGTTTGGTCGATGAAAGAAGCTGGGATTGTCCCATTCCTCCGTGCGAGGTTTGGTGGAGTGGATGTGAAGCAATATGGTAATGCTGTGCATACTCTTTATGGTCAGTCTTTGGATGTCGCTCTCCAAGACCATGACTTCGTAATGTCCAACTTTGAAGAAATCCAACGCCGGGAGCGCCATTGGCAAGACACCTTTGGGGCTCAGCAGAATGAGTTTGAACAAACCTCTAATCTCCGAGCCAAAATGATGCAATGGGGAGCGGCTGGAGTGGCGTGGTCTGACATGGTCTCTGCCAAGCCAACCGCGTTGGCGATCTACGACACAGCTCGCAGTGAAGGCCTCTCCCATGGCGATGCAGTGACCTTGGGTGAACGTGGGGTGCGCCGAGCTCATGGCTCAACCGCGATCACCAATCAACCGCCCGCGGTCCTGGGCGGTGGACAGCTCAACCGGTTCTTGACAAGTGTATATGGCTTCTTTGGCACAGCCATGCAGCGCAGGCTCGAGCTTGCTTATCAAGCCAACGACATGTACAAACTGGGTCGTGAGAAAGAACTCGCCAAGGCCGCAGGCAACCTCCCATCATTCGTTTCAGGCAACCTCCCATCATTCGTTTCAAACTTCATGACCTATGTTGTCTGGCCAACGATCATCGAGGAAGCGGTTCGCAGTTATGCAACCCAGCGAAACGAATCTTGGCCTGCGTATCTCGCCAGCGCAGCCACTGGCGGGGTTGCCTCCTCCGTGCTCTACGCTCGTGACCTCATCCACGGCCTTGTCACCGCGCACGATCCTGGCGTTGGGCTCCTATCCTCCGCAGCTCACGACACTGCCAAGCTCTATCGCGATGTCACCAATCCATCCCGCTCCATGACCCGCGAGCACGCTGGCAAGACCGTGCAAGACGTCGTCACAGTTCTTGGCGAGGCCACTGGCATGTTCCCCAAGGAAATTGGCAACATGGCCCGATTTGGCCTTGACATCTACAACCGCCAACAGCACCCGCGCAATCTCAACGAAGTCATCCGCGGGATCACTCATGGCGAAGCCCAAAGGAAAGTGTCACGATGATGAACGAATACGTCCTAGTCCTAGTAATCGGCGCTTTATCAATCCAATCTCTAGCCCTGATCTACGTCCTAATCCGCATGATCGGGGTCACCGATCGCGCACTCGCTCGGGCGCAGGCTCCGGAGGCAGTTGGTTCCACTCCACCTCCACCTGTGTCCACGCCGGGGAAGGCGACCGTCGCACCGCTCAAGCCTTCCCCGGCACCAGTCTGCACCCAGCCAGTCGAAGTAGTTGACAAAGGCCTCATTGCCTTCATCAAAAAGGAAGAAGGCTTTCAACCCAAAGCCTATTGGGATTACAAGCAATATTCTATCGGCTACGGAACGAAGGCCAATTCTGCCACTGAAGTTATTACCGAGTCCGAGGCCGAGGCTAGGCTAACGGTCGAGGTTGACAAGGCAGATACCCTTGTGAAGAACTTCGCTACAGGCCTTCCAAAGGGCATACACCAAGCCCTTATTGATCTTACCTACAACGCTGGTCCTGGATGGGAACACGCCTCTCTCGGCGCTGCTGTTGTATCGCGGGCCTGGGATACCGTCAAAGCAGACATCCTCCAGTATAACCACGCTGGCGGTGTAGTTAACGCTGGGCTAACCGCTCGGCGTGAAGCTGAAGTATCGTGGTTTGACAAACCCTTATAGGAGAGTGGAAATGGTAGTTGATATCAAAAGCGTGGCGGGTGAAGCTGACACGATCATCAAGGATGTGATGAAAGTTGAGCCTGCGGTGATTTCTGCGGTTGGGATGTTCGTCCCGGGTGCTGCACCGATCGCAGCGATGGTGCAGCCAGCGATTCTCATGGCTGTGCCGTTCTTGGAACGTGCTTTGGAAGACATCGTTGCAGGCAACAATGGGGATGTATTCCAATCAGTGATTCAGTTGATCCAACACATCACCGCTGGGCAACCGAACTCACCGATTCTTGGGGCCAGCAAACCGGTCATTGGCACTGCTTAGCGGTTTCACTAATGGGTGGGGTAACTGATCCCACCCATTTACTTAATGGAGATTGCGATGACAGGCGAAGCGTGGATCGCTCTTGGAACGCTTATCTTTACAATCATAGCCGCAGTTGCAGCATCGATAATATCTTTGTCTAATAGTAAGAATGAAATCCTGAAACGAATGGCGGATGATAAGGAATCGATTGATGATGAATTGAACGCGTTGCGGATGTCTGCTTATGAAGAATACAAAACGCTTCGTCAAGAAATTGGCGAGGCCACTTCTGTTGCCCGGGTGGAGTTTGGGGAGACTATCTTAGCTATCCGTGAGAAGGTATCGCAGGTGGAAATGTGGACTCGGGATCAGCTGACAGAGACTCGTCATACCTTGATCGGCGGCATAGATCAGCGACATGTTATTGTGATTGAGAAGATTGAAAAGACTGATGAACGTGTGCGCCAGTTGGAGCTGGGTGCAGCTAGGCAAGGTAGGAGCTAAACCTCACCATCTGTTGGTTTCTCAATATGCGGATTTGCAGCCCGCCATTTGCGTTGGCCGGTTTTATAATCCGCAGCGGTTGTGGGGACCAATAGCCCGGTGTTTTCCATGTGCTTCATCAGTCGATCTAGTGTATGCAGTGGTACAAGCTGCCGAGCATGGTCCATTATCTTCCGCTCGGGAATTCCGCCTTTGAATATTGGTTGAATCCCCAACGTCAGTGCGAAGTGGTAAATTTCATCCATCGCTCTGGCATCCGCATTCCCCGCACCGGCTTTGAATATATCCGGCATGGTGGCTTCCGCTTCCACAAGCCAAGTCAACGCTCGGTTGAAATCCTCCACTGTAAGTAACAATACGTCGCTTCTATCAATGGCTGAGACCATTGATAGCTTATACAAATGCATTCTCCGTCTTGTGCAGTAGTGGAGCAGCTTGGGATGGGTTGGGATGGGAGGTTCGCCAAGTGCTCGCCAATTGTTAACCGCGGTTCGGAACTCCGGAGTAATCCCGAACGTTCCCACAAGCCCAGATATACTGAGCAAATCATGAGTAAGGTTTGCATCAAGCGCAGTGTCCACTTGTTCAAAGTCATCGCCAACGGTCCTTTCATCTGAGAAAACGAATATGGTGCGTGAACAAAACCCTTGCTCCCAAGCCCGCTCTGGAAGGTAGTTCATTAACATTGATGGCTGCGTGCCGATGATTAGATTGAGCTGCGGGCGCTCGATCTTAATATCGATGTTATCTGTGACCCTTGTCCGCCGATACACGCTAACATCGTACATATGCGACATCACCCCGGCAGCTTCTTCATCATACTTATGCATAAACGCGGTTAGCTCATCCGCAGTGACATACATTGTATTATACGTAAATGTCCCCTCAGGCATGTGCATAACCGTTCGTTGACTTGCCTTCAATGCCTTGATCATACTCGCCGCGGTCATTGTCGTTGGGGCCAACTTAGGCTCAGCCAGTTCCATGTAATAATCCCTAGCTGTATGTATCGTCTTCGTCTTCCCAACGCCCGGGTGCGCAACGAGCCCGCAATACAAATTAGGATAAACCTTCCTTCCTTGGCTGATCATCCAAACCCGTTGCTCCACCGCGGCGCCAAGCACGCTAATCGCTGCCCAAAGCCGGAAGATCCTTGGGCTCTCAAGCCTTTCTGCTGATTCTACGAATGAGTTTATCCAACTCGGATTCCTGCGGAGTGCGTGTCCGTTGGTCGTTCCCGGTGTAATCTCTGAGCCCATCTGGGTTGCTTTCCGCCCAATTACCTTTGTTCCAGCCGACCTTGCAGTCATAGGGAATGACCATGGTGCGGTCGTTGGAGAGAACAATCCTCTCCGGCAGTGCGGCTTGGAGCGCGGGGACAACCTCGTCCTCACGCTCTTCGGGGTACATGAATGTCAATGCGTCGTGGTCTTGGAAAACGATGACCGCACCTGCCGTCCTGGCTCGCCAAATGCGGAGCATGGCACGGTTGACTATGTCGGCGAGTGAACCCTGTGGATCGTAAGCATAAGCCTCCCGCTGGGTAGCAGGGTCACTACGGCGTCCAAAGAACCATCGTTTTCGTCCAGTGAGCGTCTCAAGGCAGCCAACTCTTGAAAGCTCAGCGTCGTTCCATCTAAGTCGCTCAAGATGTGCTGGAAATGCATTGAAGTACTTTGGCTGGAATCCAGCGACCACCCGCTCAGGGAGTTTGGTTTGTTCTGCGAGGGTGTGGGGTTGGCCACCATAGTTGCTTCCGTGTCCGAGCTTTTTGCACATGAATCGGTAATCGTAATGACGGTAGTATGGCCGTTCCGCGATAACTTTATCTCGCTTGATGTTTCCAGTCCATCCAAGATCAGGCCAGCAAAGCCGTGCAACCGCTGTATGAATGTCTCCCGATTCGACAGCGTCGAGGTATTTCCAGTCATTGAATAGGTTCCCTTCTATTGCTCCGACGATGTAGCTTTCGCCTGATTTTGCATCGAACTTGGCGAACTTACATCCTCGATCGGCGATGAATATGCTTCTAAGACTTTCCTCCACGTTCTGAAAGTTTCCGCCAGTGCCAAATTCGCTAAAGCTAGAGCTAAAGCGACCGGTGTTTGTTCCGGCGATGTTGTAGGATGTTCGCATTCGTCCGTCATTGTCTACTCCCATTTCGAGGGCTTCGATTTTCTTTGACAATTCCCGTAGCGCGATTAGATGCGCTACGATTGGCTTGGCTATGGTCCAGGCCCGGATCTTTTCCAATGCATCGCGATCAGCTGTTGGACGGCCTTGTTTCTTGATGCTGGGGATTTGCAAGTGATTATAAAACAACTCCATTACTTGAGGAGGACTACGCCAGCTAAAGCTAGGTATGCCAACACCATCAAGCACGATGCGACCAAGGCTACGTTCAAGAAAGTCGATCTTGTCATGAAACTCATTGATGACCTCGCGCTTGCGGTGAGAGTCGATTAGGGATCCCCTACACCTCATCTCCAACACTGGGCCTTGCAGCGCTCGGGAGAATGCGTAGGTCTTCGCGGTGGTTGCGTCGAGCTGGGGATGGATAGTGTTGAACACTTCGAGGGTGATGGCGCAGTCTAGGCCGTTGTAGATTTGATCTCGCTCCCATTGGTTTTTGATGTCGGTGGGTTGGGTGGAGTTGGTGTGGATGATCTTCATTCACACCCGCCTGTTCATTGCGAACCTTCTCTCTCGCTTCGGCCGGGGCACTGGACGATCCATTAGTGCAAATAATTCGTATAATCCCTCACCGGCTTCGCTATCTCGTAATGGCTCAATTTCTTCATTACTGTATTTACGTGTCATAAAATATACCGCTTCTATTACCTTCGGCTTGCAAGCTTCTCGTGTACTCCAATAGTCTTTATCTTGCGATGATTGTTGTACTATATTGCGGGACAGCTTCTCTATAGCTTTCACTGTAAACCCATAACCAGATTGGCGCCTGTAAAGGTTCAATGTCCATAGGCCCACATATGCGTATATGTTCGGTTCTCCAGTGAATTTGTTCAATCCGTTGGTTTCATACCATCCATCCAACAGTAGGTTTTCTTCTAAGGATCTAACAATCTGATCCATCATGCATCCCTCTTCACCGTATCACTCCGCTTCCGCTCACTCTTCCAAGGCCCATGGTTGGTATAAATACTCCCCAGAAATCCCAGACTCTTCAAACTCTCCGGTTGCAGCGCGTGGTGGAGGAGCATCGTATCGTGGACCGCGCCTTGGGTTTTGATCTGGTAGCTCCTGAGGAGGAAGGCAATGTCATAGAGTCCATTTTGGAAGACTTTGGGGATTGTGCTATTCTCAAGAACCGAACATATAAGGCGCCAACAGTGTCGTTCATCGTTCGCAGTGTTCCAATAACATCCGCTTGCGTTGCGATCGTCATGGATCGGTACAACGAGCGCAAGGTCTCGTCGGGGAGCAAATCCAATGCATGTAATCTGGGACCCACTTGTTTCAATATCCACAGAGAGTAGCGGACATCCGCGGACATGGTTTTCAAAGAAGGTTTTGATGTCTTCGAGGCTCGGCTCTGTCCAGATTTCAACCCTGGGTCTTTCAACATGCGCGGTGTCCTTTTCAGTGTTGATCTTTCCAAGATCGGCTACTACTGTGGGTCGCAATTCCCATTGCCTGTGCACAGCGCTAGGATGATAAGTGCACAAAAGCTTATACCCGCTGACGCAATGAGTACTAACAGCGGTTGTGCCCCGAAGCTTCCTAACCCCAGTAGTCCCCAACATAGCCCATATAGCAGTATTCCCCAGACAGACAATGAGATTAGGATCATGAGCGAGGATTTCATCCCCAAGACGACCCAGCTCTGGGGCGAACTCAGATCTAACATACCCGGCTTTGAGAAGCTTGGCGTAATTAGGGAGGCCGGTTGCTTTCCCTCCGCAGAAGTATTCGAGTTTGTTCCCGGGTGGGTAGATGTTGAAGACGTTGGTGCGGAAGAGTTCTTCACGATGGTTCTCCCAGATTTTGTCCAGCGCCCAAGGGTCCCGTGTGGCCCAGAAGCTGCGGAGATGGGCTGAGTCGAATGGGGAGAGGGCGATGGCGGAGGATTCATCGAGCATGCGAAGGAGTTCCGCACCGGTAGCGCCGACGAAGGTTCGGTTAATCCTGGCTTCGGCTTCGCCGCGCTGCTCACCGATGAGAAGTATGGGTTTCATGAATGTGGCCGAAACTCAGCCACGCGTTGGAAGGTCACTTTCCACGTGTAGGTATCTTCTATAATCATCTTGTAGATATCCCCGTTCTCGCAGAAGATCAGAACGTAATCGCGATATTGGCACGTTGATACAATGCGGTTCATCTTACTCTCCATCCAAGCGTTTGATCTCACGATCCACATACCACCGAGCCTTTTGCAGATCCTCGATTTGATATCCCTTAAACCCGGCTCGCCAAATATACTTCACCGCGTTGCCGAGATTGAACGACATCCATTCGACTACCGTGATGCATTCAACGTTGGAAGGATGGCTGGTGTAGTGCTTGGGATGGTTGATGGTATCTTCCGCAACATCCGCGCTATCGTTCGATGGTCTCGGCATAGCGCTTTCGCTATCGAGTGAACTGACATTCCGCTTGCGTGAGCGTGGCGCGCCAAACATCTCTCTAGGGGTGTCATGTGCGCTTTCGACATTCCCTGAGATGCTTTCTTGCACGTCATTTTCGATCTCCTTGAGCATTTCTTCGCTGATCTGGAATGGTTTTTGCATGTAGACTCCAAAAATAAGGATGGTGCATTTGCGCACCATCCAGTTGGGGAGGAACGGGATTAGTCGTAGGTGAGATCGTTGGTCATGGCGAGGATGAGATTTTCGATCTTGTCTCGAGCCTCAGTCATCTTGGGCCGGTTGGCTTTGACTAGTTGCTTATGGATGAATAGCAATTCGGTTAGTTGATAAGTCTCACCAGCGGGCTCGGTTGCGCCTTCGTTGTCCAACATTCAATCCTCCTTTACGCTGCGGGCGCGGTGCGCTGGATCTTGGCGAAGGTTCGCTTGGTTTCATCGCTCGTCTCGTGTTTGATGAACGCAAGCACGCTTGAGTTGGGGACGTTGTCAATGCAAGCGCTCAGGCTCGCACCTTCCTCCAAGGCTCCGCAATGCTCAACAAACTGCTTAAGCATGAACAAACTGTCCTCGGTCACCCACTGGTCATGGTTGACGATCTTCCCACTGACCCCGCCTTCGAAAGCGAGAAGCTCGGCCTGGTCGACGTCTTCGAGAGGTTGGACGACTTGCAACTTGAACCGCAGCCCGGGAGTTTTCTTCCTGCTGGATTCGATCTGCTCTGGCAGACCCTGGACCACGCAGAGGTAGGTACCCTCTGGCAACATCGGCGGTGGCTTGATATCATCAACGGATCGGGAGAGGATGTCTTCGAAGTTGGTGGCCATTGGATTAGAATCCTTCTGGTATATAATGGGTGCGTTTGGATTCGGTTTGGGGAGGGGCTGAGTTGGTTTGGGTCTGGATTGGGTTCCTTTCCTTTTGAATAACGCCGAGTATATGCTCCTCGATCTCTCGGAGAATTTCCCTGGTAGGTTCGGATAAGGGCGGGTTGAGGCGGATGAAGTAGGCGTGGAGGTTGATGAACTCCGCGAGCTTCATTTGACGAGAGGGTTTGGGCATTAGCGGGGAGTTCCGTCCGGCAAACGAGTGATCGCAACGTTGGCCCACATTGCATTGGACCTATGAGCACGAACTACAAAGGTCTTGTCGGGACCGTCAGGTAGAACCTCATCGAGAACATCGTTGTAAGCCTTGGCAGCTGCTCTGACCTTTGCCATTTGCTCAATCTGCTCGTCCGTGGGCTTGAGGTATTCATAAGTGCTCGCGTGCATCAAACTCTCCTTTTCAATATAACCGCTTTGGGCTTGTCTGCACTGGCTGCGGTTGTTGGCCCGCGCAGGGTTTCGAAGAAGGTAGCCAAGCCAGTTTCAATGGGGAGTTCCGGCGACATCTCAAACGGCTTGGGATTGGCTAGGTCGACAAGCATGGTGGAATTGGTTTTGATCGTGCGCTTGTCGCGGATGTTGGTGTAGAGAATGACCGAGCTGAAATACTGCGGGATCTTCGGACTCAGCTTCTGCCCAACCCCTTGCGGGAAGCCTTTTTTCGTGCCGTCGGGTTGGTCTTGGTATGAGATATGCGCGATGACGATGACATTAGTTTGGAAAACACTGGAGGTGAGGTTTGAGAGAACCATCTCAACAGCATCTTGTGCAAGTCCATAGATTGCTCGGCCGTCAATCTCTCCTGATTTACCAGGCCTGGCAACAGATTGGTGGAAGTCGTAGGCGGCGTCACACAGCCGAGAGAGACTATCAATGACAAGTATACTTTCACTTCCCCATTCGGATGGAGAACCCAAGTCAACATTGTCGTAACTCCATTTGTCGAGCATTTTCATTGCGGTGATGAATGCGGTGGCTTTGCCGTCGAGTGCTGGGCCCAATGGTGTTGGCTTGTAGCGATCGCGAAGAGTGCGATATTCAACGTTGCCGAGCAGATCTGGACACTCCCTCAGGACTTGGTACTTGAGACTATCAAGCAGATTGTCCATGTCGAGGATGCGTAGTTTGTAACCGGCCTTGACGAGGGACACAAGCGATCCGGTTTTGCCGGTCTTGGCATCGCCGATTAGGAGTAACTTGGTCAGATCGTTGGATTGGTGATCGGTGAGGGAAGGCATCATTCCCACTCCAAAGTCAATTTAATCTTCTCCGGCCAAGCCCGATTAGATCGCCAGGGCTTGTCCAGCTCAGCTTTCATGACATAAACCGAACTAACCACGTCCTTCTTCTCCTCAGAAACATAACGAACCGAATGTTTCTTTTCCTCGAAGAACTTGAGTTGGGTTGTGCGGGTCTCGGGCATCACGCGGTTCCTTTGGGTTGGGAGAGCATCACTTCGGTGTAGATCGTCAACAAATCCCCGTCACGCAAATCATACATATCCATGTTACATTCAATCCGGATCTGCGTTGGTGAGCCGTACTCTGGGCCAAAGCTGATCGTGAAATGACTCTGCCCGCGATCGACCACACGAGCCTTTAGGAGTGGGAGGATGGCTCGAAGTTGTTTGTCAATCATCATCTATTCCCAATCCTAGAAATATCCCTGGCAGATCATTGAAACAGATAATGCCGAAGTAGTGCCAAGCATGGATGTTGAGGTTGAATAGCTTGAAGATATCTAGCGTGGCTTTAGCGGGTTCCATCTCAGGTCCTCGTCGAGTTGAGTGAAATCCGCGTTCAGATAATGCTTCCGGACTTCTGGGTTCTTCGAACAAACTCCTCGGAACTTACACCCACCATACATTCCACAAGCAGTATCATTCATTGGCCAATACTCCGCGCGGGCGTAATCCTCGGCCATTTGGAGGACAGGTTCGAGATCGCCAAGCCATTCGTGGATGAGCTGATCGCTGGTATAGATGGGCCGGCGAGCGAAGCGATTGGGTGCTTCAAGCAAAATCTGCGCAGCCTCAATAATAACACCACGCATTGGGCTGTCTAGGACGATTTGGCCGGCGAGGGAATAGAGGGTTACTTGATTGTTTGGGCTGAACCCGGCGAAGTAATAATCGGATGGGTTGGTTTGGGTTGTCTTATGATCGAGGACGAATAGATCATCATTGTAAGTCACCACGCGATCTAGGTGTCCGCAGAGGATGTAGGGCTGCACCGGAGGATTTTCATCTGGAGATTGCTGAGTGGGTCCCCAATCCAGTTCCCAGCGAAAGCTCAGCTCCACCGCAGGTTTGCCGTTGGCTAGGATGAGGGTCTCACACGGGTCGCTCCGGAACTCATCGAGATAGTCCACGACCAGCTGCCGAAGCGTGTTTGGATTCTTATACTGGCCTGCTTTCGTTGTTGGGTCGGGGTCAAAGTTGTGGCTACGCACCAAGAGATTACTCATAGTCTCACGCACCGCGTCGTTGAAAGGAATCCCGGCTGCTCGAAGATTCTCGTAGTCCTGAATAGCTTCATGGTATTCGATGCCAAAGCGCAGGTGAACGGATTCGTCTTTGGGAACATAACCGCAGATGATGGTGTAGAAGTAGTACCGTGGGCAGAGCTTGATTGCGCTGATGGAGGTCGAGTCCCAGGCGAATTGGATTTTAGTGTTTGGGAGGAATGGAGAGGGTTGGGTGTCGGGCTGGTCGGTCATCAAACCCTACGGTTCATTTTAAACACTGGCTTATTCAGCAGAGAGTTGATATCCAGCTTCGGTCCACCATCCCCATCATTCTTCTTCGTCTTCACTCCGGCTTGTCGCCTCGCCCGCTGCTGACGCTGATACGCAACTACAGCATCAATATACTTCGGCGTGACAATGCCAGAGCCAAACTCGATCTCTTCGTCAATCCTCCGCATGAGTTCATCAATATCAGTCGGGTCGTCTTGGTTAGTATCGCTCATGGCCCATACCTCAAGCTGTGTGTAAATGCGTCCAATCCACACTTGGTGCAAACAGTCGTACCACCGCAAACATAGCCGTTCTCGTCTTTCAGATCTATCCAGCCTTGGAAGTCGTGTTTGCTGCCATCGGTGCAGAGCTCTTCGTTGGGTGTGGCATGGAAGAACATTTCATTGTCGGGTTTGGTCATCGCCACATGCTCCGCAGAACGCATTTGAGGCCAAAGGCTAGAAGCTCCATCGGGGTTAGCCGAAATCGAATGTGAGCTTCTGGATTCAGATCTTCCACATGCAGAAACGTTCCTGCGTACTCATCCTCGAACTTTATCATTGGGCCCGCATTAAAGAACAACAATGTCCACGTTCTCATTCCTCCATCTCCTCTAGTTCCTTCGTTCTGATAAAAATCGTCCCTGGCGGATTCGGTTGCAGAATCATCATATCCTCATATCCGCCAAACATCTTCCGTGCATCGTAGAGAGCGTTGATAAACATCGCCTGATCATTCGGATCAACCTTGATCTCAATCCCGATCTCCTGCAACGCGGCTGCTTCCCAATAGCGCAGGTAGGTTTCTGGCGGGGATCTAGTTGCCATCGCCGAGCCTTAATTCAATGTCTTGGGCCTCAATACCATCCCCAAACTCGTGAAAGCGCCCATCGATCCATACGAAGTCTGGGTTATTCGCAATGGCGTTGACCAAGGCTTGAATGGCCTGGGTTTTGCCACAGCCTTGTGGTCCGTAGGCGCTAATCTCAATCCTGAATGGTTGTCTCATTGTTCTCGGTCCTCACTATGATCTTCAATCAACAATCGATTCACAACCTCGATCTCCCTCAACGCTGGATCTTCGGGCTCAACTTCGCTCAACAACTCAATACTCCGCGGCGCATTGCGCATTTGCACCGCATAAACCCACCAATCTCCAGCGGAATCTTCCTTGAGTTGGAGCTTCAATGTATCGTATTCACTACACCCAAACATCAGCTCCCCGGGTTTATAAATCTTCTCATTGTTCTTCCGATGTAGCCGCCGAAACTGATGACACCGATGTCGGAATTCATGCGAGGCTTGGAATGTGCCTTTCCAGATCCGTCCTCCCTGCGGATCATCCACAACAGCCTCGAAGAACTCATGGCAGTCAGGGTAGGCTTGGATTGAGCTGCTTAGTGCCATTGACGGTACTTTCTTGGATTAACGTGCTCGACTCTGGGCAACTGATTAGTGTGATCGAGTATGTTCGGCTGTGGAGTGTGCCCTCTCGAAGCAAGCGGAATGCGGTGTTTTGAAGGCAGCGAGCGAGATTGCCGATGTTCGTGTGGACTGCTCTAGAATCAGGGAGTGGTCGGCCGTAGAGCCCAATGTCAATCTGGCGCTTGGAGCAGCCGGGATTGGCGAAGATGAAATCGAATAACTGGTTATGCGTGTGGGATAGGCGTGGTGGGGAGGCGATAGCTTTGTGGCAATGGGGACATAAGATGGTCATTGGAGTAGCTTTCCCTGTGCCATTGTGATGATAAATCGTTCCATCATTTTGAGGTTCTCGGAGATGCAGATCCAGCCATCGGCGAGGGCATTGTCCTTTGCCGAGCTTCCCTGCATGCGTACGAGGTGACCTTGCGTCGCGGTGGCTTCTTGCAATTCACGCAACAGATCAATCATCTTGGAGAAGTTCAGGCCTTGGGTGACTTGGCCGCCGAGGGTTTCGTAGTGCATCAATCTGCTCCCTTGTCCCCGTTATCAGAATTGATCCACTTGCCTTGTGGCAGAGTCTTTCGCAGTTCGTAGGTTTTCATCAATTCCGGCCGAAGCAGGTCATTAATCCGATTGCTCTCCGACCGCTTCCGGGAGATCGTACCTTCGTGGAGGTAGTTGAAGTGCGGCTGCATTTGGTTCCAATCAGTATATTGGCCCATCTTAGAAATCTGCTCGTCGATGTCGCGGATGGCGCGGTTGGCAATGTTCAATTCCGCTTGGGTTTTACCAGCAATGTTTTGCAGGTTGCGGATATGGTCCATAAGCCCCTCGTTTTCTCTGCGCAGGTCCGCAATCACACTCCAAGGCCAGATTTTCATAGCTCATATCCTCCGGTTCATTTTAAACGGTTTGGGTTTGATCAGTGTGGAGACATCGATGGTTCGCTTAGGCTCAGCCTCGGACCGATAGTGGTCAGGCCAATCAGACCAATCCTTATTCATGATTGCTTCACTCGCATCGGTGATTGGGATCTTTGGATCATCGCTGGTAGGCGCCCAGAATAGTTCATCGAGGGACCAATTGCTAAAAGGATACGCGCGGTGCCCGCTAGTCGATACGATCCACCAATAGCCGAGGTAATCACACTCGCCACAGGACATTTGCATGGCATCGTCGCCGTTACATTCAGGGCACTTCATCCGTTCTGCGATATCAAACGTAGGTTCGCCGCGGACCTTGTGGGCGATGAGGTATGGCTCGCCGATCATTTCAACACCCCAACTCTTCTCAAAACCGCTTCCGCACTGGCCATGTCCTTCATCGTCACACCCGCGGCCATTAATTTCCTATTCAGCGCAGGTCGATGGATGTAGGGCTCGCCGTGGCCTTCAACGGAATGCCACGCTCCAAGGATCGCCAAGCACTTCGCCAGTCCGCCCTCTTGGATGGGGAACTTAAGCACACAGGGAGAGTTGATCGAGGGAACCTCCGCGTAAACATTATTGTCATCCATCCAGCATTTGATTGCGTAGGATGGGGCTGCGGAGGGTGCGAGGGAGTCGGTCATTGCTGGTTCCTTAGCCAAAAGCGTAGTGCTGCCCCTGCCTTCGTTGAATCACCTTGATGAATCTGCAGAAACCGATCGGCCCAAGCACGCTCTATGTCAGTGGCGACGGGCACACTGATCCCAGCCTCCTCAAGGGTGCGCTCAAGATCATAATCCTGTAGCTTTCGACTCATATCCGTCTCCAACTTGGATAATGCGCAGGTGGGAGCGGTTTGGCAGCCACAGGTGGATTCGAACCACCGTCTACGGAGTCAAAGTCCGTCGTCGTAGCCTCTTGACTATGTGGCCCTAAGCGATCTTGAAGTTCCAGTCGTGCCACATCACGATAATGAAGGTCTGCTGGTGTGGCCCATTCCGGTCCCATTTGGACCCAACCACCGCGGTCGTAGTCGAACCACCAGTCGTCTCCGACATGCTCCCGTTGAAGGAACTTGGGGAGCATTTCCCTATGGCGGCAGATTGGGCGCACTCCAGCCGGGCAGTCGCACTCCGTTTCTGTGCAAAGGTAGCTGCTCTGCACGTTCATATCGTCATCGAATTTGCTGATGCGATATTGATCTCCGGAGTGATGGCAGGAATAGAGTGCCATGTTGTTATTTCCACATCAGTGCGAAAGGGATTAGCAGTGCTCCGCCGAAATATAGAACGGCTAACACTGCTGCGGGCCATCGAATGTAGAATGGCATTTCTTCCCAAAGACAGTCGGGGTGTTCATAGTCCCATTTATGTGTCATCACCAATTCTCCCTCTTGTCCCGTTCCATCTCACGCTCGTCGAGGTAGGCTTCGCTGCATTGCGATTCGTAATACTTGGCTGTGTAGCTGAAGTTTGGCCAATCGGTTAGGGCTAGCCAAAGATAATAATCGACAACGTGAAGGGCGTGTTGGGGCTCAGTCATATCTCTGACAATCCCTTGGATGCATGGCACAATACGCTCTGCGCTCGTATTCCTCTCGGCCAATCCCCTCACGCTCATGGCGACCTCGGTATCGTTCCTCCGGCCCGCGATCATACGGATCATACCTCCTCTCAGGCAAGATTCTCCGCTGCTCATCCGGTCCCCAATCCTCAGGCCGTGGGAATGGAAAGGGCTGGGCTTGAACCAATGTTGGGCCACAGATAATTGCCAGTGCCAAAACAAATCTATATGTCATTTTGGTTCAACCTACTGTAATTCTCATGTATGGAGATCGCTGGATGGTTATTCGGGCCATGCTCTTCCATGGACAATCCACACATGCACCATTTGTGATTATCACACGTCTCATCCCCGGGACAGGCCACTTCGCATTTCATCCTCGCCTTTGGCCCAATCCATGGATCACCTTTGATCTTTGAACGGATGTCTTTGAAGTCAAATACAATGCTCATTGCTTCCGCTCCCCTTCCCCTTCCGCTTCCACGATGTATCGAATCACCCCTTCACTGAATCCATCGATATGCGTCCAGCGACCATAGCCAACTCCGTTCTTGTAACTCGCTACGTTGATCATGTAGGCCTTCTTGGCGACTGGCTCAGGCACGTGGTCATGACTTTGCTCATCGGTGATGACGATTAGGCGATCGTTGGGTGAGACTAGGCCATTGTTGTGCATGTATACATTGAGTATCTCCAACGCTGCACCAAGCCTTGTTCCACTATGGATTTGCGAGTTCACCACTGCTTGAACCCCAGCCAAACCCCGGAACGGAGGGCATTCCACTATGTTGTCGCTGAACGAAAACACCCGGCACTTCCCGGGCCAAAGCGCAGCCAACCCAGCTGCGGCATCTATGCAAGTCATGTCGGATTTGGCAGAGAGTTTGTGGTCCATTGAGCTGGAGACATCCACGAGTATATAGGTGGTGCCACTTAGTGCAGGTAGCTCTGTGATAGCCATGCACAAAGCTTTGTCTAGGGCCAATGCGTGCCACGGAGCCGCGCGCATGGCTGCGATATAGCGGAAGGGCAGGATACGGTGTGCACCGTTACGTCTAGCAATAATGTGTTCATCGATTAGTTCTTTGTCTACGTTAGCTGTGCCCATATTGCGGAGATTGCGAAGCAGTGCGAAATAACCAAGCTTGCCTTCGGCCAATAGCCTAACCCAAGTCTCACGCTTGTCTGCGCCACTGGACAGGGCTACTTCCCAAGTATCTGGGGTCACCAACTCTCCCTTCACAGTCCTTCCCCAAAGCTCTCGCTGGGCTTCGGTCTTGGGCTTAGCCCGAGCCAGTCGGATTACATTGCGCAGGTTGTAGCGGGTGTTATCCTTGCGATACTTGGCGAGACCATATTCATCGAACTTCGGCAAAGCCAGTTGCAGACCCTTGCGAAGCTGATGATCCAATGGGCCAATGCCACTACGCCAATACACCGCCAACATCTCGCCCATTTCATCCGCGCGTTGGATGCATTGAGCGATGGTTGTGGCTGATTTGAAATCAGGATGCTGCCTTAGCAACTCTGCGCAAAGCAATAGCGGCACATGGCGCAGGTTGAGGTTGCTGCGTGCATGGATCGCCAACCGAGCGATGTCTTCGGGAATGCACAATCCACAAAGCTCCGCAATGCGATCTGCAATAGACTTGCCGCTTTCGTAGAATTGATCCTCCCAAAG
>WNFF01001727.1_pt1 | contig 17662 bp, 16 predicted proteins | sample 5400441 | NCBI WGS metagenome assembly WNFF01 (sample SAMN13153345, study PRJNA577476) | soil metagenome | isolation source: 120 cm saprolite under Douglas fir tree site 2 hole 3 replicate 1 | place: USA:California | collected 2015-04-18 | reverse complement strand
TCAAGCTCTACTGCGACGTGGTCAGGCTTCGCAGCTTCTCCCGCGGGGCCGCCGCCAACGCGGTCTCCCAGTCGGCCGCGAGCCAGGCCATCCAGCAGCTCGAGGCGGACGTCGACGCGGTCCTGCTGGACCGCTCGCGCCGCCCGCTCCTGCCCACGGAGCAGGGGCAGGCGTTCTACGACAGTTGCCGCACCCTGCTCCAGGGATGGGAGAAGGCGCGGGCGGAGCTGGCCGCCGCGCGCGAGCGCGTGGAGGGTACGGTGCGGGTGGCCGCGATCTACTCGGTGGGGCTGCACGACATGAGCCGGCACATGCAGCCGTTCATGTCCGCCTACCCCCAGGCGCGCGTGCTGCTGGAGTGCCTGCATCCGCACAAGGTGGTGGAGGCGGTGCTGGAGGACGAGGCCGACGTCGGCATCCTGTCCTACCCGGCCGCCACGCGCGCGCTCAGCGTGCTGCCCCTGCGGATGGAGCCGATGGTGCTCGTCGCGCATCCCGCGCATCGGCTGGCCCGGCGCCGCTCGGTGAGCCCGACCGAGCTGCAGGGCGAGAAGTTCGTGGCCTTCGACCGCGACCTCGCCATCCGCAAGGCCATCGACCGGGCGCTGAAGCAGCATGGGGTCAAGGTCGACGTGGTGATGGAGTTCGACAACGTCGAGACCATCAAGCAGGCCATCGGCATCAACGCGGGGGTGAGCATCCTGCCGCGTCCCACCGTCCTCAACGAGTCGGGCATGCGCACGCTGGTGGTGGCGCCACTGGCGTTGCCGGGGCTGGTGCGGCCGATCGGGATCATCCACCGCCGCGGCCGGCGCCTCACCCCGGTGGTGGCGCGCTTCATCGAGCAGCTCCAGAAGCCGGTCGACGGGGGCCCGTGATACCGTAGTCGCCATGCGGATCCCCCGCGTTCCCACCAGCCCCTGACGAGGAGTCGTGGCATGAGCGAGACCCCCGCGTCCCTGATCATCGCGGCCAGCGAGAGCGACTCGAACCTCTACTATGCCTGCCGCTTCCTGGCCCCCGATCCCTTCGTCTTCCTCCAGGTCAACGGACGGAAGACGTTGCTGATGTCCGATCTCGAGGTCGACCGGGCTCGGGCCCAGGCGCGGGTCGACGAGGTGCTGTCGCTCTCCCAGTGGGAGGCCAAGGCCCGGCAGCGGTGGCCCCAGCCCCGCCTCACCGACACCGTGAGCCTGCTGCTCGAGGACTACGGGGTCAAGGCGGTGGAGGTACCGGGGGACTTCCCGTTGGAGCTGGCCGACCGGCTCCGCGAGCGGGGCGTCACCGTCACCCCGCGTCCGAGTCCTTTCTTGCCGGAGCGGGTGGTCAAGGCCGCGGAGGAGGTGGCGGCCATCGAGGAGACCCAGCGCCACACCGAGGCCGCGCTCGAAGCGGCCCTCCAGATGCTCCGGGAGAGCGTGATCCGCGGCGACGAGGTGCTCTACCGGAGCCGGCCGCTCACGTCCGAGGACCTCAAGAAGACGGTGAACGTCTCCCTGATGGAGAACGACTGCATCGCCGAGCACACCATCATCGCCTGCGGGGAGCAGGGGGTGGACCCGCACAACCAGGGCTCGGGCCCCATCCGCCCCAACCAGGGGATCATCTTCGACATCTTTCCCCGGTCCTCCCGGACCCGGTACTACGCCGACATGACCCGGACAGTGGTCAAGGGAAAGGCCTCGGACGAGCTCCGGCGCCTGTACGACGCGGTGCTGGCCAGCCAGCTTCGGGGGATCGAGCTGATCCGCGATGGAGCCTCCGGCTCGGCCATCCACGCCGAGGTCAACCGCACGCTGGAGACCCGGGGGTTCATGACCGGGGTGGTCAACGGCCGGAACCAGGGCTTCTTCCACGGCACCGGTCACGGGGTCGGCCTCGACATCCACGAGCTGCCGCGGATCAGCCGCCTGGATTCCGAGCTCAAGACCGGCCACATGGTCACGGTCGAGCCGGGGCTCTATTACCCCGGCCGAGGGGCGGTGCGCATCGAGGACATGGTCCTCGTGGAGGGCAGCGGCTGCCGCAACCTGACCTGGTCCCCCAAGATGGAGCTGCTCGAGCTCTAGGGGATCACCGTAAGGGCCTGGTCGGGCGGTCAGACCGCGGACAACCTTGCTTCTATTCAGACGTTTGGGTAGCATGACTAGGGAGTGTCACGCCTCTGATCGTTGCTTTCCAGAAGCCAGGGTGACCGGAGCCACTCCGCCTGCAGGCTGCCGTAGACCGGGCATGCGTTTGGACGGAAAGGACACCGAAGATGAGTGAGAGTGTGGCCGCCACGCCGACGGCTTCGAAACCACGCCGCACCCTGACGCGCGCCGTGATCCGGTTCGCCGGAGACTCGGGCGACGGCATGCAGGTGACGGGCGAGCAGTTCACGAGCGAGGCCGCGTGGGCCGGCAACGACATCTCCACGCTGCCCAACTTCCCGGCCGAGATCCGGGCCCCCGCCGGCACCCTGTTCGGGGTGTCGAGCTTCCAGCTCCAGTTCGGCAGCCAGCGGGTCTACACCCCGGGCGATCAGCTCGACGCGCTGGTGGTGATGAACCCGGCCGCGTTCAAGGTGCACCTGGCCGATCTCAAGCCGGGCGGCATCCTGATCGTGAATCCCAGCGCGTTCGACAAGCGGAACCTCGACAAGGCGGGCTACACCGCCAACCCGCTCGACGATCCGACGCTGGGCGAGAAGTACCGGCTGCACCAGGTCGACATGGAGGGGCTCACCAAGAAGGCCCTCGAGGACATGCCCCTGAACGCGAAGGAGAAGGACCGCTGCAAGAACTTCTTCGCGCTCGGTCTCGTGTCCTGGGTGTACACCCGGCCGCTCGAGCCGACCCTGGACGCGATCAAGAAGCGGTTCGCCAAGCGCCCCGAGTTCGTGGAGGCGAACATCCGCGCGCTGAAGGCGGGGCACGCCTTCGGCGAGACCGCGGAGATGTTCGCCGAGCACTACGGCGTCGAGCCGGCCGAGATGCCGCCCGGGGTGTACCGCAGCATGACCGGCAATCGCGCGCTGGCCTGGGGCCTGCTCGCGGCGGCCGAGCGCACGAAGATCCCGGTGGTGTTCGGAGCCTACCCGATCACTCCCGCGAGCGACATCCTGCACGAGCTGGCGCTCCACAAGCGCTTCCGGGTGCGCACCTTCCAGGCCGAGGACGAGATCGCGGCGGTCACCGCGGCGATCGGCGCCTCGTTCGGCGGCTGCATCGGGGTGACCGCGTCCAGCGGACCCGGCATCGCGCTCAAGGCGGAGGCCATCGGGCTCGCGGTCACCGCCGAGCTCCCGCTCGTGATCTTCGACATCCAGCGCGGAGGGCCGAGCACCGGCCTGCCCACCAAGACCGAGCAGGCCGACCTGATGCAGGCCCTGTACGGCCGCAACAGCGAGTCGCCGGTGGTGGTGATCGCCCCGGCCACTCCGGGGGACTGCTTCTACATCGCGTACGAGGCGGTGCGGATCGCCATCAAGTACATGGTGCCGGTGATGGTGCTCTCCGACGGCTACCTGGCCAACGGCTCCGAGCCGTGGCTGATCCCCGACATCAAGACGCTGCCCGAGATCTCGGTCGCCTTCCGTACCGAGGCCGAGGGGTTCTTCCCGTACCTGCGGGACCCGGCCACCCTCTCGCGACCCTGGGTGCGCCCGGGGACGCCGGGGCTCGAGCACCGCATCGGCGGCATCGAGAAGCAGGACGTGACCGGCAACATCTCCTACGACCCCGACAACCACGACCACATGGTCCGCACCCGCGCCGAGAAGGTGCGGCGGGTGGCCCAGGAGATCCCGCCGCTCTCGATCAACGGCCCGGCCACCGGCGAGGTGCTGGTGGTGGGCTGGGGCGGCACCTACGGGGCCATCACCGCCGCGGTGGAGGAGGCGCAGGCCGAGGGCAAGGCGGTCGCCTCGGTGCACCTGCGCCATCTCAACCCGCTGCCCCCGGACCTCGGGCACATCCTCCGCCAGTACCGGCGGGTGCTGGTGCCGGAGATCAACAGCGGGCAGCTCGTGCGCATTCTGCGAGCGGAGTACCTGGTCGACGCGGTGGGCTTCAACCGCGTGCGCGGCCTGCCGCTCGCGAGCCAGGAAATCTTCGAAGCCATCAACCAACTGCTGGAGGCCACACGGTGAGTCCCGTAACCGGAGCGCCCGGAGCGACCCCGAAGTACACCAAGAAGGATTTCGAGTCCGACCAGGACGTGCGCTGGTGCCCCGGCTGCGGGGACTACGCGATCCTGAGCGCGGTGCAGAAGATGATGCCCGACCTCGGCATCCCGAGGGAGGACATCGTGTTCATCTCCGGGATCGGCTGCTCGAGCCGCTTCCCGTACTACATGAACACGTACGGATTCCACACCATCCACGGCCGGGCTCCCGCGGTCGCCACCGGTCTCAAGCTGGCGCGGCCCGAGCTCAAGATCTTCGTCGTCACCGGTGACGGCGACGGCCTCAGCATCGGCGGCAATCACCTGCTGCACGTGCTGCGGCGCAACGTGGACCTGACCATCCTCATGTTCAACAACCGGATCTACGGCCTCACCAAGGGCCAGTACTCGCCGACCAGCGAGCTGGGCAAGGTGACCAAGTCCACCCCGGTGGGCTCGGCGGACCGGCCGGTGAGCCCGTGCGCGTTCGCGCTCGCGGCGGGAGCCACCTTCGTGGCGCGGACGGTGGACCGCAACATCGCCCACATGGAGGAGACGCTCAAGCGCGCCGCGGCCCACAAGGGCGCCGCCTTCGTCGAGATCCTCCAGAACTGCAACGTCTACAACGACATGGCGTGGAGCGTGCTCTACGACCGCGAGTCCAAGGTCCTCCACGAGCTCCGCCTGCAGCACGGCAAGCCGCTCGTGTGGGGCCCGCTCGACGACCGTCGCGGCCTCGTGCTGGAAGGCGTCAAGCCCAAGGTCGTGAAGGTGGCCGACGTGGCGGAGAGCGCGCTCTGGGTGCACGACGAGACCGACGGGGGTACCGCGCTGGTGCTGGCGCAGCTGTGGGCGCCCGAGTACCCGATCCCGCTCGGGGTGCTCGCCAACAAGGCGGGCGAGTCGACCTACGAGGAGATCGTGATCCAGCAGGAGCAGAAGGTCATCTCGGAGCGCGGCCCCGGCGACATCGCCAAGCTGCTCATGTCGGGCGACACCTGGAAGATCGGCTGAGCCTCCGCGCCCGGCGGGCAGCCCGCAGATCACCGGCCCTCCCTGGGAGGGCCGGTGGTATTTTGTCAGCCTGAGACGGTCCATGCCCCTGCCTCCCCAGGTCCTTCGCGAGCTCGAGCGCATCGTCGGCGCGGCCGGGCTGGTCGTCTCCCGCGAGGGCCTCCTCACCTACGAGTGCGACATGCACACGTTCTACAAGGGCGCGCCGGAGGCGGTGGTGCTGCCGGAGTCGGCCGCCCAGGTGGCCGAGATCGTCCGCCTCTGCCGCCGCGAGCGGGTGCCGATCGTGCCGCGGGGATCGGGCACCGGGCTGATCGGCGGGGCCATGGCCCCCGAGGGCGGGGTGATGGTCTCGATGACCCGGATGAACCGGATCGTGGAGATCGACTTCGCGAATCGCTGCGCCACCGTGGAGCCCGGGCTCATCAACCTGTGGCTGAGCCAGGCCACTCGCGAGGGCGGCTACTTCTTCGCCCCGGATCCCTCGAGCCAGATGGTGTCCTCCATCGGAGGAAACGCCTCCACGAATGCGGGCGGGCCCCACTGCCTCAAGTACGGGATCACCGTGAACCACATCCTCGGGCTCGAGGTCGTCACCGGAGCGGGGGAGCTGGTCCGGCTCGGGGGCAAGACCCACGAGCGCCCCGGCTACGATCTCACCGGAGTCATGGTGGGAGCCGAGGGCACGCTCGGCCTGATCACCGGCGTGATCGTCCGGCTCACCCATCTGCCGGAGTCGGTGAAGACGATCCTCGCGTCCTTCTCCACGATCGAGGACGCCTCCGAGACGGTCTCGGCGATCATCCGGGCCGGCATCATCCCGGCCGCGCTCGAGATGCTGGACGAGGTGGTGATCCGCGCCATCGAGGAGGGCATCCACGCCGGCTACCCGAAGGGCGCGGGCGCGGTGCTCCTGATCGAGCTGGACGGCCCCGTCGCCGAGATCGAGGCCCAGGCCGCCCCGATCGAGGCGATCTGCCGCGAGCACCTGGCGCTGGAGATCCGGGTGGCCCGGAGCGAGGCGGAGCGCGCGCTCCTCTGGAAGGGCCGCAAGGAGGCGGCGGGCGTCTTCGGGCGCCTCACGCCCAACTGGCTGCTCCAGGACGCGGTGGTGCCCCGCTCGAAGCTGCCGGAGATCATGCGCGAGCTGCAGGCCATCGGGGCGCGGCACCGGGTGGTGATCGCCAACGTGTTCCACGCCGGCGACGGCAACCTCCACCCGCTCATCTGCTACGACGACCGGGTCCCGGGCGAGCTCGAGCGCGCCAAGCACGCCAACGAAGATCTGCTCCACGCCTGCCTGCGCCTCGGGGGCAGCGTGACCGGCGAGCACGGGGTCGGGCTCGACAAGTGCGAGAGCATGCCGCTGCAGTTCGCGAAGGCGGATCTGAACTTCATGGCCCGGCTGAGGCGCGCCTTCGATCCGGACTCGATCATGAATCCGGGCAAGCTCTTGCCGTCGCACCCGGCCTGCGGCGAGGGGTTCCGTCCCACCGCTCGCCCGCTGCCGACCGGCACCTGGATCTGACGGTGGCGGTCTCCACGCCCGCCCTTCACGACGCGCTTGCCGATCTGGTCGGCCCCGCCCACGTGCTGCGCGATCCGGTGGCGCGGACGCGCTACGCGGTGGACGGCCTCGTGCCCGGCGTCGTGGTCCGGCCCGCGGACGCGGAGGAAGTGAGCCGGGTGCTGGCCCTCTGCTCGAGCGAGCGGCTCGCGGTCGTTGCGCGCGGCGCCGGCACCAGCCAGGACCTGGGCAATCCGCCGCGACGTCTCGACCTCGTGCTGGAGCTCGGGCGGCTCGCCGCGGTCCGGGAGTACGTGCCCGAGGACATGGTGGCGACGGTCGAGACCGGCCTCACCCTCGCGGGACTCGCCGCGCACCTGGCTCCGCACCGCCAGATGCTGGCGCTCGATCCGCCGGCGGGCGGCGCGCGCAGCGTGGGTGGCGTCCTGGCCACCCACGCGAGCGGCGCGCTCCGCTTCCGCTACGGCACCGGGCGCGATCTCCTGCTGGGCGCGCGCTTCGTCCAGGCCGACGGCACGCTCACCTGGGGCGGCGCCAAGGTGGTGAAGTCGGTCACCGGCTACGACGTGCCCAAGCTGCTGGTCGGCTCCCTCGGCACGCTCGCGGTCCTCGTGGAAGCGACGCTCCGCCTGCACCCGATGCCGCCCGCCACGCGCTCCTGGCAGGTGGCTCTGCCGTCTCACGCCGCCGCGCGCGCGTTCCTGGCCGCCCTGCTCGACTCCCCGCTCCAGCCCGATCGCGCCGCCCTGCTCGACGCCGCCGGCCTGCGGAGGGCCGGGCTGACCCCGGATCCCGTCGGGCTGCTGCTCTCGATCGGCAGCGTGGCGGAGGCGGTGGAGCAGCAGGGGCGGGCGCTCGAGGCGCTCGCGTCCGGCCACGGCGGGCGCACCGAGGGCATCGCCGACGCGGCCTGGTCGAGGCTCGGCGCGGCGGTCGACGCCCCGATCCGGCTGCGTCTGGCCTGCGAGCCACGACGCCTGCTCGACTGGGTCGCGGAGGCCCAGGCGGCGGCCCGCCGCCTGGGCGTCGAGACGGCCCTCCTGGCCCAGCCGGGACACGGCGTGATACAGATGGCGGCCTGGGGGAGCCAGGAGCCGCGGCGCATGGGCGCCGAGCTCGTGCGGCCCCTGCGAGCGGCGGTCGAGGCCCAGGGGGGCAGCCTCATCCTGGAGCGGGCGCCGGCCGAGCTTAAGGGCGACTGTGAGACCTGGGGCTCTATCAGCCCTGAAATATTGACGATCATGAAGCGTATAAAATCCGAGTTCGACCCTAATGACTGCCTGAGCCCGGGCCGCTTCGTGGGAGGCTTATGAGCCAGAGCGTCCCGGTCCGCCTCGGCGCCTTCGACGCCCAGGACGCGCCGTCCATGGATGGGCTGCGGGCCTGCGTCCATTGCGGGATCTGCCTGCCGCAGTGTCCGACCTATCGCGTCCTCGGCGAGGAGATGGACTCGCCCCGCGGCCGCGTCTACCTCATGCGCGCCGCCGCCGAGGATCGGATCGCGCTCACGCCGACCATGGCGCGCCATCTCGACCTCTGCCTCGGCTGTCGGGCGTGCGAGACCGCGTGTCCGTCCGGCGTGCCGTTCGGCCAGCTGCTCGAGGCCACGCGCGGGCAGTTCGAGCGCCGCGGGGTCACCGCGCCCCAGCGCGACTCGGCGACACTGCGCTTCCTCCTGGAGGTCTTTCCGCATCCGGGCCGCCTCGGCCCCATGCTCCACGCGCTCCGCATGTACCAGTGGTCGGGCATGCAGGCGGTGGTCCGCGGGCTCGGCCTGCTGGCGCCGTTCGCGAAGCTCCGGGCGATGGAGGCGCTCCTGCCGCCGGTGCCCGCGCCGGCCGCGCCCCTTCCGGAGGTGGTCCCGGCGCGCGGCCGGGCGCGCGGCCGGGCCGGTGTCCTGCTGGGCTGCGCGCAGCGCTTCTTCTATCCCGACGTCAACGCCGACACCGTCCGGCTCCTGTCCGCGGCGGGCTACGACGTGGTGGTGCCGCGGGAGCAGGAGTGCTGCGGGGCACTGCACCTGCACGCCGGCCGCATCGACGACTTCCGGGCGATGGCGCGCCGGCTGATGCCCGCCTTCGACGACGTCGATGTCGTGGTGGTGAACGCGGCGGGCTGCGGCTCGGCGCTCAAGGAGTACGGGCACTGGCTGCCGGAGGACGCGGCACGGCTCTTCGCCGAGCGCGTCCGCGACGTCTCGGAGGTGCTCGTGGACGCCGACCTGCCCCTGCGCCCGCTTCCCCAGACCGTGACGTATCACGACGCCTGCCACCTCGTTCACGGGCAGCGGGTGCGCGCCGAGCCCCGCAGCCTGCTGCGCCGGATCCCGGAGCTCAGGCTGGTGGACCTGCCCGACGGCGAGCTCTGCTGCGGGAGCGCGGGCGTCTACAACCTGCTCGAGCCCGAGATGGCGGGCGAGCTCGGCCGGCGAAAGGCGGCGCGCATCGGGGAGACCGGGGCCCGGGTGGTGGCGGCGGGCAACCCGGGCTGCCTCATGCAGATCCGCCAGCACTGCCGCGCGCTCGGCCTCGAGATCGAGGTCGTGCACCCAGTGACGCTGCTGGCGCGGGCCCTCGCGGAGACTGAGATCGCGCGATGAAGATCAGGGTACGGGATCACGTGAAGGTCGCGGCCGACCGGATGGCCAAGATCGGCCTGTCCGGCACCGCGCGCACCCAGCTCGATCTCTACTGCGTGGCGCCCGGCCAGTCGCAGTCCCCCCACCGCCACGAGGGCGAGGACAAGATCTACTACGTGATCGAGGGCAGCGGGCGCTTCACGGTGGGCGACTCCGAGGAGCGGCTCGAGGCGGGCGACGCGATGGTGGCTCCCGCGGGGGTGGGCCACGGTCTCGTCAACGACGGCTCCTCGCTCCTGCTCGTGCTGGTGCTCGTGGCGCCGCCGCCGGCCCACATCAAGCGCGGACCCGCGAGCTAGCATCGTGGGCGCCCCGGTTCGCGCCGCCCTGATGATCACCTGCCTGGGCGACATGTTCTTCCCCGAGGTGGGGGTGGCGATGGTGCGGCTGCTCCGGGGCCTGGGCGTCGAGGTCGAATTCCCGGAGGGCCAGACCTGCTGCGGCATGCCGCTGTTCAACTCGGGCTATCACCACGACGCGGCCCTGGTCGCGGCCCGGACCGTGAAGCTCTTCGAGCGCGCAGAGCACGTCGTGGTGCCGTCGGGCTCCTGCGCGTGGATGGTGAAGACCGAGTACCCGGGCCTCCTCAAGCACGACCCGGCCCTGCGGGCCGCCGCCGAGTCGCTCGCCCGCCGCACGCGCGAGCTCTCCCAGTTCCTCGTGGAGGTGCTGGGGGTCAGCCGGGTCGACTCGTCCTTCGAAGGCAAGGTGACCTACCACGACTCCTGCCACCTCCTGCGCGGGCTCGGGGAGTCCGCCTCGCCGCGCGCCCTCTTGCGCGGCGTGCCCGGGGTGGAGCTGGTCGAGCTGCCGGGCGCGGATCAGTGCTGCGGCTTCGGGGGCTCGTTCTCGGTGCGACTGCCCGAGGTGTCGAGCGCCATCCTCGACCGGAAGCTCGTTAACGTCGAGGCGACCGGCGCGCGCTGCCTCGTGGCCTGCGACGCGGGCTGTCTCATGCAGATGGGCGGGGGCCTGACGCGCCGAGGCTCGGCGGTGAAGGCGGTGCACCTGGCCGAGGTCCTGGCCGGCGAGGTCTCGCGGTGAGCGAAGGGCTCCTGCAGACCCCGTTCCCCGAGCGCGCGGGCGCGGCGCTCAAGGACACGTTCCTCCAGGAAGCGCTCACGATCGCCACCACCAAGTTCATCGATCTGCGGAAGGAGGCCTTCGCGGGCTTCCCGGCCGGCGAGGCGCTGCGGGACCGGGCGCGGGCCATCAAGGAGGCCACCCTCCAGCATCTCGACGTCCATCTGGAGCGGCTCGCCGACAACGTGGAGCGGCTCGGCGGGACGGTCCACTGGGCCGCCACCGGGGAGGAGGCGCGCGAGATCGTGCTGCGACTCTGCCGCGACCGCGGGGTGCGGATGGCGGTGAAGTCCAAGTCGATGGCCACCGAGGAGATCGACCTCAACGAGGCCCTCGAGCACGCGGGGATCACGACGGTCGAGACCGACCTGGGCGAGTACATCATCCAGCTCGCCCACGAGAAGCCCTCCCACATCATCGCCCCGGCGATCCACAAGACCAGGGGGCAGGTGGCGGAGCTGTTCTCGCGCGAGCTCCGTCAGGAGTTTCCTGCCGATCCGGAAGTCCTGACCGCGGTGGCCCGCCGGGTCCTGCGCGAGAAATTCCTCCAGGCCGACATCGGGATCACCGGGGCCAACTTCGCGGTGGCGGACACCGGCACCGTGGTGCTCGTCACCAACGAGGGCAACGGGCGCATGGTGACCTCGCTGCCCCGCATCCACGTGGCCCTGATGGGGATCGAGAAGGTCATCCCGTCGATGAGCGACCTGGTGGTGTTCCTCGCCATCCTGGCCCGGAGCGCGACCGGGCAGAAGCTCTCCTCCTACACCACGCTGGTGCGGGGGCCGCGACGGGCGGGCGAGCTCGAAGGGCCGGAGGAGTTCCACCTGATCCTCCTCGACAACGGGCGGGCGCGGCAGATCGCCTCGACCCTGCGGGAAGCGCTCTACTGCCTCCGCTGCGGGGCCTGCCTGAACGTGTGCCCGGTGTACCGTCAGATCGGCGGCCACGCCTACGGCTACACGTACCCGGGACCCATCGGCATCCTCCTCACCGCGATGCTCAAGGGCAACGAGTCGGTGCGCGAGCTGGCCCACGCCTCCTCGCTCTGCGGCGCGTGCAAGGACGTCTGCCCGGTGCGCATCGACATCCCGCGGATGCTGATCGAGCTGCGCGAGCACCTCGACCGGGAGAAGATCGCGCCGTGGACGGAGCGGATGGTGTTCCGGGCCTTCCGGCGCCTGCTCCTCTCGCCGGTCGCGTTCCGTTTCTCCGCGCGCGCGGGCCGGTGGCTCCAGCGGCCCTTCGTCCGCGGGGGGCGGCTGCGCGGGCTGCCGCTCGTCTTCGGGAGCTGGACGCGCACGCGGGACCTGCCCCCGGTGGCGGCCCGCACCTTTCGCGAGCAGTGGAAGGAGCTGCGCTAGGTGGCGGCCCGCGCCGAGTTCCTCGAGCGGATCCGCCGCGAGGTCGCCAAGACCCCCGGGCTCTTCGGGGCCTCCACCGCGCCCCGGCCCGCCGAGCCGGCCGGCGCCGCGGAGGCCATCCGCCGCGAGCTGGCCGAGCGCTGGCCGGAAGCCCTCGAGCGCTTCCGGCAGGAGTTCGAGCGGGTGGCCGGGGTGTTCCACCGCGCGCGGGACCTGGGCGCGGTCCCGGAGGTGGTCGCGGACATCGCGCGGGAGCGCGGTGTCCGGAGCCTCGTCACGTGGGACCCCGCCGTGCTCGGCTTCGACGCGACGCCGCGGCTCGCCGCCCTCGGCTGCTCGGTGGTCGCGGCCCGCGCCGGACAGGAGGACGAGGCGACCCGCCTTCGCCATCGCGACGCCGCCGCGGGCGCGCAGCTCGGGGTGACCGGCGCCGACTTCGCGCTGGCCGAGACCGGGACCCTCATCCTCCTCTCGGGCGCGGGCCGCCCGCGCTCCACCTCGCTCCTGCCCGACGTCCACGTGGCGGTGTTCGGGCGCGACCGCCTCCTCGAGAGCCTCGAGCAGGTGGGGGTGATGCTGGAGGATCTCCACGTCGATCCGGAGCGGGCCATGTCGGGCGCGATGATCAACTTCATCACCGGGCCGTCGCGGACCGCCGACATCGAGCTGACCCTCACCCGGGGCGTGCACGGGCCCAAGGAAGTCCACGCGGTGTTCGTGGAGGCTCCGTGAGCGAGCGTCTCTTCACGCCGGAGGAGGTCAATCGCCTGATCCCGCGGCTCACCGAGCTGCTCGACACCGGCATGGAGCGGTACCGCCAGGCGGTCGCCCTGCAGGAGCGGCTGCGGGAGGACCGCGCCCGGGTGGCCGCGGCGGGCGGCGAGCGGAGCGACGCGAGCGACTGGAAGGCGCGCGCGGAGCGCCTGGACGGCCTCGGCATCGAGGTGCGCCAGGTCATCCAGGAGATCCAGGCTCTGGGCGGGGTGATCAAGGATCTCGAGACGGGTCTGGTCGACTTCCCGGGGCGCGGGCGGGGCGAGCACCGCGAGCGGGTCGTCAACCTGTGCTGGCGGTACGGCGAGGCCGCGGTGGAGTTCTGGCACGGGATGGACGAGGGCTTCGCCCAGCGGAAGCCGCTCGAGTGAAGTACCGCGCGGTGCTCTTCGACCTCTTCGACACGCTGGTGCTCTTCCACCGGGAGCGGCTGCCCGAGGTCGAGGTCAACGGCAAGACGATCCGCAGTACCGCCGGCCACCTCCACGCCGAGTTCCGCCGCTTCGCCCCCCACGTGGCGCTCGCGCCTTTCGTGGCCGCGCTGTTCTGGAGCTGGCAGGAGGCCGAGCGCATCCGCGCGGAGGATCACCGCGAGGTCGGCGCGCCGGAGCGGTTCGGCATGCTCTTCGGCCGGCTCGGGCTCGACGCCGGCCGGATGCCCGCCGAGGCGCGCGACACCCTGCTCGCCACCCACATGCGGGAGCTGTCCAAGGTGGTGGAGTGCCCGCCCCATCACGTGGCGCTCCTGACCGAGCTGAGGCGGCACTATCGCCTCGCGGTGGTGTCGAACTTCGACTACTCGCCGACCTGCTGGGCCATCCTCGAGCGCGAGGGCCTCGCCCCGCTCTTCGAGACCATCGTCATCTCCGACGAGGTCGGGTGGCGCAAGCCCAAGCCGGTCATCTTCGAGACCGCCCTCGGACGGATGGACCTCCGCCCGGCCGAGGCCCTGTTCGTGGGGGACCGGGCCGACATCGACGTGATGGGGGCCCGGGCGGTGGGCATGGCCTCCACGTGGATCAATCGCGACGCGGCCGAGCTACCCAAGGACATCCAGCCGCCCGATTTCGAGATCCGCGACCTCGCGGAGCTCCGGGCCATTCTCCGCATCCCGTAGCCCTCCCGTCTCATCTAAACAGGCGCGAGGAGAAGGCACCCAGGAGGACAACGTGGCCACGACACGCAAGGTCGTCATCATCGGATCGGGACCGGCCGGCTACACCGCGGCCATCTACGCCGCGCGCGCCAACCTGTCCCCGATCATGTTCACCGGCATCCAGCCGGGCGGCCAGCTCATGCTGACCACCCTGGTCGAGAACTATCCGGGCTTCGTCGAGGGCATCGACGGACCTCCGCTGATGGAGACGTTCCAGAAGCAGGCCGAGCGCTTCGGCACCGAGATGATCGCCGACGACGTGACCGAGGTCGACTTCCGCACGCGGCCCTTCAAGGTCACGGGGGGCGACGTCACCATCGAGGCGCACACCGTCATCATCGCGACCGGCGCGTCCGCCAAGCTCCTGGGGCTCCCGAACGAGTCCAAGCTCATGGGCCGCGGGGTGTCGACCTGCGCCACCTGCGACGGGTTCTTCTTCAAGGACCAGAACATCATGGTGGTCGGGGGCGGGGACTCGGCGCTGGAGGAGGCCCTCTACCTCTCGCGGCTCGGCCGCAAGGTCGATCTCGTGCACCGCCGCGAGGCGCTGCGCGGGTCCAAGATCATGCAGGAGCGGGCGTTCAAGAACCCGAAGATCACCTTCGTCTGGAACACGGTGGTGGAGGACGTGCTGGATCCGTCCGCCGGCAAGGTGACCACGGTCAAGCTCCGGAACATCAAGACCGGCGTCGCCTCCGAGTCGCAGGTGGACGGGCTCTTCGTGGCCATCGGGCACCAGCCCAACACCGCCCTCTTCAAGGGGCAGGTCGACCTGCACCCCAACGAGTACATCAAGGTGGTCCCCGGGACCACCCAGACCTCGGTGCCGGGGGTGTTCGCGGCGGGCGACGTGGCCGACTTCACCTACCGACAGGCGGTCACTGCCGCGGGTACCGGCTGCATGGCGGCGCTCGAGGCGGAGCGGTACCTGGAGGCGGAAGGGGTGGGGCACTAGAGAGCCGGAACGCCGACCGGGTGGGAGCCACTGCGGCCATGCAGCTTTTTCGTGGCCCCCTCGGTCTCGGGTCTTTTGCCGCTCGTTCGCCGGAATCTAGCGCGGGATGTCACTAGGGCTGGCGGATCCGTCGCGAATGCTGCGATAATCTCTCCACCAGATAGCGAGCGCGTTCCCGGGACGGCCGACGGCCACTATGCGATGGATTGAGCGACTCTGGCGCGACGATCAGCGCGTCAAGGCGACACCCGCCCGGGTCGCTGCGTCTCTCTCCGACGGCGTCATCCGCAGTACGAATCTCCTCCGGATCCGGCTCCTAGAAGAGGCCTTCTCTCACACCGATCGCAAGCGCTTCGAGAGCGAAGCCTGCATCCTCGAGTGCCTGCTGTTCGAGTGGTTCCTTCGCGACATCGTCGTCGCCGTCGAGTTCGGGCGGCACACCGCGACGATCCAGAAGGCGCTGGTCGGGCGGCTTATGCGGGACCTCGACCGCAGCGGACTCTCCCCGGCGGTCCTGCTCGATTTCGCTCGGCTTCATCGTGAGCGGTTCGCCGAGTATCGGGAGGACCTCGGCGCGGGGCTTTCGCTGCAAGTCCTGGGGCAGCGTGCCTGGCTGCGGATCGCGGACACGGACGAGCCGAGCGATCGGATGACGATGTTCCTGGCGATGCGCGCCACCGCGGAGCTGCGGGCGCTCCGGGGTCTGGGGAAGCGGTACATCCTCATCAGCGTCTCGCGCTCGTTCTCGGCGCGCTCCGACGAAGGGTAGGGCCGCCGACACGGACGTGGACGCAGCGAACCTCGTGTAGGGAGGCGACCGTGGGTTGGCCTGATCTCCTCCGGCGACGTCATCCCCGGGTCAAGATAACCCCGGCGGGTGTGGCGGCCTCTCTCGCGGAGGTGATCGTCGAGAGTACCAATCTTCTTCAGGCCCGCCTCGGCAATGAAGGCTTCGGATGGACGAATCGTGCCCGGGCCGACACGGACGAATGTCTTCTGGAATGTGCGATCTTCGAGTGGCTCCTGCGGGACATCGCCATGTCGTATGGATTTGGGAAACAGACCGGCGCAATCCGGCAGGCGCTCGCCGGGCGGGTGTTGATCGACCTCCAGCGCAGCGGGCTGTCGGCGGCGTGCCTCGATGGGTTCGAGGGGCGCCATCGCGAACGGTTCATCGAGTATACGGCCAGCCTGGGTATCAGCTCGTCGCTGCAGCCTCTGGGCGCACTGGCCTGGTGGCGCATCTCGGGAAGCGATGAGCCGAGCGAGAGGATGACGATGCTGCTTGCGCTCCGGGCCTCCGCCGAGCTCGCCGCCCTCCGTGGTCTGGCGGAAAACTACCACGTCGTCGAGCTTGCCCCGTCACCGTCACCCCCGGCGGGTCAGTCGTAGGGGGTGAGCCGATTAGCGCCTGTAAGGTTCAGGGTTTTCCCTCGCCCCCTCGTGCTCGTGGCCCTGGCCGCGTTCTTACTGAAAACCGCCATTGCCCTCACGACCTATGGGTCCACGGACGTTCTTATCTTTGAAACCGACGTGGCGAAGCTGAGACGAGACGGAGGCCTCGCGCTGTACCGGGATGGCATATCGACCGAGTGGTGCGGCCAGATCGAACAGCTGGCTTGCCCTCCGTTCAACCACCCACCCTTCATGATCCATGTGCTGGGAGGATGGGCCTTTCTGGCTCACGTCTCGGGCTTGCCGTTTCGATTCTGGCTCCGCTTCACTTGCGCCGTGGCCGATCTGGGTAGCCTCGCGTTGCTGGTGCGTCTGCTGGGTAGGCGGCTGAGCGGGCCCCAAGCACGTGTCGCGCTCCTCTGGTTCGCGGCCTCGCCGATCGCGATTCTCATTTCTGGCTTTCATGGCAACACCGATCCGATTCTCATTTTCTTTGTGCTCCTGGCGATCGAGCTCATCGAGGGGCAGCGCGCAGCCTGGCTCGCCGGTGTCGCGCTCGGAGTGGCGACGGACATCAAGATCCTTCCCGTCCTGCTCGTCCCGGCCATTCTGCTGTCGCTGCCCGGAATGCGACGGAGGCTTGAATTTTGCGTGGGCGCGGGAGCCGCATTTTTGGTGGGCTCCGTGCCCTTCCTCCTCATGGCACCGGAGCTGGTCGTCGCGCGAGTGTTCGGCTACACCAGCCAGTTCGGCACCTGGGGCCTCTCGCTGATAGCGTTGATCCTTCGGGAGAACGCGCGCTTCTCCTGGCTGGGCGACCTGTATCTGCGGCACGGCAAGATCCTGAGCCTCTGCCTCGTGCTCGGCGCCGCTCTCTGGCCTCGCCCGCGGTCTCGACGGAACGTGTTGTTCATCCAGGCAGGCTTCCTGATGTTCCTGTTCGTGTCCGTGATTCCGGGATTCGGCGTTCAATATCTGGTTTGGCTCATGCCGTGGGTGGGAGGTCCGGGCTTCGGGCCGAGTGCCGCTTTTCACATTGCCTGCACTGCCTTCCTGTTCGGTTACTACACCACTGCAGCGGGCACGTTCCCTTGGTACTTTGCGAATAGCCTGGAGCGTTCTGCGTGGAGTGGTACGGTACTCGGCCTTGGGCTGATCTCTTGGATTGTCGTGTGTTCCATCGCGTTCATCTACGCTAGGCGGCTGGTCGCGATGCAGGTCGAGCCTCCCGAAGAGAGGTGAGCCACGTGCGACCGGGAGTTCGAGCTAGGGCAGGTATCCGAGCCGGTGGCCACCCGACGGAAGCAGCTACCGCCACTTGATCGCTTCAAAGATGTTGGAGAAGTCGTCGGTCCACAGGGTCTTGTCTGGGCTGGCCGAGAGGGCGTGCCACTGACGACTATGTGGGAGAGCCCGAAGGTCTTCCCAGCGCCGTGCCAGCACGACCCAGTGGGAGGGCGTCTCCCCGGCACGTGCCTCGTCCGGGCTCACTTTTTCGTCGAACTGGGCGAGCGCGACAAGCTGGGCGTCGCGCGCAAGATTTGCCACTGTGGGTTCGAGGTCGAGGCGGTTGTTCGAGATGTGGAAGGCAAGGAGGCCTGACTCTCTG
>WNFF01001820.1_pt1 | contig 17663 bp, 22 predicted proteins | sample 5400441 | NCBI WGS metagenome assembly WNFF01 (sample SAMN13153345, study PRJNA577476) | soil metagenome | isolation source: 120 cm saprolite under Douglas fir tree site 2 hole 3 replicate 1 | place: USA:California | collected 2015-04-18 | reverse complement strand
GGTGCCATAGAAAAGTGGCGCCGCCCCAGGCATTTCTTACAACCTGAGCGTGCGGCCCCCCGTACGCGTAAACCAGCACCGGATATTTCTTCTGCGGCTGGAAGTCCGGCGGCTTGATGAGGCTGGCGTTCAGTTGCACGCCATCACGAGATTTCACAGTGAGAAATTCCACCGGAGAGAGATGGTAATCGGCAAGCTCGGCGACATTGTTTTCGTTAATTGTGGCGATGCGTGATCCGTCGGCACGGTAAAGACCCTGGCGCGGCCGGGCAACCGTGCTGGAAAAAGTATCAACAAAAGCCGAGGCGTCCGGCGCGAGGACTGCGGCGTGCGTGCCATCTTCCTTGGTCAGGCGCGCAAAACCCGAGCCATCGAGAGCGACTCGATAGAGCTCGATAGAGCTGCCGCTGGAGGGGAGATTTTTCGGTGGCGGTGAAGTAAACGAGACCCTTCGCTTCGTCAACGCCGTCGAGTCCAGCGACTTCCCAATCGCCTTTGGTGAGCTGCGCAAGCTGCTTGCCGCCAACATCGTACAAGTACAGATGGCGGTAGCCGCTGCGCTCGGTGGAACACAAAAAGCGCTTGCCATCCTTGAGAAAATAAAGATCGTCGCTGAGGTTAATCCAGTTGGGGTCATTTTCACTGAGAACGGAGCGCGTCTCGCCGGTGTTGGTGTCCGCGATCAGGAGATCCAGCCTGGTTTGCGCGCGATTGAGACGTTGAATCGCAAGATGTTTGGAGTCCGTGAGCCAGTTCACTCGTGGAACGTAGATATCAGTTTCAGCGCCGATGTCCACCGCGCGAGGTTCGTCGCCGCCGAGCGAGGCAACAAAAACACGGACGATGGGATTCGCGCCACCCGCGACCGGATAGCGCTCCATCTCCGCCTCTCCGCTCGGCGACAAAAAATCAACCAATGGGTACTGCGAAACTTTGCGCTCGTCCATTTCAAGATAAGCGATCGCGGAGGAATCCGGCGACCACCAGTACGCCGTCTTAATATCCAACTCTTCCGGGTAGACCCAGTCGAGCTCACCTTTGCGAATTTCTTCCGTACCGCCTTGCGTGATGGCTCGCTCATGGCCGTCGGCCACGCCCACGAGCCAGAGATTGTGATCGCGAACGAAACTTACATAGCGGCCGTCCGGAGAAATCTTGGGGTCCGCGATCCCTGCTTTGCCGGGGACCAGCGTGCGCCCTATTTGTGACTTCACATCCAGCCAAGCAAGCGCCGTCGGACCTTCAAACAAAATGCCCGCGCCATCCGGCGCCCATTGATATTGAGAGGGAGCGCGGCGCCCCAGCCCGGTGGCTTGCATGGGCCTCGATGTATCCACAGGCAAAATGGATTCGAGTTTGTCAGCCGCAACGAGAAGCCGCCGTTCCCCCGACGCGGCGTCGATCACCCAAAGTTCAGTCTTAGCTTCCTTCCCGGAGCCTTTTGTCTCGAAATAACTGAGCCGCTTGCCATCCGGAGTCCATGCCAAGCCCCGCGTCAACCGCCCGCTCAAGCTCGGCTGCGAATAGATGCGCTCTATGGTAAGAGCTTTTCCCCCCGCGGCGGCCACAGTTTGCTGGGCGGCGGCAAGGGACGGCAGCCCCGCGCAAACTACAATCCCTGCGACGAGCAGAAGCAATGACAAAAACGGTTGCCGCGATCGCATGCATTCCTCCTGGAAGCGGCTTCTATCTTAGCTTGAGCCATACCATCGACCAACTTGGCCGCAATCACGGAAGAGCGGCCCGCCACGCGTGACCCAATTTTGCACCAGATCACAATTGTGATGTCTTCTTGCGTGATTGACATCATTCCTGATCTGTAGCATCATATGGCTATGAGGACCACACTATCGCTGGATGATGATGTTCTTCAGGAAGTAAGAACATACGCTATGAGGCGGGATGTCGCCATCGGAAAAGCGGTATCAGACCTGATACGGCGGGGACTGCAAGCACCTTTGCAAACCCGCGTCGTCAACGGATTTCACGTTGTCGAGCTGCCCCCCGGCTCTCCGCCGGTAAGCACCGAGGACGTCGAAAAACTTCAGGACGAATTGGAGTGAAAGCCGGTTTCCTGCTGGATGTCAATGTCCTTATCGCCATGGCGTGGCCCACGCACCGCGCCCATGAGAAAGTCCTGGAATGGCTTGCGCGCCACGCGCGCGAGGGATGGGCAACCTGCCCAATGACGGAGACTGGCTTTGTGCGTATCCTCTCGAATCCGGCTTTCTCTCCAAATGCACTCTCGCCAGCGCACGCTCTCGCTCTTCTGCAAGCTAATCTTGGCCATCCTGCGCATCGGTTCTGGGCTGATGAGCTCAGCGCCAACCGGGCATTTGAACGATGCAATCCCCGATTGGCGGGTCACCAGCAAGTGACCGATGCTTATCTGCTTGGGCTGGCCATCCATAAGAAAGGCAAGCTCGCGACAATGGACCGGGCTGTTTTGGTGTTGCTACCGGAAAAGAGCCGTGAACATGACTTCGTCGAGTTGATCTGACCGGGATCAGCCTGTCTTACCGAAGTGGCACGCCCTTGAGACGCACTTGGCAGCCGCTCTGAGACTATCCCGGCGGCCAGCGGAATTGCCGCCCGCCGAGCAAGTGCAAATGGAGATGGAACACCGACTGGCCCGCACCGCTGCCATTGTTTAGCACGGTGCGGTAGCCCGCGAGGAGATTGCGTTCGCGCGCGAGTTGCGCGGCGACCAGTTGAAGCTTGCCAAGGACAGCTTGATCTTCGGTGGTGGCCTCATTCAACGATTCGAAGTGTTTGCGCGGGCAGATCAGGATGTGCGTGGGCGCTTGCGGGCTGATGTCTTCGAAAGCGAAGAGATCAGGATCTTCGTAGACGACCTTTGACGGAATTTTCTTCGCGGCGATTTTGCAGAACAAACAGTCGGCGCTCATCGATTCCCTCCTGCGGGTGTGCCTTCGTCGAGACGCGTGACAAACGGCGTGAAACTTTCACGCGCGCGCAGCTGCTCGCCGAATTGGCGCGCGGCCTCTTCGCCGGAAATCCTGCCGATACGTACGCGATAAAACACGCCGTCGGGAGAATCATATTCTTGGATGAAAATGGGCGAGTAAGAAGTGTTGAGGCGCTCGCGCAGGCGCTCCGCATTGCCGCGGTCGCGGAAAGCGCCAACCTGCACGGTGAAAAAACCGGCGGTGGGATCGACGCCGCCAAGAACTTCCACGCGCACCGGAACGACGCCCGCGACAACTGAATCCATTTCGCGCGCGGCAGCCAACGAGAGATCGATGATGCGATTGTCGACAAACGGGCCGCGGTCCGTGATGCGCACCACCGTGGACTTGCCGTTGCTCAAGTTGGTGACGCGCACCATGGTCTCGAATGGCAGCGTGCGATGCGCCGCGGTGAGTTTATACATGTCGTAAATCTCGCCGTTCGAGGCGCGCCGCCCGTGAAACGGCACGCCATACCAGGAAGCGTTGCCTTCCTCCGTGTAACCCGAGGGAGCAGGCGCGGGAGCGGGCTTGCCACGCCTCGGTGAGACCGCCGTCGCCGGCGGCGGCGGCTCCGGCACATCGGTCGAGCGCTTCGTGGCCTCTTCGGTTCCCGCCGGTGTTTCCGCGGGCTGAGCGGGAGGCGGTTGGCGGCGGTCGGCGATCGGTTTGCGCGATGCGCAACCGGAAAAACTAACACAGAGGGCGCAGAGAGCACAGAGTACATAGCGTGCGAAGAATGGATGACGGGAAATATGCGAGAGGCAGCGAAATTGACTCCGGGAAACGGGTTGGCGCGAATCCGCGCTGACGGTAGCTCTCTCCATAGGACTGTTCAATGCGCGGCCTGCGTCATGTGGATGGCGGATTCCGCGGAGGGGGCGCGGCGGGAGGGCGCTGGTCGCTCTGCGCATTGCGCGCGGCGTTGCGCGCTTCGATCCACGCCGCCGCCTCGGTGAGCTTTTCGGAAACCTCGCGCAGAAACTGTGCGGTGCGCTTTTCCGTTTCCGGCGCGACTTCTTCTTTCACGAAACTCTTCACGCGATCGAGTTCTTCGTCCACGCGCCTGCCAAAGTCCTCGAAGTTCTTGATACTCTTGAGCCGCGCGAACTCCTCGTCGATGCGCTTGCCGAACTCCTCGAATTTGTCCATAAGCGCCAAATCCCCGGAAGACTCGCCGCAAAGAGAAGAAGCGCGGCGACTTGGGTATTATAGGAACGCGGTTCACGGGTCGCAAGGAGGAGAGTTGGCGCTTCCCTACCGGTGGCAGTGGCGCGTGGAAAAATGGAAAAACGCGATGCGCGGATTTTTCGGCAGCGAGCAACAGCCGCGGCCGAAAATCTGCCCGGCGTGCGGAGCGCTGGTGGGAATCAGCGCGACACGCTGCCACGAATGCGGCGCCAGCACGCGATTTTCTCTTGCAGCGCTTAGCAAGAAATTTTCCGGACTCTTCGGCGAGCAGGAAACGCCCGTGACCTCGGCGATGCTCGGGGCCAACATTTTAATGTTGGGTATCAGCATGGTCTTAACCACACAAGCAGGCGAAGCCGGCGGTCTGCACACTTTATTCGGTATGAGCCCGGAGGCCTCCTACCGGCTGGGCGCGAGTCATCCGTATGGTTTTTTTGTCGAGCATGAATGGTGGCGTGTGATTACCGCCATGTTTTTGCACGGAGGACTGCTCCATATCGGCTTCAATATGATGGGGCTGATGCAGTTCGGGCCGGCGCTGGAAGAGTTGTATGGCTCGGCGAAATATTTGTTTCTTTACGTTTTCACGGGCGCGTTTGGATTTCTTGTGAGCGTTTGGACGGGTCACTTTTCGCTTGGCGCCAGTGGCGCTTTGCTCGGCCTGGTGGGGGCGATGCTGGCGGTCACCAGCAAGCGCGGCGGGTCATTCATTCGCGAGTTGCGCTCCAGGCTGATCACCTCGGTCGTCATTCTGTTCGTTATCGGCTATATGGGATTTCTTGGCATGGACAACGCCGCTCATATGGGAGGTTTCGCGGCCGGATTCGGCATTGGCAAAATCTTCGCCGATCGCCAGCCGATGAACGCGCGCGAAAAGCAGATCGCTTACGCGCTGGGCTGGCTTGCGGGACTTCTTATCGTAGCGAGTTTCGCGCTGATGCTAATTCATTTCCACGACCCGCTGCCGCTGCAATAGACAGTTTCCGCCGACGCCGCGAGAAAAAGTGCGATACTCTATTCTTCACAAGAGGCGCCACCTGTGGACCCACATTCCATCGTCGTCGTCAGCCTGCACACGCCCAAGGAAAAGGTGTGGGGCGAACTGCTGGCCATCACCCCCTCGGGAATCACGCTCCGCGGCATCGATCTCAATTCCTTCGACCATTTCATCCGCCAGCTCAATGAACCGGATGGCGAGCGCATGGGCCTCCCCACCATTTTCTTTCCCATGAACCGCGTCGAGCGCGTCTCTCTTGACGAGCCCTCAGGCTCCATCCCCTCGATGAACGAACTTTTCGCGCGCAAGGTGGGGCGTTCGCTCTCCGACTATCTCGCGCAATTCGCCTGAACTGCGTTATCCTGAATCGCAATGAAAGGCCGCATCTGGACGGTTCCCAATCAAATCACGTTTCTGCGTCTGGGCTTTCTGCCGGTCTTTCTGATGCTCATCGCCTACGATCGTTACCGTTGGGCGCTCCTCGTTCTCATCGTCTCCGGCCTCTCCGATGGTGTTGACGGCTTGCTCGCGCGCAGCCTCAACCAGCGCTCGGCCCTCGGCGCATATCTCGATCCCATCGCCGACAAACTCTTGCTGTCTTCCTCGTTCGTCCTCCTGGCGTTTAAGAAACAACTGGCCTGGTGGCTCACCATCCTGGTTTTCAGCCGTGACGTGCTGATCCTGATTGTCGCTGTCGTGATCCTGCTGACCTCCGGCTACCGGCCATTTCCGCCCAGTATTTACGGCAAACTCACCACCGCCGCCGAGATTATCCTGGTGTTCCTCGTCATTTTGGGCGCTGCCTATCCCGCTTACCACCTAGCTGGTCTTGACCAGGTCCTTATTTATGCAGTTACGGCGCTAAGCATCTTGTCGGGCTTGCACTATTCGTTCACCACTGCCCGGCACCTGCATGGTTCTACTTCTGAAGAGAAGTAAAAGGCCGGTGGGACGGCGAGGCCCCGGCTATTTCTTGGCGGCCTCGTAAGCTTGGTTAAGCCACCACAGGGCGTCGCGTAGATCTTCCGTGGACTGGATCTCGAAGGAAAACCAGCGCGTTCCCGGAGTGATGCGCGGCTCCTTGAGCGCGCGCTGATTCAACTCCGCCGGCATGGGATCGAATCGGAATATGATGGAGCTGGGAGTGTCGAATCCCCTCGACACCGGCAAAGCCGCAAAGATTTTCTTGCGTCGATACATGCCCGACATGCCAAACATCGGCCCGGACGCGACCTGCGGCCAGCCAATCAGTTCTGTTTTTAGCATCGCGGACCATTGTTTCATCTCTTCCGAGACTGGCGGCATCTTCGGCCGCTCGCGCATCGTCGGCGGTTTTCGCTTGGTCGGCCTATCCCGTTTTGTTTTCTTCGCGCTCATAACCTGCGTGCTCAGGTGGGCATGGGTTTGGGGCCGCCGGGAGGAAGCAGTAGCTTGGGCTCGGTGACGGACTGGACTTGGTCGAGAGTGGCGTCGGGAGCAAGCTCGCGAAGCAGGAGGCCATCGGGAGTGACGTCGATGAGCGCGAATTCGGTAACGATGTGGTCGACGACCTCGACGCCCGTAAGCGGCAGCGTGCACTTTTTCAGGATTTTCGGTTTGTTGTCCCGAGTAGCGTGCTCCATGGCGATAAAAACGCGCTTGGCGCCGGCCACGAGGTCCATCGCGCCGCCCATGCCTTTCAGCATTTTGCCTGGGATAGCCCAGTTGGCGAGATTTCCCTTTTCATCGACCTGCAACGCGCCGAGTACAGTGAGATCAACGTGGCCGCCGCGAATCATGGCAAAAGAATCAGCGGAAGAAAAATAGGCGCTGCCCGGGAGTTCGGTGATGGTTTCCTTGCCGGCGTTGATGAGGTCGGGATCAATTTCGGATTCGAGCGGATAAGGTCCAACGCCGAGCATGCCGTTTTCGGATTGCAGAATGACATCCATGCCTTTCGGAACGTAGTTGGCAACGAGCGTCGGCATGCCAATTCCGAGATTGACGTAGTAGCCGTCGCGCAATTCGAGCGCGATGCGGCGGGCAATGCGTTCGCGTTTTTGATCTTCGTTTAGTGGCATTAAGAGTTCTCAGTTGGCAGTTTTCAGTTCACAGACAAGCCCAAAGATAAAAGCAACCGGTCTAAAGACTGGCCACTACACTTTCCTCACCGTGCGGCGCTCGATGCGCTTTTCGTACTTTGCGCCCTGGAAAATGGCATCGACGAAAATTCCTGGCGTATGAACTTGATTGGGATCGAGCTGGCCCAGCTCGACAAGTTCTTCGACCTCGGCAATGACGTAATCCGCGGCCGTTGCCATCATGGGATTGAAGTTGCGCGCCGTCTTGCGATAAATGAGATTTCCCCAGCGGTCGCCTTTCCACGCCTTAATGAACGCGAAATCGCCGCGCAGAGCACGCTCCATCACGTACATGCGGCCATCGAACTCGCGCGTCTCTTTTCCTTCCGCGACCATCGTTCCGTATCCCGTGGGCGTGTAGAACGCGGCGATGCCCGCGCCCCCGGCGCGCAGGCGTTCGCTCATCGTTCCTTGAGGATTCAATTCAACTTGCAACTCCCCGCTCAGCACCAGTTGCTCGAAAAGCTTATTTTCGCCGACGTAGGTGGAGATCATTTTCTTGACCTGCCGCTGCAGCAGCAGCACGCCGATGCCGAAACCATCCACGCCCGCATTATTGCTGACGATGGTCAAGTCTTTCGTGCCTTTGCGTTGGACCGCCGCAATCAAGTTTTCCGGAACGCCGCAAAGCCCGAAGCCGCCCATCAGGATGGTGCAACCGTCTGTCAATTTCTCGATGGCGGCGTCGGCAGAGGCGATGCGTTTGTCCATAAGGTGTTCCGAAGTGATCAGGGCAGCGACTTTTTCGGCAGAGGCTCCCACAGCTCGATGCGGTTACCATCGGGGTCCATGATCCAGCTAAATCTTGCGTACTCGTATTCCTCGGCCTTCGGGTCAACCCAGACACGTTCATCACGCAAGGCCTTCAGAATTGCGTGCAGATCGTCCACGACGTAATTCACCATTGCGCTCGCTTTAGTCTCGCCAAAGTACGCCGTGGTGGAAGGAAAAATACACCAGGCCGTGAAATTGTCTTTTGAAGGGCTGTCCGGCTGATTCCAGCGAAACATGGTTCCAGTGTCGCCTTCGCTGACAATGCCAAGATGCCTGGCGTACCAACCGCGGAGAGCTTCTGGATTTTCAGATTTGAAAAAGACTCCGCCGATGCCACGGACACGCGTCATGCGCGGTATGCTACGCGACCATTTCCATTCAAGCAACGCGTAAAAAGGCGTCGCTCGAAATTTGCGCAAACGCCGCGCGTTAGAGGGAGCGGAGGAGCTTATAAAGTTCATTGGCGGCATCGAAGTCGGCTTCAAGTTCGCGAGAGGCGAGTTTTTCGCGCAGGTCGTCGAGGCGGCGTGCGAAGAGATCAAGCGCGGCGGAAAGCACTTCCTGGTTGGTGAGGACGATGTCCCGCCACGTCGAATATGGACTGCCGGCAAGGCGTAGCGAATCGCGGAGGCCGGGGCCGGCGAGCATAATAGGTAAACCATTCTCGTCCAGGCGGTCGTAGAGAAAGCCGGCGAGCGCCACGGCGGCGAGTTGCGGAAGATGCGAAGCCAAGCCCACGGCGTAGTCATGCTGCGGTGCACCGAGCCACAGCGGGCGGGCACCGATTTTTTCGAGAATTTTGACGAACGCGGAAATGCGCGGATCTTGAGAGGAGCTCGGTTCGTTGGCAATGGAAACAGAACGGGTCTGAAGACCCGCCACTACGGGTTCGCTGGAGTTAGCGATCAGCGCGTAGGTATTTTCGCGAAAAAGATCGGCGTTCGCGTTCCCGATGCCTGGGAGTTCCCTGCCGGCCATGGGATGCCCGCCGAGAAAGAGCGGGCCTTTTTCGCCGGGGAAAAGCTCGGTCGCAGCTTGCGCGATGCGAACCTTGGTGCTGCAGGCGTCGGTGACCAGCGCGTGAGTAGGAGCGTGGCGCGCGATTTCCGGAAGAAGATCGATGGTCGCGGCGATGGGCAGCGCTATGTAAATCAAATCGGAGCTTTGCAGAGCAGGAGCCAGCTCGCCGGAAAAACATTCGTCGATAGCGCCGCGGCCCTGCGCTTCGCGAGCGACGTCAGGGCGATCCCATCCGGAGATGTGCATTTCCTTGGTGTATTTGCGTAAGGCAAGGGCGAACGACCCGCCGATCAGGCCGATGCCCAGGATGGTAACGCGCGAGATGAGGTGACCGGCCGCCATGGTTTACGCGATGCGGCGGCCAATCGCGGGCGCGATGATGCGCAGCTCGCCCATCAATTGCGCGAATTGCCCGGGCTCGAGAGACTGCGCGCCGTCGGAGAGCGCGTGGTCCGGATCGTTGTGAACTTCGATGAGCAAGCCGTCTGCGCCGGCGGCGACGGCGGCGCGCGCCATGGGCGGCACTTTGTCGCGGCGGCCGGTGCCGTGCGAAGGATCGCCGAACATCGGTAGATGCGAAAGTTTTTTGACGACGGGAATGGCGGCAATGTCAAAGGTGTTGCGGGTGTACGTCTCGAACGTGCGGATGCCGCGCTCGCAGAGAATTACGTTGTAGTTGCCCCCAGCGAGGATGTATTCCGCGCTCATCAGCAGTTCTTCCATCGTGGCGGACATTCCGCGCTTCAGCAGCACGGGCTTGCGAATTTCGCCGAGCGCGCGAAGGAGGTAGTAATTCTGCATGTTGCGCGCGCCGACCTGGAAGATGTCCACGTAACCCATCATCATCTGAATCTGCGAAGCGTCCATCACTTCGCTGATGGTGAAGAGGCCGAATTTGTCCGCGGCTTCGCGCATGAGCTGGAGGCCCGGTTCGCCCATGCCCTGGAAAGCATAAGGGGACGTGCGTGGCTTGAAAGCCCCGCCGCGCAGAATTTTTGCCCCAGCCTTAGCGACGCTTTCTGCCACGGAAAAAATCTGCTCGCGGGATTCCACCGAGCAAGGGCCAGCGGCCACGGCCACTTCCGCGCCACCGATTTTGACGCCGCGCCCGAGATCGACGATGGTGCCTTCGGGCTTGAACTGGCGGCTGGCTAATTTAAACGGCTGAGTGATGCGCATGACTTCGCGCACCCCATCCAGCAATTCGAAGTCGCGATGATCGAAGTCGCGGTGAACGCCGACGGCTCCGAGCACCGTGTGCGATTCCCCTGTCGAGCGGTGTACGTTGAACCCGCTCGCGACCAGCCGGTCGATGACATGCTGGATTTGGGCGTCAGTAGCCCCTTCTTGCATCACAATGACCATAAAAGTTTCCCGTTTCCTTCTCGAAGCGATGTAGTGGCGGGACTTTAGTCCCGTGTTTTACTCCTTGAAAGTCCTCAAACTGGGTACGCCGGGCTTAAGCCGGCCTCGACAAATGCCTTTCAGACACAGACCATAAAACCGGCTCATTCATTCCCGGCTTTTCCGCCACCGTCTCCGGAATGCATGGCGTTACGTTCCGCCGCGCGCGCTTCGTCAATGATGCGCTCGAACAGGCGGCGAATCGCGGCGTCCGTCAGCGGCCCCGAATTGTTGCTTTCCGCGTTTGCCAGCACTTCGCTTTCCCGGTCCGGCTGGTACAACGGAATTTTCGCCGCTTGCTTGAGCTTGCCGATTTCGAGCGCGCAGCGCGAGCGCTCGTTCAATAGCTCCACCAGTTTCTTGTCAATCTCATCGATGCGCCGTCGCCAATCGGCAAGACTCATGGCGCCACCTCGCGGCGCGAGAGTCCGTGGCGAGCAGCTTCCTTGAGCGCCCGGATCCGACTACCAAGGGCAAGCGCCGCCGCATCGACAGATGGCGCCTTTTCAATCTCGGAAACGAGCGCGGAGCCGACCACGGCGGCGTCGGCCAGCCCGCCTAGAATGGAAACATGGCCGGGTAGCGAAATGCCGAAGCCAACGGCAATAGGAAGCTGCGTGACGGCGCGGGCCCGCCGAAGGAGGGCGGGGAGATCGTCAGGCAAGGCATCCTTCGCACCGGTAACGCCGGTGCGGGAAATCAGATAGAGGAAGCCGGAAGAGCACGCGGCGATTTTCGCCAGTCGTTCGTCCGTGGAAGTCGGCGCGCCGAGGAAAATCGTGTCGAGATGATGAGCGGCGAGAATGCGCCGATACTCTTCGGACTCTTCGGGCGTGAGATCCGTGACGAGAACGCCATCGGCGCCGGCGGATGCAGCGGCAGAAGCGAATTCTTCGAGCCCCATTTGCAAAATGGGATTGTAGTAGCTGAAGACAACGATGGAAACTGGCGACGATTGGCGGATGCGGCGAACGAGATCCAGAACGCCTGCCAACGTAGCGCCGGCTTTCAGCGCGCGCTCCGCGCCGCGCTGAATCGTGGGCCCATCGGCAAGCGGGTCGCTGAATGGCACGCCGAGTTCGATCACATCGGCACCGGCTTCAGCGAGTGCGAGAACATATTTCAATGAAGCTTCAAGAGAAGGATCGCCAGCGACAATGTAAGCGACTATGCCGAGTTCCCCGGACGCCCGCAATTCGGCGAAGCATTTGGAGATGCGGCTCGAATTGGACGATATCGAGGACATGGGTTTTTGGGAAAGAGTAAAGATTAGAGCAGGCGGGAGTAAGTGTCCATGTCCTTGTCACCGCGGCCGGATAAATTAAGAACGACGAGATCGCTCTTGCTCATTTTGGGAACGCGCTCGATGAGGCCAGCAACGGCATGCGCAGATTCGAGCGCCGGAATGATGCCTTCGGTGCGCGAGAGCAGGCGCGCGGCGTCGAGAGCAGCTCGATCGGAGACGGCAGAGTATTCGGCGCGGCGCTGGTCGGCAAGCCAGGCATGTTCGGGGCCGATGGCGGGATAATCGAGGCCCGCGGAGATGGAATGCGTGGTGGCGATCTGGCCGTCCTCATTTTGTAAAACGTACGTGTACGTTCCCTGTAGAACGCCGGGGCGTGCTCCGGAAAATCCTTGGTGCGCGGCGAGGCGAGCGGCATGTTCGCCGAGTTCGCCGCCGCGGCCGCCGGCTTCGATGCCAATCATCTTCACGTCCGCGTCGCGGAGAAATTCGTAAAACAGCCCGATGGAATTCGAACCGCCCCCGACGCAAGCGAAAAGATGCGTGGGCAGGCGCTTTTCCGCGGCGAGGATTTGCTCGCGCGCTTCGCGGCCGATGACTGCCTGAAAATCGCGTACCATCGTGGGATAAGGATGCGCGCCGAGAACGGAGCCGAGAAGATAGTGCGTGCTTCGAACATTGGTCACCCAATCGCGCATGGCTTCGTTGATGGCGTCTTTGAGCGTGCGGCTGCCGGATTCAACGCCCACGACTTGGGTGCCCAGCATGCGCATGCGCGCGACGTTGAGCGCTTGCCGCGCCATGTCTTCCGTGCCCATGTAGACCACGCATTCGAGGCCCAGGTGCGCGGCGACGGTGGCGGAGGCCACTCCGTGCTGCCCTGCGCCGGTTTCCGCGATGATGCGCGGCTTGCCCATCTTCACCGCGAGCAGGCCCTGCCCGATGGCGTTGTTGATCTTGTGCGCGCCAGTGTGCAGCAAATCTTCGCGCTTCAGATAAATGCGCGGACCGCCGAGTTTTTCCGTGAGCCGCAAAGCGAACTGCAGCGGGGTCGGGCGCCCGGCAAAATTCTTCAGCAGATCCTGGAGCCGCGCTTGAAACGATGGATCTGCTTTCGCAAGTTCATAAGCGCGCTCAAGTTCGAAGAGCGGAACCATCAGCGTTTCAGGAACGTAGCGCCCGCCGTAAGGCCCGAAGCGCCCCGGGGCTGTAGTCGGTAACTGTAGAATGGAGCTCATTTTCTAATTTCTATTTTCTAATTTCTATTTTCCATGCTCTGCCGCTACTTTCGTTCGGCACGGCGGACTTCCTGAATAAATTCCCGCAGCCGGCCATGATCTTTCTTACCCGGTTCTGATTCCACGCCGCTGGCGACGTCAATTCCGTAAGGGCGCACAATGCGCACCGCCGCGGCCACGTTTTCGACTTTCAGCCCGCCTGCCAAAATGATACGGCGGCCAACCGTGGCGCGGCGCGCCACGTCCCAATCGGTGGTGTGCCCCGTACCACCATATTGGCCTGTGTGCGCGGCGTCAAACAGAAAGGCATACGCCTCCGGATATTCATCGAGTGTGGCCAGGGGAAAATCGGGCTCGACGCGGAAAGCTTTGAAAACCGGGAGGCTGGCGGCCAGCTCGGCAACGTCTTCAGGAGTTTCGTCGCCATGGAGCTGGGCAGCATGGAGTTTTAGCGACTTGCAGAGAGCGGCGGCTTCCGCCGGAGCGGCATTGACGAAAATGCCCACTGCTTTAACCTTCTTCGGAAGCTGCGAACGGATTTCTGCGGCCTCGGCTGCGCTGATGTGACGGGGGCTGTTCGCGTAAAAATTGAAACCGAGCAGATTGGCGCCGGCGTCGATGGCGGCGAGAGCGTCGGCCGCATTGGTGATGCCGCAAATCTTGACGCGGACCATGGCTGACTACGTCGTCCTCGGCGGAGCGAGCAGAAGCGCGGAAAGGGCTGCTGCGGGATCGGGCGAAAGCATGAGCTGCGTGCCAACAAGAAAGGCATCGAAGCCCGCAGCGCGAAGTTTCATGAGATCGTCGTAGCTGCGCAGCCCTGATTCGCTGACGGCGACGCATTCATCCGGGATGCGGCCGATCAATTCAAACGAAGTATTGACGTTGACGGTCAGTGTCTTCAAATCGCGATTGTTTACACCCAGAATGCGCGCGCCGGCGGCGAGCGCGCGATCGAGTTCTTCTCTGGTGTGCACTTCGACAAGCGGCTCCATGCCCAGATCTCGGCCAAGAGCGATCAGGTCGCGCAGCAAACCGTCGCCCAGCGTGGCGACAATCAGCAGAAAACTATCCGCGTCGTTGGCGCGCGTTTCCCAGACTTGCCAGGAATCGAAAATAAAATCCTTGCGCAGCACCGGGAGTTGGATGGCCTTGCGCGCATCGCGCAGATTTTTCAGCGAGCCACGGAAGAATTCTCCCTCCGTTAGCACCGAGAGAGCGCGAGCGCCCGCGGCTTCCAGGGTTTGTGCCAGCGCCACCGGATCGAATGGCTCGCGAATCACGCCGCGCGAAGGCGAAGCGGGCTTCAGCTCCGCGAGAACGTTCAAGCCGTCGCGGCAGAGCGCCGCGGAAAAATCGCGCAGCGGCGTGGCCGCTTTCACGCCATACTTGAGCGCGGTCTCCGGGAGCACGCGTTTGCGGTGATCGACTTCGGCGCGTCGCGCTTCCAGGATGCGGTCCAGCACGGTTCCGGTGTTGGCCTGAGCAGACATGCTCGTAACTTTGTATGCTAGGGGTGCGGGCGGAGAGAGTCAAATCGGAAGAAAGTTGACGGTCCCGAGCGGATCGGGATCTTCGATCGACAGTTGAAAGTCGAAACCTCCGTGGCAGAGCGGTTGAGTTTTTGAGCAGACGGAATTCGCGGGAGAGATGATGGGATACGGCCAAACGTACGGTGCACTGCTGGAAGCGATTGCGAAGGAGGCGGATGCGATTGCGATGCGGTATTTCCGCACGGAGGGTTTGCAAGTTGACAGGAAGGGCGACGGGACGGCGGTGACGCAAGCGGATCGCGCGGTGGAAGAGATGGCGCGCGCGAGAGTGGCGGCGAGCGGATTGCCGCTGGACGTTCTCGGTGAGGAGATGGGCGGCGGCGATGCGAAATCCGCGAGTGCTTCAGGGCGGGCGCGGATGATCATCGATCCGATTGACGGCACGGAAGAATTTTCGCGCGGCATCCCGACGTTTGGCACGCTGATGGGAATTGAGTCGAATGGCGAAATCGTCGCGGCGATGGTGAGCGCGCCGGGGCTGCATTCGCGCTGGTGGGCGTATCGAGGCGAGGGCGCGTACCGCGATGGAAAACGGCTGCGCGTTTCCAACGTGACTTCGTTGCGCAAGGCCATGGTGTTCACCACGGGAACGGGCCCGAGCAAGGACGCCAACGACCAGGCCAAAATCCGCGCGTTGCTGGACGCCGCGCGCAACAGCCGCTCGTTTGGCGGATTCTGGCAACACATGCTGGTCGCGGAAGGAGCGATCGAGGCGGCGCTCGATTGGACTTCCAAACCGTGGGACCTCGCGCCGCTCGGAATCATGGTCGAGGAAGCCGGCGGCCGCTCGACGAACGTGCGCGGCGAGCGAACGATTTATACGGGACAACTCATAAGCACCAACGGAAAAATCCACGATGAGGTGCTGGCAATTTTGCAGTGATGCGCGGGATCGTTCGGATCGAAAGGATGAAGGAATCACTCTCCAAATTGGCCGTTTCCCCAAGTGAAGACAATCTTTAGTCTTTGCTTCCTGGATTATCCTGCGTCTTTTTCCTGGAGGTTTCCGATGGACATGCGCATACAAGCCGAGAAAGCTGAGCGGTTCCGAAAACTGCATCACGGGCCGCGAATTCTGTTGTTGCCGAACGCCTGGGACGTGGCCAGCGCGCGAATTCTTGAAGAATGCGGGCACCCCGCGATTGCCACGAGCAGCGCGGCGATCGCCTATTCTTTGGGCTATCCAGACGGCCAGCGCATCTCTCGCGGCGAGATGCTCGAGGTCGTGGGCCGCATCGCGCGCGCCGTCCGCATTCCGGTGACCGCGGATTTGGAGGCGGGTTACGGCACAACCGTCAAAGCAATGGCGGAAACGGTGAAAGCGGCCATCGAAGCGGGTGCGATCGGAATGAATCTGGAAGATGTGACCGGAGATGACGAAAGCTCGCAGGTCTCTGTCCCCCTTCAGGCGGAGAAAATCCGAGTCATTCGTGAGACGGCTGCGTCGCTGGGCGTTCCCTTTGTGTTGAACGCCCGCACCGACGTTTATTTGATGTCCATCGGGCCTGAGCTGACGCGGTTCGAGCGGACCGTCGAGCGTTTGCGCGCCTATCGCGACGCAGGAGCGGATTGTCTGTTTGCGCCCGGACTTTCCAACCGGGACACCATCGCGAGGCTGGTAAAGAGCGTGGAAGCCCCGCTCAACATTCTGGCAAATCCAGCGTGTCCGCCGATCGCCGAGCTGGAAAAAATCGGCGTGGCCCGAGTAAGCGCGGGATCGGGTATTATGCGCGCGGCGATGGGCGCCGTGCAGCGAATTGGAAAAGAAATGTTGGAAGCGCGCTCTTGCCAGACAATGTTCGCGGGAGCAATGCCGTACATCGAGCTGCAACGCTTGATGACACGCGAGCCATCGTAGGCACATGCCGGAAGAAAACTCTCAACTTGTCATCTTGAACCAGGAAATCGTGGCTTGCCGCAAGTGTCCGCGTCTCGTGCGCTACCGCGAAAAAGTGGCGCGGGAGAAGCGGCGGGCGTATCGCGAGTGGACGTACTGGGGCAAACCGGTTCCGGGATTCGGCGACGCGCAGGCGCACCTTTTGATTTTAGGACTTGCACCGGCGGCGCATGGCGGCAATCGGACCGGCCGGACGTTCACGGGCGACCGCTCTGGCGATTTTCTTTATGCCGCGCTGCACAAAGCGGGCTTTGCGAATCAGGCTAGTTCCGTGCGCCGGGACGATGGCCTTGCGCTGGAAAATGCCTATATCAGCGCGACGTGCCGGTGCGCACCGCCAGACAATAAACCGCTTCCCACAGAAATTTCGAACTGCCGCACTTACTTTGAACGCGAACTCGAGATCTTGAAACCGAAGGCGATTTTGGCGCTAGGGAAGATCGCATGGGACGCCTATCTCGAAACCCTAAAACAACGTGGAGTGATTGCCTCACGCGCACTCTACAGATTTGCGCATGGCGCGGAAGCCGAAGTTGCGCCTGGAATGCCAAGATTATTCGGCGTCTACCACCCCAGCCAACAGAATACGCAGACGGGCCGAGTCACGCTGACCATGTATGCCTCCGTCCTGCGCCGAATCCGGCGATTTCTCGACCAGAATTAGAAAAGCGGCCCGCCTGGGAAGACGGCCCTGCGGGCGCTCGCGAAGCAGCCAGATTCTAGAGTGGAAGCTGGACTAACTTGCGGGGGTGTCGGAATCCGCTTGCGGGGCGATGGTGGCAATGGCCGACAGTTTTCTTGGCCTTGGATTAGCCTGCTTGTTGGCACCTCTAAGCTACTTTGTTTCAATGACTTGCAGCACGGCTCGCAGGGCGGTCGTGGCTGCCCGTGTGCATTCCATTCCTGCTCAGCATTTTCGCGGGAGGAGACCATGGAACAGATGAAACTCAACAGTGTGTTCGGGGGCGTCGCGATTTTAACGTTGTCGCTCGCCTTAGGTGACGCTTGCAGGGCGCAGGAGCAGACCCAAGAACCGGTACGCGATGTGACATCACAAACGCCAGATCAGCAGCGTCAGAAGGCGGACGGCGAACGGCATGGGCTGCCGATGGAAACCTACGCCGTTGCTCCGGGGACCAAATTTCTGGTGCGGCTGGAAGAGGAATTGGGCACCAGGGGCACGAAAGAAAACGAGAAGTTCAAAGTGAAGACGCTCGAGCCGCTGGAGGCGGGCAGCGGGATTTATCTGCCACCCGG
>WNFF01004907.1_pt1 | contig 17668 bp, 15 predicted proteins | sample 5400441 | NCBI WGS metagenome assembly WNFF01 (sample SAMN13153345, study PRJNA577476) | soil metagenome | isolation source: 120 cm saprolite under Douglas fir tree site 2 hole 3 replicate 1 | place: USA:California | collected 2015-04-18 | reverse complement strand
CCTTGTGAACGCCGTTGAACATCGCCCACGGCCCTTCGACATGCTGGTCATGCACGCCGAAGACCGGCTCGGCCGGGATGTCGTCGAGACCGGGTACCTGGCCAAGCGGATCATCGACAACGGCGTGCGGATCTTCTTCGCGGACGGCACCGAGCGCAAGTTGGAGAGTGCGACGGATGCCCTGCTGATGGCCATCTCGAACTTCGGCGCGGCCTTCGAGCGCGAACGCGCGTCCGCGCGCGTCCGCGACAAGATGTTCAGCAAGGTACGAAGCGGCCATCATACCGGGGGCCGCGTGTATGGGTATGACGCGGTGCCCGTCGACGGACATATCGAACTGCGCGTGAACCCAGCGGAGGCGCCTGCCGTGAGGCGGCTCTTCGAGCTGTCGGCACAGGGGCACGGCATCAAGCGCATCGCGGGGATTCTGAACGCGGAGGGCCTACCGGGGCCGAAGGGCAGCGGCCGATGGTCAGCGACGGGCATCCGCGACATGCTCCGAAATGACCGGTATCGAGGGATGCTCGTCTTCGGCCGCACGACGTGGGAGGTCCGGAAAGGGCTGCGTCGGAAGGTCCAAGCGCCAGAGGCTGAATGGATTCGTTTGGAGGTCCCTCACCTGCGAATCGTCCCCGAGGCACTCTGGCGGACGACGCACCAGCGGCTCGACAAGACGTTTTCATCGTACCGTCGTCGGCGCGACGGTCGCCTGAGCGGGAGCCCTGAGCGGAGCATTGTCGCGTCGAAGTACTTGCTGAGCGGGATGCTGCGATGCGGCGTCTGCTCCGGCAGCCTGGTCGCGATCCAACGGAAGAGCAAGAGCGGTCGCCTCTTCCTGTACTACGTCTGCGGGACGCACCGGACTCGGGGCGCCACCGCGTGCTCGAACGGCAAGGGTCTGCGGGCGGGACTGATGCACGACATGATCGTGGCCGCCTTCAAGCGCGACATCCTGACGCCCACGCGAGTCGAGCAGGCAGTACACGATGGGCTGGAAGACCATGCGCAATGGCTGGCCCAGTTCGTGGGGGAGCGTGAGGATCTCCAGAAGGCGCTACGGAGGATCGGGGTGGAATTGCAGCGTCTCGCGACCGCGGTGGCCGAGGGGGCAGCAGTGACGACGCTGCTGGAGGCCATCAAAACACGGGAGCGCGAACAAGACGCCCTACAGGCCAAGCTGGAGCACCTCGACGGGCTCCAGAAGGCGAGCGAGTCGTGGGATGCCGGCGCCTATGGCGAGAAGGTCCGTGAGGTCCTAGACGATTGGCAGAGGCTCCTGGGAGCCAGCCCCGAGGTCGCCCGGCAGGTGCTCGGTAAGCTGCTGACGAGTCCGATCTATGTGTTCCCGGTCGAGGCGGAGGACGGCTCCCGATACTTCCGCTTCGGCGCCCGAGGGAGCTACGGCCGGGCACTCGGCGGGATCATCGGGCTCTCGGCAGGTGTCGAATCGCAACTCGTGACCCTGAGGGAAGCTGGGGTCGTGCCCAGCGATGATCTCGCGAACGAAATACGCCAGCTAGTTAGAGAGCGAAGTGCTTGTTTGCCTGGGTGGTCAATATCGGTGGTGCCGAAGGGGGGACTCGAACCCCCACACCCTTGCGGGCACATGACCCTGAATCATGCGCGTCTGCCAATTCCGCCACTTCGGCTCGGGCAAGGCCTCCATCTTACGGACCGCGGGTATGAAGTCAAGGGGCCCGCGGCCTCCCGGGCCTGAGCGCCATGGCGGACGAGACGGACGCGAAGGTCATCTCCACCAACCGCAAGGCCTTCCACGACTACTCGATTCTCGAGACGTACGAGGCGGGGCTCGTGCTGCGGGGGACCGAGGTCAAGTCGCTCCGCGAGGCGCAGGTCAACTTCAAGGACAGCTACGCGACGATCGACAACGACGAGGCGTGGCTCGTCGGCTGCTACATCAGCCCGTATCACCACGGCACCGACGCCAATCACGATCCGGAGCGGCGGCGGAAGCTGCTGCTGCACAAGCGGGAGATCGCCCGCCTGCTCGGGAAGATCGCCGAGCGTGGGTTGACCCTCATCCCGCTTCGTCTATACTTCAAGGCAGGGCGCGTGAAGGTCGAGCTGGGTCTGGCCCGCGGCAAGAAGCTCCACGACAAGCGCGCGTCCCTCCGCGAGCGCGAAAGCCGGCGGGAGATGGAAAAGGAATCACGCGCCCGATCGCGGGCGTAGAAGGGGGCGACTGGTTTCGACGGGGATCAGTGACGCACAGGTGGCATCACGAGGTGCTCTCTCCTCGTAAAACTGGGGGCACGGTTATAGCTGCCGACAACCAGCTAGCTCTGGCGGCCTAACACCCGCCAGCGTCCTCCGGATTGGGTGACCAGGGTCCGGGTCAGGGCGTCATATTCTGGTGACTGGCTCCAAACCCTGCTCCGGGGTGCGGGGCGAGATCTACAGGAGCTGGCTGATCGGTGACCCGGCCGGTTGGGGGGCCGAGAGGCGAGACGCAGGAGATAACCGGCTAATGATGTAGATGCCTGTTGCCGAGGGTTTCCGGACGTGGGTTCGATGCCCACCGCCTCCACCAATTCGTAGCAACCGCCCGCCGGGCCGTAACGAGGCCCGGCGGGCGGTCCCCGTTTCAGCTCCGGGTTACTCCTGGTGGCAGCCCATGCAGGCGAAGGTCGAGCGCACCATGAGCGTGGCGGCATCCGGGCCGGGCTCGGTCCGGCGGAACGCCGCCACGTTCTTCGCGGCGTCGCGGATGCGGGCCTCGAGCACGGCCTTGTAGGGCCAGGCCGCGTACTCACGCGCGTGCTGGGCATTGCGGTACATCGGCACCGCGAGGTCCGGCTGGCCCGCCTTCACCAGCATGTCGCCGAAGTTGAGGAAGAAGCCCTCGAAGTTGTGCGGGGCGATCCAGGAGTTCCAGCACACGCGCCGGGGCCCCTCCTTCGTCTCGAGCGCCATGTACTTTGCGTAGTCCGGGTTCGCCCGATCCACCTTCTGTCCGGTGCACACGTCGAGATTCAGCCACTGCTGCTCGAGCGCTTCCCGGTACCGGTCGGACTCGACGGGCTGGGCGGAGGCGGTGTAGCCGGCCGTGAAGTAGTTGAACTCGGGCCACGCGCGGACCGCGTCCTTCATCGCGTAGAAGCCCTGGCGGACCATCTTCTCGTCCTTGTGGATGGTGCCCTCGGCCATCAGCAGCCCGGCGTAGAAGCCCAGGTACCGCGCCTCGCCGGGATCGAGCCGCACCGCCTCCTCGAAGTACTTGCGTCCGAGCACCGCGTCGTCCGTGATGTCGGGGCGGAGCGCGGTCTGTCGGGCCCGCTCGCCGAGCCGCCAGATGTGCAGCCACCCGACGTGGGCGGCGGTGACCGCGTCGCGCGGGTTCTCGAGATAGGCGGCCTTCAGCGCGGTGAGCGCGTCCGGGATGCGCTCGTACTCGCCCGCGTGGAGCGTCTTCCAGAAGAGCTTGTCGGCCTCGACCGCGGCGGCGGTCCGCGTCGCGGTCGGCGTCTTCGCCGGCGCCGACCACACCGCAAGCCGGCCGCAGCCCGCGGCGGCCACGGCGATCATCAAGGCTGCGCCGAGGAGCGTTCCCCGGAGCACCCGCTGTCGGATCATGGTACCCTCCCGCGCGGGGTTGGGGAGTTCCGCCCCGCAGCCACTATCGTCGTGTCGTACATTAACGCTGTTAAGTGATGCCTGTCAAGCGCCGTCGCCGGAAGAAGGCGTCGCCCCGCCGCGCCAGGTCCGGCGCAGCCGGCGGGAGCCTGCGCGACACGCTGGTGGACGCGGCGGTGGCCCTGATCGCGCGCAAGGGCCCCCAGGGCTTCAGCCTGCGGGAAGTGGCCCGTCGCGCGCGGGTGTCGGAGGCCGCGCCGTACTGGCACTTCGCGGATCGGGAGGCGCTGCTGGCCGCGGTGGCGGAGCGCGGCTTCGTGGAGATGGCCAAGGGGATGATGGAGATCTGGTCGCAGACCGCGGCGCCCGCGGAGCGTTTCCGCGCACTCGGCATCGGCTACGTGCGCTTCGCGCTGGCGCATCCTTCCTACCTGCGGGTCATGTTCGGCTCCGAGGTCCCGGACAAGGCGGAGCACCCGGCGCTCAAGGAAGCGGGGGAGCGCACGTTCGCGCTGCTGGTCCAGGCGATCACGGAGTGCCAGACGGCCGGGCAGGCGCGGAGTGGGCCGCCCGAGGAGCTCGCGGTGGCCGCGTGGTCCATCGTCCACGGCCTGGCCGCGCTGCTCGTCGATGGGAAGCTCAAGGACCACGCGGCCACCGCGGCGGAGGCGGAGCGGCTCGCTCACACGGTCACGGATCTCTTCATGCTCGGCCTGGCGCCCCGCCCGTGATCGCGACGCTCTGGCGGGCGGGCGTGCTCACGCTGCTGACGCTGGTCTCCGCGCCGGCGGCGTTCGTGGAGAAAGAGTGGGCGGTCACCGTGCTCGGCGGCCAGTACTCGGGGAGCCAGCTCCTGAAGCTGGGCGGCGGCACGCTGGACTTCAAGGACTCCTACACCGCGGGGCTCTCGCTCTCGTACCAGTTCGTGGACTGGGGGCCGCACACGCGGTGGGAGCTGGAGGGCCAGGCCCTCCAGCACGTCGGCGAGCAGGAGCACGTCGAGTTCGCATCGTCCATCAATGTCCGGTGGATCACGTTTCCCTGGAACCGGTACCTCGTCACCTCGGTGCTGCACTACCTCCTGATCGAGGCCGCGGTCGGGTTGCCGAACTCGAACTGGAGCCTCGTGGCCCGCGTGCACCACCGCTCGCGCATCTTCGGCCTCTTCTCCCACAGCGGCTCCAACGTGCTGGCGCTCGGCCTCCGCTACCGCTTCTAGGCCGTCGGGCGCGCCCCGCTCGCCCGCGCGCTGTGGATGGCCTGCCACACCCGATCGCTGCTCGCGGGCATGTCGAGCTGGCGCACCCCGAGCGGGGCCAGCGCGTCCATCACCGCGTTGATGACGGCGGGCAGCGCGCCGACCGTGCCGGCCTCGCCGGCGCCCTTGGCGCCGAGCGGGTTGAGCTTGGTGGGCACCGGGTGGCTCTCGATGAGCATGTCGCAGAAGGTGTCGGCCCGCGGCATGGCGTACTCCATGAAGGACGCGGTCAGGAGCTGGCCGGAGCCCGGCTCGTACACGACCTGCTCCATCAAGGCCTGGCCCACGCCCTGGGCGACTCCGCCGTGGATCTGGCCCTTCAGCGTCAGCGGGTTGATGACGGTGCCCACGTCGTCGGCGATCGCGTAGCGCACCAGGGCCACGTCGCCGGTCTCCGGGTCCACCTCGACCTCGCAGACGTGGCAGCCGTTGGGCCACGTGGCCTGCTTGGGCGAGAACGTGCCCGTCTCGTAGAGGCCCGGCTCGAGGCCGGGCGGGAGCTGGGCGGGCTGGAAGGCGGCGCGGGCCACCTCCTTCAGGGAGAGGGTCCGGTCCGTGCCCACCACCGAGAACTTCCCGTCGCCGAAGCCGATGTCCGCCTCGGCGGCCTCCAGCAGCCGCGCCGCGATCTTGCGACCCTTGGCGATCACCTTGTCGGCGGCCATCCACAGCGCGGTGCCCCCGATCACGGTCGAGCGCGAGCCCATGGTGCCCATGCCGAAGCCGACGCGATCGGTGTCGCCGTCGATGTAGCGCACGTCGGCGGGGTCGAGCCCGAGCCGCTCGTGGAGAACCTGTTTGAAGGTGGTCTCGTGACCCTGGCCCTGGTTCTTGGTGCCCATGAAGACGGTGGCGCTGCCGCTCGGCGAGAAGCGGATCTCCGCGAACTCCGGCTGCGGTCCCGCCGCCTGCTCGATGGCGTTGACCACGGCGAGCCCCCGGAGGCGGCCCCGCGCCTTCGAAGCGTCCCGCCGCGCCGCGAACCCGGCGACGTCCGCGAGCTTCAACGCGGCGTCCATGGACTTCTCGAACTCGCCGCAGTCGTAGGTGACGCCGAGCGCGGTCCGATACGGCATGGCGGCGGCCGGGATCAGGTTCGCGCGCCGCAGGGCGAGGCGATCCTGACCGAGCTCGCGGGCCGCGTCGTCGATGAGCCGCTCGATGACGTAGGTGGCCTCCGGCCGGCCCGCGCCGCGATAGGGCGCGGTGGAATTGGTGTTGGTCAGCAGGCAGCGGACCTCGACGTGGGCGGCCGGGAATGCGTAGACGCCGACGAGGGTCGCCACGTTGCTGAAGGTGGCGAGCAGGTTGCGGTCGGACGAGACGTAGGCGCCCACGTTGGCGAGGGTGCGCACGCGCAGGGCGAGGAAGCGCCCCTGGGCATCGAGCGCCAGCTCGGCGTCGGTCACGTTGTCGCGCGCGTGCTCGTCGGCCGGGATCGCCTCCCGTCGCTCGCACAGCCACTTCACCGGCCGGCGGAGCTTGCGCGCGGCCCACAGCACGAGACGGTGCTCGACGTACTGCCAGCCCTTGGTCCCGAAGGCGCCGCCCACGTCGCCCGCGATGACCCGGATCTGGTGCTCCGGGATCTTGAAGATATTGGTCGCGAGCGCGTTGCGCACGCGGTGCGGGTACTGCACGTCGGCGTAGAGCGTGTAGCGCTCCTCGCCCGGGTCGTAGACCCCGAGGGCGCCGCGCGCCTCCATGAACTGCGCGTGCACGCGCGTGATCACGTAGCGGCGCCGGATCACGCGGTGGGCGCGCGCGAAGGCCTGGTCGGTGGCCGCCGCGTCGCCCGCCGGGTGCAGGTTGGAGACGTTGTCCGGACACTCGTCCCAGACCGCGGGGGCCCCGGGCTCGGCGGCCGCCGCGGTGTCGGTCACCGCGGGGAGCGGCTCGTAGTCCACGCGCACCAGCTCGGCGGCGTCCTCGGCCTGGGCGCGGGTCTCCGCCACCACCATCGCCACCGCGTCGCCCACGTGACGGGCGCGGTCCAGCGCGAGCCCGCGGTGCGGAGGCGCGAACATCGGCGAGCCGTCGGGCCGGGTGCGCTTGAGCGTCATCTTCATGGTGCCGAGGCCGTCGCGCGCCACGTCGGCGCCGGTGTAGACGGCGAGCACGCCCGGGGCCTGGAGGGCGGGGGCGGTGTCGATCGCGCGGATGCGCGCGTGGGCATGGGGGGAGCGCACCAGCACCGCGTGGACCTGGCCGGGGAGATTCACGTCGGCGTGAAAGCGCCCCTCGCCCCGCAGCAGTCGGACGTCCTCGAATCGCTTGACGGACTGCCCGATGCCGAATTCGCCCATCTCGGGGGCGAAGCCTACCACAAATTGATCCTTCGCCGCCCCCTCGCTCCGTTGCTAGAATGGCTTCGCTCCGCCCCCTTCGATCATGACGCGACGACTCTCGATGCCCGTCTGGCTGGTCCTGGCGCTGGTGGGCTGCCTCGTCGGCCCGGCTCAGGCCGCGCGCCCGGAGTCCGTGGAAGTACGCGATCGGGCAAGCAGCCGCGGGCTCCTGACCATTACCGTCATGGACGACGGCAGCGCCTACATCGCCCCCGACCACCTGGCCGCGCTCCTCAAGGGCGCCTGGTCGGTGAAGGGCGACCGCGGCACCCTGACCGTGGGCCAGCGGGTAGCCGAGTTCACGCGCGGTCAGACGCGCGCCACCGTGCACGGCCAGGCCGTCGCGCTCGACGCCGCCCCGCGGGTGAGCGGGCGGGAGTGGCTGGTCTCGCGCGATTTCCTGGGCAAGGGGCTCCCGCGGCTGGCGCCGGGGGTCTCGATCGGCTTGCCGACAGGGCCGCGGAAGCCCACCGCCAAAACGGTGCAGGCCGCGGTGCCGCTCGAGGAGCTTCGCTACCGCTCCTATCCCTCCTTCACGCGCATCGTCATCGAGACCGGCGCGCGGCTGGCCTACGCGGTGGTCACCAGCGACGAGGAGGTACGGGTGCGGCTGCCCGGCCTGGCCCTCGCCCGCTCCCGCGTCGAGGAGATCAGCGACGGGCTCGTGCAGGAGATCCGCCTCGAGCCGGTCGGCGATGCCGCGGTCCTGCGCGTGGTGCTCCAGAGCACTCCGGGCGAGGTGAAGCACACCGTGCTCCAGGACCCGTACCGGCTCGTGCTCGACATCTACCGGCCCAAGGAAAGCGGCGGCGCGGGCGAGCCGGGGCGCGGCGCGATGCAGCCGCTCCGGCTGATCGTGCTGGACGCCGGCCACGGCGGCCACGACTCGGGGGCGGTGGGCCCCACCGGGGTCCTGGAGAAGGAAGTGGTGCTGGACGTGACGCGCCGGGTGGCCAAGAAGGTGGAGGCCGGGCTCCGCGTGAAGGTGGTCATGAGCCGCGAGAGCGACGTGTTCGTCACGCTGCGTGACCGCACCAACTTCGCCAACAAGCAGCGCGCCGATCTCTTCGTGTCCGTCCACGCCAATGCCCATCCCCAGTCGGTGTCGGAGGGCGTCGAGACCTACTTTCTCTCCTCCGAGGCCTCCGACAGCGGCGCGCGGCAGGTGGCGGCCATCGAGAACGGGGTGGTCCAGCTCGAGGGGCCGGGCTCGCGGCAGCGGGGGGACGTGCTCAAGAGTATCCTCTGGGACCTGGCCCAGTCCGAGTTCCAGGAGGAATCGAGCTTCATGGCCGAGACGGTGCTGGACTCGATGAGCAAGTCGCTCAACCTGGTCAATCGGGGGGTGAAGCAGGCCGGGTTCTACGTGCTGGGCGGCGCGGCCATGCCGGCCATCCTCATCGAGATCGGATTCCTCACCAATCGCAAGGAGGAGCGGAAGCTGGCCACCCCGGAGCACCGCGAGGCGCTCGCGCGCGCGATCTACGCGGGGCTCGCCGAGTACAAGCGCCGCTACGATCAGCGCCTGCGCACCGCGCAGAGCCAGCCGGCCAAGGGCGGGCCGACGCGATGACCACCCATCTGCGCCACGACGGCCGGCGGCCGGACCAGCTCCGCCCGGTCACGATCACGCGGGACTACCTGCGCCATCCCGAGGGCTCGGTCCTCGTCGAGTTCGGCGACACCAAGGTGCTCTGCACCGCCTCGCTCGAGGAGAAGGTGCCCGCCTTTCTCAAGGGGCAGGGCAAGGGCTGGGTCACCGCGGAGTATGGCATGCTGCCGCGCTCGACGAATACCCGCATGGCGCGCGAGCGGAGCGGCCCGAGCGGGCGCTCCCAGGAGATCCAGCGGCTGGTCGGGCGCTCGCTGCGCTCGGTCGTCGAGATGGCCAAGCTCGGCGAGCGCACGGTGTGGGTGGATTGCGACGTCATCCAGGCCGACGGCGGCACCCGCACCGCCGCGATCACCGGCGCCTTCGTGGCGCTGGGCGATGCCATCGGCGGCCTGGTGAAGGCGGGGACCCTCGCCGGCTCGCCGATCCGGGACTGCGTCGCCGCGATCAGCGTGGGCATGGTCGGGAACCGGCCCGTGCTCGACCTCAACTACGTCGAGGATTCCACCGCCGAGGTGGACATGAACGTGGTGATGACCGGCGCGGGGGCCTTCGTGGAGGTGCAGGGCACGGCCGAGCAGACGCCGTTTTCGAAGGCGCGCCTCGACGAGCTGCTGGCCCTGGCCGGCGACGGCATCGCCCGGCTGATCGGCCTGCAGCGTCGCGCCCTCGAGGCGCGTGGCGACAAGCGCTTCACCCTCTGACCAGCGGCTGGTCCTGGCCACGGCCAACCGGGCCAAGGGCCGGGAGATGGCCGCCCTCCTCGCCGACCTGCCCTATCGCATCCAGGACCTCGCCGAGTTCCCCGGCGTCGTTCTGCCCCGCGAAGGCGAGACGTCCTACGCCGAGAACGCGTTGGGCAAGGCGCGCGCCGTCACCGTCGCCACCGGGCTGCTGGCGCTGGCCGACGACTCGGGCATCGAGGTGGACGCTTTCGCCGGGCGGCCGGGCGTGCTCTCCGCCCGCTACGGGGGCGAAGGGCTGACCGATCCCGAGCGCAACGCCCTCATGCTGCGAGAGCTGGACGGCGTCCCGGCCGCGCGGCGCACGGCCCGCTACCGGGCGGTGATCGCGGTGACCGCGCCCGATGGCCGCGAGGCCACCATGGAGGGGACGGTCGAGGGAGTCCTGCTGGAGGCGCCGCGGGGCGCCGGCGGCTTCGGCTACGACCCGCTCTTCTTCTACCCGCCGCTCGGCGCCACCTTCGCGGAGATGTCGGCGGCGGCCAAGCACACGGTCAGCCATCGCGGCCGCGCGATGGCTCTGGCGCGGGAGCTGCTGCGCCGCTGGGCGGGTTGAAGGGCGCGAGACGGCAAGCGTATACTGCTCACGCGGTCGGAATCGGGGTGTGGCGCAGCCCGGTAGCGCACCTGCTTTGGGAGCAGGGGGTCGGAGGTTCAAATCCTCTCACCCCGACCACTTACTTCTACGACCCGGGGACGTCGTCCCCGCTAGATCCGATGGATCGGGACTCCCCGCTCGGCCAGCCAGGTGCTGACCTTCCGCCAGGTCTCGGGCTCCCGCCGCTCCCAGGCGTCCACGCTCTGCTGGGGCACCACGAGCTGCGTGAACTGATCCCGCGAAACCGCCTCGACCAGACGCCCGAGATCGGTGCGGGAGCTCCGCAGCTCCAGCAGCAGGGCTTCCGCCGTGAGGCCGATCGCCGGAGGCGCGGGAACAGGCAGGATGCGATCGTGGGTGATGCCACTGCTTGATGCGGTCGTTGTTTCCGAGCCGGTGTGAATGATGACCGCAGCCTATCGTGGGTGTCCACACCTGTCAACCCACATCTTGTGCTTACTGCGATCGGCGCCGGACGGGCGGCGCGCGTGCAGCCTCCGGTCCCCCGCTTGACGGCGTCTCCCGCGGCCGATAGGCTTCGAGCCTGTGTCATTCAGGTTGACCCAACTGCCCTCCCTCGATGGCCTGCGCGCGGTATCTGCCCGGCGGGTTTCTCGGCGTCGACATCTTCTTCGTCCTGAGCGGTTTCCTGATCACCGCGCTGCTCCTGCAGGAGTGGCAGCGCACCGGCACGATTCGCCTCGGCGCCTTCTACGCCCGCCGCGCGCTCCGGCTGCTGCCCGCCCTGTTCGCGTTGCTCGCGGTCGTCCTCTTGGCTCCCGGCCTCTTCTATCTGGCCGCGCCGCCGTGGAAGGACGCCGCCATCGCCGCCTTGTATGCCACGAATTGGGTCAACGCATTCGGCCTGCGGAACATGGTGATCCTCGATCACACGTGGTCCTTGACGGTGGAGGAGCAGTTCTACGTGCTCTGGCCACCCTTGGTGCCGGCGCTGCTCGCGCTCCGGGTTCGGCGGCGATGGATCCTCTCGATGGTGCTGCTCGGTATCGGCGTATCGACCGGGCTTCGACTCCTCCTGTGGGACGGACCCGCGTCGATCAAGCGGCTCTACTACGGGCTCGACACGCGGCTCGACGCGCTGCTGGTCGGCTGCCTGGTCGCCTTGCTCGTGTCGTGGGACCTCATCCCGCGGACCGGGAAGGCCGTAACCGCGATTCGCGTGATCGCGGGCGCGTGCGCGGCGGCGCTGGTGCTCCTGCTCGTCACCGCCGATCGTGAGTCCCGGCTGACCTACCACGGGCTCAGCACCCTCGCGTGCGCGGCGGTGGCGGGGGTCCTGCTGCACGTGGTCTACTGCCCGTCGCGCTTCCGGATGCTGGTGCTCGAAAACGCTCCGATCGTGTGGATAGGGCGGATCTCCTATGGCCTCTACCTGTGGCACGACCCGCTCTTCCTCGACCTGCTGAACTCTACCCGGATGGCAAAGCTCGGGCTCTCCGGCCTACCCGCGCTGGTCGTGCGATTCACCGTGGCCTTCGCGGTGGCCTCTCTCTGCTTTTATCTGATCGAGCGTCCGTTCCTCAGGATCAAGCGCCGCTTCGGCGGCGCGGGCGCGGCGCCACCATCGTCGGCCCCCGAGGCCGTCCAGCCCGATCCCGTCTCGATCCCGGAACGAATACGGCCTGGTGTCTCGTAGCTACCGATCGCGCCTGATGCACCGAGAGGTGTTGCCGGTCTCCACGACCCGCCGATCCTTTGGAGTCCTGGTGGCGCTGTCCATCTTTGCCGTCTTCTCCATGGGCTACCGGCTCGCTATTCTGCCGCTCCCGCCCGGCATTGATTCGTTGTTCGCCTATGCCTGTAACCACGCGACGGCGACCGGGTTGGCCTGAGGCCGCGATTTCGTCTCGACCTGCGGTCCGTATGGCCATCTGATCCTTTCGATGGACGTGGGGAATCTGGTGCAGCGCACGATCATATTCAACCTCGTGCTCGTAACCGGCACTGGGCTCGCCATAGCCACGTTCGTCCAGTCGGTCCCCGCCCTGGGAGCAAGTGCACGGATCACGCTGGCGATCATTCTCGCTTATGCCGTCAGCCTTCGGGGCGCCGAGTATCGGTGGTTCGTCCTCTTTCTTCTGGTGCTCCTGACGGGAATCCATCGTTGCGAGCGGATGAGCCTGGTCGCCTTTTCTCTCGCGGGTATCCTCTCCGGGTTCTATCTCCTCATAAAATTCTCGCTCGGCGTGAATGCTGTAGCGACCCTGCTGGTCGCCTGCTTCCTCGTGCGACGGCTCGGTACGGTGGGAACCCGGCTGGCGGTAGCCATGCCGGCCGCGGCCGGAGGGTTCTTGACGGGCTGGGTTGCATACGAGGGAGGCTTCGCCAATATCAAAGCGTACTTGACCACGGGACGGGCAGTGGGTGTCGGCTATTCAGCCGCGATGAGTCTCGCCCCAGAGCGCTGGTGGATCGGTGCGGCAAAATCGTAGTCCCCGCCCGAGGGACGCTGGTGTAGAGTGGGCCGCTGGCCGCCCCGCCGCCGTCCCTCCTAGACGATGCGGCCAGCAAGAGGGTGGCGTGGTGGATCGCCGGACGTTCCTCAGCGCCTGACTGGGAGTCTCCCGACCGCGCCGCTCGGCGCCGAGGCCCAGCCAAGGGGGAAGATTCCACGAAACTGCGTCGTTGGCATGCGGGTAACGAGGAGGAAGAGAGGAACGGCGCCAGGACCTGAGAAGTGAACCCCCGAGTATCGCCTTTCAGCAGAAAGTGAGGTGCTGCGATGACCGCGTTCTGTCATCCCATCGCTTCGGCCCTGACCACGGTCGCGGTCTTCATAGCGATGTCTTCCGCGGCCGCCCAGTCTCCCCAGCCACAGCGCACCTCGGTGCACGTCCAGGCACAGATTCAGAAGAGCGCGGAACTCCAGCGCCAGGCCCTGCAGAACCTGACCGACCTCGAACGGGCTGAGGACCTGATCAACACGCCGAACTCCAGGCCGCCCTATCCACAATGATCATCAAAGCGTCGGGCGCGAAGTTCCCAGACCCGCTCTTCGATATGGCGGTATCTGCCCGGCGGGTTTCTCGGCGTCGACATCTTCTTCGTCCTGAGCGGTTTCCTGATCACCGCGCTGCTCCTGCAGGAGTGGCAGCGCACCGGCACGATTCGCCTCGGCGCCTTCTACGCCCGCCGCGCGCTCTGATCTCCGGCTGAAATGCCGCCGGCGTCGCCCTACGTCGGCGGGCGTAGCCTCAAGTGGATCAAGGTGAAACCTAACTGGCCCACGTGGTGCGGGTCGACTACGATAGCCCCGCCATGCTCTCGCGCGCCCAGGAGGCTCGTGTCCGAGAGATTCTCGGGAGTCACCCGTCGGGGCTCCTCCCGCTGGTGGCGCCCTTTCGGGAGGTGGCGGAGGCGGGGGGCCTCATGGCCTACGGTCCGAACATCGCCGAGCTGTGGGGGGAACGGGTGCCGATCTATGTCGACCGCATCCTGAAGGGCGCGAGGCCCGGGGACCTCCCCATCGAGGAGCCGACAAAGTACGAACTGGTCATCAACCTCAAGACCGCCAAGGCACACGGCCTGACGATCCCTCAGTCGCTCCTGCAGCGGGCGGATCAGGTGATCGAGTGAGCGTCACGTCATGAAGCATATCGTCGCAGTGCTCGCCTTCGCTGCGGTCTTCCTGGTCGTCGAGCTGGTCCCGGCGGATGTGATCTGCTTGTTCAAGAGCGAGCAAATCTCAGGGACTAATAAGATCTGCTACTACGATTGCCTCGGATCGATCTTCGCCATCACGATCGATGGACTTAAGCTGTGTCCGCTCAACATCCGGAGATAGCATGTCGGGGTTGGCGCGCTAGGCTTACACTCTGACTGCCGCATGCCTGAGAAGCGCTGATTCCTCCCGCCAGATCCTGTAGCAAACCGGATGGGCGAGCCCTAGCACGCCCAGGCCTTCGACCTCGCGTTCCAGCGTGGGTGAATCAATCGAGCGTCCGCACACGTTACACGGCCGGCCGGTGCCCCGGTGTATCGAGGAAATCCCCATAGCTGAAAACAGCCGGCGCTCAGACAACCTGGGACGGATCTGACGCCTCAGGTCATCGTCGGATGCTGCGGTTGGTTCGCGAAGGATTGACTCGTCTGGCATATGTGGGTCCTCGACTGCGGTACTGCGAGAGGATCGGAGCCAGATGCCAGAGGGCCGGACGCCTGGTGCGTCAGCCAGAGAGCCCGTTGGAAGGCGATATTTAGGTTAGCACGGGCCAACCAGGGGCCCTAGGTTTCAAGCTGCGCGGGTCGCCGCAGCACCCCGCACAACGCGATCGGATCTAGCGGCTTCTCCACGAGTTTAGCGAATCCTTCGGCTAGAAGCTCCTCGCGCCGCTCGCTACAGGAATCCGGGAGACTGGTACTCGCAGTATCCGTCGAGTACGTTCGGGCGCCACCACCCGCCGCGCCGCTCGCAAGTGGCCCTGAGGTCTTCCGGCGTATACAGCGGCGGGATCGCGGTGCTGCCGCAACCCATCAGGATTGTCACGGCCAAGCCCAGGAGGACCACTCGGCTCCACGAAATGGTCGGCATCACGCGAACCAATTGACGGGCCACGTTGCCGAGCCTACGCTGACGGCAACCGGGTGTCTACCGGCACGCCCGGCATTCGGCCCGAAGGGGATGAGCCGCCCTCTCGAGGCTGCCCCTTCGGGCTCTAGACTTCTTCTGTTGCCGCTAGAACAGTCTGCCGGAACCGCGGAGCCGCACTCGCGCCGGAGGTAGTCTGAGCAGAGCCATCAGCGCCAGAAAAGAGACGTTGAAGCTCCTCCGCTTCTTGACGAATTCGTTCGAGTTCACATTTCAGCGCAGCGTTCTCCCTGGCGAGGTCCATTAGCTGGAGCATGGGTATTCTCCCTTGCCCCAGACAGCAAGAGGTGGGCCAGTAGCGGAACGCATCAAATGAGGCAGAAGGGCTCGACACGGAGCAGGCCGTGCCAAGTCGGGCCGGAAGTTCTTACCCTGGCCCCCCAAAAACTTCCTTAAGCTCGGGGGTTCTACGAGCCGTAGCTGGTGGGCCGGGAGGGCCTCGGGCGAGGGCTGGGAGGGCCAACGATTTGGGCGACGGTAGACCCAAGTTCTTCGACGCTGAACGGCTTCTGAAGAACTGGCGCGCTAACTTCCTTCAGGAACGGAACGAACTCCTCAACATTCTGATGCGCCGTCATGAACACGATGCGTGGGGCGGCGTCAGGGAATCGCTGTTGTACCTCTCGGTAGAACGCGGGGCCATCCATGGCTGCCATCCGAAGGTCACAAAGGATCAGGTCATAGAGATGTGCGGGTAGGTGGCGAAGCGCCTCGTGACCGTTTGCGGCGTGGTCAGTGATGTAGCCGGCCCGTTTCACCACTCCGACGATCAATTCCAGAAGGGCTGAATCATCCTCGACCACTAGGACGCGGGGGCCTTCATGGCATCGCACATGACTCTCGCCAGCCCCTGTCCGATAGCGTGGGTCCCCTTTTCTGAGTGGCTTGCCGCAGGTGTTGCAGACGGGTAGGTCGTCGTCGGGGGCCATTGGGTTGTCGCCCTCCCAGCGAGGATAATTCGTCGTGAATCCTGAAGCCATCCACGTGCACCAGCGCGTACGTCCCTTTACCGCAAAGGCAAACACTGTGCCGATGATTGCCGAACGCAATTGCCTATATTTGCAGAAGGGTGCAGGACCATGACGGTGGGAAGTCGGTAAGAAAGGTGGGCGTAAATGTGACCGACCCGCCTCAACTGACCGTCAAAGCGGTGTAAGTACCTAGAGGCTGCTCCTTCGGGCCCGTTCCCGTCCTCGTTCGGGTCCGGCGGCTGCGCGGCAAGCAACGGACTCCTCCCGCCACAGTCTGTAGCACGCCTCATGCGTGTGGAGGCACACGCCGGGGCTTTCCACTTCGCGCTCGACCTCGGCGGGTCCTATCGTGCGACGGCAGACGACGCACGGCCGGCCGGTCCCCCGCTGGGACTTGGATACGCTGCCAGCGATGGAGCCCAAGCGGCCCTCGGATAGCCGGGCGTGGATCTGCCGCTTCAGCTCAGTTTCTCCAATCAGAAGACGAAGAATGGGCTGGTCCATGGCGACCTCGGGCGTTTCCGGACTCGACATGCCAGATTCACCGGGGTCTCGACGCTAGGGGAAGCGTCAACCGAGAGGCCGAGGTGCAGGCGAGTGCAAGCTAACACTCGCGCCATGCCCTTGGCTGTTCCTTTGGAGACAGCAGAGGACGCTCGCCAAGGCTTCAGCGTGCGATCACGATCAGCCGCCAGAACCCGTCAACCTTGCGCGAACCTCAGCCATGCGCTTCTCTACACGTCGAATCTGCCACTCGAGGCGCTCCCAGTGTTCCCTGTTGTCCTGAGGCGTGGCGTCAAGCTCTCGCCGGTAGTTGGCTACGTGGGCGGGCAACTCGGCGCGCTCCCGCCCAAGGGCTTGGCGTTCGTTCGTGGGAGCGGGCATGTGGCAAATGATAGCGCGGATGGCAAGGAGGCACGTGGGCGAGGCCGGCCGCGCTCGTCAGCGATTTGAGGGACGCGGCACTCCGGATTTCCGCGCGAGGCATACTCACGGACATACCGGCCACTTCTGCTGAAACGCGAGAGGGCTTAGGTGGCAGATTCTGAAGGCGCGCGCCTGTAGCTCAGTTGGATAGAGCATCGGGCTTTTAAAGCGATCAGGGTCCTTTCGCCCTAGATCTCTCGGGCTTTCTCCATCTCGCTCTAGCTATTATAAGTATTCCCGAGGGTTCCGATCGGGTCCGCTCTCGAAGGGATCGTGCGGGACCGATCGGGAGGGGCCTCGAGCGAGTCTCCGTACTTCGAGAATTCTTCGACCTCGCGGGCCCTCACGTACGTTCTCCCAGGCCGCGCGGGGGCGTCGACCAATTGGAGGCGGTCGGCGAGTTCAACCGGGCGCATGGCGAGGCGTCGGTCTAGTCTCTGGTCCCTTCATCGCGGCCATGAGATCTTGACGCGGCGGAGGTGTTGATATCCGACAGAATCCTTCTAAGATTGAGCCGTGACTGAAGAAGAGCGGGCGGCGCTACTCCGAGAGATCGTCGAGACCAAGGCATCCGCGGCTCAGGTCCGAAAGATCCTCGACACGATCCCCACCCTCGCGTCGTGCAATCTTCCGGATGGTTCCAACGAATTCCTCAACCAACGATGGCATGACTATACGGGTCTCTCTCCTCAAGAAGCACGCGGCCGGGGATGGCGGGTCGCCATTCATCCAAAAGATCTGCAGAAGGTGCTGGACACGTTTCGGGCCCTCCGGGCCTCAGGGGAGCCGGGTGAGCTCGAACACCGCCTGCGACGGCACGACGGTGAATATCGCTGGTTCTTGTTCCGTGTTGAACCGTTGCGTGACGAGCTCGGCAACATCGTCAGATGGTACGGAACGAATACTGATATTGAGAACCTCAAGCGGACAGAAGACAAGTTGCGGCAGGATGAACGCGAACTCCGCCGGATTACCGATGCGATACCCCACACCATTGTCATCCAGCAG
>WNFF01003978.1_pt1 | contig 17669 bp, 16 predicted proteins | sample 5400441 | NCBI WGS metagenome assembly WNFF01 (sample SAMN13153345, study PRJNA577476) | soil metagenome | isolation source: 120 cm saprolite under Douglas fir tree site 2 hole 3 replicate 1 | place: USA:California | collected 2015-04-18 | reverse complement strand
TTGCCCTCGGGATCGAAGTCGGCGAGCGGCTCGTAGAAGATCCGAGCGCCGGCGAAGTCCTTGACGCCCACGGACAGGTGGGGGTTGAGGATGGTGGGTGCCTGCCAGAAAAGCAGGCGGAGCGGGCCCCCACCGCCGCGGCGCGCGGAGGCCGCGGGCACCGGTCGCGTCTGGGCTCGTCCTACCCCGGCGAGCAGGTGTCCCGCGATCGGCGCGCTGAGGCCGAGGCCGACCATGGCCTGGACGAACTGCCGCCGGCTCAGCCGGCCGCGCCGCACCTCGCCGATCAGTTCTCGGAGCGCCCGCTCGTCCATGGGCTTTCCTAGCATCCGGGTCCGTGACAGTCAATCGGGCGAAATCTGCTTGCCAACGGGCGCCCTTTGAAGGATGCTCGGCGCCACATGCTGCCCAGCCCCGCTGCCCGAATCCCGGGGCTATGGAGGACTTCCCTACGGCCTGAACGTTCGCTCGGACCCTATCCAAAATCCCATCCGGGAGGTCACGCCCATGGACCTTAGACGCTTCCTGTCCGGACTGACCGTCCTCGCCAGTATCGTTCTCCTTCTGTCGGACCAAGCCTTGGCCCAGACGCCCAAGCGCGGCGGCACCCTGCGCGTCTCCTACGGCAACGAGATCGCCAACCTCGACTTCCACACCGCCCCCGGCTACGAAATGATGTGGGTGGCCATGAATGTCGGCTGCGGCCTCATCAACATCACGCCCGACGGGAAATTCGTGGGCGATGCCGCGGAGTCCTGGCAGATCTCGCCGGATGCCCTCAGCTACACCTTCAAGCTCCGGAAGAACGTCCTCTTTCATGACGGCACGCCCGTCGACGCGGCCGCCGTCAAGTTCAGCATCGACCGGCTGATGGACCCCGCCACCAAGTCGGGCATGCGCACCTTCTACGACCCCGCGCACTCCGTGGAGGTGCTGGACCCCCTGACCGTGCAGATCCGGCTCAAGCAGCCGTATGCCTTCATGCTCCACATGCTCGCCGCCTACCGGACGGGGCTGGTGCTCTATTCCCCCACCGCGACCCAGAAGCACACCTTGCAGGAGCGCCAGCAGGGCAAGCCCGGCGCGGTCATCGGATGCGGACCGTTCCGACTCGTCGAGTGGAACAAGGGCAGCCAGCTCGTCATGGACCGCTTCGACAAGTACTTCGTGCCCGGGCTGCCCTATCTCGACCGCGTCGTGATCCGCGTGATCAAGGATCCCGTGACCGAGATGGCCGCCTTCAAGGCGGGCGAGATCGACTTCATCGCCTCCTTCTCGCCCGAGCACGTCGACACGCTCCGGGCTCACAACCCGCGCGCGCAGATCATGACGGGCAAGGAGACCACGCCGATGCTCGCGGCCATGAAGGTGACCGTGCCCAAGGACGGCAAACCCATGTCCAAGGAGCGCGCGCCGCACCCCATCTTCGGCGACTTGCGCGTGCGCAAGGCCATCGGCTGCTACGGGATCGACCGGCAGGAGATCGTGAAGATCGCCTTCAAGGGCCAGGCCACGCCCTGGGTCGGCATGAACCCGCCCGGCACCCTCGACACCGTGGACGTCAACGCCATGTGTCCCTACGACCAGGCCAGGGCCAAGGCGCTCCTCGCCGAGGCCGGCTACGGCCCCCAGAAGCCGCTTACCTTCGAGCTGATGACCAACACGGAGAAGAGCGTGTTCAGCGTCATCACCACCGTCATCAAGGAGCAGATGGGGCGCATCGGCGTGACCGCGAATATCCGGCTGGTGGACAAGGTCACCTGGATGAACACCACGCTCCAGGACGGGCCGTGGGACATGTACGTGGAAGACCTGCTCTCGCTCATTACCCTGGACAGCAACGCGTACCTGTCGAACAGCACGTCGTCGTGGAGCCACCCGCGCCACAACGACCCCAAGGTCGACGAGTACTATGCCCGCTACGCCCGGGAGCTGGACGCGGGCAAGCGCAAGGCCATTGCCCGCGAGCTCGTGGAGTTCATGGCGGACAAGATGTACTGGAACAACATCTCGGGCTCACCCTTCTACATGGTCGCGCAGCCGTGGATGAAGGGCTACACGTACAACGCGGAGTTCGAAGTGCACTACGACCGGGTCTGGCTCGACAAGTAACGGGCGGGATATGCGCGTCTATCTTCTGAAGCGGCTTCTCAACATCGTGCCCACCGTCCTCATGATCACCTTCGTGGTGTTCGTGATGATGCGGTCGGTCCCCGGTGACCCCGTGGTGTCGCTCCTCGGCGATGCCTACAACGAAGAGGATGCCGTCCGGGTCCGCCAGGCCTACGGCCTCGACAAGCCCGTCCTTCTCCAGTACGTGATCTGGCTCGGCAAGCTGGTCCAGGGCGACTGGGGCGCCTCGATCCTGAGCGGGCGTCCCGTGCTCCAGGACGTGCTGGTCCGTCTGCCCGTGACCCTCGAGCTGATCGTCCTGTCGATGGCCGTGGCCTTGGCCATCGCCATCCCCGCCGCCATCATCGGCGCCGTCCGCCAGAACAGCTGGCCCGACTACGCGGCCACCACGGTGGCCATGATCGGCGTCTCCATTCCCGAGTTCTTCGCGGGCATCCTGCTCCTCCTGGTCTTCTCCTTCGGCCTCGGGGGGCTGCTGCCGAGCTCGGGCTGGGTGTACCTGCCCGGCACTTGCCCCTCGATCGTGTGTGGCGTGAGCTTCTCGGGCAACGCCATGCACGTCCTCATGCCCGCGGTCGCCCTCGGCATTGGGCGCGCGGCCATCCTCACCCGGCTCCTCCGTGCCAGCATGCTCGAGGTGATCCGCACCGAGTACGTCACCACCGCCCGCGCCAAGGGGGTGGCCGAGCCGAGCATCGTCTTGAAGCACGCGTTGAAGAACGCCCTCATCCCCACCGTCACCGTGATGGGGCTCCAGGTCGGCTTCCTCATCGGCGGCGCCATCGTGGTCGAGACGCTTTTCGCCATGCCGGGCCTCGGCACCTTCGGCATCGACGCCATCATCGCCCGCGACTACCAGCAGGTGCAGGGCTTCGCCCTCATCACGGCCTTCGCCTTCGTGGTGATCAACCTCTTCGTGGATCTGACCTACACATTCCTGGATCCGCGCATCCGCTACGGAGCCTAGCAGAATGCTGAAAAAGGCCCATCTGCTTCGTTGGCGCCCTCGGCCGCACGCTGAACGTAGAGAGACTACGCCTCGCGTGCGAATTGACTCAGCCCTCGTCTCGCGTCAGCCGGTGGCCGCCGCTCAACTCGAACTACGGGGCGCCGCCTCGCATCTGGACCCTTTTCAGCATTCTGCAAGGGGTTAGGAGAGGCGACGATGGCGGAAGGCGACGGAATCGGCCCCATGGCCCGCCAGCCCATTCGCGGGGGCAGCCTCAGCGAGGCCGAGCTGCCCGTCGTCGCCTGGCCCGCGGTTCGCGAGCGCTCGCAGTCACCGATGGCGCAGGGGCTGCGCCGGCTCCGCCGCAACAAGACCGCGCTGGTGGGGGCGGCCATCGTGGTCCTGCTGGTGGTCGTGGCCATCTTCGCCGACGTGCTCGCGCCCCACAGCCCGACCACCGCCGACCAGACCCGGACCTTCCAGCGCCCGAGCTGGGAGTATCCCCTCGGCACGGATCAGCTCGGCCGCGACATGCTCAGCCGGATCATCCACGGCAGCCGGATCTCGCTGGCCGTGGGCGTGTCCTCGGTGCTCCTCGCCCTCTTCGTCGGTGTGCCCCTGGGATTGGTGGCCGGGTACTACGGAGGGCGCACGGACGCGACGCTGATGCGGCTCATGGACCTCATCCTGGCCTTTCCGATCTACCTGCTCGCCATCATCCTGATGGTGATCTTCACTCCCACGGCGGGGGTCCTGGGCACGATGAAGGTCACGGGCGCCATCGCCATCGTGCGCATTCCCATCTATGCCCGCCTGGTGCGCGGCAGCGTGCTCTCCATCAAGGAGAAGGAATACATCGAGGCGTGCCGGGCCCTCGGCGTGCGTGATCCCTCGACTCTGCTGCGCCACGTGCTGCCCAACTGCCTGGCCCCGATCATCGTGACCACCACCCTGGGCATCGCCACCTCGATCATCGTGGAGGCGACGCTGTCGTTCCTCGGCCTCGGCACGCAGCCGCCCACCCCGAGCTGGGGCTGGGACCTCAAGGCCAACGTGGCCTTCATCCAGGCCAACTCCTGGCTCTCGCTCTTTCCGGGGCTGGCCATATTCGTCACCGTTCTGGGCTTCAACCTCTTCGGTGACGGCCTCCGCGACGCCCTCGATCCGCGTCTGAAGTGAGACCGTGCACGCCGTCAAGAACCGCCGGGAGGTTCACGCCATGCTGAGACATGCCGCCTCCCTCAGAAATCTGCTTGCCACCCTGTTGACCATCGCGCTGGTGGCGTTTTTCGTTCCCGTATCGAACGCGGCTCCGGTCAATTTCATCATTCAGTTCGATGACGCTTCAATTCCCGGCCCGGTGAACTGGACCGGCTCTTACACGATTGACTCCAACACCGGACTCCTCACGGCGTTTGAGGCGACGATCTGCCGCCCTGCCGCTCCGCTCGATTGCCAGTTCAACAATCTGTTCAGTGTGTCCCTTCCTGCCGTCGACGACCCTGACGACAACGACAATGTTGAGACGGACGCTCTCACGCCGACCAATTCCGCCGTCTTGGCGCTTCGCGACGGCGTCACGAACGAGTGGCAGATCTTCGATCCCTTCGGGAGCCTGACTCACGGAGTCTACGCAACAAAAAGAGTTCCGGAGGCGGAGTCAGTGTTCCTCTGCGTTTCTGGACTGGCGCTCTTGTTTGTTATTCGGCGGCGAAGCCTCTGCGGACGGTAACTTTGGCGGAACGTCCCTACGGTTTGCCGGAGTCGTTCGATTTCGACCACAGTGATTTGAAAACTTGGAGGGAAGCGGTCTTGCGATCAGGAGACGTGTTGCGGACGAGCAAGCTGGCGGGCCCACGTCACCCGCCAGGAGCAGCGTCGAGCTAGCGGGCGGCGGACAGCTCCAGTGGCTGCGGCTCGAAGGACACGCCGGCGGGGAAGCCGACCAGCCTGATCTCGGGGCGAAGCGTGATGCCCAGCCGCGTCTCCACGCGCTCGCGCGCCATCTCCATCAGCGCGAGGACATCGTGATGCGTGGCCCCGCCACGGTTGACGATCAGGTTGGCGGCCTTCGACGAGATCTCGGCGCCGTTCACGCGCTTGCCGCGCAGGCCCACGGTCTCGACGAGGCGGGCCGCGCGATCGCCGGGCGGGTTCTTCCAGACGTAGCCCGCGGTGGCCAGGGCGAAGGGCTGCGTCTCCTTCCACACCTTCAGTCGATGCTGCAAGGCCTTCTGGACGGCCGGGGCGGGACGGCGCTCGAGCTGGAGCCGGCAGCCCACGACGATGCTGCCCTTCGGCAGATCGAAGCTCTGGCTGCCCGTGGGTCCGCTGGCCCGATGCTCGCCCATCGTGCCGTCGGGATGCACGAAGTAGATGGCGGAGCAGTGCTGGAGGAGCGAGCCTTCCGCCGTCTTGGCCCTGGTGGCCAGGGCGCCTCCGACCGTGGCGGGAATGCCCGCCAGGTACTCGAGGCCGCCCAGGCCCTGCGCGGCGGCTTCTCTGATGAGGGCGGAGAGCGGCATGCCCGCTCCCACGGCCACCTCGTCGCCGGAAAACTCCGCGCGGCTGAGAATGCCCTGCAGCTTCACCACCACGGCCTGCAGGCCGCGGTCGGAAACGAGCAGATTGTTGCCGCCGCCGATGACGATGAGCGGGAGGTCTTCCTGCTCGGCGAAGGCCAGGGCATAGCGGAGATCATCGAGGTCCTGCGGCATGATGAAAAACTCCGCGGGACCACCGATCCGCAACGAGGTGTGGAAGCTGAGGGGTTCTCTGAACCTGACCGCGCCGGCGATTCGCCCTAACATCTGAGGCCTCCCATCCGTCGACCCATCGGCCGAGTGGCGTGAAGTTGCGTTCGCGCGCCTCTAGTGCATCGGGGGTGCCAGGGACGGATATGCAAGCTTATCCGTCAGTTCGCTGACAGTGGCCGACGCTGGCTTGACGGTGAGTGTCACGAATAGTGACGCGGAATGACAGCTAGCTGGGCGGCTCCCTCAGGGGTCGCGACCTGCCGAGCTACACATCAGGAGTTGCAACACTCTCGTTTGAGAGCTACCCTGAACCCGACAAAGGAGCAGCGATGGCCAAGCGACGCAAGCCCATGAAGCGGTCCCCGGGGGCCGGCACCGCCCGCCGGCATGCGCGGCTACGGCCCCGCGGGCGCCCAGGCGGGTTGTCCAAGCAGGAGATCCCCCCTTTCATGCTGTTCGTCGCCCGGGAGACGCCCACCGCTCAGAAGATCGACATCATCCGCGCCGGCGTGGGCGCGCGGGTGGTCGACGACATGGTCGCGTACCTCGAGGTGCCGAAGGCGGCCATCTTCGCCCTCCTGCACACGCCCGAGAGCACGGCGCACAAGCTGATCAAGGACAATCGCAACCTGGATGCCGCGGCCTCCGAGCGCGTGGTGCGGGTGGCCGACATCACGCGCCTGGCCCAGGCCACCTTTGGCGCGCGCGAGGCCGCCACGCACTGGCTCAAGAGCGCCAACCTGGCCCTGGCCGGTGCCACGCCCTTGTCGATGCTGGATACGGAGCCCGGCGCGGGCGAGGTCCGGAGACTGCTCCACGCGATCGACGCCGGTGGCGTCTTGTAGTGGCGGGGGCGGTAGTCTGGCGGATCGCGCGGCGTCCCTTTGCCCTTGACCGCCTGGGCCTGGGGGCGCGGGATGGCGCGGGCCGCTGGAACCACCTCGGTACCGCCGTCATCTACGCGGGGGGCACCATCGCGATTGCCGCCCTGGAGAAGTTCGTGCAGCTCGCCGGGATCACGCCGCCCGATCTCGTGCTCGTGCGGCTCGAGCTGCCCGCCAAGCACTCCGCCGAGGCGCCCAGCCTGACCCAGCTTCCCCGAGGCTGGAATCTCGTGCCCGCCACCCCGGCGAGCATGGACTTCGGGACGGCGTGGGCGCGGGAGCTCCGCTCGCTGATCCTCCACGTCCCCTCCGCCCTCGTGCCCGAGGAGCGGAACGCAGTGATCAATCCCGCCCACCGGGAGTTTGCCGCGGTCCAGATGGTCATCGAGCGGGAGTTCCGCTACGACGACCGCATGTACCGCCCGCGCCACTCGTAGCGCGGGCGAGCGCTTGCGCACGAACTCGACGCTCGGCTAGCATGCCCGCATGGCGGGCGAGCCGGGACGGACGATCTCTCCTCAGGCGGGTGCATGTCCATGACCGAGCAGGAGCGGCAGGTCGAGCTGGACTACGAGACGTACAAGAGCCTGCTGGATCTGTGGGCCAAGGAGAACCCCATCAAGACGACGAAGCTGCAGGTTTTCCTCGCGGTGAACGCGCTGCTCGTGTCGGCGGTGAATATCTCCGGGGGGCTCCACCCGGAGCAATGGTACGTCTACCTGGCCGGGGCGATCTTCAGCTTCATCTGGATGTTCTCCATCGGCCGCACCTCGTTGTTCCAGGACGTGTGGCAGATCAAGATCGCCGAGGTGCAGCGCCGTCACCCCGGCGACCCGCGCTTCGCCATCCTCGACACGGCGGCGGCCCAGCAGCGCGCCCGCCCGCTCCTCCGGGCCTTCGGCGCCATCTCCTCCAAGTGGTATCTGCTCTTCTCGCCGCTCGCGTTCGCGGTCGTCTGGCTGGGTGTCTGTGTCTTCTCGCTCGTCCGCTGACCGACGAGCCATTGGCGCCGCCTACATGATCTGGTGCCTACCTCCCTACACGTCATTTGACGTATGCAAGAGGAGGCCAGGCCACGCGCCTTGACCGAGGCGACAATCTCTCTCACTGTCCAGGCACCCGGCGAGATGTCGACTAATTCGGTGATCCTGCTCTGCAGTCTCGTGGCCAGCGGGCAGATCAGGTTGCGCAGGATCGACGGTTGGCCGAGGGTCGCCGGCGTGCTCAGCCAGCGCACGAGGGTGGCGGCATGATGATGGTACGCGGTGCACTAGCTGTCGTCCTCGCCATGCCGCTCGCCACTGAGGCGCAGCCGGCAAGAAGGATCCCGCGGCTCTGCTTCCTTACGTTCGATCCAGGTACGCCGCAGTCGAGCAGATTTGCCCCGTTCTTCCAAGCCCTGCGCGACCTGGGGTATGTGGATGGGCAGACCATCACCATCGACTACCTCTCCGCGGAGGGCCGGGGCGAGCGGTTTCCCGCTCTCGCCGCCGACTGCGTGAGACTCAAAGCGGACATCATCGTCGTCACCACCACCCCGGCCACTCAAGCCGCGGAGAGCGCCACTCGCACGATCCCGATCGTCATGTACGGCCTCGGCGACCCTGTGGCGACCGGGCTCGTCGCGAGCCTCGCCCGACCTGGGGGCAATGTCACAGGGGTGACGCAGATGTCGTCCGGGCTTGCCGCCAAGCGTCTCGAGCTGCTCAAGGAGGCCGTACCCAGAATCTCGCGAGTGCTCGTGCTCTCGTATCTCGTAGATCCGATTGCGGCGCCTCAGGTAAAGGAACTGGAAAGTGCGGCCCACTCCCTGGGAGTGAAACTGCTGGTCCGCGACATCCGGACCGCCGATGACCTTCCCGCCGCGTTCGACGCTGGAGCCAGGGAGCGCGCCGAAGGAGTCCTCACGACGGCCGAGCGCATATTCCTCGCTCAGCATCAACGAGTCATCCAACTCGCCGCCCAACACAGATTGCCAGGGATGTACCCTTACAGACCCATGGTCGATGCTGGTGGCCTGATGGCCTATGACTCATACACGTCTACTCTCCAGGCGCGCACCGCCACCTACGTCGACAGGATCTTGAAGGGTGCCAAGCCGTCCGATCTTCCGGTCGAGCAGCCTACGAATTCGAATTGCTCATCAACCTGAAGACCGCGAAGGCGCTCGGGCTCACGATCCCCCAATCGCTGCTGCAGCGGGCGGACGAGGTTATTCAGTGACACGCGACGCGCACGGCAGCGGGTCCGGGTGATTCTTCTTAGGCACAAGCCTCGCCTCGCTGCTACGACTTCACGCCTCCAAACTCTTCGGCGCAGGTGCGATCGCCGCGCATCCTCGGGTCGGGCACCGACGGATAGCGACGGAGCAGGGCCGCGGCCTCGCCGCAGACGTTGTGGCCGGGCCGCTGGGCGTTGCCCTGGAACCTCTTGACTTCGAGAAGGAAGACGACCGTCTCCCGCACCGCATCCACCTCGCTCAATCCCCAGAGCTGTAGGACCTGAATGGCGACGACGTTCGCGTCGAGCTCCTGCGCATAGCTCGTGCCGCAATGCTGCAGCACGTGATGTCCCAGCTCGTGCGCGAGCCGAAAGCGGACATAGCCGGCTTTGATCGCCAAGCGAATCTGACCTTCGCGACAGAGGTACGCACTGTTGTGCCCCGCGACCGGCTGCACCGAGACGGGGGCCACCCGAAAATGCGCTGTCGCCTGGTTTGCGAGGAGCTGCCACTTGGCCGTCTCCGCCGGATCTGCCGCCATGGTGCTGCAGCCGGCAAGGAGCAGCACCGCGGGCAGTGCCCGAATCGTTGTCAGCTCTCGCAGGCATCCCACAGCGAGCCGTCCTCCTCAGGCCCTCTCAGGCGCAGGGGGCCGATCCGCCATCTCACGGACTCGACGGCCTCGCCCCCGGGGTGGCCGCGGGCCGGCCGGGTGCGCCGCTGGGATCGGTGCGCGGCCCGGGTGAGCCGAGCGGCGCCCCCCGCGAGCCCGCCTCCTCGCGCGAGCGATCCGGCGAGGCCGTGGGCGCTCGGCTGGGCAGGGGAGCCCGCACGCCGGGCGAGCCCCACCACACGACGAACAGCACGATCACCGCCACCACGACCACGATTCCCCAGAAGATCTTCATCGATGGTCTCCCTCGGCGCTTGGGACCTTGGTGAAGATGAGCTCCGAGAACTTGATCACGAGGGCCAGCATGCCGATGGCCGACGGGTTCACGTACCACCCGGCATGCACGACGATCAGGTAGAGCAGGCCGATCGTGACCACGATCACCGCTATGCTCCAGCCCAGCGCCTGCAGCAGCACGAGCGGCACGCGCCACCCCGCGGACACCTGCAGCGCGTGGTGATGCGTGATCAGCACCCAGTGAAACGCCAGGTAGATGAGAAACCCCGCCACGTAGTTCACCCACCCGTCCACGGCGCGGAAGTATCGCCCGTCGAGCAGGGCCTCGACATAATTCGCCTGCAGGATGTAGCCGGGCACCTCGCCCACCACGCTGAAGTGGCTGTCCAGGTCCATGTTGTACTCGCCGATGAGGGCGATGCGCCCGCTCAGGTAGCCCGTGTCCCTGGGCGCCGTCGCGGGACAGCCCGCTTTCACGCGGTGTCGCTCTTCGGGCCGGGCGCAGAAAATATCATCGGTCGTGAAGGTGGCATAGGTCTCGAGGGCGTGGAGGCTCAGGAAGCCGATGTAGGGATGCTGGTGGTCGCGGATCAGCCGGGCCAGGCGCGGGGACTTGTCGAGCAGGGTGGGGTCATGGAGCTGGGCCGCCTCCAGGGCCAGCGTGCGGCGCCACACGACTCGCCCGTCGTCCGTCTGCACCGTCCAGCCCAGGGGCAGCCGGCGCGTGTCCTGATCGACGTTGACTATGCCCTCGTGGATCTTGGCGTCCTGGGCCAGCGGCAGGGCCGGCAGCAGCCGCGGCCAGCCATCCGGCCCGTGCGTGCCGGTGCGCTTGCCCACATCGACCCGCCGCCCGACCACGATGGGGATCGACCGCCCCACCTCCCGGATGGTGGTCTGAAGCGCGATGGTGGATGAGCCCTCGAGCGGGCAGCTGGTCGCCCCGAAGTACTTGTCGATGACGATCAGGGTGGGGGAGAGCTTGGCCACCGCCCCGAGGAGCGCGGCCAGGAACGCCCGCTGCTTGCAGATGTTGAGCAGGCGCGGATCGCGCGAGGGCTCGAGCACCACCACCGCGGCGAAGCGCGGCACCGGCTTGGCCGGGCCCGAGGCCACGATGGTCTGGTAGACACCGCTCAGCTCGAAGACGGACGGGGCGAACCCCGGCTGGGTCTTGCTCGCGGAATCGATGGCATGCTCGGCCAGCGCTTCCAGCCCCAGGGTGAGCAGACAGGCGAGGAGGAAGAGGAGGACGAAGCGGATCCGCCGCCGGCGCCACCAGTGGCCGGGGCCGCCGATGACGTTGCGGATCCGAGGCCACGCGGGATGCGGGGACACGGGACTCGCTCAGCGCCCCCGCCTTGCCCCAACGGCGAAGGCCAGAGAGTACCGGGCCACATCCTGCAGGGTGCCGAGAGAGACGGGCGAACTCACGATCTGAAATGCCATGGCGTGCGATGTTATCGCATTTTGGGGCCCCCTACGTGTGACGGCTCACGTCAGGGCAGACAAGCAGAATGGACTGGCGCCCTCCATTTCCGTCGATTTGCGGGCGCGTCGGGCGCGTATCAAACATTTCACGTTGACGGTCCGCGCACCGCGAATTACGTTGCGCGCATGAAGTCTTCCACGAGAAGAATGCTCTCCCAGACACGTTGCCGCCCCTGGATCGATCTCCCTGCGGTGTTGTCGAGGCGAACAGTGGTGGCGACGGCTCTGGGTGTCATGCTTGTCGTCGGTCACGCGTCGACGGGACTTTGGCACAGATTGATCGAGGTCGCACGGCTGGATGCGGCTGATGCCATCAAGCCAGGGGAGGCACAGGTGAAGGTCAAAGGAGTGCGAACGATTCCGCTCGATGCGCCCGGCTACGCCAACGTCATGGCCTGGGCGCCCGACAGCCGGCGGCTCGCTGTCGGTGGTCTGCTCGACAAGCGGATGAGCGTCTGGGACGTGCGGACCGGCCAGCGCCTGCCCGGGCCGACGGATCAGATGGGCGGCACCCATGGCTTGGCTTATAGCCCCGACGGTCTCTATCTAGCCGTAGCGCGTGGAGTTCGATTGCCTTTGGTCCCGACAGCAAGTATCTGGCGGTGAGTTATACGGGCGGGCTGGTCTTCTACGCCAGAGATGGGTCGGTTTGGCGGCGTGCTGGGGCCTTGGCTCCGAGTGCCGCGCGGGTGGCCTTTAGCCCGGAGGGCGGTCGCCTCGTAGGAACCATCGGCACGGAGATACTCGTTTACGAGGTGCCCAGTGGACGCGTGCTGAGTCGCTGGCGGGGCCTTCGGACAGGAATCGAGTTCGGATTTCCAAGCCTAGCCTTTCGCCCAGACGGCCGGCAGGTGGCTGTTGGGGAGGGTGTGCGGCTAGGTTTCTTCAATGCAATGACCGGAGAGTTGGTACAAACACTGGATCCGGCCAAGCCCTATACGATCTCCGGCTTGTCCTTTTCGCCTAACTCACGGTACCTAGCGGTGGCAGTGAGCAAGTCTGTCTATCTTCTGGATGCCGATAGTCGCGCTACGGTCGCGGTACTTACCGATCATCATCACAGCGTTGACCGTCTCGCAATAAGCGCCGATGGAACAACACTTGCCGCAATCGGAGGTTCGGCAATTACGGCCTGGGAAATGTCCGGTCTCGAACATGTAGCGCGCTGAAATTTTGGTCAGGAGGCCTAGATGGGCTATCGGCCGACAGTTATCGATGCGAAGGAACTGATTCAGCTCAATTCACATGCATACAATGGCGCGACGGCCGTTCCCGCGGGGTGGGTAGTCATAGGGACAGCATTCGATCAAGAGTCCGGATTCAAGGCCGTCGCCTATCAGAACAATCTTGATCCAACCCGCATTGCCGTGGCGATCGCGGGCACGCAATTCAACGGTGCCGGCACCCTGGACACCGATGGCGCCGTGTTGGGGAACAACTTCCCGCAGCGCTACAACGATCAACTCCGAGGTTTTCTCGACGGCGTCTCGCGTGATCTGGCCAGCGATGTTCAGATCGCCATCACTGGTCATTCACTTGGAGGCTTCGGTGTTCAACTGTCGATACCCTACCTCATCGATCAGGGATTCACCAATGCCTACGGTGTCACCTTTGGCGCTCTGGGTGCATCGAATGTTGCCGGGGAGGCCGGATTCCGTTCGCCGCTGAGCAGCTACTCACCGTACATCCTGAACATCGTCAACGCGGGCGACCCGGTGGCGACGCTCAAGACGCAAATCGGCCAGGTTGTTCAGATCGGAGAGCAAGGGCCGATCTGGCAGCTTCTCGATGTGGTGACGTCCGTCCTGTTTCCGACGCGCCCTCTGTATCTGGCTGGGGCGATGGCTGCCTTCCATACCCTGGACGAGTATCAACTGAAGCTGGACGCGATTCCGTGGACGGCGACCTTGCCGTCCTTGCAGATCGACCCGACTCGGGACACTCCGGACAATGCCGCGGCGCTGTCGAACGCGTTTCTCGCTCTTCGGGACGCCACCGATAGGTTGATCGACCCCACGGCTGATATCGATCTGGAGCGACTTGGAAAGGCCTACGTGTTGCTCGGGGGCGAGCCAGGGTCTTCGGCGACCCTCCTGACCGTGCCCGCCGAGGGTGACGTGCAGGGTACGCTTGTCGGGCTCAGCCGAGACGGAGAGCCGAATCTCGTGGCTGCTGGCGGGTCGGTGGAGAGCATCGAGGGACTCGTGGACGGAGGCGCGCGGCTCATTCTGAGGTCAGGCTCGACGGACGAGCTCGCCAGCATCGACGAGAAGATGGACGGCACGGGAACCTTGACCTTCATTGATGGGCGAACGGTCGACGTCGACCGGGGCGCCCTGATTCAGATTGGAGGAGTAGCGAGCGAGCGGTTGACCGGAAGTGACCGAACCGACGTTATGGTCGGCGGCGCCGGTGACGACGTCCTCGTGGGGGGGAGTGGCAACGATCAACTCCTGGGCGGCACGGGAAATGACAGGCTGGACGGAGAATCGGGGAGCGACAAGCTGCTCGGCGGAGCGGGTAGTGATCGCCTCGAGGGCGGGTCGGGCAATGACACCCTGGGCGGCGGGCCCGGCGACGACGCGATGCTCGGCGGCAGCGGCAGCGACACCTACCTGATCGACAGGTTGGGCAATGACTGGGTCTGGGACCAGGATCTCACGCCGACTGCCGATGAGCTGGACACAATCGAGTTCAGTCCCTCCGTCAGCCCCGATCAGGTGGAAGTCTTCCAATCAGGCAACGATCTTGTCTTCCGCACAGGCGGGGCGGGCACTGTCGATCCGGAAGGCACGCTCTGGATAGAGGATGGTGTACCGGGCTGGGGCGACGGCGCCGACTCCACCATCGAACTGATTCGGTTCGAGGACGGGACCGTGTGGTCGTGGAAGGAGGTGCTGGAACGCGCACAACCGCTGCCGCCCGAGCTGCTGTCCCTCGACCCATCTCCCGAGCTGTCTGGCCAGCCGGCTGCGCCACTCGTCATGCCCATTCCGCGGTCGTGGGTGGATGACGGGATGGTCGCCATCAGCAAGGAGTTCAATGATGCGAAGGACATCATCTCGCCGATCGTGCTCGACCTGGATCGGGACGGCGTGGAGACGGTATCGACCGCGGACGGGGTGCCCTTCGACTACGACGGCGACGGATCCAGGGAGCGGAGCGGTTGGGTAGGATCAGATGACGGTCTCTTGGTCTGGGACCGAAACGGCAACGGTCAGATCGACAATGGCTCGGAGCTCTTCGGGAACCGGACGCCGCTGCGAGGCGGAGGCGTGGCTGCGAATGGCTTCGCGGCGCTGGCCTCCTGGGACGACAGTGGAGACGGTCGAATCGACGCCAACGATATCCTGTGGTCCAGCCTCCGGGTCTGGCGCGATCGCAATGGCGACGGATTGAGCACGCCGGACGAGATCACCTTCCTCAGCGATCTCGGCATCACGGCCATCAGCACAGCCTACGTCAACTCAACGAGCGTTGACGCTCAGGGCAATGCCCACAAGCAGATCGGCAGCTTCACGAGGGCCGATGGCAGCACGGGAGCGGCCGAGGACGTGTGGTTCAAGGTCGATCTCCTCCACGCCATCGCGGCTCAACCGCTCGATGTCCCCGCCGATGTCGCGATGCTCCCGGATTTCCGCGGGTATGGAACAGCGCTCAGTCTGCACCAGGCCATGGCGCGCGATACGAGCGGGACATTGAAAGGCTTGGTCCAATCCTTCGTGAGCTCGACCGATCCTACTCAACGCGATGTGCTCGTGGATCAGATCCTGTACCGATGGACGGGAAGCGGCGGGATCACCCCCACGAGCCGCGGCGCGCTCATGGATGCGCGTCAGGTGGCCGTACTCGAGGCATTCATGGGGCAAGGGTATGTCGGATACGGCGGCGCCACGAATCCATATCATACGTCGGCGCCCATACTGCAGCAGGCCTTCACAGAGCTCAAAGAGCTCGTTTACGCCGGCCTCATGGCGCAGACCCACCTGGCCGACCTCTACGCTCGAGTCGGCTTCACCTGGGGCGAGGCGCAGGGTCTCGAGGGGGATCTGAGGGCCGCCACGGCCGAGCTTCAGCATCGGCTCGCCACGGATCCCACGGCGGCCCGGACCGACCTGGCCGAGTTCGCGCGGGGCCTCCGAGCATTCGGAGCCGAGCAGACCCTCGGATACTGGGCATTTCGCGACAGCTTCGTCGCACAGGATCCAACGCTCGAGTGGATCATCGACTCGCTCGGGCGCAATCCAATCGTGGGCACGGCCGGACGTGACGTCCTGTCAGGAACGGCTTGCGCGGATGCGCTGCGCGGCGGACCCGGTGACGATACTCTGCGGGGCGGCGCGGGCAATGATGTCATCTATGGAGACGAGGGCGCCGATGCGCTGTGGGGCAATGATGGGGACGACATTCTTGTCGGAGGAGCGGGCAACGACCAGCTCTACGGGGACAATGGCGCGGACCGACTGGAGGCTGGCGATGGAGATGACCTGCTCTCCGGGGATCCGGGCAACGACACGCTGCTCGGCGGAGCGGGCAATGACCGATTGATCGGCGGGGCGGGTGATGACGTGCTCCGAGGCGGCGAGGGGGTCGATCAGCTCTTCGGAGGAGATGGCGCCGACGCCCTCGATGGAGGAGCGGGCTCCGACAGCATGCAGGGCAATCGGGGCGGCGACATCTATCTCTTCGGGCGAGGAAGTGGCCAAGACTCCATTCAGGATATGGGCGACATTTCCGGCGCTCCCGATGTCATTCGTCTGGGCGCGGGTATTGTGGCCGGTGATATCTCGATCAGACGGAGTGGCGATCACCTCGTCCTCGCCATCACCGGGACGGCGGACCAGTTGACCGTCTACTACGCGTTCGGGCAATTCAGTGCCGGCAATGAGATCGAGGCGATCGAGTTTGCTGACGGTACCGTCTGGGATCTCGCTCGCATCAAGGCCATGCTGATTCAGGGTTCGGCGGGGCCGGACACACTCATTGGGTACGACACCGCGGACACGATAAGCGGCCTTGCCGGCAACGACGTCATCTCCGGCCGCGGCGCCGATGACACGCTGGACGGCGGGCCGGGAGCGGATCGGCTGGAGGGCGAGGCAGGGAATGACACCTTGCTCGGCGGCTCCGGTAACGATCAGCTCTACGGCGGTGACGGCAACGATAACCTCACGGGCGAGGCCGGTGACGACTATCTGAATGGCGGCCCCGGCGCGGACCGTCTCGACGGGGGGCCGGGCAATGACTCGCTGGAAGGTGGCCTGGGACCTGATATCTATCTCTTCGGCCGCGACGATCGATGCGATTCAGTTCGCCTCGGATCTCGCTCCAAGCGAGATCTCGGTCAGGCGCAATGGCGATCATCTGGTTCTCACGATCAATGGCACAACTGATCAGCTCACCGTGTGGTACTGGTTCTGGCAGGATCGGCCCGACAACCAGGTGGAGGAGATCCGGTTCGCCGATGGGACAGTCTGGGATGTGGCCACGGTCAAGCAGAAAGTGGTGACAGGGACGGCAGGCGCCGACACGCTGATCGGGTATCCGACCGCCGATACCCTTGATGGTCTCGCCGGGAACGACACCATCTTCGGCCGTGCCGGCGATGACACGCTGCGGGGAGGCGATGGCGCAGACCGGCTCTACGGCGAGGCGGGCAACGATACCTTGCTGGGCGGCGCGGGAGACGACTATCTCAACGGCGGCGCCGGCGCGGACATTCTGGACGGCGGGGTCGGCAATGACTCGCTGGATGGCGGCCCGGGCGCCGATACGTACCTCTTTGGTCGCGGCAGTGGCCAGGACACCATCCAGGATGTCGCATCTGGTCCTCACCATCAACGGCACCGCCGATCAGCTCACGGTGTACTACTGGTTCTGGCAGGATCGCCCGGACGATCAGGTCGAGCAGGTCCGGTTCGATGACGGCACCACGTGGGATGTTGCCGCGATCAAGCAGAAGGTGCTGACGGGAACGGCGGGACCCGACACGCTCGTCGGCTATGCCACGGCCGACACTCTGAGTGGGCTCGCCGGCAATGACGTGCTCTTCGGCCGAGCCGGTGACGACACGCTGGACGGCGGCTCGGGCGCCGACACCATGTACGGCGAGGCCGGCAACGATACGTATATCGTGGACAATCCCGCTGACGCAGTCATCGAATCCGCCGCCAATGGGACCGACACGGTACGAAGCTCGGTGACGTACGCGCTCCCCGCCAATGTCGAGAACCTCACGTTAGTCGGTAGTGCCGCCATCAATGGTACCGGTAACGCGCTCGACAATGTCCTCGCGGGCAATAGCGCCGCCAATGTTCTGACAGGG
>WNFF01001726.1_pt1 | contig 17671 bp, 15 predicted proteins | sample 5400441 | NCBI WGS metagenome assembly WNFF01 (sample SAMN13153345, study PRJNA577476) | soil metagenome | isolation source: 120 cm saprolite under Douglas fir tree site 2 hole 3 replicate 1 | place: USA:California | collected 2015-04-18 | reverse complement strand
CGAGGTGCAGCGGCGCGCACGGGAGTACTCGCGCAGCAATCCGCCCAACCTCGAACGGCAAAAGATCGCTCCCGTCGCGCTCGCTCCGGGGGCCTGGCCGTTCGGAGGGTGAAGCCGAAGCCCGCGGTGGGGATGCTCACTGTTGTAATGGTCGACGTACTCCTCGAGTACCCGCTCGAGGTGACGCCGGCCACCAATGATCAACCAGTCCATGCACTCCCGCCGAGCGCTTCCAACCCAGCGCTCAGCATGCGCATTAGCCTTCGGAGCCTGTAGAGGCGTACGGATCACCTTCAACCCATTGCCAACCAGCACGTGCTCGAACGCGAACGGAAACTTGTTGTCGTTGTCACAGATCAGAAACTTCGCTTGGGAACCTTGCTCCTGGAGTTCCCAAGTCAGGTTTCGCGCCTGCTGGCTGACCCACTCCTGACTCGGGCTCTCGGTCACTCCGAACCACAGGATGCGTCGAGTGCTCATCTCCATGAAGAAAAGGACGTAGAGCCGCTTCAGGTTCCAGGTATCGACGGTGAAGTAGTCGGTAGCCAAGATCGCCGACGCTTGGACTCTCAGAAACTCGCGCCAACTCAAGCCAGATCTCCGCGGCGAGGTCGGGATTCCGTGCTTCTGCATCAGGCTTCTGATCGAGGTCGCCGAAACCACGAGGCCGAGCTTGAGCAACTCGCCTCGAATTCGCAGGTACCCCCAGCGTGGGTTCTCTCGTGCCAGCCGCAGAATCAGCTGCCGGTAATCCTCGTCGATCCGTGGTTGATCCGGACCCCGCCTGCGCCCGAACCCGGCCCACTTCCTCCGCACCAGAGCCCGGTGCCAGCCGAGCACAGTCTCAGGCCGTACCAGCAACCTGCCCCACGCTTGTCGTGGCAACCGCCTTGCCAGCACCGCCAGGATCATGCGATCGGCTGGCTGCAGCCTTGGCTTTTTGACAGTGCGACGGAGAACGCTCAGCTCGTGGCGAAGGAGGAGGAGCTCCACCTCACGATCGCGGTATCTCAGCTTGAGCGCAAGCAGACCGACAAGGAAGCGCAGGCAGCCGTAGATGCAAGCAAGGACCAAAGGCGCCAGGCATGGTAACCGACTACTCGCTCAGGCCGCGGATGACTCGTCACGGGATACTTGCATCCCACCGGGTAGTTATCAGGAGCAAACTCAATCGGCCACATATATCAGAGGACGCACAGGAAGGCGCTCTCGTGTTTGAAGGCTTCAGGCGCTCCCGGGAACGAGGGGCATTACTTCTGCCATGAACCATTCGATCCGCTCGAGGTACTCCGATGGACTCGACCAGGCGAAGCTGAGGCATAGTTCGGTGAAGCCAGCCTCTTTGAACTCGGTGATCGTTCGGGCGACGTCTTCGACCGAGGTAGGAGTCTGCATTTTGGCGCGGGCTGGCTCATCAACGCCGATGTTGTGACTGATGCTTCGCAGTGCGCTCTCCGCCTCGCCTATTCCGACGGTGTATCGGAAGTCAAGGTTTGCAGCATCGCGTCCCTGAGCTTCAGCTCGCTCCTTAATTGAGCTGATGGTGCCTGCAAGCGAGATCGGCGGATCATCTCCCATCGGCATCCATCCGTCCGCCATCTTGACCACTCGTCTGAGCGCGCGCGGACCCGACCCGCCAATCCAGAGCGGAACATGCGGCTGCTGCACGCACTTGGGTTCGAACACGATGTCGTGGAACCGGCAGTACCTGCCGTTGAAGGTTGGATCTGGTGACGTCCATAGGTGTGGGGTTCGAAATGACCTCACGCAGCTAAATTAGCTGCAGGCGGCGGTACTCGTTGAGTAGCCGTCCGAGGCGAGTGCTCCGCTCGATTCGCCCACCGACCTGAGTGATCGGATCACCGCGCGAGGCTGGCGGGCGCAGGTTGCAGCTCCGATTGGACGCTCACCGTTGTAGTGCGGGCAGTACTCAGGCAGGATCGCCTCCAGATGTCGCTCATTGAGGAGAAGCGTCCAGTCGAGGCACTCTCGGCGCCAACTTCCGCGATCCAGCGCTCAGCATGGGCGTTCGCCCTGGGCGCCATGAGTGGGGTCGGGATCACTCGAGCGCCATTCGACTTGAACACGGCGTCGGCTTTGGACGCGAATTTCTTGTCCCGATCGTGGGTCACAACGCTCAACTTGATGCCTTCCTCCTCGAGCTTCCAACTGAGATTGCGGGCCTGCTGGGTCACCCAGGCCTGGGTCGGTCGGGCGGTGCAGCTTGCCGCCACAACCCGGCGCGTCGCCAGATGCACATATATAAGGACGTAGAGCCGCTTGAAGAAGATTGTGTCGACGCTGATGAAGTCAGCGGCAAGCAGTGTTTCGGCATGGGCAGCTAAGAACTGCTTCCAGGTCAGCTCAGATCGGCGCCCTGCCGGCGGGATGCCCGCGGCGAGGAGAACCGATCGGATTGTGGTTGCCCTAACGCAGCGGCCGAGCTTCAACAGCTCTCCGCGAATGCGGAAGTAACCCCAGCGGGGATTCTCCCGCGCCATCCGCAGGATCAATTAGCGACACTCGGCCGAGATCGGCGGCCTGCCGGCTACGGCCGCTCCCGATAAGCCGCCCACTTTCGGCGCACCAATTGCCTATGCCAGCCGACCAGCGTCTCCGGCTTGACCAGTAAGCCCGCCCAGGCGGATTGCGGGATCGACTCACGCAGCGCAGCGAGGACCATCCGATCACCAGGAGCCCAGCGCACACGCTTGATCTGACGTTCGAGAACTTGGACCTGGCGCCGAAGCACCAGCACCTCGGCTTGAAGCTTGGCCTGGTCGCGGTGGCTGGTTGCTATTACGTCTAGCAGGACGCGCACCAGCGATAGAGCAGAGACCCGGCCCGAAATCCTAAACGGCCGAAGTCATCGGGCGCTCACCCTGCCCAACAGGGTTCGGATCGGCGTCCGATGTGATTTTCGAACCACGCAGCTAGGCTGTGTATTTCGCCAGAAGGTGCCATCGACCTCTCCACGTTCACCATTTTGGGTAATGGGCCGAAACTCCTATTGACTCCAGTAGAACCGTGACTAGGCTGACCCGACAGGGCTGTGTCGTCCTCGTCCGCCGTGGGATGGGGCGCACAAACGAAGAAAGGCGCAACGTTGAGGGGAAGTCGAATTGTCCAGTTGGGCGGGGGATGCGTGAGGAAGCTCGCCGCTCGGCACCTCGATCTATTGCACTTTCGATGCTACGGAGACCTCTCCCGGCCGCGGGTCGATGACCTTCCCGTGCTCCGGAGTAGGCGTCAACGGAGCCTTCACTGGCAGAGCCACAATGACCGGTCACGTGAGTATCAGCACGCTTGGCGGCGATTTAGCGACACGCGCGGCGTCCGATTCTCGTGGTCGATAGCCAGCTTGGGTTCGAATCCGGGTGGATCAGTCGTCGTACCGGCAGGCCTGCGCAATCGCTTCCACAACCCCATTCCAGTCTCCTTCCACCGACCCCTGGCGCCAGAACTTTAACCGCGGACATCGAGAATGAGCGACACGCTGGTCGAGCCCAGACGGTCTGCCAACGGTGGACCGCGCCAGCCTATTCCGGCCCTCCCTGAATCGACCATCATCACCGCGGGCAGCGCGGTGGCCGCTCGCCCGAGGCGGAGCGGAAAATTCCTGGCGATCGGCGACGACAAGTTCTACCTTCGCGGCGTCACCTACGGCGCATTCCGGCCCAATGCTGATGGGGATGAGTACCACGATCTCGAGACGGTGGATCGTGACTTTCGACAGATTGCCGCGAGCGGCTTCAACACGGTTCGTATCCCCCACACCATGCCGCCGCGTTCGCTGCTTGACGTTGCGCAACAGCACGGCCTACGCGTCATGGTCGGGCTGTCTGCCGAGCAGTATGTCGGCTACCTAACCGACACGCGGCACGCTCCGGACCTAGAGAGCCTGGTACGAGCCAAGGTACGCGTCGTTGCCGGACACAGCGCGCTGCTCTGCTACGCGCTAGGCAACGAGATCCCGGCTTCCACGGCTCGTTGGTTGGGCCGTCGACGGGTGGAGCGTTACCTCGAGCGCCTCCACCGAGCGGTAAAGGCCGAAGACCCGGCCGGCCTGGTCACTTACGTGAACTACCCGTCCACGGAGTACCTGCAGCTGCCGTTCCTCGACTTCATTTGCTTCAACGTGTACCTCGAGGACCAGGAGAGGCTGGGGTCGTATCTCGCCCGCCTGCAGAACCTGGCGGCCGATCGCCCTCTCGTCATGAGCGAGGTCGGCCTCGATTCGCTGCGTCACAGCGAGCGCAAGCAGGCAGAGGTGCTCGAAGCGCAGGTGAGGACGGCCTTCGCCGCCGGCTGCGCCGGCGTGGTTGTCTTCTCGTGGACGGACGAGTGGTTCCGGGGGGGAGCTGACGTCGATGACTGGCGATTCGGCCTGAACGACCGTGAGCGCAAACCCAAACCGTCACTGGCGGCAGTCGCCGAGGCATTCACTGATGTGCCTTTCGCCTCCAACGCTCGGTGGCCGCGCGTGTCGGTGGTTGTGTGCAGTCACAACGGAGCTCGGACGATAACCGATTGCCTGGATGGACTGCGCCGCCTCAGGTATCGCGACTTCGAGGCTATCGTGGTCGACGACGGCTCAACTGATAGCACCGCCGCCATCGCCCGCCGATTCGGCGCTCTCGTCATCGAGACCCCCAATCGTGGGCTGGCCAGCGCGCGGAACACCGGCATGCAAGCGGCAAGCGGCGAGTTGGTGGCCTACCTCGATGACGATGCGAGGCCGGACCCGGACTGGCTCACCTATCTGGCCGCCGCCTTCTTGGAGGGGGACTACGCAGCGGTCGGCGGACCCAACCTCCCGCCGACAGGCGACGGGCGAATCGCCGACTGCGTGGCCGATGCGCCCGGTGGACCTACCCATGTCCTGCTCTCCGACACCATCGCAGAGCACGTGCCTGGCTGCAACATGGCCGTCCGCAGAGCGTGCCTGCAAGCGATCGGCGGCTTCGACGCGCGCTTTCGGATCGCGGGTGACGATGTGGATCTCTGTTGGCGCCTGCAGCAGCAGGGGTGGCGGATCGGATTCAGCCCAGCTGCGATGGTCTGGCATCATCGCAGGAATTCGCTGCGGGCGTACTGGAGGCAGCAGGTGGGATATGGCAAGGCGGACACCCTTCTGCAAGACAAGTGGCCGGACAAGTTCAATCGGGCGGGCCGGCCGATGTGGGCAGGCCGGATCTACGCGGAGGTAGCCACGTTGCTCGGTCGATCCTCGCGCGTCTACCACGGAACCTGGTGCGGCGCGCCGTTCCAGTCGCTCCACCAATCGCGCCCGAGCAGCGTCTGGTCACTCCCGCTGACGCCCGCCTGGTATCTCCTGGTGCTCACGCTCGCGCTTCTGTCGGCGGTTGGCGCTCTGTGGGCTCCGATGCTCGTCGCCTTGCCTTTCCTGGCCCTCGCGATTGTCCTCGGCATCGCGCAGGCCGTCGTCAATTCGCTGACGACTTCCTTCGCGGCACTCTCCCATCCCGCGTCCGAGCGCTGGCGGCGGCGCGCCGTTACGGCTCTGCTCCACCTGATGCACCCCGCGGCGCGGCTGCGGGCGCAACTGAGGTGGGCAAATGCACTTCCGCGCCGTCGTCATATCGGCCTTGCCCCCCTATGGCCATCCAGAGGCGCGGTCTGGACCCGGCAATCCCAACCCCTCGCCGGGACGCTCAGCGCCCTTGACTTTGCACTCCGCGCGGCAGGCGTGCGGGCGCGGCGAGGCGGTGACTATGACAGGTGGGATCTATCTGTCGACACCGCCCTCGCTTCTGCCCGGCTCCTGATGGACGTTGAGGATCACGGTGCCGGGCAGCGGCTCGTGCGCTTTCGGGTCTGGCCGCGGTGGCCGGTGGTGGGTGCCCTGCTTATCGTGGTGCTGGCGGACCTTTCGATTCTGGCCATCCGCGATGAGGCTTGGGCAGCGGCGACCATATTCGGCGCCGGGGCTGCGCTGCTCCTCGTCAACGGCATGCGTGACGCGATGAGCGCGATGGCGGCCATGCTCGCGGCACTCGCGAAAACGGTCACAGATCGAGAGTGAGCGGGGTGGGCACAAGCGGAGATCCCATGCTGCGGCGCCGGCTGCTGCGCTATCTAATCCCGTACTGGCCTCAGCTGACCATGAGCTTCCTCCTCGATCTCATCCAGATGCCACTCGCCCTCCTCATGCCGCTGCCGCTTAAGCTCGCCGTCGACAGTGTCATCGGCTCGCGGCCGCTCCCCGCCATCCTGAACACTCTGCTGCCGGCTGCGGCCAGATCGGGCGTCGGGCTTCTCGCCGGTGTGGCGCTGCTCCTGGTTACCCTTGGGCTGCTCAGTCAGCTTCAGCTACTGGCCAGCACTACGCTGCGGACCCGGCTTGGCGAGCACCTGGTGCTTGACCTTCGCGCCCAGCTTTTCGCCCAGGCGCAGCGCCTGTCGCTCTCCTACCACGACGCACGCGGCACGGCCGATTCGAACTACCGGATTCAGTACGACGCCCTCTCAATCCAGTACATCACCGTCGAAGGCGTGCTGCCTGCCATTACCGCCGCCTTCACCGTTGCCGGGATGGTCTACGTCACGGCCCGCATCGACGCGCAGCTCGCCGCGGTTGCGCTAGTCATCGTGCCGGTCCTCTTCCTACTGCACAGAAGCTGGCGCTCACGCCTACGCCGCCACTCGCGTGACGTAAAGAGACAGGAGAGCCTGGCGCTTTCGGTTGTTCAGGAAGTCCTGACGTCACTCCGCGTCGTGAAGGCCTTCGGTCAGGAGGCGCGCGAGGAGCAACGATTCGTCGGGCGCGCGCGCGAGGGCTCCGATGCTCGCCTGCGATTGGGGCTGGTCGAGGCGACTTACGGCCTACTCGTCGGCGTCACCGCCGCGGCCGGTACGGCGGCCGCACTCTTCATCGGGATCGGCCACGTTCACTCGGGTGCCCTCACGCTTGGCGAACTCCTGCTCGTGATGGGCTATCTGGCGCAGCTATACGAACCGATTCGAACGACCAGTAGGAAGGCAGCGAGCCTGCAGTTCCACCTCGCGAGCGCCGAGCGTGTGTTGGCACTGCTTGAAGAGCCCCGCGACGTTCTTGAACGTCCTGACGCACGACCACTTGAACGCGCCCGCGGCGCGGTCGCCTTCTGCGATGTGTCATTCGGATATGGCGCCGCGGGCTCGGTCCTGCAGTGCGTCAGCTTCGACGTCCCCGCAGGCGGCCGTGTTGGAGTCGCCGGGATGTCAGGCGCTGGGAAGACAACGCTCGTCAACTTGCTGACGCGTTTTTTTGATCCTACCGAGGGTCAGATCCTACTCGATGGCGTCGACCTCCGCGAATACCGGCTGCGCGACCTGCGAGATCAATTCGCGATTGTTCTTCAGGATCCCGTGCTATTCGCAGCGACGATCGCAGAGAACATCGCCTATGCTCGCCCGGCGGCCCGGACCGCAGAGATCGTCGCTGCTGCGCAGGCGGCCGGCGCGCACGCCTTCATCAACTCTCTGCCCCTGGGCTACGACACGCAGGTCGGTGAGCGCGGTGTACGTCTGTCGGGGGGCGAGCGCCAGCGGATCGCCCTGGCTCGCGCGTTTCTCAAGGACGCACCTGTCCTGATTCTCGACGAACCGACGAGTGCCGTCGACACGGAGATGGAAGCGGCGATCCTGAAGTCGATGGTGCGCCTGATGCAAGGCCGCACAGCGTTCATCGTGACGCACCGTCTAAGCGCGCTGCGAACCTGTGACGCGGTCCTGCGGGTCGAAGGGGGGCGTGCCGTATACGCGCGTTCGAAGCCAACTCGACGTCGTGGCGCCACAGGCGCGGGCCGCACTCGAGTGCAGCCGACCAGGGTGCGCGGGCAATGAGGCGATCGTACTTCGCCGAAGCGCTGCCCGAGCACCCGGCACTCGAGGCTTGGCGCATCCTCCGCGGCGCGCGAATTCGGGCGGCGCACGTCGAGACTCTCAAGCAAACCGCGAAGTCGCAGGTGTACCGGATCGATGGCGCGGGACCTGATGGTGACGCGGTCATTGCGAAACGGGGGAGGAAGCTTCTCATCGCTCGGGAGCGCCGCGTGTACGAGCAGATCCTCACATGCCTTCCGATGCCCCGCCTCCGCTACTTCGGGACGATTTCAGAGCATGCCGGTCGGTTCGAGTGGCTCTTTCTGGAAGAGGCGCCCGCAGAGGCTTACTCCCCATCGGTGCCAGAGCACCGGATAGCCGCGGCACGCTGGCTGCTTTGCCTGCACGTCTGCGGGGCTAGACTTCTTGATGGAGCTTGGCTTCCGGATCGTGGCCCCGCGCATTACCGGCGACGGCTCGAGGCCGTCCGGGTGGCGATTGACGCTCAACTCGTCCAGCCCGCGACCACGCCGGAGGAGCACGGCATCCTCGAGGCGCTGTCCGCAACGTGCGCAACCTTTGGCCGCCGATGGAGAAAGGTCGAGACGATCTGTGCTGAGGTACCGGCGACCGTCGTGCACGGGGACTTCAAGCGGACCAACCTTCGAATTCGAAACGGCGCTGAGGGCCGCGCGCTGCGCGCATTCGACTGGGCAAACTGCGGGTGGGCAGTGCCGGCCATCGACCTCGCCGGAACGGTTTGCTCGGAGAATCCATTTACCGCCAACCCTGACCTCGACGCCTACTGCTCTGAATCGGGGCCGCTACAGCCCGGGTTCAAGCACTCGAGCGTCGCCCGCATCGCTGTCGCGGGCCGCATCTTCCGGTGCCTGGACGCTATCGCCTGGGAACTCGTCTGGCTCGCCGGCGCCCGCCGCTCCCGCGCTCGAGGTGCTGCCGAAGCATGGCAGGAGCGACCGCTGATCAATCTCCGTGCGTACTTTGAGGAGCTGACTCGTGCTTCCATCGAGGCCTAGCGCGGTGGCGAGAATTTGAACGGGGTTGCAGGCTATCCCGATCTGCCTGCGCTGACGCGCGGCCTCCAGGCGGCGCTCGAGCTGCCCGATGGGGTCGCGGTGGTCCAACGAGTTCCGAACCGTCGTCCACACACGTTCCCGAGCGAAGTGGTCAAGTGCCGGCTGGCTGACGGGCGCGAGCTCAGCCTGTTCGCCAAATACCAGGCGGGAGCCGGCAATCCGGCACACGGCCATCGTGGAGGCGTCGCTTATGAGGCCGACGTGTACCGCCATGTGCTTAGGTCGTCGTCCTCTTCCACTCCGCGTTTCCACGGTTCATATAGCGATGTCGATGCCGGAGAGACATGGTTGGTCATCGAGTACCTCGATGGGGGCCAGCGGGTAGTGGACACAACGGCCCCCAAGCAGCCAGGAGGCCAACCGCGAGTCGGAGCGATGCCGCTCGCCGCTGCGTGGCTCGGGCATTTCCATAGCGAACACGAGGCGGAGCGCGACCCCGCGGCATGCCTGTTGACCATATATGACGGCGACTACTACACCGGCTGGGCACGACGCACTGCGCTCTTGGCGGCCGACTGGCGCGACTCCTTTCCCTGGCTCGCTACTCTTTGCATGCGCGGCGCCGAGGCGATGACCGTGCTGCAAGGGACACCACTGACTGTCGTCCACGGGGAGTTCTATCCCGGCAATGTCCTGATCAGGAACGGCACCGTGTATCCGATCGATTGGGAGTCCGCTGCGGTCGCCGCTGGAGAGATCGACCTGGCCGCCTTAATAGAGCACTGGCCAGTCGAGATCGCACGTCGGTGTATTCGCGCATACCGCGAGGCGAGGTGGCCACGAGGCACGCCTTCAGACTTCGACGTAAGACTCCGCACGGCGTGTCTGTATCTCCACCTCCGATGGCTCGGCGACCAGCCGGAGTGGGTGACCCATCCGCGTTTCTTTTGGCGGTTTGAGGACTTGCGAGACTTGGGCCAGCAGTTGGACTTGGTGTAGAAGTCGATGCTAGATGTCGAGCCCGATCATGGCCCCCTCCACGTTCGGCAATCGGTCAAGCGCACAATCTGCCAACGATTAGGCAACTGACGTCAGGCCATCTCGGATTCGGTTGAAGAAGGGGTGCTGGCGCAAGACCTTGGGGAGCCTTATTGCGCCTACATGCGACGAACCAAGCGCTTGATCCCGTACATCGTCTGAGGCCTCAACGAAGTCGGCCTCCCGATGACGTCCGCACCGAGTAGCCTCACTTCACATGAGTGACGCCGAGGAGACATACCGAAGGTCCACGCCGAAGTCGTAAGCGCTCCACGAGCGATCGGCGCGAGTGATGCCGGGAGGCACCACCCGCACCACCACGTACTTCGATCCCTATCCGCTGTTCATCGAGCGCGGCGAAGGCTGCCGGATCTGGGACGTGGATGGGATCGAGCGGATCGACATGCTCGGCAACTACACGGCCATGATCCTCGGGCACGCTCACCCGAAGGTGGTCGAAGCGATCCGGAAACAGGCCGCCCGTGGGACTGGGTTTGCGGCGGCCAATCCTCTCGAGGTCCAGCTTGCCGAGCTGTTGTGCGAGAGAGCGCCCAGCCTCGACTCGGTTCGTTTCTGCAATTCCGCCACAGAGGCCGCCATGTTCGGGATGCGGCTGGCTCGTGCGTTCACGGGGCGGCCGAAGACGGCTCGGATCGAGGGTGGGTACCACGGAACGCACGACTACGCGGAGGTGAGCACCCACCCAGATGTATCCGAGGATGTTTGTCAAGCGCTTGCGCACGGTGCCGGCGACGGTGCCCTTTTGTCAAAGGCCCTCTGGATTTACACCACGAGTTGCGACGCTACTGCGGCGCGTCGGGCGAAAGGCCAAACAGCACCAGCGCGCTGAGCCGATCTCCGGTGCTCCTCCGCCGCTTTCAGTCCGATCGAAACCGCGGTCGACCGAGTCGGTGATCACTCAGGCCGTGTCCGCGATGGTCGAACAGGATCCAGCTGTTCTTGGCGGAAAGCGGCAACATGGCCGGCAGCGCGCCACGGATCGGAGTCTGCGCCAGATCCGAGTGCAGGACCAGGGGCGGCCCCTCCCCCTCGATCTCGTAGTGGAGGCGAACGCCGTCACGAGTCGTCAGGAACGCGAGCGCGAGGCCAGTTCTATGCCTTGCTGGCTCGGCGCCAGGGTTGCCGGTGCCTCAGTGTGTCTTCAGGGCGACGATGGCGGCCATCCAGGTGCCCCTGGTCGTGCCGGTGGCGCTGAAGGGTCCGGTGGTGTTGACGACCTGGTAGGCGGAGTCGAGGTAGTCGCTGGAGATGGCGAGCGCGGGCAGGGGACTCCAGCCGGCGGCCCAGGTCGGTGAGGATCCCGACTCGATGCCGACCGCCCCGACCAGGATCTCGGGAGTCTGCGAGGTGGTCACCGGCCCGGCGGAGAAGGTGGTGGTGGAGGCTGAAGCGCCGGCCGAGGTGTCGATGCCGGTCACCCCGGCGAACACATCGGCGCTGGCATGAATCTCGCCCGAGGAGGGCACTTTGAGGGTGATCTGGTTGGTGGCGGCCAGGGCCTTGACGTTGAGGGCGACCAGGACCACCACGCGGTCTCCCGCCGAGCCGTCGTTGACGTCGCGGGCAATGGTGTAGAGGTTGCCGGCGGTGTCGGTGGCGAAGAGGGCGCCGGTGATGGAGGAGGTGGAGGAGAGCAGCACGGAGACCACCACAGCGTCCCCGGCGGCCACCCCCGGCGCCCCCACTGTGAGCGCGATCGAAGTGCCGCCGGCGGCTGCGGTGGCCGAGGCGATGCGGCGCACGAAGCCGGCTGAGGGCGGGACCTGGGGCGTGGCTGAGGCCTCGTTGGAGAGCGGACCGGGGCCCACGCTGTTGACTGCCGCCACTTTGTAGAAGAAGGTGGTGCCGTTGCTTACCGTGCTGTCGGTGAAGGTGGTGCCGACCACGCCGCTGCTCAGCAGGGTCTCGGTGCCGTTGGTGGTGGAGCGCAGGACGTTGTAGCTGGTCACCGGGGCGCCGCCGTTGGAGGCGGGGGCGGCCCAGCTCAAGGCGACGCCGCTGTTGCCAGCCACTGCCACCAGGTTCTGGGGCGCCGAGGGCACGGTCGGTGCGGGGGTGGCTGAAGCCTCGTTGGACAGCGGGCCGGGGCCCACGCTGTTAACCGCCGCCACCTTGTAGAAGTAGGTGGTGCCGTTGCTCACCGTGCTGTCGGTGAAGGTGGTCCCGACCACGCCGCTGCTCAGCGAGCTTTCGGCGCCCGAGCTGGTCGAGCGCAGCACGTTGTAGCTGGTGACCGCGGCTCCACCGTTGGAAGCCGGCGCGGTCCAGCTCAAGGACACACTGCCGTTGCCGGCGCTGGCGACTAGGTTCTGGGGCGCCGAGGGCACCGTGGCCGGGGTGGCCGAAGCCTCGTTGGAGAGCGGGCCAGGCCCCACGCTGTTGACCGCCGCCACCTTGTAGAAGTAGGTGATGCCGTTGAGCGCGCTGCTGTCGGTGTAGCTGGTCCCCACCACGCCGCTGGTCAGCAGGCTCTCAGTCCCGCTGCTGGTGGAGCGCCACACGTTATAGGAGCCGACCGGGGCGCCGCCGTTGGAGGCGGGGGCGGCCCAGCTCAACAAGACGCTGGCGTTGCCGGCGCTGGCGGTCAGGTTCTGGGGCGCCGAGGGCACGGTCGGTGCCGCCGTGGGCGTCGCCGAGGCCTCGTTGGAGGCCGCACCCGGTCCGGCGCTGTTGACCGCCGTCACCTTGTAGAAGTAGGTGGTGCCGTTGAGCGCGCTGCTGTCGGTGTAGGTGGTGCCGGTCACGCCGCTGCTCAGCGCGGTCTCCGCCCCCGAGGTGGTGGAGCGCAGCACGTTGTAGCTGGTCACCGGGGCGCCACCGTTGGAGGCCGGCGCGGTCCAGCTCAAGGACACACTGCCGTTGCCGGCGCTGGCGACTAGGTTCTGGGGCGCCGAGGGCACCGTGGCCGGGGTGGCCGAAGCCTCGTTGGAGAGCGGACCGGGGCCCACGCTGTTGACCGCCGCCACCTTGTAGAAGTAGGTGGTGCCGTTGCTCACCGTGCTGTCGGTGAAGGCGGTCCCAACCACACCGCTACTCAGCGCGGTCTCCGCCCCCGAGGTGGTGGAGCGCAGCACGTTGTAGCCGGTTATCGACGCACCGCCGTTGGAGGCCGGCGCGGTCCAGCTCAACGAGATGCTGGCGTTGCCCGCCGTGGCCGTCAGTGCCGTCGGCGCTCCCGGCGGCGAGATGTAAGTGAATTGGTCAGCCGGCTGATTGACGGGAGAGGTCACCCCGCCCGCGGTTATCGAGACGTCAACCGTGCCTGTGCCTGCCGGCGCGACCGCCGTGACCTGACTATCGGACACAAAGTTGAACGAGCTGGCCGGAACGCCGCTGAAGGCAACCTGGCTGACCCCGGTGAAGCCGCTTCCGGTGATTGTGACCTGGGTTCCGCCAGCTGCCGAACCGCTGCTCGGGCTCAAGCTGGTGACAGTAGGACCCGCCTGAGCTGGGGCGGACACCAACGTCCACGGGTGCGACTCATCCATCCGGCCTGAGACGTAGGTGCTGCCGACGCAGTGACCCGCGTCGTGGCCACCACCATTGAGCACCTGGGTGTTGTCGAAATAGTTCGTCGTCGAAACGCCGACGGTAACGCTGACCACGGGGATCACGCCGTTGTTGGTGCAGTCGGCGAAATTGCCGCTGTTGTACGCATTGGGCGGGTAGTCCGAGCCGTCGAAGTTCGTCGAGTTCTGGCTTCCGGTCTCTGTCATGACGAGTATCCCCAAGGCGGGGACCGTCACCGACCCCCAGAGGTCGTAGATGGAGCCTCCGATGTTGGCGACGACGTGGACGCCGATAACCGGTGAGCTGTTCGGGTTATCGAGGCGGATGGCTGAGGCGTCCCAGCAGGTGGTCGACGTCGGATACCCGGAGCAAGGCGAACCGATGTAGTTGTTGGGGCTCGTGAAGGGCCACGGGTTGGGCTGGTTCGGCGTGGGCGAGGAGGTGTGGGTGTCCATGTAGCCCACGTAGACGGCAAGCGGTTGTTGGGCCGCCACCGGGTCTGGGGTGACGAGGATCGAGACGGCGACTACGACAACGGAAATAGCGCTGAACTTGACGGCCAGGCGATCAAGCCGTGGTCCCGCGAACAGCCCCGAACGCCGCTGATTGGAACGCATGCATCTTCTCCGGTTGGACGTCTGCCTTGCGCGGTGGCCGTCCCGATTCGCGGGCTGATGCGAAGGCTACAGAGTTTCAAGCGATCGGGGCGATTGACTCAAGATAGGTAGGACATTTTGCTTATCAAAGGTCAGGACTTCAGGCGCTGAGCGATGGCTGCGTGAGCCGGAATCTGCGCCCGCCGAAGTTAGCGGGCGCCGATTGCGGACCCTGCGCGCCGCAACTGGGAGTACGTGCGGTGCCGCAGCCAGCGTATGTAAGCAAACGTTCCTCCTGCGGCAACCAGGATGGACGCCAGCAAATACGAGGAATCGCAGACTGCCGTAAACCTGTCCTCCCCCGGCCACGTTCCGACCGCCCACCAGGTGAGCCGGCGCTGACGGTGCGGCCGGCGTTTCCGCCGGCGGCGGAGGTGCGCTTGCCGGCGCGGGGGCTCTGCCGAAGAGGCGCCAGGGCGCTGCTGATCTTGCCTTTCGGGCAGGCGCGGCCTTACGACTGGTCGATCAACCCAGTGCCTTGCGACGAACCTGAGATGCGCAGAAAGTCCGTCGACGGCTCAACGAGCTAGTTCCACGCCTCCCTGCCAAGAAGGTTGGTTGGCGACGATTTCGAGCTTGAACTGACGAGGCTGCTGCGGCTACTCTCCGGCCTCTTGCTCTACGCGTCCATTTATGTGCTGGTCCGGCTGGCGATCAGGCAACGCTCGCGACCAGCTCGGAGTCGGAGCGCGACCTCGAGATTCTGGCTCTCCGCCATCAGGTGGCGGTTCTGCGACGCCAGGTGAAGAGGCCGGAGCTCGTTCCGGCGGATCGCGTTGTCTTCGCCGCTCTCGGCTTGCGACTGCCGCCCGGGCGGCTGATGTTTTCCCCAGCCACCTTGCTCCGCTGGCACCGTGAACTGATGCGTCAACATTCGTCCGCAGTCCGTCTCTGTCCTCGCCGTGGCCGGCCTCCACTCTCGGAGGAGCTCCGACAGCTGATCCTCCGCCTCGGTCGTGAGAATCCACGCTGGGGCGATCGCCGCATCCAGGGCGAGGTACTCAAGCTGGGCTACCGGGTTTCGGCGACCAGCATCCGAGGTGTTCTGCGCCGCCACCGGGTGCCGCCGGCTCCTCGCCGCCAGGGACCCCAGTTGGTCTCAGTTCTTGAAGACGCATGCCGGAGCGATCGTGGCCTGCGACTTCCTCACCGTCGACACGGTCCTGCTCAGGACTCTCTACATGTTGGTATTCATCGAGATCCACAGCCGCCGGATCCTGTACGCCAACTGTAGCTTTCATCCCATCTCTGCCTGTGTGACCCAGCAGGCGCGCAACCTAACCTGGGAGCTGAGCCGGCTCGAGGTTCCGGTTCAGCTGGCGATTCACGATCGTGACGCCAAATTCGTCGACGACTTCGACCAGGTCCATAGGGCCGAAGGCGCCAAGGTTGGGCTGTGCTCTGGAGCCATGCGTAGGCCTGCCGCGCGTCGGACTCGGTCCGACACAGGATCACCAGGTCGTCCGCGTAGCGAACGATCTTGCCGAGGTGGCCTGCTTCCTTCGCCCAGAGAGCATCGAGGGCGTGGCCATAGATGTTGCTCAGGAGCGGCGATATCGTCCCGCCCTGGGGAACCCCGGTCGTGCTTCCGATGGACACTCCGTCTTCCATCACGCCAGCGCTTAACCACATCCGAATCAGCCGCAGCACCCTCCGGTCACTCACCCGCCGGGCCACCAGCCTCAATAAAAGGACGTGGTCCAGGCTTCCGAAGAAGTCAGCAAAGTCGGCGTCCACCACCCACCGCGCTCCGGCGTTCACTTCCTAGCGAATGACCTCCAACGCGTCGTGGGCCTTCCGCTTGGGTCGGAATCCAAAAGAGCACGGCAGGAAACTGGCTTCGAAAATCGGCTCGAGCACCAGCCTGGCCGCGGTCTGCACCACCCGGTCGCGCACGCGCGGTATCCCCAACGGGCGACGCTCCTTCGGCCTTCCCGGCTTCGGTATGTAGACCCTGCGCACCGCCTGTGGTCGGTACTTTCCGACCTCAAGAAGTGAGCGCAGCTCCGTCAGCATCTTCTCCACCCCATAGGCTTCGATTGCCTGCAGGGTTTCGCCGTCGATGCCGGCGGCGCCCTTGTTGCGACGCACCTGTTCCCAGGCACGCCTCAACACATCGGGCCGAGCTATCCGGTCGCAGAGAGCATGGAACCTCCTCTGGCGTTGCTGCTTCGCCGCCACGTAAAGCGCGCGCTGAAGTGCACGGACTTTGTCGATGGGGTGGTTGGCCTCAGCCATGCCCTCGCCCGTCTCTTGCAATTCGCGCATCACCGAAGTGCGCAGCCTTCCCTACGCCGAGTTGTGTTGTCTCGGCGATCCTCGGTACTATGCCGCGCTCCGACTCCCTCCGCACCGCCCCGGATTTCGCCCTGGGCTTATACCGGGACACGCTTTCGCCGCTATCGACTTCGCGGACGGGTGCGGGAGGGCCTCCCCAGTTGACCGACCGACCTTCGCTGCATGCCACCTCCCTTACGCCGGAGCGGTTCCGGGCTGCTCCAGAATCCATGGCCCGGACTGCTGTCTTCGCCCAAAAGTGCCGGGCTCGGCCCGCTCGGTCCCTCACGGGTTGTTCTTTCGACGCGGCAGAGTTCACGTTTGTTACGGCCTGCAGCTTCGCTCCTCCTCGCTTCGGCGCCAGGATCTCGCCCGACGCCGGAGGTTGACTTCCGGGCTCCTCTGGCGGCTTGCCCGGGCGGGACTCACACCCGCCGATCGTTCGGCCCTTTGCTGGGCGCTCCGCTATTCGAACCACCGAGACCATCTCAAAAAGCAATTGGACGGCCGGAGCACCAAGTTCTGAAAGAACTTTCAGGACGTCTCCGCGAGCGGCGCCAACGGCCGTGGTTTCGCCCGGAGCGCTCGATCCTTGACACCATGCGCACAGCGGTCACTACTAGCGGGCTATCGTGCGCAAATCAAGGCCGCTAAATAATCCCGCCAAGGCCGGCGGCGGGCACGACCGTGATAACGAGGCCTCGCAAGACAGGATCGTAAATAAGTTTCGAAATCCTACCGCCTGGCGGGGAAGATGTCGTCGCGATCACTTGCCAGGCATTTTCTTGAAAGCGCCACGTGTGGGAAATCCGACCGTTATCGTCAGAGCCTACGGCAAGGATCCGTTGGTGGGCAGAGTCAAAGGCCACACTGTCGACTTAGCGCGGCAATGTAGCCGCTGAGGTCAAACGAGACCAAGCTTTGCCATCCCAGGAGAGCTCCTCGTAGGGCCCCTAGCATCGTCCTGAACAAACGCGAGCATATAGCCGCTATTCCTAGCCAGCGTGATAATGGTGTGCCCGTTCCATACCGAAGTTACTAGGTCTCCCGCGCGATAAGTCACGATCTGGACATCTTGCCGATTGGGGTGTCGGGTTCGAAAATCGCGTCAGGCGGCTGCCCGCATCTGGCGATAGTCACTGAGCAAGCCGCCGAGGCGTGTCGTACGCTCGATTTGGCCCTCGGCCATTTGAATAGGATGGCCGCGGGAAGCTGGCGGTCGTAGGTTGCGGCTCCGATGCGGGCGCTCGCTGTTGTAGTGCAGGCAGTACTCGTCGACAACAGCCTGGAGGTGGCGCTGGTTGA
>WNFF01010749.1_pt1 | contig 17677 bp, 14 predicted proteins | sample 5400441 | NCBI WGS metagenome assembly WNFF01 (sample SAMN13153345, study PRJNA577476) | soil metagenome | isolation source: 120 cm saprolite under Douglas fir tree site 2 hole 3 replicate 1 | place: USA:California | collected 2015-04-18 | reverse complement strand
TAGCCCATCCGACGTCGTCGGCTGTCAGCTCAAACGTTTTGCGATGAGCGCTTTGGCCTGATGTTCTGGTTCAGCTGAAACACGTTCTCCGGGTCGAGTTTATTCTTCACGTCGACAAGCCGCGCATAAGCCTTGTCGCCGTAAGCAGCGCGCACGCGCTCCTCCCCCTCGTTCCCGAGGAAGTTCACGTAAACGCCGCCGGTCGTGTGCGGCGCGATCGCGTCGGCGAACTCGCGGGCCCAGCGCCGATGCGTGTCATTCTCCGCAGGGTCCGGCCAAATGCCGACGATGTTCATCGCAAACGCGGTGTCGCGGTGCGAAAACGCGGTCGCCGCGTTAGGCACGCGACCCACGGCGCCGCCCATCTGGTGCAGGTGCACTTGCGAAAGCGGCGACCGCATGCGCGCGGCGTGCTCCACGATGACCTCAATCGCGGCGTCGCTTACCGTCGCGAGGTATGAGGCCTTCCAGTAGTTCTGCATTCCGGCGGGAGCGCCCGCGTCGAGCATCGACTGGAGCGCAGGGTAGGGCATCGGCCCAACGAGGTCGGCCGCGGGCGGACCGAAGGATTTGATCGGCCGGACGATGCGCTCGCCCTCGGTGAGGTCGCCGGTGTAGCAGAGCACGATCGCCACCACCGGCTTGAGCCGCAGGTGCTCCGGTACGAACGGCGCGGGCGGCGCGGTGATGAAGGCTAAGAGGAGCGTCAGCTCATCCGGCGCCGAGTCGGCGATCTCGCGGAAGAAGCGGAGCATCGCGCCGGCGCGCACCGCCGGGTACAGCGTCAGGCCGCCGATGACCTGCGCCACCGGGTGCAAGCGGTACTCGAAGCGGGTGACGATGCCGAAGTTCCCTCCGCCGCCGCGCAGCGCCCAGAGAAGGTCGCTGTTGTCCTTCTCGCTTGCGCGCAGTGTCTGGCCGTCGGCGGTGACAAGCTCCGCAGCGACGAGGTTGTCTGCAGTGAGGCCGTGCTTGCGCATCAGCCAGCCGATGCCGCCGCCAAGCGTGAATCCAGCGATGCCGGTGGTCGAGATGAGACCGCCGGTGGTGGCGAGCCCGTGGGCGTGCGTCGCGGCGTCGAACTCGCCCCAGGTAAGACCCGGCTCCGCGACCGCGAGGCGCTTCTCCGCGTCGACGCGAATACCCTTCATGCGCGAGAGGTCGATCACGATGCCGCCGTCCACCGTCGCGTTGCCGGCGACGTTATGCGCGCCGCCTCGAACAGCGATGGGGAGCCGCTCGGTGCGCGCGAATGCGAGCGCAGCCTTCACGTCCGCCGCGCTGGTGCACCGCGCGATGAGCGTGGGGCGCTTGTCGATCATCCCGTTCCACACGCGCCGCGCCGTTTCATATTCGGGGTGATCCGGGGTGATCACGCTGCCAGAGAACCTGTCGAGTAGATTGTTCAGTTGGGTCATCTGCGTCCTCCTATGGGTGATGATGACGCCGTCCACCTTCTCTCGGTGAGCAAGGGACGTCAGCGACCGATGTCTCCCTTCATGAGGCGTCGAAGCTACCGCAAGCGGAAAGCGCTCACCAAACGATTGTGCCCGTTTTCGACCGCGCGCCAATCTCGACGAGCGAGAGTTGACATCAGCGCGCCTCCGTGCATCACGCCCGGGGTGGTGCAGAGGTCCGCTCGGCACGCGAGCTCGCGGCGCACCTCATCCTCGGTTGCCGATCCTAGTTGGAGGGCGGCGCCGGCCGAACGCCCAATGCTTGAGGTAACACTCAAAAACGCATCAGATCCTTCCCAACCAATATGGGTGAAGTGTTTTGCCCCGTCGAGAATCACGCTTTCTTGATTCGGAATGCCATGCCGGTCGAGACCCCGTCAGCCGTTCTCAATCCGCTTACGATGTATTGCGTCAGGGCGCATCCCCTCGGGGCGTTCAGAGAGGAGATAAGTTGTCAGCGACTCGACCAAGCGGGGTAGCAGTCCAGCACGACGACGCCTACCTGTCATTTTGTGTTGGGTGGGGGGTTGGTTCGCCCAGACGTGGGAGGCACACCGATGGTGAAGGCAGCTACGAAACGGACTGGGTTCACGCTGATTGAGCTGATGATTGTCGTTGCGATCATCGGCATCCTTGCCGCAATCGCGATTCCCAATTTCATCAGGTTCCAAACTCGCTCGAAGCAGGGTGAGGCGAAGGCAAATCTCAAGTCCCTGTTCACCGCACAGCGCTCATATTTCCAGGAAAAGGACAAATACCTCGAGACAATCAACGACATCGGCTTCGGCCCAGAGCGCGGCAACCGGTACGCCTACTGGAACGGGGGCGGAACCTGGCAAGATCGAAGCACGTTGTCCGGAACGTCGGCGACCACCGACAGCAACATCACCGTCGACACCTTCAAGTACCAAGGCGCTGCGACCAACCCCGCCGCGGCTGGCCTTGGCGGCATCGCCTACGCGCAGAACGGCCAGGCCGACCCGGGCAACCCAGGCGTCACCGCCGGTAACGTCTGCCCGCTTTGCAACTTCCAAGGGCAAGCGACGGCCAACATCGATACCGATGCGACGATTGATACCTGGTTCATCAGCTCCAAGGACGCCAGCGTTAACGGCTCGTGCGGAAACACCGATACCGCGGCGCCCGCCGGAACGCCGTTCAATACCAACAACGACGTGACCTGCTGAGAAGCGGCACTTCCGTGCCCCGAAAAGCCTCCAGCCAGGGTGTCCTCGTCATCGACGACGACGAGGACATCCGCGGCGCCCTGGTCGGCGCTCTCGAAGACGAGGGCTACCGTGCGATGTCTGCGGCCAATGGGTTGGAGGCACTCGAGGTACTTCGGATTCTGCCCACACCGCCCTCGGTAATTCTCTTGGACCTGATGATGCCGGTGATGGACGGATGGCAATTTTGCGCTGAGCAACAGCGAGATCCTCTGCTCTCAAAGATCCCGGTGGTCGTTGTTTCAGCTATCCGAAACGTGATGGAAGAAGCGTCCCAGGTCTCCGCCTCGGCCTACCTGAGAAAACCGTTCCTCCTTAAAGAACTTCTGGAGATGGTCGACAGGTTCTGCAGCAACGAGGGATGAGTCAGCCCAGCCCATCGGGCGCGCAGACTTACCTCCTCGGGTTTGGGTGGGGCGCGAGGCGACCTGCGGCGTGTAAATGGACTCGAAGGCCTGGAGAAGCTCAACACCGATTGCGCACCTTGCGTGATTCTTCTGGACTTGATGATGCCCGTCATGGACGGCTGGCAATTTCGCGCAAAGCAGCTTAGCGAGCCGGAGCTGGCGCAACTTACGGTGATCGTCCTTTCAGCCGTACCCGAGATTCGACGCGACGCCCGCCGAGATGAAAGCCGCTGGCTTCTTAAGCGAGCCATTCATGCTCGACCGGCTTCTCAGCACGGTTCAACGCTACTGCTAAGATCGCTCCACGCTCAGGCCACAATGAGTCCGCAAACACGCATTATCGGACTCATTCAAATCCGAACGGCACGCTGGGACCCGCTGTTCCGCCCATCAGCTCAAGGGCGGCTAGCCGATAAAGATGAGAGCTGCCGCTGGCTGTTGATCCTTCCCATCCGTCGGGTGGCGCTTCGACCTACACCTTGTGGACTGGCCAGAGGCTCTCGATCCGCTTGTAGACCTCCATGATCAGGAATTTCTCTCGACCGATGGCATCTTTCAGGTCCTTGGGAAACCTCGCCACATCGCCGTATTTGTCCACGATGACGAATTCAATTTGCGAGAACTCGAAGGTGAAATCATGTGGGATGCGCCACTCCCGTTCGTGGCTGAAATCAATGAACTTCCCTCCAAGGAGTCCCAACCCCCTCTTGTCCTCGAACGTGTACACGTCTGGGTCCCACTTGTTCCGCTTCTGTTCCTCGAAGTGATCTGCTCGGACGTAGTAGACGGGACCACCACCGGCCGCGAAGACTCGGGGCTTTTTGAAGCCTACGGCGTAAGGCGAGTACGCGTTCGCGTGAGAGAGGAGGCTGGACCAAGGACACTCTGTGAAGCACACCGCTCGCTTGCCCGTCCATGGCATCGGCCCTGCGGGCTAAAGCGATTACAACCAGAGTTGCGGAAAGATCGCTCTCGAAAATTTGCGCAGAGTCCCTTTCGACCGGTAGCCGAAGCTTTGGTAGCTCACATTCGAGCGCCCGCAGTATCCTTGCAGTTCAGGCTGCACGTTGAAGCGGGGAATAATCCCGCCACCATCCTCGTGCAGGTGCTGCCTCAAGACACGAAACAGCTCTTTTTCAAGCACCACGCCTAAATCATACCTGCCACGGATGTATTTATTGTAGCCGAAGTTGGAGAACGAGAAGACCCGAAGTTCCATCCACTGATTGCCGCCCAGCATCTCACCGATGAGCGGAACATCCCGCAGGTCGCAATAGATGTCATAGTCCATGGGGGCTCGGGCGATCATCTCCTCCAGGTTCAGAACCTTCAGGCGTCCAGTTATTTTCCAGAAGTGCCTCGCCGGTTCCGTTCGGCCGACAACCGCTTTCTGCAAACCCCGATCGAGCATCAGGAACTCGCCGTAGCCTTTTCCTTTTTCTGCTGGGTAGTCGCTTGTCGTATTGAGCAGTTGAATCTTCTTCTTCGAATGCCGAGCGTTGGCGAGCCACCGGAATACGGACAGATCGGCGTCCGAGTTTTCGAGCAGGATGATTCTGTCAACATGCTGGTCTGACAACCCCAGATAAAAATCAAAAGCATCAAGGTAATCCTTGAGCCGCAAGGCGGGGTCCGCTCTCCTCCCGCAAGGCATCAGTTGTGGCGGGCTCAGCGTTGCGGTCATCACCACGGCGGCCGGCCTGATATCCCTCGATACCCGAGCCATCTCATGCGCCTCGTCGCGAGCCGCCCCCAACGACGCTCACCTGCCACCAAACCGCCCCACTGAAGTGCCAGACCACACCACCCCTGCCGGCAACGCCGCCCACCGCCCCCCGTCTTCCCGCGCGCTGCCCGCCAAAGCCAATCGACGGCACCAGCCGCGGCGAGTCCGGGAAGGGCATTCCAAAGTTTGGTTTGTCTGGCCTTGCTCGCACTGCCCAGCGGTAGACTTCCAGCACCTGTCGCGCTTTGGCTTCCCAGGTGAACTGCTGAAGAACGCGATTGCGCGCGCGTTTTCCCATTTGTCGCAATCCACTCGGATCGGCCGCCAAACGAGTCAGAACTTGGCGGAAGCGGGCAACGATCTGGGTACGCTGGCCAATCGGAACCAGGTAACCGGTGGATTCCGTCACCAGCTCCGCTGGCCCGCCGTAATCAAGGACGATCGGCACGAGGCCCAGCGCCATCGCCTCCAGCACAACCGCCCCGCCAAACTCGCGAACGCTCGGAAACCCAAAGATGTCCGACTGAACCAGTCGATGCTGAAGCTGACTATGTTCCACCCAGCCATCGAGTCGAACGCCGGTGGCGATTCCCTCCTGAGCCACGAACCGCCGCAGCCACGGCATCTCGGGTCCATCTCCGATGATGTCCACGGTGAGTTTCCCTTGGCGGATGAGGGGGGCCGCGGCTTCGAGGAGCATGTCCGCTCCCTTATAGGGAACGAGCCGGCCCACGAACGCGACGCGGAGCGGGGTTCGGACTGGCCCTGCAACCCGGAGATTGAAACGTGCCGGGTCGATCGCATTCTCGGGGATGTAGACGCACTTGTCGCGGTATCGTTCTGAGACTTCGTTGAACGCTGCACACGATGCAACGATAATCGCTGCGCTACGGCCGCGCGTCGACTCGTAGCCCGGGAGCAGTTTGTGAGCGCCACGCAAATAGCCCAGCCACTCGCGTTCCTTCTGTCGAACGGAATCAAAACCAGCAGGCCAGGGCGTCCCGCCATTCAGAGGTCCTAGCACGAACGGAATGCCACACCCGGCAAGCTTGGTTGCGAGAAGGCTGGGTAACGTCGGGGAAACGGGAGTGAGCCGATGCACCAGATCAAACTCCCCCCGACGCAGGCGGCTCGCGAATTTCTTCCACACGAGCCACTCGAAATAGGGGTAGGAGATGGCGTTGAGGGCGGCGAACGTGGTCCAGGCTTTGTCCGAACCGCCCCGTAGCAGGGTGGACAACCTGCAAATGGGTGCGGCGATCGCCTCGGAATTGATCGCTGTGAAGGCTTGGGCGGGCAGGCGCGCCCGAAGAATGGCCTCCCGGTTGCGCTCCTGGGTCACAAGGTGCGTCGGGGTGACCGCCGCAATCGCCTGGCTGTGAGACCAGCCCAGTAGCGGCTCGCTGAACCAGTCCGGGTTCGCCGCTTCCGCGATTAGAAGCACACGCGGGTTGGCATCGCACCGGCCAGCGGGCAGTAATTGCAACTTCATGTCCAGCTTAGCGGAACGTTTGCGGCCAGGGGTCCAGCTCCGGTCCCAGACGCGATGCCGCAGGGGGCGGTCCACCTCCCCCCTCGTGAGGAGCGCTAGATCCGGGGTGAGCGGATGACCCTTCCACCTAGGCGAGCCTGTCGAGAAACGCATCTGAGGCCTCCTTGGTTTCGCGATCGGACGTTGCAAACCCTGGGCCCGCCCGGCTTCGACTCCTCGCCCTCGGGAATCCGCGACGGCTGATGATGAGCACGAGTCGCCTCCAATTGGCGATCGTCTGCTCTAACTGGCGATCTTCTGCTCACCCTGCCCGGAGAACGTTGGCGTCCAGATGTTCGTTGCCCGGAGCTTGCTCTGGAGCTCAGTCTTCCGCCGACCGACGCTCGTCTACGGATCGATCAACTCATCTGCAGCATGCGCGCCGAGCGACTCTGAGAGGCGCTGCGTGATCTTCCGCATCAACTCGGGAGTCTCCCGATCAAAGCCGTACACCCACTCCGGGAAGTTAGGCGGCTTCTGCACGGCCAGATCTCGTCGTGCTTGTCGGGTGGCAGGATTCGGGCCGGGTCGCCGACCGCAATCCAACCGATCGGGACCGAGGCTTGTGGTGGCAGATTGGTGCGCAGGTGGACCGTTGCGTGCGGCCGTGCTTCGGAACCGCGCCCGAGCCGAGCACCGTGGAAGATCGCAACGGCGGTCGCGACGAAGACTTCGCCCTCGAGGGTGGCGCCCACGACATGTGCATTGGGCCCGATCAGGCAGTGATCTCCGACGGTACACGGGTGCGTGCGCGTCGCCCGAACGACGGCGTTTTCCATCACGATGCAATCGCGGCCGATCCGAATCGTGCCGCCGTTCTCGGCGATAATCCGAGCGCCATATAGCACTCGAGCACCCGGGCCAATCGTGACGTCGCCGCAAACCGTTGCATCCGGAGCAATCCACGCGGTGGGATCAACCTTTTTTTGGACGTTTGCCGTCGTGCTGAATGATCATGACTTCCCGCTCCTGTGAGCTATTTCTGCTATTTTCTATGCCTTCATACTGCCGGAAGGCGAGAAACCCCGTTTTGAGGCATGTTCAGTTGCTGGTGATGATCGGTCTGATGATGATCGGAACCGGTTGCACTGGTTTCAGTGACGGGCGTTGTTCCCAGCCAGGGCCGCAATGCGGAGCAGGTTTTTGTGGCTTGAGCTATTACTGCGAACACGATGGAGGCATTGATAGCTGCATCCTCAGAAAGCGGGCCGGCGAGCATTGTTCGAGAGACGAGCAATGCGCGAGCAACCAATGCGCAGACGCGGGATGTTCGAATGCGCCGAATCCCTGCTAGGGCTGCCCAATCGACGTCTTTCACCGATCGCTCACAGTTTGCCGCCAGTCGGCTGGTCGATACCAACAATCGGATGACATTCGTGCTACAAGCCGTTTCACCGTGACGAAGGCGTCGCCGATGCGTAAGCCCTGAGCGAGCCATGAGCTGGCTGCTGGCGACCCGCGCTCGAGTCCTCCTGCTCTCCGTGCTCGTGCTCGCGGCACTGGATGTCGCGCGGTCGATCTATGCGCGAATTGCGTATTCGGAGCCCACGTCGAGATGGGAGCCGGACCCTTCCGATTATGCGAATTTGACATGGCCCCCGGGCAGCGACGTGAAAGCCGATGCCTCGCCGGGCGAGAAGGTGTTTGCGAAGTATTGCGCCGTCTGCCACGGGCCGGACGGGAAGGGGAACGGACCGGCCGCGCCATCGATGAAGCCGCGCCCGCGCGACTTCACGGCGGGCGAATACAAGTACAAAACGACCGCGCAGGGCTCGCCTCCGACTGATGACGATCTGGCGCGCGTGGTGAAGGAGGGGTTGATCGCGAGCGGAATGCCGTACTTTTCGGATGTGCTCAGCGATGGCGAGATCCGCGACGTGGTGCGGCACATCAAGGGCCTTGGAAATCTAGGCAGCGCGCCGATGCCGGTTCCGATTGCGCCTCGGGTCGCAGCCGATGCCGCGAGCATCGCGCGAGGCAAGCAGCTGTACGTCTCGAAGGGCTGCGTGGAATGTCACGGCTCGAACTATCGCGGGGTGAACAAGTACCAGGACGCCAAAGGTGCCGAGGTGCCCATCCGAGATCTCACCGCGCCCTGGACCTTTCGCGGCGGCGCCGAGCCCGAGCAGCTCTGGCTTCGCCTCACCGCTGGAATGACGCCAGGACCAATGCCCTCGTACGAGGGCGCGACGACGCCGGAGGAGCGCTGGGATCTGGTCAACTTCGTGGGGTCGGTGGCGCGGATTCCGCCGTGGGAGCCTGGCGGGAAACTCGGAGGGCCGGGACAGGATCCGGATCCGGTCAAGCGAGGCGATTACCTCGCGCACATGGAGATGTGCGGCCTCTGTCACACGCAGATCAATCACACCGGGATCTATCGCGACGATGACGCGTTTCTCGCCGGCGGGATGCGCGTCGGCGCTTATCCCCACGCGACGTTCATCTCGCGCAATCTGACCTCGGATCCAGAGACGGGGATCGGCAGTTTCTCCGCCGAGCAGATCGCCAACATCATCCGCAATGGGCGCAGACCGGATCGGACGCTGAATCCGTGGGGAATGCCCTGGTTCATCCTGCACGCTTTCACCGAGCAGGATGCGATCGCGCTCGCTTCGTACCTGAAAACCACTCCACCGGTTAAGCATCGCGTCCCGCTGCCGATCACTTATGGCGTGATCGAGACGGTGATCGCCAAGCTGACCGGTCCGTTGCCCGGTGCGTTGCCGGTACTTCTGAGCTATGCGGACGGCGACTTCGCGCGGTTCGACACCAATGTGAAAGACGACCGCGACCTACCTCAACGAATCCTCTTGGACGCGCAATACATCGCGCTTCTGCTCGGCGCGATCGCCTTCTTATTCGCCGGGCGCAACGCGGTGGGGCGCCACGCGAAGAGCAGGATTAGGCGCACGCTCGAGGTCGTTGCCATCCTGGCCCTCATCCTCGCGATCTGGGTCATCGATGGGCTGCCGACAATCGTTCCCCCGGACCAACTATCGAAGGCTGTGCTTCAAGGGGTGCCGGTGCCGGATCCGAAATTCCTGGCCACTCCGGAGCAGGCCGCGCTCGTAGAGCGGGGTCGATACCTTTTCCAGGTGACCTCCTGCGTGTTTTGCCACGGCAACGATGGACGCGGAGGAAACAAGATCAGTTGGAAGCCCTTCGGGACGCTGTGGACGAAGAACATCACCTCGGATTCTGAGACAGGAATCGGCGCGTGGAGCGACAAACAGATAGCCCGTGCCATTCGCAGCGGCGTCAGCCACCGCGGAGGCCAGCTGCATTGGCAGGGAATGATCTGGGACCTGCTATCGAATATGGACGAGGAGGACGTTCGAGCCGTGATTGCGTATCTGAAAACGCTGCCGCCGGTGAAGAAGAAAATTCCCTCAGCGCGTCCACCGGCAGCGGATGACTGCGCTATCTACAGCTTCTTCGTTCGGCTCGACCAGACGCGGCCGGGTTGCCAGTGAGAGCCAGGTGAAGCTCAACAGCCGCAGACCTCAGTCTCGTTCGGATCGGGCGAATTCTCATGCGGCGGGTCTGCCGTTGGCGAGTCGTCGCAGCCCTCCCACCCATCGGACGCGAACGATGTTTCAAATCTCATAACGTCTACATCCTGAGTGTCGGGGCCACCGCATCCAACGGTTGACAGCACAACCAGAAATGCGGCCGATCGTACGCACCTCAAACACCGCGAACAATACGAATCTGCCCAGCGAGCCATCAGAGTTTCCTTCTGTGAGTCAATCCGTTCACAGCTGGGTTCCTCTCGCAAAAGACGTGCCGCGGGTAACGGGCCGCAGGGCATGTGGGCCTTCTTACAATTCCAATGGGATGCGGCTTGGAATGCGGCTTGCTCTTGTCGTTGTGCACCATGAAAAACTTCCTCGCGATCGGCTTCATCTGGATCTGCTGCGCTTTGGCGTGGGTTGTTTTGGGATCGACGCTGGTTTACCGGAGTGGAGAGGCTTCAGGTGAGTTGAACACGGCGGTTCGAGAGCTTTGGGGCCCCCCTCGCAGGCAGCAGCCGCCTTCTGCGCTCTGGCACGAGAGCAAAAAAGTAAAAGAGCGGATCACCAACTACGACGCGCAAGGCAGGCCGGTGATCGGCAACGTCGAGCGCGACTACGTGGTCGAGCATCCGGTCCCACTGCGCCTTTCGGAAATCTCGGTCGGACTCCGCCTCGAACATCGTCGCAAGGGGCTGCTCTGGTTCCCTACCTACGAAGTCGACTTCAAAGGCCGCTATGCTTTTCAGAACGATACGCCGGAGACCAAGCAGATCGGATTGAGCTTCCCACTGGAGAAAGGGAACGTGGTGCACGATGGCTTCAAGGTGCTCGACGCAAACGGCAGATGGGTTGAGACGTCGCTGGAAAACAGCCAAGCGACTTGGACCGAGCCATTCGCCCCGAACCAGATCCGGGAGTACGCGATCAGCTATCGATCGCGAGGAATGTCGGTGTGGCACTACGGGCTGCCCAACCTGGGCCTGGCTGGAGGTGCAGGCCGTGCGCGCAACTTTTCGCTCGCGGTCGAAACCAACTTCGCGGATGTCAACTTCCCGCCGGGCTCGTTGTCGCCTTCAAGTCACGGCCGCATCGATGGTGGCTGGAGAGGAGTTTGGAAGTTCGACAGCATCGTCACGACGTCGAGCATCGGAATCGAGCTGCCTCAGAAGTTGAACCCCGGTCCACTCGCTTCCCGGATCACCTTCTTCGCGCCGGTCGGCCTGCTGTTCTTCTTTTTCGTGGTGGCGCTCTTCTCGCGCGTGCGCGGTCAGAGCATCCACCCAATGAACTACTTCTTCTTCGGGTGCGCGTTCTTCGCCTTCCACCTGCTGTTCGCCCGCTCTTTCCCGCGTTCGCGGTGTCCTCCGCCGTTTCACTGTTCCTGGTGATCACCTATGCCCGGCTGTTCGTTGGTTGGAGGTTTGCGCTCGTTGAGATGGCGCTCCCGCAGCTCGTTTACCTGGTGGCCTTCTCGTTCACCTTTTTCTGGCAGGGGTTCACCGGGCTGGCGATCACCGTTGGAGCGATCCTGACCTTGTTCATCATGATGCAGGTCACCGGGCGCTACGAGTGGAGCAAGGGAGCCCCACCACTCGCCGCGAGGGCGTAGCAGTCAACGTCACCCAGCCGACGTTTCGCTTGGCAGCCAAGCGACGCAGATTCTTGATCGAGTTTCGCCCTCTTGCACAGAGGGTCAGCGTGTGGGAGACGTCTCTCGCCTTAAACGTCCCGGTAGCCGTTCGTGATGTGCTTTCCATCACGTGTCTCTCTAGTGAGGTGATCTATGGAAACCAGGAATGATTCCCTGCAGTTTGCTGAAGGCAGTTTCCCCGGGAAACGTCATATTTGCGCTTTCTTCAACACCGCTGACGAGGAGTACCGGGTGCTTCGCTCGTTCATTAAAGATGGCTTCGACCGGGGGGATAGAGCTTTCCATCTCGTTAATCCCGAGCTACGGAAAGAACATCTCAGACGGCTCGGCGAAGCAGGTATCAATGTGCAAGACGCGATGCACACCGGGCAATTGGAGGTGCGGCCGTGGCAAGACGCTCCGCTTCGCGGAGGCCGGTTTGATCAGGACGCCTGGCTGGTGTCGTTCGAACAAGTGCTCCAGTCCGGGCCGGCGGCAGGGTACGCGCAGACAAGATTCCTGGCGGACATGGAATGGGCGCTTGTCGACTTACCAGGCGTCGAAGACCTGATCGAGTTCGAGACGCGAGTCAACTACGTGGTTCCCAAGTACAACGATATAGTGATCTGCGCGTATCAGCTGTCGAAATTTGGCGCGAGCGTGGTGATGGACGCCTTGCGGACGCATCCAGTCGTGATTGTCGGTGGGTTAGTGCAGGAGAACCCGTTCTTCGTTCCACCGGACCAGTTCCTCCTCGAGATAAGGGAGCGACGGCCGGTTCGCAAGAGCGCAGGCACGGCGAACTAAATGCGATACGTCGAGCCCAGTTCCTGCGAATGAGACGAAAAAAATCTGTGCGCTCAGCGGTAGGTTGTCAGTTACCGCCGCGACGATCGCGCGATCAAACCCCGGCGGGCGGGCTGGCGTATTTGCGCCCATAGTAGATCAACCTAAGAGGAGGAGCCCGACATGCCCAACCCAACAGAAGGCTCGGTAGTTTCGCTGTGGCGATACCCGGTCAAGTCGATGCTGGGCGAGGAGCTCAGCGCAACCGAAGTGACGCAACACGGCCTCCTCGGCGATCGGGCATACGCCCTGATAGACGGCGCCGATGGGAAGGCCGCCACCGCCAAAAATCCCAGAAAATGGCCGATGCTCTTCGGCTTTCGCGCAGCATTTATCGAGCCGCCACGCCCGGGTACGAATCTACCGCCAGTCCGGATCACCCTGCCGGATGGCACTACTGCCACGAGCCAGCAGCGGGATCTCAATCAGGTTCTCTCAAATGCTCTGAATCGCACGGTGACGCTGAATGCCGCTCGGCGCGAAGATGCGGCGCCGATGAATGCCGAGGAGTATTGGCCCGACATCGAGGGCCTCGACTTCAGGGACACCGTCACTGACTTCACTCTTCCCCAGGGGACGTTCTTCGACTGTGCCACCGTGCATCTACTGACGACAGCTACGCTCGGGAGGCTCCACCAACTCTATCCGCAAGGGCGCTTCGAGGTCCCGCGGTTTCGTCCCAACATCGTTGTAGCGACTGCCTCGCGTGAACCGGATTTCATCGAGAATGGTTGGAATGGCCATACAATCGCTATCGGTGATTCTGTTCGCCTGAGCGTCACCGGGCCCTGCGGCCGCTGTGTGATGACGACCCTTGCTCAAGGGGACCTACCACGTGATCCGGGCATCTTGCGCACGGCCGCCCAACACAACAAAGTCAGCGTCGGCGTTTACGCAAGGGTTGAACGTGGAGGCACGATCCATCGCGGTGATGCGGTCAGGGTGGAGTAGGTGATCGCACTTTTCCTGAGGCGGTGCGAATCACCGATCCGTGGCTGGCGAAACCCAAGGGCTTCCCCCGCACGAGACGGATCAGATCTTCAATGCCTTCTTTACCACCAAGCCTCAGGGCACCGGCATGGGACTTCGCATCAGCCGGTCCATTCTTGAATTGCATGGTGGCCGCTTGTGGGCTGCCGACAACTCTCCGCGCGGCGCAAGCTTTTATTTCACTCTACCCCCCAAATTCGAGGATAGGAATGACGCCCGCGGGCGCTCCCATGGTGTCGTCATTGATGACAATGCCGCTGTAGATCGGAGATCGTGATCGTAATCACGGCTTCCATCGCTTGGAAGTCGGTTCAGTCTTCGTGATCCTCGTGATCGTCATCGCCGCGCTGACCACAGGTGAAGTTCCTGGCGTCGTTCGGGTCGCCCGTTCCCCGATAGCGCGCAACCTGCGGATAAGGACAGAGCGGACGTGTGAGTCGTATGGTGCGGGTAGCCGGGGCATCATCTGTGTATTTCGTGGCGGTGATCCGGTCAGGCGCGACTCCGCGTTCGACCCATCGCTCGAGCGCTGTTTGCACATCGTGAGCCGGATCGCGTGCCGGTGGGATCTGCTGGCCCACGCCGCCGAAACTCGTTGCTCCCGGTCCGAAGTAGCAATGTCTCATTCCGGGAACCATGAAGAGCCGGTAAAACCGTTGCGTCCGTTCCAACCCGCCCATCGCCGCGACGACGGAGTTGTAATATTCGGGGCTGTAAGCGGGTTGGAGCGTCTGGTCGTTCCATCCGTGATACTGGATGATCTTCACGCCCCTTCTTCTTGCCGCGGAAAGGTCGGTCGCAATCGAGTTGCCGTACGCTCCAACCCTTTGGTCGGCGTATGCCATGTCGCGGTCGAAGTCGAAGGTCCTGTAATCCCAGTCTCGATCTTCAAATACCAGATTGGCGAAGTAACCCTGCCCCAGGCCTGACGCATTGAAGTTAGTTACGATGCCGGTCCATCCATCCTCGCCACCTAGAGCGAAGCCGGGAAAAATTTCCTCGCCGGTCCGGGGATTCGACGGCCCTTGGTAGATCTTGATCAAGGCATCCAGCTGCCTCTGGGTGAGGCATTGGTCGGTCTCCGGGCCCGGGCAAAGCAAGACGCCCGGATCGAAGTTACATGCCGCAGGATTGGCAATCACTCCGTCGACAAGGCCATCATCGGCATCGCAAGCGGCGAGAACCGCGGAGTTGATCGCTGGCAGCTTGGCCACCGGTATCGCTCCACCCGGGGCGCTGATTGCCTGAGCGTTCCAGACAAAGCCGGCGTTTGAGTGAGACTGAAAGTTCCACGGTGCTCCGACGACGGCTCCGTCGTAGTCTTCAGGGTAGCGCTGGATTTCCATCAACGCTTGCCGCCCGCCGTTCGAACAAGAATTGTAATACGAATGCGTGGGAGGCCTTCCGTAGAAGGACCTGATCAAGCCCTTGGCAGCGACGGTCACGAGGTGCTTGGAGCGATAAAGATAGTCGAACGCCCTTTCACGGTGCCCGATTGCCCACCACATGTCTGTTGAAACATGTCCCGTATCAGTCGAGGCTGTGGCGTAACCCCGTCTCAGTAGCTCGTCCAGGCCTCCATCCAGGCCCAGCCGCGTGTAGTTGAGCGCTCCGGCGTAGCCGCCTTCACCCGACGACAAAAACTTCCGGTTCCAGGTGTGCAGAGGCAACCACACTTCGAAGTAAATGTTGGAATCGCCCGTCGGTCGACTCAGCCCCTGGACGCGACAAAACGGCGGCAAACCCGTAATGACTTGGCCGGTGGGTGTCGTGATCGTGCCCGAGGTGACCTCCGTGGCTTCGCTGACGGTAGTGTTTCCCTCGAAACGAAGCCGGGTCAATTGGGCGCAGGCGAGTCTGCGGCCCTCCTCGTCGTCATCAGCTCGAGCGGTTGGAACGGCAAGCCCGACGGCGATCAGCACAGTGAAACACGAAAGTTGGCGGTTGGTTAGTGAGATCATGGCAGAGTCTCCTTCAGACGGCGCTTGCTGGTTGGAAATGCCCCCGGGCGCTTCCCAAGCTCCCTATACATCAATTTCCGCCGAGAGGCTCCGCCTAAATGCGTGACACGGTTTCAAGATCAATTGCTCGCCGTGCAACGGCGGAAGGACTGCCGCGGGCCGCTGCGTTGGTCCTGGGCGATGAGGAATGCACGGTGTGTCACAAAAACGGTCGCCGGCAGCCGATTTTGTGACAATCATCGACTACGGCACGCGGCCACGATCCGGCCGAAATCGTCGGGATCACATTCAGGGCCGCTACTTCGTCTTCTGGTTATAGACTTTGTAATGAACGGAAACTCCATCGGCCGGCATCATTAGCACTCAGCACAACGTTCACGTCGAAAGGCCTGTCCGTGACTGAGCACCCGCGTCGTAGAACCGGTATCCCGCCTCTCTCCTTTGTTGCCGCAATTGCCTTCGTGGCGATGGCGATGGTCGCCGGCTATCGCGCCATCGGTTTACCGCCGCTGATCATCGTCGGAGGCTCCGGGTTGATCGGATTGGTCATGTGGTCCCGCACTTACCGCCTCGGACCGATCGAGCCAGACGTCATTCTCCCGCCCTTTCTGGTCACCGTGGCGTGCCTGGAAGTCCACATGATCGAGGAGTACGAAGCGCGCTTCGGGCCGGCGATGAGCCGCTTGTTCGATATCAGCTGGACAGAGCATGGCTTTTTGCTGGTGTTCGCCTTTATCGGGCCAATTCTCTACTCCTTGACCGCCCTCGGACTGTATCGACGGATCCCACTGGCCGGGTTCATTGCCTGGTTCATCTTCATCGGCCCCGGGACCGCTGAGTTCACTCACTTCATCTTTCCTCTCCTCAGGCCGGCGATCGAACCGAATAACCTGGCCACGATTTCGCGAACCGTTTCCAACGGGCGCTGGGTGGAGGCGATGCCGAACTATTACTTCCAGGCGACCGGGCGATACTACTTCGCTGGTCTCTACACCGCGGTGCTGCCGATGATCCCGGGCATCTACGGAATCTACAGGGTGGTGCGAGCGTCCAAAGCGCGCGCGGCTCAACTGTCTTCGCCAGCGTCGGCGTTTCGGGACTGACGAGGATCTCGTCTCGTTTGGTTCGTTTCTGTCGCTCGGGATCACGTTCCGGGCCGCTAGGTCGTCTTCTGGGTATGGCCAGTGATCGCCGGGTTAAGGACAGGATCATTTATTGGACGACAACGGGCATCGTCAGCGCCGTCATGGTGTTCAGCATCATCAACTTCGTTTTCAATGATCGCTTCCCATTCCCCGACGGAAAAGAAAGTGCCTTCGCGCACCTGGGCTTGCCCCACTATTTCAAGATAGAGCTTACGACGGCCAAAATCTTTGGCGTGCTGGCGTTGTTGGTGCCAGGTGTGCCGCTAAAAATAAAGGAGTTCGCTTACTTCGGATTCGGGATCACCCTGATTTCAGCGGCCATCGCTCACTTTTCCGTGGGTGACGCCTCGAATCTCAGCGTTATCTATGTCCTCGATCCGCTGCTCTTCTTTGGAGCGCTGGTCGTGTCCTATGTGTATTTCAACAAGCTGAGCCGGGCGAGACATGAATAATGAAGCCGAGGTCTTCGAAACCCATCGCTCCGCGCTACTCGCGCTTGCGTATCGCATGCTCGGTGACATGGCTCGTGCCGAGGACATGGTGCAGGAGGCCTGGGTGCGTTGGCAGGTCCGCCAGGTGGATGTCGAGGCGCCGAAAGCCTTCCTGTTAACGACGGTGACCCGCCTCTGCCTCGACGAGCTCGGGTCGGCGCGTGCGCGACGCGAGGAGAGCCGGAGCGATCGCTTGCCGGAGCCCGTCGATCTCGACGAGAGCGGCATCGGGCGCGCCGAAATGCTGGATCAAATCTCGATGGCGTTTCTCGTGGTGCTCCAGCGACTCACGCCCGCGGAGCGCGCCGTCCTTCTTCTTCATGACGTTTTCGACATGAGCCACGCGGAAATCGCCGCCATCCTCGGAAAGAACGACGCGGCCTGTCGGCAGCTTCTGAGCCGGGCGCGCGAGAACGTGGCCACCGAGAAGCGAGTGTTCAAGACGTCTCCCGAGGAGCACCGTCGGCTGCTCACGGCATTCGTCGGCGCGATTATGGGCGGCGAGCAGGAGCGGCTGCTCGAGATGCTTGCGGAGGACGCCGTGCTTATCGCGGATGCGGGCCCAAGCGGCGGACGCTACGGCCGGCTTCGTTACATCGGCCGCCCCGTCGTCGGGCGGATGAAGATCGCCGCGCTGATGAAAGCCTTCGCTAACCAAAAAGTCTTTCCGCCGCCGGAATTTCAAGAGCGCACGCTCAACGGCGAACCCGCTGTCGTTGGCTTCCGAGGCGGGAGCGCATTCGGGGCAATTC
>WNFF01005144.1_pt1 | contig 17677 bp, 17 predicted proteins | sample 5400441 | NCBI WGS metagenome assembly WNFF01 (sample SAMN13153345, study PRJNA577476) | soil metagenome | isolation source: 120 cm saprolite under Douglas fir tree site 2 hole 3 replicate 1 | place: USA:California | collected 2015-04-18 | reverse complement strand
GGCGCCTCTGATCTCGCCACTGCTGCGCCATCCAGTCGGCTGTGACGCGAGTGGGCATGGGCTTCATGACCAGGACAAGACGCCCGGTGCCATGCCCCTCGCCATCGACCAGGCTTAGCTGTTTGCCGGTCTGCTCCACTTGCTTCAGAGCGCGGCGTATCTCTCCATCGGTAAGGCTTGGCACTGGGGTCCCCCATTGGCATTCAAGTGGGGTCGCCAGACGGGCAGGAGGGGTCGGCGACTGGGGTCAAAAGGGCGACTGATCCCCCTCAAAACCGACCCCAATATGGCATGACGTCCGGTGCCACGACAAGCTGGAAAATTTAAGTGATTCAAAGGGTAGGAGCGTGATCGAGCGTGATCGAAATAGGTCGAGTGGGATGGTTGTGCACCAGGATGATAGCGACGAGCTGGAAAGGAGCGAAGGGCACACTCCACCCTCGCTAATAGTCCTAACCAGGGCTCCAGGATTCACCCACGCCTTCGGGCCAACCGAGCGCGAACATTTACGCTACCGCCCGGAGTAGCAAGTAAAGCTTATGCAGCTCTTCTTAGGACAGCCGCAACATTAATTGAATCGTATATCAGGGCACATGGCCCATCTTTGGCTGATCGAGTCGAGGAAAGTGAAGCAGTTATTGTTGTGGCTGTCCTTAGCGCCACTGTGACTGTAGGCTCTTTCGGTACTTCGGCTTCGCGCATTACGTCGGCCACAACTTTGCGAGCTGGCAATAATGGCCAACTCGCGATGGCTGTTTCGCCGTGCCCACGTTGTTCACGAATACCATCCGTAACGGGTCGGGAAATCATTTCCTGCTGTTGGCGCAGGTGATCGTTGACCAGCTTACTGCGGGTGATGTAGCCAGCGTTGACGCCCGGTATCGCATGATTCATGAGAAGATGGATATCGAGCTCGGCGATGCTGGCGGTCTGTGCGACCGTGCGGTATGTCTGCCGCAGGTCATTGCCCCACTTCGCCAGCGTCCTGCGATCCTCCTTGTGCTCGACGAGGTGCCCACTGTCGCTATCGGCTGAAGGAATCCGTCCCAATGAGCGACGCTCCCACCGAATTGATACTTGGCCTGTGACCCCTGGCGCTTTCAGCAAAGGGCGCCGCTGCTCGCTGTTGTCGCCCGCTGTGTCGGTTGTTCTAGCTAGCCGCGATTGCTTGGCGACTTGTTCGGCGCAGACTCAAGTGAGTCTTGATCCTTTGCCCAAGCAATCCCTGCTTCAAGAGGACGAAGCCCCTGTAGCGACGGCGCGAAAGGGTGGTGCCTCCCGCAACCAGTCCACAATTGATAGGTTTGAGAATTCGACTGCCTGGAGCGGGAGGCTTCCTTAGTGTTGGGCGGCGAGCCAAAGGTTCGACCCGTGTGCAAATTTTGTTGCGCAGAATTCCCTTGCTGCACGATCTCGCCTTGTGGCGAAGCATTCTCGTTGAGCAAGGTGGCGAGCCACCAATCCGCGGGACAGGTGATTGGCGCACGCGGGATTTTGGCGTTCAGTTCGCCTGCCGGGAAGTGTTCCGCTCCAGACTTGGAATTATTCCAATTATAGCTTAGAATAATTCCAAAGGTGCGGCAGTGCACCGGGAAGTCGTTGGGGGGGATGGCGATGGTGGCGTGGTTGAACCTTGGGCGTGGTTCCGGATTATTGGTGCTCGTTACTTTAGCTGCCTTGCCGCTGGATACGCGTCCAGCCCGCGCAGTCGACGAAATTCAGCTCTATAACGCCGAAATCGCCGATGTGGGGCAATTCACCATTCAGCATCACTTCAACTACGCCTTCAGCGGGCGCAAGGAGCCGGACTTTCCGGGCGGGCTGACCCCGCACCATGCCCTCAACGCCACGCCCGAATTTGCCTGGGGCATCACCGAGTGGTTCGAACTCGGTCTCTACATTCCGTGGGCGATCGATTCCGAAGGCCGTTTCCTTTCAAACGCGGCAAAGCTCCGCACGCTGTTCGTCACGCCCAATGCCGACAAGAAGAATTTCTTCTATGGCCTTAATTTCGAGTTCGACTATACGACGCCGCGGTTCTCGGAGACCCGCTTCGCCATGGAGATCCGGCCGATCATCGGCTGGCGCAACCCGCAGTGGGAATTCATCGTCAATCCGATCGTCGATCTCGGATTCGGAAGCCGCGGCGACATCGATTTCGCGCCGGCCGCGCGGCTTGCCCGCACGCTGAGCAAAGACCTCGCCTTCGGGCTGGAGTACTACACCGACCTCGGCCGGCCGGGCAGCTTTCTCCCCTTTGAGCAGCAGGCGCACCAATTGTTCGCGGTGGTTGACTTCAAGATCGGCGATGTCGATGTCGACTTCGGGCTCGGCTACGGGCTCACGCCGGGCTCGGACCGGCTCGTCGCAAAGACCATCCTGACCTACGCGCTACCGGTCGCGGGCAAGCAGGAAGAGGCGAGAGGAATGAAAACGCCGCCCACCATGAAGTCGTCCATGCGACAGCCCTCGGCCGCCCAGATGGCGAGCGATCCGTTCGCCGGGATGCGGTGACAGCGATTTCTTGCGGTGCCGTTCAGCCGGGCATGGCCTCTCCGGCCGTTGAGAGAGCCATTGGGCCGGTTTGACGGCATCAGAACGCTTCTTCGACTTGTCATGTCCGTCGCGAGTAGCAGAAGATTGTACTTGTCAAACCCAGGCTGGGGCGTAGATGGTTAACGGCCCGGCCCGGCCCCTCCGATGGGAGAAGATGCACTACAGGCTGGTGAGCCTGTGGGACATCATCATGAAAGAGTTCGATGCGCGCCGGTTCTTAGAGGTTTGGACGCCGGTCATTTCGGTGCACGTCGCGCACAACAATCTCGTTGCCTATGGAGCGCCGGGCCATACCGAAGACCACATTATGCGCACTGGCGAGGGCGATCAGCTTTACGACAAGGTGAAGGCACTGTGGGCGTTCCTCGACCATCACGGCTTCGAACTGTCTTCAGACAGGGCCAAGCTGATACTGAAGCAGATGGTTGATGGCGTGCACACCTCGGAGTTCAACCGGAACATAGGCAACCTCCACGGCCGCATTTGCGATGAGATGAAACGGCGCAAACTTCTCATCTTGCCGTCCAGCAAACAGGAACTCTATGAGCAGACGGAGCCACCATTCGGCCGCGTGGTTCAGGCGAAATTCCAAAAGCTTGGAAACTACGAGATCGAAGAGGCGAGCAGGTCCTTGGCTCTCGGCAGAGCTACTGCCTGCGCCTTCCATCTGATGCGCGCCGTAGAATGCGGGGTGCATGCTATCCGCAAGTGCCTGGGGTTGCCGGAGCCAGTGAAGCCTGGAGACAAGACGTGGGGCGCCGTACTCGGGACAATCGAACGGGAGATAGAGGCGCGGGATAATCTCGGCCACAAATCGCCGTGGCTAAAGGCGGAAGACAAGCTGCCATTCCAGCAAATGCATGCCGCAGCCGCACTCATCAAGAACTGGCGAGACCCCACCATGCACCTAGAGAGCAAGTACACCGAGAGCGAGGCTGAGCATCTTTTCGCCCTGACGAAGGGCTTCATGCAGAAGGTGGCTTCTCGCCTCGATGAGAACGGCGATCCCCCCGCTCAGTAGCTTTCGGCTTGGGCGAGAGCTTCTTGATCAATGATTTGAGATAGGACCGATTTCGATTTGAACTGCAGCCACGCTTGCTTACACTAGCGGCCATCTCGTGAGCTTCGCGGTCTCAGAAATTGTAATGAACGCGCTTCCTGGCTCGCATCGCTTTACCCGGGGATGACCAAGCCAATCAGGATGTTCCGCAAGCCCCCCCCAAAGGACGCCGCGAAGGACGCGCAATCCCCGCAAACCGTAGCCGGTCAGGCCTTGCGCATCCGCGTGCTTCCCGCGATCGGCGACATCGCCGCGGCCTCGTGGGACGCTTGCGCCGGCGGCGAAGGCGCCAATCCGTTCACCCGGCATGCCTTCCTCGCCGCCCTCGAAACCTCGAAGTCGGCGACGGCGCGCACCGGCTGGCAGCCGCAGCATCTCGTCGCCGAGACCGCCGACGGGGACATCATCGGTGTCGCGCCGTGCTATCTCAAATCCCATTCGCGCGGCGAATACGTGTTCGACCGCGGCTGGGCGGAGGCCTACGAGCACGCCGGCGGCAGCTACTATCCGAAGCTTCAGGTCACGGTGCCGTTCACGCCTGCAACCGGCCGCCGCCTCATGGTGGCGCCGGGCGCCGACGTCGACGCCACACAGTCCGCGCTCGCCCGGGGGCTCATCGAGCTCGCGACACTGCGCGATGCCTCCTCGGTCCACATCACCTTCATGACGCAGGCGGAATGGCGCGTGCTTGGCGAACGCGGCTTCCTCATGCGCACCGACCAGCAATTCCATTGGGACAATGCCGGCTTCGCGACCTTCGACGATTTCCTCGCCGCCCTGTCGTCGCGCAAGCGCAAGACCATCAAGCGCGAACGCCGCGACGCGCTTAGCCCCGGCATCGAGGTGGTGTGGCTGACCGGCGCTGACCTCACCGAAGCCGCGTGGGACGCCTTCTTCGCGTTCTACGTGGAGACCGGCTCGCGCAAGTGGGGACGCCCCTACCTGACGCGCGAATTCTTTTCGCTGATCGGGCAGACCATGGCGAACGAGGCCCTCCTGATCATGGCGAAGCGCGGGCAGCGCTTCATCGCCGGCGCGATCAATTTCATCGGCGACGGCGCGCTGTTCGGCCGCCATTGGGGCACGATCGAGCATCATCCATTCCTGCATTTCGAGATCTGCTATTACCAGGCGATCGAATATGCGATCGCCCACCGGCTCAACCGCGTCGAGGCCGGCGCCCAGGGCGAGCATAAGCTCGCGCGCGGCTATTTGCCGAACACCACCCACTCGGCGCACTACATTGCGGATCCCGGCTTGCGGCGGGCGATCGACGACTATCTCAAGCGCGAGCGCGCCTATGTGGAGGCCGCCGGACGGGAACTCCGGGAAGCGAGCCCGTTCCGCAAATGCTCAGGGAGCGAAGATCGGGAGGCGCAGGAACTGGCCGACGAGGACGCGGGGTTTTGAGAGCCGCATCGTGTAGCGAGACGCCCTCCGCCCTCACCTCTCCATTGGCAGGCCGTCAAATGGATTGAGAGCTGGCACGCCCATCGGCCTAAAATGCCGCATGTTTCGCGTAAGAATTATCAATCGGTGCCGACTTGCGGTCGCCGCAATCGCAATATCAGCAAACCCGGGGGCGGCACCCCGGCTGCGTGCGAGATCCGACAGTATTCCGGCAATCCGAGCGGTCGGAAGGTCGAAGACAAGAATGCGACTTGCGTAAAGATGCAAGAGGGCTTCAAGCCAGGCCGTCAGGTCGGCAGCCTTGCGCCGGGCTTTCTCTCGACGCGCCTTCGCGATGCCGTCTTCGATTTCCGCAACGGTAATTGCCGAGATATAGAGTCTGCCCGAATGCTCGTCCATCCACCCGACGAGATCGGCTGCTGCGACGCCCCTGCGCGGCGCACTCGCCGAAATCACGTCGGTATCTACGAGATACACGAGAGAATCAGAATTTTACCCGACGGATCGGCTTACGATTTCGCCGCGGCAGGTCCTTCGCGCCAATGGGCGCCGACATCAAGAGCCGGCCGAACGAGGGCACGTGAGTCAAACGTTCCCATTCGTCGAATCCAACCACAACGGCTTCGCGTTTGCCGTGTCGCGTAATGACCGAGGGTTCACCACGCGTGGCGTCGTCAACCAATGACGACAGCGAAGCCTTGGCGTCCTTCAGCTGGATTTCCCGCATGACACACTTCCATATATGACTACAGTAGTCACATATTCTCTAAATCGAAGGCTGGCAAGGGGCGCGCGTTTTCGAGCGTCGGCTATTGCGGCGACCTCCCCATCGGTATAGGTGAACTTTGCTTTGGCCGTCATAGCAACTCGATCACATCACATTTCCCCGGCCAACCCGGAGACCACCGATGGCGAGCTACGACCCGACCAACGTGTTCGCGAAAATTCTGCGCGGCGAGTTGCCGAGCTACACGGTCTATGAAGACGATCACGCCTTCGCGTTCCTCGACATCATGCCGCGTGCGCCCGGACACACGCTGGTGATCCCCAAGGCGCCGGCCCGCAACATTCTCGACGTTGCGCCCGACGACCTCGCCCATGTGATGAAGGTGGTCCAGAAGGTCGCCCGCGCCGGCATGAAGGTGTTCGGCGCGGACGGCGTGACCGTACAGCAGTTCTCCGAACCGGCGGGCGGGCAAGTAGTGTTCCACCTGCATGTCCATGTCATGCCGCGCCAGGCGGGCGTCGCGCTCAAGCCGCCGGCAAGCTTCAAGGAAGATCCCGCGGTGTTGTCGGATCAGGCGGCCAAGCTCGCCGCGGCACTGGTGGAGGGATGAGTTCAACCCATGCTACGTAGCGCCGCGAGTCACGCCACCAAGTTCTCCACCGCCCCATCCTTGCCGCGCCCTTGCGCCCGGTATTGCCCGATCTTCTCCATCAGCGGCGCGTCGGAGACCGCATAGAGCACGGCGTCGTCGTCGCGAGTGTTGATGTGGCGCCGCCACAGAAAATTTGGCACTACGAAGATGTCATTGCGCTCCCAGGCGAAGCGGTTGCCGGCGATCTCGGTCGCACCTTCGCCTTCGATCACCACGTACATGGTGCTCGCCGTCTCGCGCTTGAGGCGCGTTTCCTCGCCGGGCCGTAGCAGTTGTGCCGCATAGGACAGCGTCGGGAACACCGGATCGCCGTTCACCGGATTGACGAAGGCGAGGGTGATGCCCTCGTAAGGATCGCCCGCCTCGCCGGCGAGACCAGCGAGCGCGCTGCGAACCTCGGCGCCGCGGTAGTGGATCATGGGCGTCGCATGGCGGGCGATGCCGCGCTGATGCGACCCGAAGCCGGGCAACATGCCGCCGGCGCCGTAGCGCCTCTGCGAGTAACCGTCCGCAAGCTTTGCCGCCTGGGCGCGGCTGTTGCCGGCGCGCTCGCCGTGAAATTCGTCGTCGAGCCACACGCAATCGAGGAACTCCATCAACGGGAAATCGAGCACGTCGATCCACACCACCGGCGTCGCGCCATCGTTGCCGTGGTCGTGCCAGGTGCCGTGCGGCGTGAGGATGAGGTCGCCGCGCTCGGCCTCGCAGCGCTCTCCCTCGACGACGGTGTAGCCGCCGTTCTCCGACAGGATGGTGCGGCTCGCATTGGGTGTATGGATGTGGACCGGCGCCACGTCGCCCGGATTGTAGATCGACACCGCGCAGCGGATCGTGTTCGTGACCTGCAGCCGGCCCCCTAAACCCGGATTGGTGAGCAGGAATTGCTGGCGCTCCGCGAACTCGATCGGCGGTACGTCGCAATTGCGCGCAATCTCGGCGATGCGGTCGAGATAGGGGCCGATCTCGCTCCACCGCCAGCGGTGCGGCGCCGCCTTGATCTGGTTGGCGCCGACCCGGCCCGCCGCAAGCGTGCCGCCGGCCTCGATGCCGGTGTCACGGAACCACGGCCGCTGAGCCGGCGCATTCGCCTGGGTCCGCAACCAGATATTGAACTTGCCGGCTTCGGCGTTGAGCGCTTCCATCGCCTCGCGCGCGTTGAGGCGTACGGGTGGGGCGGGGGCAACGGACGGACTTGCGAGCATGGACAAGAGGTTTCCTCCAGGCGGGATCCTTCGTCACATGCCGAGCGTCTCTCTCTTCACCTCCCCCTGCAGGGGAGGGTGGTCAAATGATCGCCCGCGGCAAGCGGGAAGGAAAGCAGACACCACTTTGCGCCGATTTGGCGGAAATTCAACAGGTGCTATGGTGACGGCGAGATCACGCCGGCGAGACGGAGAAGAGAATGATCATCCGCACCCAGGAAGACGTGACGGGCGCTGTGCTGAGCGAGATCGCCCGCGCGGGGGACCCGCGCTTCCGGGAAATCATGTCGTCGCTGGTGCGCCACCTTCATGCCTTCGCCCGCGAGGTGAAGCTGACCGAGGCGGAGTTCCAGGCGGCCGCAAGCTACATCGCGGCGATTGGCCAGAAATCCAGCGAGACCCACAACGAGGCGGTGCTGATGGCCGGTTCGCTTGGCCTCTCGACCCTTGTCTGCCTCCTCAACAATGGCAACCGCGGCGCCACCGAGACCACCGCGAACCTGCTCGGCCCGTTCTGGCGCGCGGATTCGCCGGCCACACAGAACGGGGCTTCGATCGTGCGTTCGCCCACGCCGGGCGAGCCGATTTTCGTCAATGCCTGGATCACGGACCCGCAGGGCCAACCAGTGGCTCGCGCCGAGGTCGACGTCTGGCATTCCTCGACCGAAGGATATTACGAGAATCAGGATCCGGTGCAGGCCGACATGAACCTGCGTGGAAAGTTCACCTCCGATGCCGACGGGCACATCGCGTTCCGCAGCATCAAGCCGGCCGGCTATCCTATACCTGTCGACGGGCCGGTGGGCGATCTCTTGCGCGCCCAGGGCCGCGCCAACATGCGCCCGGCCCATCTGCATTTCCTGATCTACAAGCCAGGATTCAAGACGCACATTTCGCAGGTCTATACCGACGACGATCCGCACCTGGAGACCGATTCCCAGTTCGGCGTGACGCGCGCCCTGATCGGGCACTACGTCCGCCATGACAAAGAGCCGGCGCCCGCGCCGGATGTTACGGGGCCATGGTATTCGCTCGACTACACCTTCGGCATCGAGCCCGGCATCGCCAAATGGCCGCGCGCGCCCATCAGCGGCAAGGCGAGCGGCGAGCGGCCGGCGATCGAACGATTGAAGCGGGCGTGATGAGGAAACGCGTAGGGTGGGCAAAGGCGCGAAGCGCCGTGCCCACCATCCACGCAAAGGCATGAGGAAAGCGCGAAGGTGGGCACGCTTCGCTTTGCCCACCCTACGGCGTATGATCAAGCGAAGTGCGCATGATCGAACAAGAGTGTGGGAGAAAACACATGTTGCAAAGATCGATATTGCAAAGCTCAATCGGAATCGCCGGATTGGCGCTCGCTTTATCTGTGGGCGCCGCCACGGCCCAGGAGCCGCTCAAGATCGGGCTCATCCAGTCGATGACCGGCGCGTTCAACACCGTCGGCAAGGCGGCGGTGAACGGCGCGCGCCTTTACGTTCAGCAGCACGGCGACACTGTCGCAGGGCGCAAAATCCAGCTCATCGTCAAGGACGACGCCACGTCGCCGGAGGCCGCAAAGCGGCTGGCGCAGGAACTCATCGTCAATGACAAGGTCGCCATCATCGGCGCCGGCATCACCCCGTCCGCGCTGACCATCGCGCCGCTGGTGACCGAGGCCAAAATCCCGACCGTGGTGATGGTGTCGGGCGCCTCGATCACGGTCGATCGCTCGCCCTACATGGTGCGGACGAGCTTCACGCTCGGGCAGTCCTCCGCGGTCATTGCCGACTGGGCGACCCAGAACGGCACCAAAAAAATCGTCACCATCGTCAACGACTGGGCGCCCGGACTGGAGGCCGAAGCGGCGTTCAAGGACCGTATTTCAAAAGGCGGCGTACAGATCTTGGAGTCGATGCGGGTTCCGCTCGCCAATCCGGATTTTGCGCCGTTCCTGCAGCGCGCGCGCGACCTTGGTCCCGACACCATATTCGCCTATTTCCCGGGCAACCAATCCGGCATCTTCGCCAAGCAATTCGTTGAACGCGGCATGGATAAATCAGGCATCCGGCTGATCGGTCCGGGCGATCTGACCGACGATGACGAACTGCCTGGCATGACCGACGCCATGCTCGGCATCGTCACGGCGCTGCATTACTCGGCGTTGCATGACTCGGCCCTCAACAAGGCCTATGTCAAGGATTTCGAGGCCGCCTATGGTAAGCGCCCGAACTTCGTCTCGCTCGGCGGCTACGATGGCATGCACGTGATCTACGAGGCGCTGAAGAAGACCGGCGGCAAGACCGACGGCGACGCCATGCTGGCGGCGATGAAAGGCATGAAGTGGGAGAGCCCGCGCGGGCCGATGTCGATCGACCCCGAGACGCGCGATGTCGTGCACAATGAATATATCCGCAAGGTCGAGAAGGTGAATGGGCAGCTCTATAATGTGGAGTTGTCCACCATCGAGGCCGTGAAGGATCCGGTGAGGGGGGCGAAGAAGTAGTCCGTAGGGCGCAATAGGCGCAGTGCATTGCGCCGTTCCGGTACGAAAGACGGACCACGCTCGACAGACTTCGGCAAGCGTGTTGAGACGAAGCGGCGCAATGCGCTGCGCTTATTGCGCCCTACGCTTCTATCTTGGAATCATTTCGTTACTTGTTTGAAATACCGCAAATCCGGTGGCCGCTGATCCTTTTTGGCGGGCATCAGGAAACCGTCGACGCGCAGGATATACATTTCCTTGCCGATGGCGAGTAAATCCGATCCTTCGATACAACTGGCCTCCCGCCAGTCGGGACGCGGATTCGCGCTGTGCACATACCTTTTGTCGACGGTCCACGGATGCGTCAACGCGTGGTCGATCACAGTGACTTCGTCGTGAATGATTTTGGGATCGGACTTATCGAGGTGGATGCGCTCCTTGAAAACGGACTGATTGTCGAAGTGCAGGGGAAGGCCGCTGGCGTCGTAGACGCGTGGCCCCTGGCGTCGTAGACGCGTGGCCCCTTGAAGCCGCGCGTCTCGGCTTCGAGCACGTCATAGGTGCCGTCGCCATCCTCGTCGATCCACCGTCCGATCGAATAGCCCGCATAGCTTGGCTCGATCTCCTTGGGCCAGTCGCGGCCGTCGGTGAAAATGCGACGCGCCTGGGTGCCGATCAAAATATAGGTGGTGTCGGGGGTGACGACGAATTCCAGCGGTCCGAATGTCATCATATGCGGCATGCCGGTGGGCATGCAGCGGGCGCGGTCAAAATTGTTGCCCTGACCGCCGGCGGCCTGGTCGGCAATGCTGTCCTCGAGAACCTTCTGATACTCCGCTGTGAGCGGAGCTTCCTGTCCGCGTGACCACGGCTTGGTCTGATCGAACGACGGCTGGCCCCCGGGCGTGCGGAGACCCGAAGGGGAAACTACGGAGACCGCGGGGACCCACCGCTCCCACGCGCCCTTCCATTCGGGATATTTCGCGCCGTCAGCCGCTTTGACGCCGCCGCAGATCATCGCAGAAGCGCCGGCTATTGCGATAGCAAAGAGCAATTTTCGGTCATGCATGGTGGACCTCCCGTTGGATAATTTTTGCCGATCATCAGCCGTATCGCCGCTGCCGTGTCGTTCGCAAGCTATCGGTACGTTCCGCGAGCAGTGCTTGAGCTTACACCGGTTGCCTGTGTGCGTAGAAGGCCTCTGCGACGCGTTGTGGCCCGCCCAAGGCCGCGGTATCGACGGCAGGGCCGGCCGTCTGTCCACTGCGTCCCCCCTCCCTACCCTCCCCCGCATGCGGGGGAGGGTAGGGAGGGGGATATTGAAGCGCGTGAAGGATAGGGGTGTAATCGGGTCGTCTTCACCAACCGTTATCGAGGGAGATTGTCATGAATGTATGGTGCAAGTTCGCCGCCGTCTCAGTGGCGGGCTGCTTGAGCGCACTCGTTGCTGGCGCCGCGGCGAATGCCGCTGAGATCACCGTCGTCGCGAGCGGCGGACCGCTGCCTGACGTCATGGGAACACTGGTGCCAATGTTCGAAAGCGCGACCGGCAACAAAGTGAAGATCAGCTTTAAGGGTGAAGCTGCGATCACCGCCGACCTCAAACAAGGCGCCGCGGACCTCGTCATCACCAACACCGAGGTTGTCGACGAGCTTGCCACGGGCGGCGATGTGGCCGGCAACGGCAAGACGCTGCTGATGATTTCGAAGGTCGGCATCGCAGTGAAGGCCGGCGCGCCGAAGCCGGACATCAGCACGCCGGACAAATTCAAGGCCGCGCTGATGGCGGCGAAGACCGTCGGTTACAGCCAGGGTGCCAGCGGCCGTCATGTCCAGACTGTGATCGAAAAGCTCGGCATTGCGGATGCAGTCAAGGCCAAGGCGGTGATCGCGCAAGGCCGGCCCGTCGGCGCCGCCATTGCGTCAGGCGAAGCGGAGATCGGCATGCAGCAGGTCGCTGAACTGCGGCCCGTCGCCGGCATCGATGTAATCGGCGAATTGCCGGCCGACCTGCAAAAGCAGATCCCATATTCCGCCGGCATCGCGGCGAAAGCGAAGGACGCGGCAACCGCGCGCGCGTTGGTGGGCTTCCTGCGCTCCGAAGCAGCGTTGGACGTCCTCAAGCGCAAGGGCATGGACGTCCCCTGATTGCATCCTGGACGCTGGCAAAGCGAAAGTTTGCTGACGATACCCGACGGACCTCATCCTGAGGAGGCCGCGCTCTTGCGCGGCCGTCTCGAAGGATGGACCCAGGCACCGACTCGTTCCATCCTTCGAGACGCATCGCTATGCGATGCTCCTCAGGATGAGGTCGGTGTTTGGTCGCAGCCGCAACACGCCTCGTCGGTCTGAGGCGAAGCCTCACTAGACCGCTTCAAGCCGCGATCGGACGGTGCGCATGCGGCTCGCGAGATCCCCCTCAACCACCAGCCCGCGGCTGAGCAGAGTATGGACGAGTGCGAGCAGCTGACATTCTGGCGCGGGAACTTCGCGATACACGACCGCCGCAAGCTCATCCTCAGTTCGGCGCCGGTCCAGCGTTGGCAGCGTCCCGCTGACCGAGAGACACTCGCACATCGCGATCAGACTCGTTTTCCACGGCGGATCCGGATTGGTAACGCCGTAACGTGGCGCAATGACATCCCAAGCTTTGCCTTCGCTCCCTATTGCGTCGAGCAGTGCGATCCGGCCAAGGGCCGCGTTACTCTTCACGCTCATTCGGCGGCCTTCCCATGCGGCGGCGAACTGTGGACGGGGCGGCGCGCTTTGTGGACGGGATGAACGTCTGCCGTCCTGCCGGGACGTGGCAAGGCAACGCCGATCATGCAGTCGCGCGTGACGATCGCCGCGAGTTCCTCCTCCGTCCAGCTCTCAGTCCCTGACGGCCGCACAGGAAGGACCATGAAGCGGCACTTCTGGTTGGAGTCCTCGACCCTTATCTCGACCTCGGGCGGAAGGATCAATCCGAACTCGGCGAGCACCTCGCGCGGCCAGCGAACCAGCCTGCGCCGGTAGTTGGTTGAACGGTACCATTCGGGCGACATGCCGAGCACAGGACGTGGATAGCACGAGCACAGCGTGCAAACGATCACATGATGCAGCCTCGGCGTATCTTCGAGCACGCGAAAATTCATGTAGTCGCTTGGGGTGCCGAACCCGGTGGGCTCCGCCCAGTCGATGCCGATCTCCTTGCAGGCGTTGACGCCATCGTCCAGGAGACGCGCCTTGAAACCGGGGTCTGTCCATGCCTTCGCGACCAAGCGAGAGCCGGCGGCTGGTCCGACCGACTCGGCCCATTCGGTGAACCTGCGATGATCCTGCGCGGTAAAGAGGCCATGCTCGATCGCAAGCTCCCGCACGGCAATCTCCAGAACCTCGAAGTCAGTAATCTCTTCCACCGCCGGCGCCGCCTTATGATCGTGGCCATCCCCGGCGTGTTTGTGTGCTGTCTGCATGTGCCGTCTTTCTTAACTCATCCGATCCCGGTCAATTTTCAAACGGGATCGAGCCAGCGATCCGGGAACTCGGTCTGCAACGTATCCTTCTCGGACGGGTACTCCTGCCAAAGATCCTTCTGACGGAACCGGACGATGTAATATTGTTCGAGCCGGCCATCCCGGTTAAAAGCTTCATCCTCGGGAATGAGGTCCTGGTATGTGCGAGCAGCGATCGTCCCCGACACCCCGCGCGCATACATCTGCGTGCGAGAGTAGAACATGTTCGGCAGATCCTTTACGCGGACGCGGTCGCCCGCTTTAAAACGGGCGGGCGCGTTATCGGTCTTCTTGGGTGCTTTCGGAGTTTTCTTATCTTTCATGGCGGGACTTCACCTCGGCAATCTTTTCCAGCAACTCGGTGAGCGGAACATGGTTCTTGTCGACGAGCATCCGGGCCGCCGCCCAAATCCAGCGCCCGTAGTAGGGCATGCCGAGATAGAGCGTATAACCCAAATCGTTATCGGCCCGCCGGCGCCTTTCCTCGGCGTTCCATATGCCCCTCCAGCCAAGCACCTCGCATGTCACATAAGTGTTGAGTTCCCATTGTTCTTCTTCCTTTTCCTCGTATTGGACAGGGACATCGCGCTGGCCGCCGACATCGTGGGGCGGGTGCATGTAGGCGCGGTACAGAGAACTGGGAATCTCGTAGTTCCAATTTTGCGGGACATGAGTAGCCGGCTGCAAAGAGCCTATGATGTCATATTGCTCACGAAGCTCGCTGCGTAATGACATTGTCGTCCACTTTCTTGTTTCGGATCACCGGCAAATGGCCTGGAAAGGCGTGGCGTTGCGCCTCGCTCCCAACAGCCTGCTTACGAGGTTCGCCTCAATCCCGTGTATTCAATCTCGAACCTTGTCGCAGGTTCCAATCATCACGAGGTTTTCAGGCGGACGGCCAAGGATCCTTCAGTGACGATCTGGTCGACATTCAGGTCCTTCGGCGCCGGCGTCATTTCATCTGCAAGAAGGTCTTGGCGTCGATGCCGGCCTGCTTGAGGATGGCGCGTAATGTGGCCTCGGGCATGTCACCAGGGTGGTTGGGGATGGTGGTGTAGCGGTTGAGCGCCGAATTGAACCAGATCTCATGCGAACCGGCTGGCGACGATCAGTGGATAGTCGAAGACCTCGCGGGCCGGCGGCAAGGAAACGGCATTGGACTCGGACTGCGCCTCAATCAGCTTCTTAGCCACGTCGCGCGCAATGTCGATGGTTTCCTGGATCGTGCGGCCTTGCGCAACCAGGCCCTGCACCTCATCGCTGGTGGCAAGGTATCCACCTTCCGGCAGCCTTTCGATGTGCAGCTGGATCATATGTTCCACGGTCATCGCTCCTAATGAGTCGGAAAACTGCGCGTGTGAATAAATAGCATGCCCAGGCCGATTGCGCGAGTAGAGGTCCTCAGACGTGATTTCAAGCCGGATGAGGTCTATCCGATTTTGCCGGCGCTCATGCCGCAATGTTGTCGATCAGCCGGGTCTTGCCGAGGCGGGCCGCGACGAGGAGGCGGAGCGGGCCGTCTTCGACCGTCTCGATGCGGCGCAAGGTGTCCGCGTGGCGCGCCTCGAAATAATCAACCGCAAACCCCGCCGCTTCGATCGCAAGCCATCCCTCGCTCATGACCCGCGCGATCGGCTCGCCCGCCGCGATCCGCGCGGCGCTCTCCTTCAGCATGCGGTAGAGCATCGGCGCCACGGCGCGTTCGGCCGGCGAGAGATAGACATTGCGCGACGACAGGGCGAGGCCGTCCTTCTCCCGCACGGTCGGTACGCCGATGACGTTGACCTTGAGATCAAGATCGGCGGCCAGGCGAACTACAGTTTTGAGCTGCTGATAGTCCTTCTCGCCGAACATGGCGAAGTCCGGCCGGCATTGCCCGAACAGCTTCGCCACCACGGTGGCGACGCCGCCGAAGAAATGCGGGCGGAATCGGTCTTCGAGATCGACGGTTGCCGGCCCCTTGACGTTGACGGCGGTGGCGAAGCCTTCCGGGTACATCACGTCGCGCGGCGGCGCCCAGACGAGATCGACACCTTCATCCCGCAGGGCCGCGACGTCGGTCTCGAACGACCGCGGATAGCTGGCAAAGTCCTCGGTGGGCGTGAACTGCGCCGGATTGACGAAGATCGAAACCGCCACGCGGTCGGCGCGGCGGCGCGCGCGGCGAACCAGGGCGAGATGTCCGGGATGCAGGGCCCCCATGGTCGGCACCAGCGCCAGCCTCTCGCCGGCGTCGCGGTAGGCGCCGGTCGTTCGGTCAAGTGTCTTCATGGTGCGTATAATGAGGGGGCCGCGCGCCATTTCCGTCCTCTTGTGCTCGTTTGGCGGCGGAACCTAATGCGGATTAACGGGCCTTGGAAGATGCATTGGAGCGCGACACGTTTTGCCCTATAGTTGTGATGCCGTCTTGATGAACCTCTGCGCGTAGTGAAAAAACTCGCAAATCTGGGAGCGAAACGATGTCGCGAAAATTTCTCCAATCCGTGTCGGCGCTGGTGTTAGCCGCGGGCGGGCTTGCATGCGTTGTCCCGCAGGCCGCCGCCCAAACATTTGTCGGAACGTCGGTACCGCAACAATTCGCCGGACAGGGCCAGCCCTCGACCCGCAACGGCGAATGGCCGACCAACGGCGCCGATGTGAAATTCACCAGGTACTCGCCGCTCGACCAGATCGACGCATCGAACTTCAATAAGCTGGAGGTGGCGTGGCGCTTCAAGACCGACGCGTTCGGCCCGTATCCGGAATACAAGCTTGAGGGCACGCCGATCATGGTCAAGGGCGTGCTCTACACCACGGCCGGCACGCGGCGCTCGGTTGTCGCGCTCGACGCCAAGACCGGCGAATTGATCTGGTCCCACAGCCTGCGCGAAGGCCAACGGGCCGCCAACTCCGCGCGGCAGTTATCGGGACGCGGGGTCTCCTACTGGACCGACGGCCGCGGCGACGAGCGCATCATCTACGTGACCACCGGCTATCGCCTGGTCGAGCTAAACGCCAAGACCGGCGCCGTGATCCCTTCCTTCGGCGACAACGGCATCCTCGACATCAAGGTCGGCGTCCTCAAGGGGAACAACCAGCAGATCGACCTGGAGGGCGGCGAGATCGGCATCCATGCAGCCCCGACCGTGACCGGGGATGTGGTGATCGTAGGGGCCTCCATGCGGGAGGGGGCGACCGTCCCAACCCATGACAACACCAAAGGCGTGGTGCGCGCCTTCGACGTGCGCAGCGGCAAGCAGCTGTGGCGCTTCGATACCATTCCGCGGCCGGGCGAGTTCGGCAACGAGACCTGGGAGAACAATTCCTGGGCGAACAACGGCAACACGGGCGTGTGGGCGCATATCACGGTCGATGAAGAGCTCGGCCTCGTCTACATTCCGGTGGAGACGCCGACATCGGACTATTACGGCGGCCATCGGCCGGGCGCCAATCTGTTCGCCGAAAGCCTGGTGGCGGTCGATCTGAAGACCGGCGTGCGCAAATGGCACTTCCAGTTCGTCCATCATCCGATCTGGAACTGGGACATGACGTCGGCCCCGATCCTGTCCGACATCACCGTCAACGGCCGCCCCGTCAAGGCCGTCTCGGTCGCTTCCAAGCAAGGCTGGCTCTATGTCTTCGATCGCGTGACCGGACAACCGGTGTGGCCGATCGAGGAACGGCCGGTGCCGCAATCCGATGTCCCAGGCGAGAAGTTGTCGCCGACGCAGCCATTCCCGCCCGATGCGCTGCAATATGCCCGCAACTTCCTCAACGTGCCCGACGACCTGATCGACTTCACGCCCGAGCTGCGGCAGAAGGCGGTGGAGTTTCTCAAGCGCTACAAGGTGGTGCCGTCACCGTTCGCACCTGGCGTGCTCGGCGACGTCAACGGCACCCTCGGTGCGATCATTTCCGGCACCGCGACGAACTGGCCGGGCTTCGGGTACGATCCCGAGACCCACACCGCCTACATGCCGTCCGGAAACACGCCGGGCCTGCGCACGCTCGTCGCTCCGCCCGGTGAGTGGTCGGATATCAGGTACGTTCAGGGCATCGCCGGCCAGCAATTCCGCGAGGTGCTGGGGCCGGGCGACTGTTGCGCCGTCGGCGCGCCGCAGACCGAAGCGCGGGCA
>WNFF01001724.1_pt1 | contig 17682 bp, 20 predicted proteins | sample 5400441 | NCBI WGS metagenome assembly WNFF01 (sample SAMN13153345, study PRJNA577476) | soil metagenome | isolation source: 120 cm saprolite under Douglas fir tree site 2 hole 3 replicate 1 | place: USA:California | collected 2015-04-18 | reverse complement strand
GATTGGCCTGCAGATATTCCGGAATATTGGCGTTGATCAGCCAGATTTCGCCGCCCTTGGTATCGGCATAGGATTCCGCGATGGTGGTCTTGCCGTTGCGGATCGACTTGACCTCGGTGCCGGTCAGCGCGATCCCCGCTTCCACCGTGTCCTCGATCGCATAGTTGAACCGGGCCTTGCGATTTTCGGCGACGACCTTGATCGCGCGCTCGTGCTTTTCGGCCATGATGAAAAATGCCTTGGAATCTATCTCCGACGGAGAGCGGTAACACTCAGCCCGCGTGCGCGCACGTCAAGACTTTTTGAGCAGATCGCGGATCTCGGTGAGCAGTTCTTCCTCGCGGCTCGGCTTCGGCGGCGCAGGCGCGGCTTCGTCCCTGCGTTTCAGCTGGTTCATGAAACGAATCACCACGAACAGCACGAAGGCGATGATGATGAAGTTCAGCGTCAGCGTGAGGAAATTGCCCCAGGCCAATACCGCGCCTTGCTTTTTCGCGTCGGCCAGATTGCCGGCGATGACCGCCTTCGACAGTCCGGTGAAATAGTTGGAGAAATCCAACCCGCCCGTGATCGCGCCGACGATCGGCATGATGATGTCACCGACCAGCGACGTGACGATGCCGCCGAACGCCGCGCCAATGATGACGCCAACCGCGAGGTCAACCACGTTGCCCTTCATCGCGAATTCGCGAAACTCCTTGAGCATCTGCAGCCCCTTCTCTTCGACGCCGATCACCGTCGAAGGCTTAGTTGATGAGGCCCGCATGCACCATCGCGCTGCGCACCGCCACGCGCGTGGGCTCGGATACCGGCACCATCGGCAGGCGCAGCTTTTCTTCGATCTTGCCAAGCAGCGACAGGGCGTATTTCACCGGCGACGGATTGGACTCGATGAAGAGATTGGTGTGCAGCGGCATCAGCTTGTCGTGCAGCTTGAGCGCGGTGGCCAGATCGCCCCTCTGCCAGGCCACGTGAAATTCAGAGCACAGCCGGGGCGCGACGTTGGACGTAACCGAGATGCAGCCGTGGCCGCCATGCGCCATGTAGCCGAGTACGGTGGCGTCCTCGCCCGACAGCTGGTTGAAATCCTCGCCCAGCGTTGCGCGCTGCTGTGAAACGCGCAACATGCTCGCGGTCGCGTCTTTGACGCCGGCGATGTTCTTCAGTTCGAACAGCCGCGCCATGGTGTCCACGGTCATATCGATCACCGAACGGCCGGGAATGTTGTAGATGACGATCGGGATCCCGATCGCGTCATTGATCGCCTTGAAGTGCTGGTACAAGCCTTCCTGGGTCGGCTTGTTGTAGTATGGCGTCACCACCAATACGGCGCTGGCGCCGGCTTTCTCGGCGTGCTCGGCGAGCTCAATGGCTTCCTTGGTCGAATTGGAGCCGGCGCCCGCGATCACGGGCACGCGCCCCCTGGCCTCGTCGATGCACCATTCGACGACGCGCTTGTGCTCATCGTGGTTCACCGTCGGGCTTTCCCCGGTGGTGCCGACCGGCACCAGGCCGTGGGTGCCCTCGGCGATTTGCCAGCTCACCAGGCCCCGAAAGGCCGCCTCGTCGAGCGAGCCGTTCTTGAACGGCGTGACCAAAGCGGTGAAGGAGCCCCTGAAATTCGTCTTGGCTGCCATGGATTTTCTCCCCGAACGCACGCCGCCTGCCGTCCAAACCGGCAATAAGGACCAATTCATAACGGGTCTGTGAAGCCGGCGAAAGGCCCGCGCCGCCCCGGGCTGGCCGCGATTTTGCCGCGGTAGTGGCGCAGACCACGCCAATCCCCGCGTATTTAGTATTTTGTCCACATATTCAATTAAATAGAGCCTAGGGCTTGAGCGATTGAGTGATTCGCCGCGAAGGAACGCCGTGACGCCATCCACCCTGCGACGGACCGCTTTGGGCACAAGCGCGCTGGTGACGCTGGCGCTGGCCGCGGGATTGTCGGCGTTGGCGGCGGATGCCTGGGCCAAGCCAAAAGTTCCGTTGCCGCAGCCAAGGCCCAATATCGCCAGGAATACCGCGCCCCCTGCAAATGCCGCCGCCAAAACGACCTCGCCAGCCGCACCCGCTGCACCCGCAGTGCCTGCTCTCGCGCCCGCGACGCGCCAGCATGCCGCCTTGCCGCCGGCGCACAAACCTCCGGCGACAGCCGCGGTCGCTGCGACGTCATCGACGTCCCAAGCCGATACCGAGGCGCTGGAGAACGTCATTGAACTCGTGCGCAAGCACAAGCCCGCGGATGCGACACAGGCCCAGGCGGCAATATCGGATCCGGTCGCGAAGAAGCTCGCGGAATGGATCATATTGCGCAGCGACGACAACGGCGCGTCGGTCGAGCGCTATCGCGCATTCATCGCCACCAATCCGAGCTGGCCTTCGCAGACGTTCCTGCGCCGGCGCATCGAAGCGGCACTTTGGGACGATCATCGCGACGATGCGACCGTGTGGGCCTGGTTCGCCAACGAATCGCCGCTGTCAGCCAAAGGCCGATTCTCGCTGGCGCGCGTCATGATCGCGCGCGGCGACCGGGCCAACGCGGAACGTCTGGTGCGCGAAGCATGGCGGAACGATTCCATGTCCGAGGACACCGAGAACGCGGCGCTTGATTTGTTCGGCGCGCTGCTGACGCCGGGCGATCACAAGGCGCGGATGGATTTCATGCTCTACGGCAGCGAGCAAGACGCCGCGCTGCGCGCCGCCAAGCGGTTGGGCGCCAATCAGGTCGCCTTGGCCAAGGCCAGGATTGCGGCCTATCGCAAGGCATCCAACACCAAGGCCCTGCTCGACGCGGTTCCGCACGAACTGCACGGCGATCCCGGCTACATCTTCAGCAAGATCCAGTTGCTCCGCCGCGAAGAGAAATTCGCCGAGGCCGCCCAGCTCATGCTCAGCGCGCCCAAGGACCCAGGCCGTCTGCACAATCTCGACGAATGGTGGATCGAACGGCGGCTGCTGTCGCGCAAGATGCTCGACGTCGGCGAACGCCGCACCGCTTATCTGATCGCACGCGACGCCGCACTCCCCGCGCGCGACATCTACAAGACCGAGCAGGAATTCACGGCTGGCTGGATTGCGCTGCGCTTTCTGACTGACCCGGCAACGGCAGCGCAACATTTCGCGCGGATCGGCGTTGGCAGTGCCAACCCGACCGCACTCGCCCGTGCCGGCTACTGGCAGGGCCGCGCCGCGGAAGCTGCCGGCCGATCCCAGGAGGCCCGCGCCGCCTATACGGCGGCTGCCGCGCAATCGACCAGTTATTACGGCCAGTTGGCGCGTGCGAAACTCGGATTGCCGCAGATCGACCTGAACGGCGCGCCCGCTGCACGCGGCCGTGGAATCGAACGGCTGGAGATCGTGCGCGCGGTGCAACTGCTCTACGCGCTCGATGAACGCGAAATCGCGCTCCCGATTTTGGGCGACATGGGTGAAAACGGCGACCCGGACGCACTGGTGGGCTTAGGCGAACTAGCGTCCCGCAACGGCGACGCGCGCGGCATGCTGCTGCTCGGCAAGGCCGCGCTCAATCGCGGGCTGCCGTTCGATTTCTACGCCTATCCGGTGTCCGGGATCCCGCCGTTCAAGTCGATCGGACCGGAGGTCGAGCAGAGCATCGTGTTCGCCATCGTGCGTCAGGAGAGCGCCTTCAATCCGAACGTGGTGTCGCCGGCGAACGCCTACGGGCTGATGCAGGTGACGCCGGATGCAGGCAAATACGTGTGCAAGAAATACGGCGCCAGCTTTGACCTCGGCCGGCTGAAGACCGATCCGGTCTACAACGCCGCCCTTGGCGCCGCGGAACTCGGCGGGCTGATCGAGGACTATCGCGGCTCCTACATCATGACATTCGCCGCCTACAACGCCGGCCGCGGCAGCGTCAAAAAATGGATCGAGCGTTACGGCGATCCGCGCGATCCCAAGGTCGATGCGGTCGACTGGGTCGAACTGATCCCGTTCTCCGAGACCCGCAATTACGTGCAGCGGATCATGGAGAATTTGCAGGTCTATCGCGCGCGATTTGGCGGCGGGACGCGGCTGCAGATCGAGGCCGATCTGCATCGCGGGGCGAGCGTGGAATAGGCGAATTACTCCAGCTCTATTTAGCCCCATCTGCTCCGCTTCTTCGGATGAGTGACGTAGGGCTCGTTCGGGTAGGGAAAGTAAGGATTCACGTCGCAATAGTTGCGACGGCCGGAAGCCGTCGCCAGACATTGTTCATAAGTATCGAAGCTGCAATCCCCTGTCGGAGTTATGTAACCTTGCCCCTTGATGCAGAACGGATAGTCTCGGGCGAGAACCGGAGTCGCTGCCATCCAGATGGATGTCACGGCGACAAAAGCGACGACCGCCAGGAACAATTTACGCATCATTCTCTCCTTGATGGCTCGCCCGAAGAACGGCACACCGCCTGGTTTAAAACCCGCCACCAGGGCGGATATTTCGTATGGGATTCTCCATTACCCGTTTTCCTCGTCAGGACGCAAAGCAAAACCCCGGTGGTTTCCCGCCGGGGATTCCTGTCAGGTCGTTAGACCGAGCTTAGAAGTTGCGCTGAGCGCGGAGCAGCACGTTGATGGCGTCCTGGTCCTTGAGCTCATACAGAGCTGCCGGCTTGGCAACCGCTGCGGTCCCTGGGCTCGCAATCGTGCCCGAGGACTTCTGGTCCAAACGCGTCCAGTTGACGTCGGCGGTGAAGGCGAGGTTGACCGGGGTCCAGACGATGTCGCGGCAGACGTTTTTGGAGATGTGTTGCACAAACAACACGCAACCGTGATCAAGCTTTTCCGTAAGTCTCTGTTTCATCACGTGATTTTGAATAAACCCCAATTGGCACTCAGATCGCGGGTGACGCGCCCGGTTTTCCGCTCACTCCGAGTCGACTCGTGCCGAATCGACGAGGCGCCATTATCGATCCGCCCCGATAATAGAGAGAGCTTGCGGCTTCGGTGGTGGAACCGCTGCTCGCGAAATTCCTGCGGCGTAAACCGACCGCAACCAACTGAAGACTCGCGGCGAATCTCACCTTTTGTTGCAAAATGTGAAAACTGCAGCGGGATTTGACGCCGCGGGCGGGCCGCATCGCCGGAACTCTTGATTTTCATGCCGGGAAGAAGCCGATGCGCCTGTGTCGCGCGCCGGTTTTCAATCCAGCCAATTTGGCGGGCCGAAAAAATACCGAAGGCGGCATTGCCCGATCTGCGCCGCAGATGCGCCCGTCACATATAAGTATAAGTAAGTATAAGCGGTCCGGACGCCTCCGCTTCAACTTGAGGGGCTCGCAGCCTCCGCCTGAGTCGTTAAATCGCTCGGAATCCGCTGGCCTGAAATCTGCCGCTTGCGGCTCGCCCCCGTGTCAGGCATATCGGCCTTACCGGAGATGTGGCCGAGTGGCTGAAGGCGGCGGTTTGCTAAACCGTTATAGGGTTGTAAAGCCCTATCGAGGGTTCGAATCCCTCCGTCTCCGCCATCCTACACTGGAGTGCGCCTCTCTATCCGATAACGACCGGGATGCGCTTGGGATGCTTGCGTGGCGGACAATGCCACTTCAACCAACCAATGAATCCAGATCGGGTCATCCATGCGGAACTACGCCGTCCATCGCTACCGCCGTCTCACGCGACCATGAGACCGAGATGTTTCTCCATCGGCGCGAAGTCGTGGTCGTCGTGTAGCAACGAGTGGCGACGCTCGATGCAGAAGGTGCCGATAACGATGTCGGCCGTCTTGCGGATCGTGATGCCCAGTTCTCTCAGCTTGCGATAGTTCCGGGCAGCGCGACGGGCAAGATCGGCATCCAGAAGCGGCACGAGAGCATACCGGCGCAATCCGCGTTCAATCCGTGCGGCGTGAGATTCATCCCGAGCGCCCTGAAGAACTTCTAGCAGGATGAGATCGCCGATCAGAAGCGGCTCCCGACTGGCGGCGGCTTCCAGTTTGGCGGTTGCCGCCGTTCGATGGCCGCGCAGATGCGCGATCCAGACGGAGCTGTCGACGAGAATCACGACCTGCGTGGCGGGCGGCCCTGACGCATTTCGTCCAGATCACCCTCCCACCCCGATCCCTTGAGTTCCGCAAGCGCCTTGGCCTGCTTGCGCAACCGAACCAGCAACCGCAAGCCCTCTTCCACCGTGGCTCGTTTGGTCGATAGGCCCGCCGCCGTCATGGCTTGAGACAACAGTTCGTCGTCGATTTCGATATTGGTCCGCATCCCCAACAACCCGATCATTGTGTATCGATCCATCACTATATACACATCACGGCGCCGCCGCAACGTTGGACTTTTCCACGTTGGACTTGTCCGCGGTGGACTCGTCCGTGGTCAGCATCTCCAACCGCTGGCGGATCAGGGTAGGGCTATAGCGTGGACATAGTGCTCATCATCGTCCGTCGCGGCCCGCCAGCTGTACGCTACAGCGTGTCCAGCTGTCCGATCTTCGCGAGTCGCACGACGAACTGCTTCTTGTGGGCATGTCGTTCCCGGATCGCCCGCAGGCGCTTTTCGAAGTCAGGCATCGTGCCGCGTTCTTCGGCAACTGCCCGGAGACCGAGGAGAAGGCTCGCCGCCCTGTCGTAGCCGGTAGCGTTGCGGCGCTCGATTTCGGCCTCGACGTCACGCCAGACGCTTTCACCTCTCCGTGCTATTGTATCGAGTCTGACGCGGCGGGCTTTCTCGGCCTCTTCCACCTGTCGTTTTCGTTCGGCGGCGAGCTTCTCGGCCGCCGCCTGCTCGCGGGCGAGGCCGACCGCACGGGCGCGGGCGCAGAGCTCGCCTACGGTCCGGGCGACAACCGGCGGGGCGTCAGCCTCGACCGCCATACGGTCCCGGACCCTGGCTCTCAGTTCGAGGGCGACGTGGGTGTCGCCGTCGTACAGCCGCGCAAGTATTTCGGTCTTTTCGGAATCGGTCATCGCCAAAAGGATTTTCCCGACGTCAGCCGAAGTCGATACGCTTGGGATCACGATGGCAGGGCGTTCGGCCGCCACCTGAACGAGATCGGGATCGATGCCGAAGAACGCTGCGAAAGCTTCGAGCGCCGCCGTCATCGGCCCTATTCCGGGCATAGGCTCAGGTTCGTCCGCTTCAAACGTATCGGCCTCGACCGCCGTCAACCAGAGGAGATAGAAGAGCCGCAGGTCGCCCGCGAGCACCTCGGCCCTTAACGGCGTCAGAGCTGCGAGCCAGCCCGAACCGTCTTCCATATCCTCAGACTCCACCTCGTCGCGCACGATGTCCAGGATCAGGTTCTCGCCAGTGACCGTTAGCCCGGCGCAATCGACCTCCCCGAGGAAAGCGTCGAGGAGATCGCGGTCGACCATCCGCGTCGGCAACCTGATCATCAGTCGGCGCGAGCCCCAATTCGCCAGATAGAGGTGGAGGTCGAACCAGCGCTCCATCAGTTTGGCTGGATCGCCTTTGAAATCGCCCCATTCATACGAATTCGTAAAGCTCGTGGCCGTGATCCGCGCCCGTGTCGACAAATCCCGGAGGGCCTCGCGATCCGCCTGGCTGAGCGGCCGGTCGATCGCCTGGAACTCGAAGTACTGGTATTCGCTCATGGCTGCGGTCGCTGTGGTTATTTCGGGGACGAAAAACAGCTCCGGCGCGCGGCCGGGCGTGGGGGTCAGACGGGATGCAGGATGCCGTCCGTTTCGAGGATTCGAAGCGCCTCGACAAGCGTCACGCCGGTGTGAAGCCGCCACCATTTTCCGGTGTGCCGCATCCAGTAGATATCGAAGCTGTCTCGTCCCATGCGGTCGATACGGGCGAAGGGCGTATCGAACTCTTCGCCGCGATTATGCTCCATGCCCGACCGATAGCGCTGGATGAAACGATATCGCCCGGCCGCCCAGGCGCCGTTGATATCGACCACGTAGTTCCATTCGGTCGGCCTGATCTGCGGCAGGAAGCGCGGTTTCAGGACGTCGCGAATGAAGGCCTCGCAGGCGGTGACGATCACTTGCTTTTCCACCCCGTTCGGTACCGCTGGCCGGGGCGCGGTCATCCTCAGTCCCCACTGCTTCTTCCGAGCCATTCCTCCGATCCGTTCCCCGGTGCCTGTTTTCGATCAACGCACTGTCCGGAGTCGAGCATTGGCGACCATCTAGGCCCTCTTTTTACCGACCGCTTCGGCCAGCACGCTCGTCACGAAGGCGTTGAGGGAAACGCCCTCGCGGGCGGCGATGATTTTCAGCTTTTCGTGCAAGGTGCGCGGTGCCCGCTGGCGCCACTGCCCCAACGCCGCCGGGCCTGGAACATCGCGTCCCAACTGGCGGGCTGCGTCCTTCCATTCGGCGATGGCGTTCTGCACGTCCGCCAGCGCGGCCTCGCGGGTTTCGCCGTCGCCCATGCAACCGGGCAAGGCTGGCACGGACGCCAGCCAGCCGCCGCCATCAGCGTCCGTCAGCGGCTCTACCAGAATCGCATATTCAGTCTGCTTCGCCATCGCCTCGCCTTCCCATCATCGCCAGCAGCTTGCGGACATAGACCGGCTTGATCGGCCGCTTTGCCGGGATGGTGAGGATCGCCTCCTCATCTGCCGCCGTGATCTTCCAATGTGAGCCGCCACCCGCAGGCGGCAAGCATCGCCAGCCCAATCCGCTGCAAAGCCGCTCGATGTCCTGAATGGTCCAGTCCCCCGCCGGGTTCTGCCGCATCCGGGCCAGCAGCTTGTCAGCCTTTGTCATAAATACAGATACCGCATATGGTGTCAGATTTCAAGATGGCCGGAGTTCAAATCGCATAGAGCTCTGAAGCCCGCACCGGCTCATCGCCTGGGCAGGGCGAGCCGCGATGAAGCGCAACAGAAGCAGGTACCGCACCCCGTTTGCGAAGCAGCGCCGGCCGGCCGGTTTGCACTTTATCCTCCGATCACTGCATATCTTCCGGCCACCCGATCACTTCCTCACCCATTGTGAGCAGATCGACGCCCTTGTTCTGCTCCCCATTCTTGAGATTAATGAGACCGGGACAACATAGTCAGCCACAGCGCCATCGATCCGGGGAGCCATGATAACCAGACTTGCGATCTCCGGTTATCGATCCTTGCGCGAAATCAAGGTAACGCTTGGCGCGCTCAATATCGTGACCGGCGCCAATGGCAGCGGCAAGTCCAGCCTCTATCGCGCGCTGAGACTGCTGGCGGACATCGCACAGGGCCGCATCATTCAGTCATTGGCCGCCGAGGGCGGACTGGAATCGACGTTGTGGGCCGGCCCGGAAACATCATCGCGGGGGGTGAAAGCCGGCACCGCACCGGTCCAAGGCCTGGTGCGCAAGAATCCGATCAGCCTGAAGCTCGGATTTTCAGGCAAGGATTACGGCTACGCCATCGATCTCGGGCTTCCGCTGCCCGATTCGCGTTCGAAGTTTTCAAGCGATCCGGAAATCAAGGTCGAAAGCCAATGGACGGGCGAACGGCTGGACCGGACAAATGCATTTGCCGTTCGCATCGGCCCCAGTGTCCGCATTCGCAACGGCCAGGGCGAATGGCAGCAGGCCTATCAGAACCTCGACGCATTCGACAGCATGATGACCCATTGCGCCGATCCCTACCACGCCATCGAACTCTTGATGTTGCGCGAGAGGATGAGGAACTGGCGGTTTTACGATCATTTGCGCACCGATCTCGACGCGCCTGCGCGCAAACCGCAGATCGGCACCTACACGCCGGTGCTGGCGGGTGATGGATCGGATCTGGCCGCAGCATTGCAGACCATCCGCGAGATAGGTGCCGGCGAGCACATGGACGCCGCGATCGCCGACGCATTTCCCGGCGCTCGTGTCGAGGTCAACGCCACCGACGGATATTTCGAACTCGAAATGCACCAGCACGGCCTGCTCCGGCCGCTCAAGGCCGCTGAATTGTCGGACGGCACGCTACGTTACCTTCTGCTCGTCGCGGCATTGCTCTCGCCGCGACCGCCGACGCTGATGATCCTCAACGAACCCGAAACCAGCCTGCATCCGGATTTGATGCCGGCGCTGGCGCGCCTGATCGCACGGGCATCGAAGCGGTCGCAGGCCGTGGTGGTTTCACATGCCCCGGCGCTCGTTGCCGCACTCGATGCCGACGTCGACTGCGGCCGAATCATACTGGAGAAGCATCTCGGCGAAACCATCGTCAGGGACGGCGCACCACCGGACTGGTCGTGGCCAGCGCGATAGCCGGCCTGGAGCGTTAAAGGGTTGTCATCCCGAACCGCTCGCCCCCGGCTTTCTCGCGCTATGCGGTTTTGCGCTCCGCGCGCCACCAATGCCGGATCAATGCCTGACGGTTGGCGGAGTGCTGGCAAGGCCGGTGCTTTTCCGGAATAGCCCGTTCCAGTTTTTCGACGGCACTAAGTCTTTTTAGGTTCCTCGTGAGCCCATTCCGACATGGCAGCAAATTGCCTCTGCAGTGCCTTAGATTTTTTCCCTATGACATCAGTGTGAGCGGGATTGTCCTCTTTGGGGGTGTGGGAGACTACCATACCGTTCGAGCGCGCAAACTGTACTGCAAATCGCACCACAGAGTATCCGGCGTAACCCTTCAAACAAAAACTTAGATCAAGTCCGTACTTCGCCAGAAGCAACTCGGAATCGGCGGATAGCTCCGTATCGGTAAACGCCCCTGAGGAGGGTCGCCTTGCCCCGAGATTTTTATCGTCGATCACCTGAGACGGATGAACTCGCCGTAACAGGCTATCTTCATCGATGATTTGTTCAACAGCGACAACTGCCATGCTGGTCCATCAGCGTTGCGTTAACAACTCGATGGGCTTCAACAGCGCAGAAAAGTCGTTAGTCAGATCCATGGAAATAGGACCGGTGCCCGGCGCGTTTAAATCTTGAAACCAGAGTTCACATTGATACGGGCCGGTGACATGAAGCTCGAGATCGATGCCTTTTTCGTGCCACTCCAACTGCACCCCGCCTACCGATGAAGGGACCACTTGCGGAATGGGCGTCCGGGGGCGCATCACGTCCTTCAGAATATTGAGTGCAAACATGCCAGCATCCCACGTCACTGGAGGAGCACCGTAACTATCCCACCCTGGCTTAAAATTCACGTATTGAAGCAACTGATCTTGTACTTCGATCTGCCATTTTCGATCTGGGATGGCATTAAAAGCTTGTTTGAAGTTGGGAAATTGTGAACGCGGTCTTGTCGCGGTACTCGCGGTCCCAAGGCCGTCAGTATCAACAATCCTATTTGCCACGGACATCTACTCTTCCCCAAATTTGATGCATCTCTTCCGATGTAACGGCCGCAAAGGTCCGGACTACTTGCGCATGCTCGATGTCGAGAAATTCAAACGCATCCGAGATATGTTCGCCATCAGGTCGACCGCGTGCAGTAATTTCCAACTTAATCATCGGTCGAAGATCAGACTGATGAAACACAGGTTGAAATTGAACGTAAACTCGGCCCGCAGGCTTCTCCTTCAAAGAGAATATGAATCGTGCATTCGTTGTCACATCCTCAAGTTTTGCTGAAATCTGCTCCGTAACTTCGTCGGTCCACAGAGGCGTTAATTTGCTTAAGCCGGCATGCACGCCATCCGATTCCTCAAATTCAATCAAGTTCGTATAAGTCACTTCGCACTGATTTGGACGAATATCTCCCAGCCTTTCGTTTTGGAGCCACGTTGAAAACGCGTCCACTTCCTTTTGGAATTCGGCCTTTATCTTTTCATACCTCGGATAGGCGACGGCAGGTTCGACCATCCGCCAATTATGAACAATCCGGTCATGTTGGATCTGCAACAAATCAGGAGTACCCGTCTTTTCGAACCAGTAACGCGGCATCGGAGGCGACAACAGAGTTTGAAATTGGAAAGTCGGTCTCGACAATTGAGGAGTGCCGAACGTCTCGAACGCTGCTTGAATCGGAGCTTGTTCGCTCACCTCCGGATATTGCTTTCGAAACTGCTTCCAAAACAATCCGAGATGCAATCCCCTCAAATTCACGAGGGACGCAAACTGAATCGAAAGCACTACCTCCGACAGCGGCGGTCGAGTAAAATCTGGCAGTTCGCGGACCGGCTTGATCATCGAAGATTTTTCAATAGACCTCACATATGGTGCTGACGGAGCCCTCCCAACAGTGGAGACTCAGAAATTGAACATATCAAATGCCACACCCCTAAAAAACTTAAAACGGCAGGCTAAGGATGCCAAGTAGGAATTTTCCTCTTTAGTAGGACTTCCCCGCCCCAAGGGAGCCCTGTAATGCGTCCAAGCGAATTTCGTGCCCCCTCTGGGGTGCGGCCGAGCCCCAGCCTCCCGCTTTCCACAATGAGACAGCAGACAGGTTCGCCAACCGGCTTTCTCGCGCTATGCGGTTTTGCGCTCCGCGCGCCACCAATGCCGGATCAATGCCTGACGGTTGGCGGAGTGCTGGCAAGGCCGGTGCTTTTCCGGAATAGCCCGTTCCAGTTTTTCGACGGCAGAGGTTCCGCAAAGCGCCTGTTCCTCGTCGCTGAAGCGAAGCATCTCGAAGCCGCGGTCGTTCGGCATCATCTTCTTGAAACCCAAATGGGCGAGCGAAGTGAGGTGCAGCAGTTCGTTCATCGACAGCGCGACAATGATCTTGTCTTCTCGCTGCGTCATCTGCAGCTTGCAGGTGTCGTATCCCTTGCGCCAGCAGGCGGCGCCGATGGCATCGCCAAATATCCAAAGCCGGGCCTGGTATCGATAGATGCTCTTCTCGTAGGTTGCCCCGCGCGCGAATGTCCTCACCGCCTCGACCGCCTTCGCAACATAATCGGGGGTGGCCTGGCCCGATGACTCATAGTGAGAACAGACGCCACGGATGATTTCGAGCGTCGCCTCCTCCATGCCTGCGAGCCGCCCCTTGGCGAAATACGATTTTGCGGAAGACCAGGTCGAGGCCAGCAGGAGGACAAGCAGCACAACTATGACGGCCAGGATTCCCATCGCGGGACCTCATCAGAAGCGAAACCGACGCCCGGCCAGAACATCAACCGCAAACCGCGCGCGTCACCGATCAGTCGGCCGCTTCTGATTTCCGCAAGGCGTGTTCCCCAGTTCGGCGACAATGATGGATTAGAGTTACCCGTGCGTATATTTGTTCCTCCGTACAACTGCGGAAAGACCGGCGATCGACGGAAGCAGAACCGGCCAGCGCCGCAAGCTATGGCGGCGGCGTCCCCGCCGCTGGTTCTACCGCGTCGTCATCCAGGCCCGGGCTTCGCGCTGGGCCATGGCGATCTCGACCTCGGACATCATCGCGGCGACCTCGCGGCGCAGCTGGATGGCGTCGGCGCGGCCTTTCAGAGCAGCCAGGTTGAACCACTTATGCGCGGCGACGAGATTGACCACGCCGGAACGTCCGCTGGCCCAATACAGGCCGCGCTCGAACAGCACGTCGGGTATCGCACTTGCTTGCACCGGCGTCGCCGCATCCAGATCAATGTGCCCCTGAAACATCTGACATCTCCTTTTTGATTTTTGCCGCGCCCTTCCCGAGCGCGGCTCCCGTCCAGTTGTAAAAAGCGTCCCGTTATCCAGCGCGCGGTCAGCAGGAGTGGAATCCGGTTGTACGTCCGATCGCGCGCCCATGATTGGAAGCGCCCGATCTGATCGCCAAACCGCCCACGCCTTGGCGGATCATGCGCTCGCCGTTTGCCGGCTTGTTGGGATGACCATGACCGATAAAATTTGAAGGGTAGTTTAAGTATCGCGATGAACGGGGTGTAAACGCGTTCTCGGCACGGATTACCGTGAATTGCAAAAGCCCCTGTTTCACGCGCATTATTACGGAAGCGCGAAATTCGGTTTACCCTGCCATTTCGTAAAACGATAACCATTGGCGGAGAACATCGTGTCCCGGACGCGATGCAATGCGCGCTGCTCCACCAACGGCGCCACACCCCGGCCTCTTGGTGCCACGGGCGATCAGGACAATCATTCTGAAGGATTTGGGGGGAATCATAGCGCCGGCGCTATCGGCGCGGCACAGGGAACGAGGGCGTCGGCGAACACGTCAGGACCAGATTTCACTTGGGCAAAGATTGCCGGTGAAATTGCGGACGCAAGATCCGCACCGAACGAAGAAAACTTGTTTCTTCTGCCGGACCGGTTTTCGGTAGAGCGAACTCTTTCGAAAATGCGATCCAGCCGTTTGACCTGATGTCTCGCCGACACCCTCTTTCGTCGACAGAGCCGTCCGATTTGAAATCTGCTTTTAGGAAGCAGATTGTTTCTGAAGGCTCTACTGACGTGCCGGCATCAAGCCGCCGGCAATTTTCTTAAGCGAGATTACTTCTTCTTCTTGGCGACCTTGCGGGTCTTCTTCGCAGTCTTCTTCACTGCGCTCTTCGCCTTCTTTGCCTTCTTAGCTTTCTTGGCCATGTTGCCCTCCTGATGTAAGTGAGATGGCTTTATTGCTGCGTGCACTCGGGAATCGAAATGCACTACATCCCGAATACACCAACAGATCGAAAAAAACACTGTCCCACTTAAGGAAGTGTTGACGCAGCGGCGAGCGAACGCGCGACGCACGCTCATCAGCACCACAACAATTCATCCGCGCAGCGATGCAAGTAGCGCGCAAAAATGCGATGCCGACGATTGTCTATTCGCAAGAAGCGACTGTGCCGCAGGTGTTTTCATTACTCGCACATTCGGCGATCGACGCGCGACCAACGTCATCCGGCGTGTCGAGTCCGGCCGAAGGCGCGTTGCGTGGACTCTGAGTCTCGGATTTTGGCAAGAAAAAAATTTTTCATCCCCGCCGGCTTTGCGCCTCTTCGTGCTCGCCAAAACCGGTCTTTCGCGAGAATCGCCGCCGCCGATTCGCAAGGTGCGGTTTTTCACGTCGCGCGATGCATCGCGACTTTTATGGTGAACGACCGGTGCACGACGCGCGCTTGGAGACGACGGCGACGACGCCGCCGTCGCGTCACGCGACGTTCAGAGGCCGAGCTTGGACTTGAGCAGCTCGTTCACCGACTGCGGATTGGCCTTGCCTCCGGATGACTTCATCACCTGACCGACGAACCAGGCGATCAGTTGCGGCTTCGCTTTCGCCTGCGCGACCTTGTCGGGATTGGCGGCGATGATGTCGTCGACCACCTTCTCGATCGCGGCGATATCGGTGACCTGCTTCATGCCGCGGGCCTCGACGATTTGCTCAACGTCGTCAAAAGTATAGATCTTCTTCGGTGTTAAATCGTCGGTGTTGGCGTTCCAGGCGATTTCGTAGATCTCCTTAGCAATCTTGCCCGAGATAACCTGTCTGAAAATCAAAGTCGCAATTGCGCCATTTGCGGCCGGTGGGATCGGGCTGTTCTCGATCGAGCGACCTTCCTTATTAAGCTTTCCCAAGTGTTCGTTGATCAGCCAGTTCGAGGCAACTTTGGGATCGGCATTTTCGGCGATCATATCTTCGAAGTATTTGGCAAGTGCGGGTTCGCTGACTAGCACCCCAGCCACGTAAGGCGGAATGCCAAAGCTATTGATAAATTTTGCCTTCTTCTGGTCCGGCAATTCCGGCAAGTTAGCCTTCAACTCATCGACGTATGCCTGCGTGAACTCCAGCGGCAGCAGATCGGGGTCGGGGAAATAGCGGTAGTCGTGCGCCTCTTCCTTGGAGCGCATCGAGCGGGTCTCGCCCTTGTTGGGATCGAACAGACGGGTTTCCTGATCGATGGCGCCGCCATCTTCGAGAACGCCGATCTGGCGCCGCGCTTCATTTTCGATGGCGTCGCCAATGAAGCTGATCGAGTTCATGTTCTTGATCTCGCAGCGGGTGCCGAGCGGTGCGCCCGGCTTGCGGACCGAGACGTTGACGTCGGCGCGCAAGCTGCCCTTCTCCATGTCGCCGTCGCAGGTGCCGAGATAGCGCAGGATCGAACGCAATTTTGCCACATAAGCTTTAGCCTGCTCGGACGAGCGGATGTCGGGCTTGGAAACGATCTCCATCAAGGCGACGCCGGAGCGATTGAGATCCACGAACGACAGCGTCGGGCTCTGGTCGTGCAGCGACTTGCCGGCGTCCTGCTCCAGATGCAGCCGCTCGATGCCCACGGTGACGCTCTCGCCGCCCGCCAGTTCGACGATTACCTCGCCCTCGCCCACGATCGGCGATTTGTACTGGCTGATCTGGTAGCCCTGCGGCAAATCCGGATAGAAATAGTTCTTGCGGTCGAATACCGAGCGCAGATTGATTTGTGCGTTCAGACCGAGCCCGGTGCGCACCGCCTGCTTGACGCAGGCTTCATTGATGACCGGCAGCATGCCGGGCATCGCCGCATCGACCAGCGAGACGTGGGTGTTGGGCTCACCGCCGAATTCCGTCGAGGCGCCGGAGAACAGTTTTGAGTTCGAGGTGACCTGGGCGTGGATTTCCAGCCCGATCACCATTTCCCAATCGCCGGTGGCGCCCTTGATGAGCTTGCCGTTGTTTATATTCATGCGGGTCCGCCTCCGAGCAATGCAGAAACCATCAGCTCCCATTCGGTTTCGAGAGAACCGGTCGCAACCGGCTTGCCCGCCTGCCGGTACCAATAGCCGGCGTTGCCAAGATCGCCTTCGACGCGGTGCAGATAAGCATGGACCCAGGCTGCATCAGCGGTGTGCTGATCCTGAGCGATCTTATGCGCCTCGTCCCAGTTGCCCTTGGCTGCCCACCACAGAGCAGCCAACGGCGCGTCGAGATCCGGCGCAGGTGCCGCGCCCGACAGGCTGGCTTTGAAATCGGCCACGCTCACCACCACCTCGCTGGCGTGAACCGCCCCGCCGCCTGCTCGATCACCTCGCCGAGCGAGAACAGCGTCTCTTCATCGAATGGACGGCCGATCAGTTGCAGCCCGAGCGGCAACGCCTGCGCGTCCTTGCCGGCGGGAACGGCGATGCCCGGCAACCCCGCCATGTTCACCGTCACCGTGAAGATGTCGTTGAGGTACATCTCGATGGGGTCAGCGCCCTTTTCGCCGATACCGAATGCCGCCGATGGCGTCGCCGGCGTCAGGATCGCGTTCACACCCCCAGCGAAACAGTCCTCAAAATCCTTCTTGATCAACGTGCGGACTTTCTGCGCGCGCAGATAATAGGCATCGTAGTAACCGGCCGAGAGCACGTAGGTGCCGATCATGACCCGGCGGCGGACTTCGGCGCCAAAACCTTCGGCGCGGGTGTTCTCATACATCTCGCCGATGCTGCGGCCGGGCACGCGCAGGCCGTAGCGTACGCCGTCGTAGCGCGCGAGGTTCGACGAGGCCTCCGCGGGAGCGACAATGTAATAGGCCGGCAGCGCGTATTTGGTGTGCGGCAGCGACACGTCGACAAGCTCGGCGCCCGCGGCCTTGAGCCAGGCCGCGCCCTCGGTCCAGAGCTTTTCGATTTCCGCTGGCATGCCGTCGAGGCGATACTCCCGGGGAATGCCGATCCTCATGCTCTTGACCGATTTTCCGATCGCGGCCTCGTAATCCGGCACCGCGCGATTGACCGATGTGGTGTCCTTGGGATCGTGACCGGCCATCGAGCGCAGCAGGATCGCGGCATCCCGGACGGTCCGCGCGATCGGTCCGGCCTGATCGAGCGAGGATGCGAACGCGACGATGCCCCAGCGCGAACAGCGCCCATAGGTCGGCTTCACGCCGACGGTCGCGGTGAACGCCGCCGGCTGGCGGATCGAGCCACCGGTGTCGGTCGCGGTCGCGCCCATGCACAACAGC
>WNFF01001723.1_pt1 | contig 17685 bp, 12 predicted proteins | sample 5400441 | NCBI WGS metagenome assembly WNFF01 (sample SAMN13153345, study PRJNA577476) | soil metagenome | isolation source: 120 cm saprolite under Douglas fir tree site 2 hole 3 replicate 1 | place: USA:California | collected 2015-04-18 | reverse complement strand
GGCCGCTGGCGAGGAGCAGGCGCGGATCAAATTTGCGCAACAGCAGAAGCGCAGCCGTAAACGCAACGGGCACAAGTGGGAAAGCGCTCCAGATGATCGCAGGCCCAATCTGGCCGGCTTCAAATCCGCGTATGGCTAGCGACTGTGGAATCAAGATAATCGTGGTGCAGAGAGTGAAGCGGAACCAGAAGAGCAGGCAGCCAAGCAATATTGTGTTCCACTTCAATAGATAAGGCAGTGCCACCAGAGGATTGGAAGCGCGTAGCCTCCGCAACAGCGCGCACAACAAGAGGAAGGATCCGGACCACAACCAGGCATTGAACACGCCGGAGCGAAACCAGTCGAGTCGCTGACCTTGCTGAAGGGCGGCAAAAATCAGAGCCAGTCCGGCGCTCAGGTAGAGGAATCCCGCGAAGCTGGGCGCAGGACCACCCTTCTTGCGCGCCGGCGTCGGCGGAATACCGAAGTAAATGCAGGCCATCATCACCGGTGCAATCACAGCGGAGTTCCAGAACATCCATTGCCAGGACAGATGATCTCGATACCAACCGTAGAGCGAAGGGGCGATATTTACCGCACCGTCCACAAAAGTCGCGTAGAGCGCGATCGTGAAGGGCAGGTAACGCAGTGGAATGTTGCGAAGTGCGAACGTCAGCGTCAGTGGGTAGAAAGTGCCTGAGGTGAGCCCCGCAACGATGAGCGCGACGACGAGGAGACCATAGCTATGGACGAGCGGGAGAAAAGAGCAAGTTAGAGCGAAGATGCTGGCGGCGAACAGCAGGATGCGCCGCGGCCCCAGCAACCCCCCGAGATAAACTGTGAACGGGCCGATGAACATCAGCGAGGCGTTGTAGGCGCTGTCAAGCCAGGCGCCGTCGTCGAAGCTTATGCCGACATGCCCTTTCAAATCGGCAAGGCCGAGAGTAAGCATGCGGCCAGTAAGAGTGACGAGCCCCGCGCCTATGACGACACCCAGAATTCCGACCAGAGGCCACGTGGAAACTTCCGACGGCATAGCGGCGGAGGTAGCGCGCGCGATGTCTAGTGCGGACGGACGAACTGTGACGCTCGAGGCCGCCATACTTTCCGGCTACCTTCTCGTCCGGACGGTGGCTATCACCGAGAGTCCGAGACGCAGTTTGGCGGCAAAGACGGTGTCATCCAGGGCGATTTTGACAGGAATACGCTGTACGACTTTCGTGAAGTTACCGGTCGCGTTGTCGGGTGGCAGCAGAGAAAATTGTGATCCGCTGGCTGGTGCGATCTCCAACACCTTCCCATGAATTACCTGCCCGGGATATTGGTCAATCCGAAGTTCGGCCGGGTCGCCGATCTTCACGTTGGTCAACTGGGTTTCACGATAGTTCGCCTGCACCCACTTCGTGACATCAACGAACGCGATCACCTGCGTGCCAGGAGAAACAAGTTGTCCTGTTCGGACTTGCCGTTCGCCTACAGTGCCCTCACCCGGCGCATAAATTTTCGTGTAGCCAAGATTCACCATAGCCGCCGCGAGGTTCGCTTGCTTCGCGCGCAGATCCGCCTGAAGCTGTATCTCCTGCGATTCGAGCACGGCTTTGGAACGCCTCTCGCCTTCAGCACCGAGTTCACTGCCGCGCAACACGCTCCGGGCCTGATTGAGATCAGCGTCGCGGCTGGCAAGCTGTGCTGACAATTGATCGTCATTGGCCACGGCGGTCTCGAGCGTCTGCTGCGTCGCCGAATGAGTCTGATACAGACCTTCTTGGCGCTTGCGTTCGGCGCGGGCGCGAACCAGTTGGGCTTCCACGGCGTTCTTCCCGGCTTCAGCCGCGGCAATTTGCGCCTTTGCTTGATCGATACCGGCAAGTGCTTTCGCTATGCGCGTGTCCTGCAATTCGCGCTGCCGGCGGTTATTTTCGATGGCGGAGCGGGCAGCTTCAACCGTCGCACTGGCCTGGTCGACCTGCGTGCGGTAGTCATCGTCCTGCAATTCGACGACGAGTTCGCCTTTGTGTACTTGTTGAAAGTCGGCCACGTGAACGGTACGCACGATGCCGGCCACCTTGGTGCTCAGCGGCGTAATGTCACCGCGGATGTAAGCATCATCAGTTACCTGTTCGACCTTGCCGCCCTCCCACGCATTCCAGTTGCGAGTGATCGTGATCAGAACGGCCAGAGCGAGCACCACGACAAGGAGGGGAGTCACGTACTTTTTCCATCCGACACTGCCGCGAGAAGCGGCCCCAGGTTTATCGCTTTCGGGAGGCAACGGTTTCGTCATGGGGGCGGCGGATTCAGCCGATACTGGCGAGGCGGACATCAAATTTGCTCCTTCAGCAGCAAGAAATCTGCAAACGCTGCGATATTCGTGACAGAGTTGCTTAGACTCTTTTGCTTGTTAAAGATCATCCACGCAGAAGCGATCGGCTCTGTTTGTTTCTTGATCGCGGACACGACGCCTCTCAAAGAGAAAATTCAATCCTGGCTCTGGGCCAGGGGAAGTTGCGATGTAAGCTGCACCTCGATCATCGTGCTGATCCGGTGGTCGAGTTGAAAAAAGGTCGCTGCTTTCTTTCCCGGCAAAACTTTGCGAAAGATTGCCACGTACCGCTGACGCAGTTTTGTTTGTTCGATGTCCGTGTCCAGCCAGCGGCGAATAAGATTGTCGGCTTGGTCGTCGGTGAGGGTTCCGTAGTCCTCCGAATACTCTTTGATAATCGCCGTTCTCGTGTCGTTGATCCTCTCGGTTTCCGCCGAGTATTGTTCGTACATTTGCCAGAACTTTGGCGCTTCACTATCCGTGAGCGTCAAATTCGCAGCAATGAGTTGCTTCTTGATCGAGCGGATATCCCTGCGTAGCAGTGTCAACTGTTGATCGGTTACCGCGTCCGCAGTGCTGTCGGCAGTAGCCGATTGCGAAGACGAGTCTTGAGCAACTGCCATTGGACTTCCAACCACACACAGTCCAACGAGCAAGAGCGCAGCAAATGTGATTTTTTTCAAAGTATCCCTCTCTAGATCGAATTAGCGAGCTCTATGACGCGACGGGCCGTAAACTCCATGGCGCCTGCGGTCAGTAGTGGTGCAATCAGCTTGCCAATAAAATCGGGTCGATACGGCTGCAAGGTGCTGAGAGCGAAGGGGCTTGCGGAATCTAGTTGGCTGGACGTCGAATAACAGCCGTAGCGCCGCCAACGGTTTAGCACTTTCGCCAGTTTATTGACAGGCTTTCAGTGGGACTTGATACAACTGAAAGAAGAAACCCGACAGCTTGACGAAGGGCTGGCGAGGGTAGAGTCGAGGCTTGTTGCTTCGATCTCCACCCTGCGCGAGAGAGGTGGGAATTTACGGGAGGTTTGCAGAAGGTCGCTGAGAGGCACATAAAAGCAGTACGGCTGCCAACGGAGCGGGCAGGCTTTGGACCGTCATTTCGTAGTGAGGACATGGCCTATCCGCCGCAGGTTGATGCATTTCTGTCTCCAGTTTCCCTCGGTGTTCAGGATTCGCGGACTGTCAAATCGGCGATGCTCACATGCTGCCCAGATTGAAGTACTTAGTGCATCTTTAAGGGTTTGTTTCGAACGAGCGAAAGGAAGTTTCCATCTGGAATGGCCGACGAGGTTTTGACGTTGTCGTCAAGCCACAGTCAGCCCTGCTCTATTTGGACACAGGGCCAGGTGAAGCCGGGACCTACAAAGGTTCGCATGACCTACAAATAATCCTGCGTAGGTATTCGATGCAGGCCGCCGGGCCGGCCACGAATGCCTAGACGGTGGCCAGAGGCTCTCCCAAGACTGAACTGTTCGAATATTCGGTTCCGAGTTGTTCTCGAAGTGCGGCTGGCTCGGTTTGTCCGGATTCTTGCGAGAACCATTCCCACGTATGGCTTAATCCCTCTTCAAATCCAATGCGGGGGCGGTAGCCGAGCACTTCTTTCGCCAGGGTAATGTCTGCCTGGGAATCCCGGATATCTCCCCCGCGCGGTGGGACATATTTTGCCAGGGCGGGCCGGCCGGTAATGCGTTCGAGCAATGCAAGTGTCTGATTCAACGTGTATCGGTTTCCAGTGCCCACGTAAATGGTGAGGCCGGCTGCAGCACTTGCTTCGCAGGCCAGCAGATTGGCCTGGACCACGTTTGCCACATATGTGAAATCGCGCGACTGTTCCCCGTCCCCATACACGGTGGGTGGCGTTCCTCTCATCACTGCCGCGTTAAATAGAGACAGCACGCCGGAGTACGGCGATCCGGGGTCCTGCCGCGGCCCGAAGACGTTGAAATATCGAAGGGACACAAATTCGAGACCATACACCCGCTGAAACACGTGGCCGTACATTTCTCCCATCAGCTTCGATAATCCGTACGGGGAAATCGGAACAGGCGGTGTGATTTCGCGCTTGGGTAGAGCTGGTGTTTCTCCATAGACAGAAGAGGAGCCTGCAAACACGACTCGCTTCACGTTCGCGTCGCGAGCGGCGACCAGGACATTTAACGTCCCATTCACATTGATCCGATTCGTTTCAAGAGGATCTTTCACCGACCGCGGAACCGACGGGCGAGCGGCCAAATGAATCACGTAATCTACACCAAGGCACGCGTTACGCACCTTGTCCAAATCCGTGATGCTATGCTGCATAAATTCAATGTCTGCTTTCACGCCGGCCAGGTTCTCGGTTTTTCCGCTGGATAAGTCGTCCAGTACGACGACGTCGTGACCGCAACGCACCAGTTCGTCTACTGTGTTCGAGCCGATGAAACCGGCCCCTCCTGTCACTAAATAACGCATGAATGACCTCCTTCCGCCATACATCCGAAACTGAACGGTACAGCATCATCGAGCACGATGAGTGACACATCAAGGCAGAAACTCATAACTACCTAAGTACCCTTAGTTGTCAGCATTTTGAGCTGACTCCTCTATGCTTCTTGCTCCGGCTATGCTGTAATTCTGATGGTTGATGGTAAGAACCTTATGCCCGTACATTCTGACCTTTACAAATGTTTCATCTTTTCTTGAAAGCCAGAATCCATCTACTCTTTGATATTCGCGCACGAAGTCAGCCCGCTCTATCCAGAAGGAGAGTTTCTTTGCGGGATGCCCGGCGATGCGAACGATGGCGTAGTCCTCAGTATCAATCCACACCTTTCCTTCAAACAGATACTTGTCCGGCCGTTTTGGCATCGCCCGGACTACGAAACAGTGATAGGGCCCCACTTGTTGTTCGCCAAGAAGTTCAAAGGTGTAATTTGTGGGGGTGATGGAGCTATCGTGGTGCTGCTTTCCGGAGGCTGCCTCGATCTCACTGGCGATCAGTGGGTTGAGCGCCAAACGGCGCACGAGCCCCGAACCTGATTCAGATGTCGTGACAAACGTCTTTTTGTCAGGCGCCCGATATTCCATTTGCCCGCTTTCCTGGGCGCGCACCTTCCCCGTCGTGTCCGTCACTTCGTAGGTTCTCAGCTCTGTGTATCCGAGCAGCGCGGCGTTCCGAAGCTCGTTATGCGCGAGCAGTTCGGTGAAGAGACGTGTTTCGTTGACGTCTGGCCGGGGCGGCTGGACGGGTGCCGTGACATCAGTGCTGCTTTCGTCCTGCTCAGACTGCGCTCCGGCACTAGCGATGGGCACCATCATTCCGAAGAGAATGAGGGCCACAAGAAAAGATCTAATCTTCATAATCGGCATTGCTATGTCTCCTCCAAGTATTTCAGCCCTGCTTCAATCCTCGAAACTGCGCACGCCGCCCTGGAATTTGTTCTTGATTACGTTTGACCAAAGCCACTTGATCACGCGCGCGTCGTTGTAGCAGTACGCGAGATTGTGATTCAGAGTCGAAAAACAATGCCGCTGGCAGGTCGTCTTCATATCGGAAAGTTGCGATTGATCGAACTTCGGGTGATCGATGTTTCCCCAGTCGAAGGTTGACGCATACATCGGGAAGCAGGGCGCCACAGTACCGTCGGTACGGATGATGACGTTGTTCTGGCCGGCACGGCAGTCCCAATCAGCGAAACGTAGCTCGCCGTCCGCTTCCTGGATAATTCCAGGCATCGAGGCAACCAACTCGGCCTGATGGCCCTTTCCATTTGTTCCGTCACCATTCCAGCCGTATTCCCTCAGATCGAGTCCGGATGACATGCGCATGAATGCCTTGATCTCTTGCAACCGTTGCACTGAGTTCACCATTTGATAGCCTGATTTATTTTTCTCAATCAGCCAGTCCACCAGAGCATCAACTTCCCGCCAGTCTTCAGGCCGGATATAGGTTGGGTTGTCATAGAGATGCTTGAAGTGATCGTCCTGTTCGAGCATTGGGGTTTCGTTGATGTGGTAATCGGTGGCCACGCGATGATCGTGTGCATACTCCGTCAGCTTCCGGACATCTTCCGTGTTATTGCGGCAGATATTCATATTGAAGAAGACCAGGTAGCCGTCCACATATTGCTTGCGTAAAATGTGTTCCAGATTTTTCTGCGCCGGGACAAGGGCTTTAGGAAGGCTGGGCTTCAGATCCCAGGAATCCATGGCGAAGTTGAAGACGGAGACACCCGCGTCGCCAAGCCGGTCCGCCACATCGGGCCGAAGCAGGCGCCCGTTTGTCGCGATATAAACCCAGAAACCTCTTTTCGCGGCGTAGTAGACGACCTTGTGCACAAAATCCGGGCGCAGAAGCGGCTCTCCGCCCATTAATGCGAGCACTCGGCATCCGTTGTCGTGCAGCCAATCGATGGAACGCCGAGCCACATCTTCCATCATGCCTTTGACTTTGTTGTCGAAGGCCCAGCAATACCAGCAATCCAGATTGCATTTGTACTCGACAAATAGATATGCCGTGATGGGATGGAATTCACCGGGCAGGATGCGTGAACGAATGTAGGGAGCCAGCCATCCCCGGGAATAGCGGTAGACATCCTTTGCACCCCACTTACGTTTCTCCGGCGGAGTCTCGGGTCCGGGATCTTTCAGTCGATCAGGAAACCTAGGGAAGACAGGCTCCGGGAGGGTTAGCCCCATGGATTCAGCGGGTGCCGGAGGCCGCTGGTTGGAATGCATCAGCAGGTCATGGATTGCAACATCGATTCGGAATTTTGCAGCAGTGGCCATTCGTCTCTCCCTTCACGAAGCAGTTTGGATTTGCCAAACGACCGTCGTTTTTGGACCCATCCTTCCGGGAACTAATTGAGCGAGCATGAGCTTCCGGTGAACCTCGGAGTCGATTGTCATTTATCTGCGCTCCTCAACACTCGCGGTCTCCTTCCACGCAAAAGAAGCGTGCAATCCGCCTGCCAAAGACGCGTTCCGACCGAGGCCGCGACAACTGATTGAAGAAAGAAGGGTCTTGGTTTGTGAAACTGCGATCCCCGAGGAAAGTGTCGGGACTTTTGACGGTTTCTCGACAAGTGACGAGCGTCCGCGACACTTGAAATAGCACCGTGCAACAGTTTGCTGGAGTTAACACGCTGCGGATACCATCGTCGCAAGGGATTTGGAGTCATATCTCTAGGAAATATCTCGTATAGTCGGATGCCTTCGGACGGCTTGTGGAAAGGCCAAGAGCGAGCTGAATTACAGTCAACTGTGCGAACCAACGATCGCAGGCTGCAGTCTAAACCAAACGGTTGCGCTGGATTTTGCGGACTACCCTAGGTTGATCTGCTGACACCATCAGCATCGGGCGCTCCCACGGCGACTGCACTGGCGATTGCGATGGATTCGTCAGATTCTCGGATTCATGTCCAGTGTCTTCTCCTAAGGCTCCTGCCACTTCGTATTTAAACCCGAGGCCCATCTCCGGCAATCCCGTTGGCCTCGTGACGTAAACTGGTTTCTTCTGGGATTCGTAATATGTGCGTGACAATATTTCCGATACGAATCCCATGCACATGATTTGAGCTCCAGCCAGGAGAAGAGCGATTGTCGCAAACGTCAGTGTGGCGTTAGAGGCGAATACCGTACGAGCAGCCACCTTCTGGAAAAGCAGCAGAAACCCGGTCAAAATGCCGGCGCCGGTCGCGGCAAGCCCGAAAAAGCCAAAGAAGTGCATAGGCTTTGTCGAGTAATCCAGCCAAAATTTGGTACTCAGGAGATCGAGAAAAACGCGAAATGTTCTGGAAATTCCGTAATTCGATTTCCCGTATTGACGCGGTGGGTTTGTCACGGGAATTTCTGTGATGCGCGCCCCTGACCACGCTGCCAGTGCAGGGATGAAACGATGTAACTCCCCATAAAGAGGGAGGTCTTGAATGATCTCACTACGGTATGCTTTAAAAGTCGTGCCGAAGTCATGCAGTGGGACTCCAGAAAGTTTGGCCATGGCCCAATTCGCAATGCGGCTCGGCAGGCGACGTGTGAGCCAAGTGTCTTTTCTTTCGGCGCGCCACCCGCTAACGATGTCGAAGCCCTCGTCGAGTTTTTCAACGAAAGAGGGAATCTCGGCGGGATCGTGTTGCAGATCGCCATCCATGGCGATAATGACTTCGCCCCGGGCAGCGTCAAATCCGGCTTTTAATGCCGGGGTTTGCCCAAAGTTCCTCCGCAGGGTGACGATACGAACGCAGGAATCTGCTTCATGAATATCCCCAAGAATTGCGGGGCTGCAATCTGTGCTCCCATCGTCGACGAAGACAATCTCATAGGGCTGTCCCAGCGCGCGCATCACTTGTGTCAGCCTGATATAGAGCCTCTTTGCGCTGCCTTCTTCGTTGAAGATCGGTACGACGATCGAAAACCTTATCCTTGTTTGCACTTTCATCGCTCCTACTCCGATTCTGTGACGTGGACTTCTGTTCCCTTCCCAACCAGTACAATTTTCATGCTCAGCCGGCCATTCCTGTCCACTGAGTCAATGCAGCAAGATCCTTGTAGTTACAAAGCTGGATGCCACCGGACACTACACAATTCTTGACCGAAAAGGCGGTCAGGCCGTGTATTTCTGTTTCACGTTGAGCCAGTAACCGGGTTCCCGCCCTCTCAAGGTCGACGTCGCGATATCCGGGATGACACATCAATTCGCTGGTACCTGGTGGTAAGTTCTTTAGGATTTCGCGGATGGCAGCGGCATTCAGAAATCCCGTCTGGCTGATGCCATAGAAATAACTCGAAGAAAGGAGCCCCTCTCGCGCCAGCTTCTCCCTGAAACTTCTGGCCAGTTTGGAGACTGCTAGACCAACTAGATATTGTTTGAAGGTCGAAATCCTGGAGAGCATGCGATTTTGTGAAGGGTTGCTCCCGTGCGGATTGTGTTCCAATGGACAGCGGACGGCTGGCACGCGGAACTCGCGCGCGAGGGAGATGACGATTTCCGAGATGCGTGGCAGAACGTGGACGTGCTTGTGCCCGTCGAAATGCGTCGGCCTGATGCCGGCGTGAATTACTTTCATAACTTGCGCTCGGAGTTCGACCTCAATATCCGACAGGCTCACTTGTCCTAAAGCAATTCCTGCCCAGAGGCGCGGCGGAGTCAGGTGAAGCCGACCTCCTCGATCAACTAGAGTTGGAACATGGGACGCGTCAGCCACAGGCATCCCCTCCGTGAGATTGAGGTGCACTCCGATACCGAGCCGACGAAATCGCTTGCTCGATGCTACGGCGGATTCAAATGCCATTCCGTTTGCCAGGAGCGTCGTGCTGGTCAGGATGCCGTCACGATACGCGTCCAGAATTCCCCTGTTCACGTTTTCTGTCAGTCCAAAATCGTCCGCGTTCACGATCAGGTGTTTCATTGGATGCTCTCGGTCGTCGCAAGCTCTAGAGTTAGAGGACTGTCTGCCATTTGCTCCGGCATTGACGATGGTCCGGGAGTGTTCGTGCGCTTGGCGATCATGAAATGGGCGGCCAAACCCAACCCGAGAAAATCCCAAAAAAGCGATCGAAGCTTTCGGATAGCGGCCACCGAAACGCCTTCGCTTAATGTGCGGCCCAGGGAATGCAGGGTGGCGGTGGTTGTTCCTTCGTCAACGCCCAATCCGAAGGGCACGAATGAAGCGACAAGTTGGGCGCAGCGATTCGCGGACTCGACCAGATAGGCGTCTAGATAGGACGCGTGCGCCGTGGCGCCCTTGAGAATCAAGTAGGTTTCCGCTAGGCTGATCAGATTCACCGCCATTTCAATCGACAGGACAGCGAGAAGGAGTTTGCGCCGGGTTTTAAAGAACCCTCGTATCCCCGTTTCCCAACTGCGTACAACTTGTCCGTACCGCGCAATGAGAGCTTGCCCGCAGGCCGTCTTTCGTATTCGGAGGGAGAGTTTTCCGGCTAGATGACTTTGCCGAACAAAGATCGTGGCGACGATTGAGGCCAGTACCAGGAGCAGGATCACTCCACCTAATTTTCCTAAACTGTAATTACGAGCTGTCGAGACCAGTAAGATGAAGAATCCGGCGAACACAAATGAAGCGGTGCCGAGACTGTAGAGCAGGTTCTCGATCACCACGGACGTGACGCCAAACCTGGCGGAAATATTTTTCGACACCGCCCAGATTTTCACCGATTCTCCCAGGAATGGTCCCGCTGGAGACAAGTCGGTAACCGACTCTCCCATCAGCCGGAGTATGAACAAATCCCAGAACCGCTGGGGACGCGCGCCAGGGTCAACGCAGAAACGCCATGCGATCGCCCTCAAACCGTGGCGGATTCCCGACAGCAGCAGCAGGACCAGGAAGCCTGCTCCCAGAAGTCGAATTGCTTGAACGACGGTGCTCACCCCCGCGCGGCGCAGTAAATAGCCAAGGAGGGCGATGCTGGCAACCGCCGAAATGAAGCTAACGAAGCGTGACGTTCGATTCATGCGCGTTTCTCAATTCCGTCAATTCGGAAGTCCTATAGACTGTCGCGGCCGGAACTCCATCAATTGCAGTGGTCCACGCCGGAGCTTGCTCGGAAGTAATCGCCTCAATGAAGGAAATATTTTCGAAATATTTCCTGCCGTCCTCGACCACTAGGTAGGTGGAGGGTGGCAGCGTTTCCCCATGCGCATCGGAGAGACTGAAATAATGCAAATCGTCGCGGCCGCATTGGTGAAAATAGTAGGCGAATACCGGCTGCGCCTCGCTTCCCACAGCAGCCCCGGCAGGTGCTTCGTTGCAAATTTTGAAAATGGCTGGCCGCAAACCCGCGTCCGCGAACTCATCGTGCGGGAAGTAGTATCCGGTCCGGCCGAGCCCGAGCGGATTTAGATACAGGGAATGGAAGGGCCCGGCCTTCACCGCAGTCCACAGAGGCTGCGCTAGAAACGCAATGAATAACAGCACATTCAAGGCAGGAACCAAGAGTCGACTTCGACTTTCCATTGCGAGGCTTCGCGTCCAAGAAAATATCCTCACGAATCCGATTGCCGCGATGATGTAGATCATGGGCATCCATGACAACATCCAACGTAGCCACTTCGCGCTGAGCAGCGAGAAGGGAACGATCCAGAAAAGGAACATCAGAATCAGGAAACTTGCCCCGGGTTCCCTTCGGCGTTGGGCGACTTCAACCATTCCAACGCCAAGTGCAAGGAGCACGGGTATCGGCGTCTTGATCGCGAGCATTAGGAGGTAAAAATAGAACGGCATTCCGCCCCGGAGGTGCGCCGGATCATTGAAATAGAAATGTCCCATCATCAAATAGCCGTGGTGGGTCATGGTGCCCTCGGCGACGTAATGGAGGAAATATTTGATAGTGCCCGGAGCAAGAATGACCGGGTCAGCGATCAAAAACACCAGGGCGCATGTGCCAAGCAGAAGCAAGTAGTCCCGCTTGCAAAGTGGTGGATATTCTTTTCTGTTCGATGGTAGATAGTAATAGAGAAAAATTAGACCCCAATAATGTGGAAAATATTTAGATGCCAACATCAGTCCAAAGCTTGCACCAGCGGCGACGTACCATTTCCCGTACGGCTTCACGTGCTGTCGAGCATTGATTGCGCTTGCTTTCTTCGCCCGAATGTAGAAGTAGTACCCAAGCCAGGCAAAGAACACGAGGAGGGTGTCCTCTTTCGCAAGACGGTTATCGATAATTGCAATTATTCCGGCGGACCAAAGCAGGGCGCTCAGCAATGCGACTTCCACACTAAAAAGCTCCTCCACAAGCGCAAAAATCACACCGGCCGTCAGGGCCCCAAAGACAACATTTGGGAAGCGGACTGCAAATTCGTCGGACACGGGACGGGACCGACCAATTCCACGATTCCAACGGTCGGCGGCAGCCAGTGAAACCGCGACCATCGATTTCATGAGCATGGGATGTTCCAGGTTGCGTGAGAAATCTCCGTGGAGGTACGCGTGAGCCGCATTTACCTTTTGGACTTCGTCCTCGTTGAACCCGGCACGATCGAGCCCACGGATACGCAGGGCAAAACCCAGCATCACGACCAAGACCAGCGCAGCAACAGCATGACGCTCAACCGACAAAACGCTCTGTCGCTGTCGAACGCCGGGTGCCACAGTTGAGGGCGCGCAGTCCACCGCGAACTCCTTTGGATCCGCTGTTGTCACGCCGGCTGTCATCGCGATTTATCCTTGCTCCTACCTTTTACAGCTCAGCTGCCCGCCCGTGTTGATCGCGGCCGAGCATGCTCAATCCGCAAAATCGATCACAAATCCATCGGTGCGGTGCAGAAAGCCCGCAAATTGCCCAAACAGAGGCGATGCAACGTTACTGAAAACATCGTGGGGATTTCGATGATTGGTCAGATTGTTTGTGTAAACTCCAAGGCGAATTTTTCGCTTTGCCGACCTTTCCATGAAGGGCAGCCGCAAGGGAAACTCGCGATAGATTCTTCCGTCCAACGAGAAGAAGGTCGGAAACCGCTGGCTGTTAGGCACGCCCACATAATTCTGTAGAACGTCTATATTGGAATAGGGCAGGCCCGAGCGCACATCGACCACGGGACTGAACGTCAATTTCCAGGGGAGGCTGAAAATCCCCCAAGTCACGACGCGGTGGGGGACATCGGACGGCAGGATTCCGGTTACGTTCGGGCGGATCACCGGCTCCTCAAAAGGCATATACGTGTCCGCCAGCGTGTTCAAGTCGCCCCGCGAACGGCTCCATACATAGGAGACATTCAAATCGCCGTGTTCAAACGGCCGGGCGTGGATGGTGGCTTCGATACGGCGGTAGCGTGTCGTCCCATTGTTCGCCAGAGCGAGCACCGAACCGCTTCCAGTCGCGCCGATCAGTGGATCCACCACAAAAAGATTTCGAGTTTGGCTATCGAGATAGCCCACCTTCACGCTGACATTTCTCCGAATTTCGCGCTCGACTTCGACACTCCATGTGAAGGTGCGCGGGCTCGACCGCGGAAGCGCGGGCACGAATTGCGGGCCGGATCCTCTATCCGATTGCAGATAAGCATTCTGAAGCGAGATAGGTCCTCCGATGATCTTTCCGGAGGGGTCAAAGAAACTGATCACCCGCGTTGGGTCGTCCAGGAAACTTGCTGCGAGTAGCGGCACGTGTCCATAAACGGTGCCGGCGCTCGCTCGAATGATGGTCCTTCCGCTTTGTCTGGGCGAGTATGCTACGCCAATATGAGGTCCGAGAGCTGCGCTGCGCCCAATCGATTGGCTCGACAGGCGCGCTCCCATATCGATCGCAAGGTGGGAATCGAGGATCCAGTGGTCCTCGATGAATTCCCCGACCTCAGTCGACGCCCCATTCTGGAAACCTCGTCCCTGAAAGGTAATTTGCTCGGCTACGGAGTTGTCCTGTCTGAGCAGTTGGATTGGTCGAGAAATGTCAGTCCCTACGAAAGACCGCCGAGAGAGATCCACACCGATTTTGAACTCGTGGCGGCCAAACCAGGACTTGTCGGGAAACTGGAACGCGGGACGGATCTCCAACTCGTTAGCATTTCTGGACCACGAATTGAAGAAATTCCCGCCCCAACCGTCAGGGGTGACCAGCATGTCTTCCGCCCCTTGACCATGCGCATGGCTATCGAATCTGGTGTAACGAACGACGGTATTTAGCAGGCCGCCAGATCTCAACTGGTAGCCGTCCGAGATTCCCACCGACACCCCATTCTGCCCATAGGTGTTGGACGCACTCTGAGGAACCAGCGCATTGATGTCGGCGAATTGCCTTCGCAGGGGAAAGACATTGAGATTCACGTCCAAGAGGTGACGCGGGGACAGAATGAGCTGAAATTGTGTGAACGAGGTGACGCTTCTCGTTTTTGTTTCATTAAACGGCCAAGAGAGCCCACGGACCGCGTGGTTTCTTACTTCGTACGTCAGTTCCTCGGTGAAATTAAGTTTCCCCTTGATCAATGGGCCGCCGAACACCATCCGTGGGGTAAACGCGCCTATTCCGACGAGGTGGCCGTTCTCCCCTCGAAAGCTGGGACTCATGTCGTGCAGCTTGAAGTTCCAGGTGTCGAATGGCGGTCTGATTTCGATCTCTGTCAATCCCCCGGAAAAGCCGCCGAATTCGGCGGTGTCTGGAGAGCTGTGCACGCTCATCGACTGGATAACATCGATAGGCACCGGAATGGCGAAGCTTCCCGTCACGGGATCGACGTTCTCGGTCGAGTTGACCAGCAGGATTCCCTGGTTTTCAGCCTGGCCGTTAAAACTGACCCTTCCTTTGGGAGTGCGAATCACCCCTGGCGAGAGCGGCAGCGCGTCTGTGAACTTCTGCTGCGCGAGGGGCAGAGTCTCTAACTGACTGTTGGTGACGGTCCCTGTGGTTTCCGCTCTCTGCGTGGAAACATCGAGATCCTCCCCTTGAACTTCAATCTTTTCGTCAACCGTGCTTATCTCCAACGTGGCGTCTTCTACCGCAGCCTGGCTCTGCGCCAATGCGATTGTCTTGACCCACGGCTTGAAACCCTCCGCGCTGGCTTCGAGGGTGTAAGTTCCAGCCGCCAACTGCGTAAATTGAAAATGACCAGTCTCATCGGTGAGCGTGGATTGCAACGTGGATTGCGTCGCGGCATCGCTTAATTTCACCGTGACATCGGCAAGGTTGTTGACCTGCCCCTGGCCCGTGGCTACGTTTACGTTTCCCGTGATCGACGATGCGGCGGCTTGTGTATCGCTATTGATCGCTTTCTGGGGAGATCCAAATGTCGCGGGCGCTAACGAAATGCACGACAAAAAACCCGTCAGGAAATACAAGGCGATCTTGCGTCTGGGATTGAGTCGTGTCGAGTTCTTGCTCATGGCATCCTTCTTTATAGGGCTCTCGATTGGGCGAATCGGTCTGTTCCGGTCGTTATTCCAAGGTTCCAGCATTCCGTCCCGGGACGCACAATTCCGAGCTTCTTCACGCAGAAGTAGAGTGTTGGCGAGGGTAGAGTCGAGGCTTGTTGCCTCGAGCTCCACCCTGCGCGAGAGAGGTGGGAATTTACGGGAGGTTTGCAGAAGGTCGCTGAGAGGCACATAAAAGCATTACGGCTGCCGACGGAGTGGGCGGGCTTTGGACCGTCATTTCGTAGTGAGGACATGGTCTATCCGCCGCAGGTTGATGCATTCCTGTCTCCAGTTTCCCTCTGTGTTCAGGATTCGCGGACTGTCAAATCGGCGATGCTCATATGCTGCCCAGATTGAAGTACTTAGTGCATCTTTAAAGGTTTGTTTCGAACGAGCGAAAGGAAGTTTCCATCTGGAATGGCCGACGAGGTTTTGACGTTGTCGTCAAGCCACAGTCAGCCCTGCGCCACCTCGAGCAAGCCAGAAGTTCGTTCAGTGGCATTGGTATGCGTCGTAGCACCAGTGGTCAAAGGTTCGCGTGAAGTTCCAGAAAGAACCGGTTCAATCGATGTCAGCAAGTCGCCAGCAATTCCTCAGTCCTTTCCGTTCCCGGGTTCCCGCGGGAGACGTGCACCTGGGAAACGCACCGTCGTGTAGGCGTGGAACGCACGGGAGCACACGAGTGAGGAGCGCGAGCTGGTCTACGAGATCAGCCGGATCGCAGAGCTTGGTCTCTGCACAGTTTTCTACGGTCGCAGCGCGAGCGGAAAAGCTAAAGACATCATCTCGTGCGAGACGGGTGGATTCTTCTCTCTTATCGCATGCACTGTGACAGTTCATCAAGCGCGCTAGGAGCGGCTCGCTTTTACGGGAATCATAATTCAAAGATCTGCTTCAAATTTGGAGAATCCGGGTACAATTCTTTTCGCCGCTCTGAATGGCGCGAACAGCCAGTACTTCAGAAACCCCCATACAAGTAGGCGTAGCAAGCAGAGGATAATCATCAGTGCCACAACCACGTGTGTTCCAGAGATGTTCAATTCGCGGGTCCAGCCCTCACGGCGGGGAAACACGGACCTCGACCTCAGGTGGCCCCGCTCCGCATTAGGGACCTGCCCGTCACTCATTGGCAGTCCCTCTGTCGTGGGCCGTCGTCGAAGCGAAGGCGGCGTGTGCTGAAAAATACTGGTCCAGACCTGCCAAGACTTCGCTTAGACCGCTTTGGACGTCGCGATCCATGGCAGCGACGACCGCCGACACGTCCTTCCCGTTCACGGGTTCGCCGTGCGAGTACGAGTGATTCCAGACAGTGGCTCCCGTCTTGAAGTCACGCAGTTCGAAATCAAAGGCCACCAGGACCGACAACCCGTTTCTGTCGATCTCCCGGAGGTCGTAGAGGCGTCCGCGGAGCACATAATCCCCGCGAACATCGCTGCGGAGGGAATAGACATGCTCGTAACGGCCTGACCTTTGAAGCTCCCGGAGCAGGACATCGTTGATCATTTCGGTTGGTGGTTCGGCCCATCTCCGGTATTCATACGTTCCCATCGCCTCGCCATCAGAGGTGTAGACAAGATGATCGTCTCGATACAGGTCCGAGGTGGTGATTGGGCCCAGCAGCAAAGTGACTGAGTACGGGGCCGGATCAACCCCGAACGCTTTCTCGCTGGGGACAGTCAGCTGATAGAATTTGCTTGGCCTAGCAGCGCCGCAACCATTCAGCATCCCAAGACATAGAATTAGTGCCGGAAAAATATTCCTGTGCTTCACTGTTGTCCTCCTGGATTGTGTTCGGGGGGATTACTTGAACGAATGAGCGTGTAGGGACGAGTTTTGATCGTTGCTGTGAATTCCTTAAGGTTTTCAGTAACGTGCCGCATGTTGTCGAGCAGCTCGTCGATATTTCCCGAGTTGACATCAAGGGTTTGATCAAGCCGGGCAGTGGCGTCGGTCATATTGGTAAGGGTTCGCCGCAGATCGACCACGGCCTGGCGAACGTCGGCGCGGTTCTCGCCGACGATCGTGTCGATGTGGCTCAGAGCCTGGTTTGCTTCCGCGGAAGTATTTCGAAAATCTTCGAGAAGCGGTTGCAGCTTTTCGCTGATAGCGTTCGCGTTTCGAAGAGTTGCTTTGATCTGGGGGCGGTTTTCTTCAATCAGCCCGCGAGTGTTTGCAAGTGAGGCGGCAAGGTTTGCGCGGTTCTGGGGACTGAGCAGATCGTTTACGCGCGCGATCGTTTCTTTCACTTCCGATGCTCGATCGTTCAGCGTGTTAAGCAATCCCTGAACTTGCGGGTTCAAATCATTGAGTTGTGCCGTTAGAGCGTTGAAGTCCACATATTTTTGTGAGGGAAGCAAGGCCCCGCTTGTGGCTTTTGGCGCTTGCGCGCTGCCCGGGAGGATCTCCAGGTGGTTGTCCCCCAGCGGACTCATGCTCATGATCTTTACATTGCTGTCGGTCTTGATGGGCAAATCGGACTGAATACTGAAGACAATGTCCAGCTGTGCAGGATTTTTCGGATCGAGCT
>WNFF01002801.1_pt1 | contig 17689 bp, 15 predicted proteins | sample 5400441 | NCBI WGS metagenome assembly WNFF01 (sample SAMN13153345, study PRJNA577476) | soil metagenome | isolation source: 120 cm saprolite under Douglas fir tree site 2 hole 3 replicate 1 | place: USA:California | collected 2015-04-18 | reverse complement strand
CGCAGCCGTGAAGGACAAAACGGCACTCATCGATGCGATTGCCGAGCTTCATCTCCGCGGAACACGGGGGCTGTTCAGTTTCTATTCTTCGCCCGACCTGCACAATGCCGACATGGTGGTTGGCAACCTCGACCAGGGCGGACTGACACTGCCGGATCGCAACTACTACATCAAGGACGACGCCAAGATGGTGGAGATGCGGCAGCACCTCGTTGACTACGCGACGCAGCTCTTCACCCTTGCGGGCAAATCCCCCTCAGAGGCGGCGGATTCGGCCAAGACCATACTGAGAATCGAAACTGCGCTGGCTAAGGCTTCTATGGATCGCACGTTGCGCCGCGATCCGAAAAACCGCGATCACAAAATGGCTCGCGAGCAGGCAGTGGCGCTGGCTCCGAACTTCTACTTAAGCCGCTATTTCACTGCGGTGGGTACGCCCGCTTTCACGGAGCTGAACGTAGTCAATCCAGACTTCTTCAAGGATGTGAACGGCCTCCTGGACACGGAATCTCTCGACGCGCTGAAGGTATACGTGACCTGGCACTTGCTCGATAGCGCTGCGCCCTGGTTGTCGAAACCGTGGGTGGACGACAATTTCAAAATGCGGCAATACCTGACTGGGCAGGCCCAGAACCAGGAACGCTGGAAGCGGTGTGTGGACGAGACCGATGGCGATTTGGGCGAAGCTCTGGGGCAAAAGTACATTGAAGTGGCGTTCGGCGCGGACAGCAAACAGCGCATGCTGAAGATGGTGGACGCGCTGGAAAAATCGCTCGATCAGGACAGCGCCGGACTGCCCTGGATGACGGACGATACCAAAAAACAGGCCAAGATCAAGCTGGATGCGATCCGGAACAAGATTGGATATCCCGACGTGTGGCGGGACTACAGTTCGCTAAAGGTCGAGCGTGGCGATTTGATGGGAAACATCTTGCGCGCCAATGAATTTGAAACGCGACGCCGGATTGCGAAGATCAGCAAGCCTCTCGACCGCAAGGAATGGGGCATGACTCCGCCTACGGTGAACGCCTACTACAGCGGCTCCTACAATGAGATTGTTTTCCCGGCCGGCATCCTGCAACCGCCATTCTTTGACAAGACCATGGACGATGCGGTCAACATGGGCGGGATCGGGGTGGTGATCGGCCACGAACTGACGCACGGATTCGACGATCAAGGGCGCAAGTTCGATCCGAAGGGCAATCTGCGCGACTGGTGGACCGAGCAGGACGGCAAGGAGTTTGAGAAACGCGCCAGTTGCGTCGCCGACGAATACAGCAACTTTGTCGCGGTGGACGATCTGAAGCTGAATGGCCGACTCACGTTGGGTGAAAACACCGCCGACAATGGCGGAGCGCGCATTGCCTTGATGGCGCTGCGCGAAATGATCGCGGCGGACAAATCCGGCAAGGCGGCCGAAAAGATCGACGGCTATACGCCGGAGCAGCGGTTCTTCCTGGGATTCGGGCGGGTGTGGTGCGAGAAACGCAGACCGGAACTCGCGCGCATGCTGGTCAATACTGATCCACACTCTCCGGGGCGGTATCGCGTGAATGGCGTGGTGCAAAACATGCCGGAGTTTCAGCAGGCGTGGGGATGCAAAGTTGGACAGGCCATGGTGCGGGAGAATGCTTGCCGGGTTTGGTAAGGATGCGATTAGTGATTAGTGGTTAGTGGTTCGTTCAACCACGGCTAACAGATTCGTAGAGACGCGGCTCGCTGCGGCTCCGATAGCAAGCAGCATCGCCGACCGCGGAGGAGACGGGGCAAGCCCCGTCTCTACCACTATTTTGTTTTCCGATAGACTTCCTTTCTATGGCTCTCGACCTGAGGCGCCTCTTCAAGAAGGAAAAACAGGAACATCGGATCCTGCGGGAGATCGAGCGCGGGGACCATCTCCAGCCGGAATATCATCGCGCTACGCCGGAGTGTCCACACCCGGAATGGTGGAGCATGTTCGATTCCATGACTGCCGAGGTCGAGGTTCTGGAGTTTCTTCGCACGGCGGTCACGACCATCAAGCCCGAACTGGTTGTCGAGACCGGGACGTTTAGTGGTATCAGCACGCTTTGGATTGCCGAGGGGCTGAAGGCGAACGGCCGCGGACGGATCATCACTTGCGAATTTGATCCTAAAGTTTACGAGAATGCGAAGGCACGCATCGCCGCGTCCGGACTGGCCGAGTGGATCGAGTTGCGGAACGAGTCAAGCCTGGAGATGAAGGTCGAGGGCACGATTGATTTGTTGTTCAGCGATAGCGATATGCCAATCCGGGAGCAGGAGATCCGGCGGTTTCTGCCGCAGGTCAATCCGTACGGGCTGATTTTGATGCATGACGCCAGTTCGCATTTGAGAATCGTCCGCGAGGCGGCGCTGAAGTTGGAACGCGAAGGGTTGATCTCGGTCGTGCTGCTGCGGACGCCGCGGGGGCTGGTGGTGGCGCAAAAGCGCGAGGGGCGGAAGTAGGCTGGGCCGTCCCTCCGGGACTTCAGTCTCATGGGCGTTTCCCCACCGCTGAAGCGGTGGGCTAATCTGGGCCGCCCCCTTCGACTTCGCTCAGGGCAGGCTCTCCGGGGCTGAGTTGCCAAGTCGCGATCTATGACTCCTTTCCTACAAAGTCCGGACCCGTAACCTTGCACTCTTTCCCACAATTTCCCGGCCCATAACCTTGCACTCTTCAATTTCCGTGATCCATATCCTTGCGCGATGGCCTGTTCGGCGTTACGATTCGCGCTGAAAATCTTTTCGGTTTCACGGAGGTTGCCATGCGTCGTGCAGCCATCGTTGTGTTGTTGCTCTCCCTTTCCTGCTTCGCCCAGCTCGACAAGATCGTAATTCCCGCAGGCACGCCTGAAGATCAGGCGCTAACAGCGATCTCGAACGAGCAGGATGCGCAGAAGAAAGTCGCCATGTATGAGGACTTCGTGCAGAAGTTTTCGGGGAATCCGGCGGCGGTCGCGTACGGGAACTGGCAGATCGCGCAGTCGTACCAGACGGATGGCAATCTAGTGAAGGCCCTGAGCTATGGCGACAAGGCGCTGGCGGGGATGCCGAACAATCTCGACATCCTGGTTTCGCAGGCCAACATCGCGCAGCAGATGAAGTCAAATCCCAAAGTGATCGACTATGCGACGCGCGGCGGAAAAGCTTACAACTCCGCGGACAAGGCGCCGAAACCCGAGGGCATGACAGACGAACAGTTCGCGTCCCGCGTGGCCGAAGCCAAGGAGAGCAACAAGAGTTCCTACGAGTTTCTGGAGACGACGGCCTTCAATGGTATCGCCGACGAGAAAGACGCGAAGACGCGCATGAGCTACATCGAGCGCTTCACGCCGGCGTTTCCGGCGTCGCGTTTTGAGGAACCGGTGACGCAGTACGCCATGTACACGCTTGATCAGTTGCATGATTCGGCGCGCTTGTTTGCTTACGGAGAAAAGGCGCTGGCGGCGAATCCGAACAGCATGCCGACCATGCTGCTGCTCGCGAGTGCCTACGTCGATGACGTGCGCCCAGCCGGTTGGGCGAAAGCGATTACCTATTCTCAGAAAGTGATTGAACTCGCCAAGGCGGACGCTCCGGACGCCGATCGCGCGCGCAAGCTTTCCGGCGGCGTCGCGCATTCCAGTCTGGGTTGGGCGTATGTAAGGCAGGGAAAGTTTGCTGCCGCGGTGCCGGAATTGAAGTCCGCAGCGGCGACGTTAAAAGGGCAGGACGACGTGTCGTATGCGAAGGCGCTGTATCGTCTTGGATACGCGTATGGGAAGACGAGCAGAGTCGCTGAGGCGCGCTCCGTGCTCGAGGAAGCGGTGAAGATCCCCGGGCCGTATCAGGCGCCGTCTCGCGATTTGCTTGCAACCGTGAACGGGTTGCGGACCGCCAAGCCAAAGTAGGGCGATCGTTCATCGCGCTGGGCAATCGGCTCGGTGATTGAGCTTGCAGCAGATTGTTAGTGCTTCACCAGATCATCCGACAACAAGTACGCTTTGAGCGCCAGCGTGTGCGCTCGCTGGGTATCGCTCTCCTTCAGTGCAAGACGTGCCCCATCCATGTAATGGCGGATCTGTACGACCAAATTCTGCTGATTCGGATTCAGCGTGCGGGCGGCAAGTTGTTTGAGATTGGACTCGGTTGAGGACAGCAACTGCTCCGCGTTCTCGCGCTGGTGGCTGGCTTCTTCCTGGGCAATGCCAGGCAGGATCTGGGCGATGGGCTCACTGGCGCCGCCTTGGTGGACGACGATCTTGCGCGGCTCGCCGTCCGCGGTCGTCGCACTCGGCTTGTGAGCACGGGAGCGGCGCTTGTGCACGCCCGTCGCGGACCGACCGCTAGGCGGCTTCTCCGGGCTAGGCTTTTCGACTTCTTTAGCCGGCGTCTGCTCTGGGTTGCTTTCGGGCTGCTTCTGGTTGGCCGCATCTGGCTGTGCCTGATCGGTGGCCGGGGGCTGAGGATTTTCTGGCGGCGCCGCGGGAGCTTGGGCGGAAGAGCTGCCGGAGTCCTGCAGGACCCCGGCCGCGCGTGCAGGCGGGAGTGGGATCAGAAGGGCGACGGCGAGAATGGCAGCGAATCCCATATTCGAGTTAGATGCGGCCCCAAACAATGCCGCCATTTCTATTCAGCGATATCAGGAGCGCGCGGGAACTTCCTTCTGTGCCCCGCCGCGACTCTGGTTAACCGCGGGCAGTCGCAATCGGAAAGTGGTGCCGACACCAGCTGTGGATTCGAAATCCACGGAGCCATAGTGCCAGTCCACAATCTGGGAGGTCTGTGCCAACCCGATGCCGGTTCCTTCTTTTTTCGTGGTGAAGTAGAGTTCGAAAACTTTTTCCTGGAGCTCCGGTGGAATTCCGCCGCCCTGGTCGCGGACTTCGGTGATGACCGCTTCGTCTTTTCGTTGCGCCGCCAGAGTCAGTGCTCCGCCCTTAGTCATGGCCTGCACTCCATTTAACACCAGGTTCAGGATGGCCTGCTTCATGAGGTCGATGTCCACCCGCACCATGAGAGGATCCTGCGGAAACTCGCGGACCAGGCGCACGCCATGCTGCTCGGCATCGGGTGCGGCGAGAATCGACACGTCCTCGAGGATTTTTCGCATGTCCGCTTCCTGCTCGTGGAGTTCGCGGGGGCGGGTGAAATCCACCAGAGTCTGCACGACGCGGTCGAGGCGGTGGATTTCGTCGCCGATGACATCCATGTGGTGGCGGGTGTCGGGATCAGTCTGATTCAGCTTGTTCTGGAGCAGTTGCAGGTGCAGCACGATGGCGTTCATGGGGTTCTTGACCTCATGAGCAACTTCCTTGGTTCTGCGGCCACTGGCGGAAAGGCGACGGGAGATTTCGATCTCATCTTCTATGCGACGCACGGATTCGGCATCGCGCATGGTCAAGAGGGCAGCGATGGATGCGCCCTTCTCCTGAATGAAATCGAGAGAGACCTGAACGCGGCGGCTGTCGGCGGCGTCAAATTCGTATTGCGCGAGCGGGCGCTGCTTCAGGAAAGCGGGAAGCACGACCGCGCCCAGGGGCGAACCGTCGGAAAAAATCTCTTCGGCCGTGCGTCCCAGAATTTCGTGGCGGGGGCGGCCGAGGAACTTTTCGGCGGAAGCACTGACCAGCACCACCCGGGAATCGGGCGTGAACAGCATGAGGCCATCCTGCAGATTGGCCATGACCTGCTCGACGTTGTCTTTGAGGGCGGAAAATATCTGGTTGGTATCGCGGATCTTGCGACCGAGGTGGGCGATCTTCAACGACACCAGGCCGACTTCGTCGGCGGGCGAATCGTCGGCAGGAAGCATCTCGGTTTCGCCCGCGGTGGCGCTATCCAGATTGGCGGCGATCCTCCTGAGCGGCCCGAGCGCAACGTTCGAAATCACCGCGGACAAAACCAGCGAACAAAAGATAGCAACCACACAGAAAAATGCCGCCTGCTGCAGGCGGGGAGTAAGTTCATTGCGGAGAAAGACGGTCGAGACGCCGACGCGCACGTTACCGAAGGGCTGCCCGCTCAGTTGCAACGGAATGCTTACGTCATAGACAGTGCCCGGGTTGTACAGCATGCGTAACTGGCGGCGGAAGCCGGCATCGCGCAAGACGATCAGGTCGCGGCGAGGCGGGATAGGCTTGCCGTTCAGGGCGGGATTGGTGTCCAGAATGGCGGTGCCGAACGGATCGACGATAGCGGCATCGTAGATAATCTGCGAATTCCCCACGACGGACTCGAGCATGTCGTTGAGATTGGTGTCGGTCTGGAGATATTCGGAGACGGCGGCACGCAAGGCCTTGGGATCGGAGGTATCAACGCGAGTACTGGTGAGATCGGGCACGGCCTTCGAGGCCGTATACTCCAACTGTCGGGTGAGCATGGAAGCGGTTTCGTCCGCCCACAACAGTCGCTGCCGGAGCAGTTGCGAGAGATAAATCCAGGAAAAGGCGAACACCAACGCGGTGATGAGCGTGGTGATCGCGAATACGATGATGGCTTTGCGGCTCATGGAAAACCAGTTCTCGGTTCTCGGTTCTCAGTTCTCAGTTGCTGGTTCTGAGCTTTTGCTGAGAACTGAGAACTGGGAACCGAGAACTGCTTCTACTCCTCCGCCGCCAGCACCGCATCCGCAGCCCGTCCGTATTCTTTAAGCTTGTTATGGAGCGTCTTCAGGCTGATGCCGAGAATCTCGGCCGCGCGGGTCTTATTGTTACTGGTGGCCTGCAGAGTCTTGAGGATGAGCTGCTTTTCGGCCTCTTCCACGGTTGTGCCTACGCCCAGGTGGACGGCGTCGGGATCATGGACCGCGGGACGAACGTTCTGGCCGAATCCGGGCGGCAGGTGCTTGGTCTCGACCAGGCCGCTTTCACAAACGATGACGGCGCGCTCGAGAGTATTGCGCAACTCACGGACGTTGCCGGGCCAGGAATAGCTCTGGAAAAGGTTCAGCACGGCCTCGCTGACATCCGCCACCTTGCGTTCGTGTTTCTTGTTCATCTCCGCGAGTAGAGACTTCACTAGTTCGCGGATGTCGTCCTTGTGATCGCGCAGCGGCGGCATATGAATATTGAAAACGTTGAGACGGTAATAGAGATCCTGGCGCAGTTCTCCTTTCTCGACCGCCTCGTCGGGAACCTTGTTGGTGGCAGCGAGGACCCGGACGTCCACCGAGGTCTCCACTTTGCTGCCCAGGCGGCGCAGTTTGTGATCCTCGAGTACGCGCAGCAGCTTGGCCTGTGTGGACACCGGCATCTCGCCGATTTCGTCGAGCAACAGCGTTCCCCCTTCGGCGAGCTCGAAGCAGCCGGTGCGGCGCTCCAGCGCCCCGGTGAAAGCGCCTTTCTCGTGGCCAAAGATTTCGCTCTCAATGAGAGTCTCCGGAATGGCGGCGCAATTGATGGGGAAGAATGGCTTGTTGCGGCGCGGACTCATATCGTGAATCGTGCGCGCTACCAACTCCTTGCCGGTGCCGCTGGCTCCGGTGATTAGAACAGAGGCGGTGCTGGGGGCAACCATCTCGATGAGGTGGAAGATCTCCAGCATTTTGGGCGAGGAGCCGACCAGGCGGCCGAGCGCGCCTTTGTCCCGCAGTGAGCGGCGGAGTGATTCGTTCTCGGTGCGAGTCTGGAGAATCTCGCCGAGATTTCCCAGGATGGAGCGCAGGCGGCGAAAGTCGATCGGCTTCTCGATATAGTCCTGCACGCCCAGGCGGCCGGCATGGAAAGCGGTTTCGGTGGTTTTCTGCGCGGTGACCATCACCACCGCGATGGACTGGGAAAGATCGGCGAGCTTCTCCACCAATTCCATTCCGTCCATGCGCGGCATCTTTATGTCGGTGATGACGATGGAGGGGGAAAACGCACTCACTTTCTCCAGAGCCTCAACGCCATCAGCGGCGGTGTCGGTGCGGTAGCCCCAACTGGAAACCAGTTCAGCCAGGCCAGTGCGTTCGTTTGCCTCGTCTTCGACGATTAATATGCGTTCCTGTGTCATAGGCCCAAACCGCTATTATTCAGGGTGCGGCGCTGCCCTGCAAGCCGGGGCGTGCTTCGGTCGCTATGCGGCCCGAACCTAATTCATCGCACGAATGCCGTGCGATTATGGGGAACTGGTCGAGATTGACCATTCAGCCCTGGAACCCACATCGCGAGCGCCGGCCGATTGCAGCATACTGGCCAGTGTGCGTCACTACTCAAGTTTTCCTGGCTGTTCGCGTGAGCTGCTATGTTCTTCGACCGTGCCACGGCCTTCGGCGTTGGGTATATCAATTTGAGACTACATTCCACAAGCCGGATTGGAGCCAAGCCATGCCTGGAGGAGACCGACGGCACATTTTCCCAGGCAGCGATTTGTCTGTTGCAGAAGTGCATGGTTGCTGTAGAATTTGTGGTTTCCAAATGGCGGCTATTCCTTTCGTGCTAGCGGTCTTCGCAATTTCCGTTCGTTCAAATATTTTGAAGTGGATTGGATTCGGAGGATTCTATGTCACTTTGTTCCAGGACTCACCGGAGAAGCGCGTGCGTCGCGCTTGCGCTGGCTCTTGTTGTGCTGTTGTCGCCGTCATTGTTGAGTGCGCAGGATGAGACGCCGCCCAAGGCGGACTTGTTTATTGGCTATCAGTGGCTTAATCCTGGGGGCACAGTGCCCGTCGGTTCCAACCCTCCATTCCAGCCGCCGCCTCCGCCGGTAGCCACCAAGCTGCCCAGCATGCCAATCGGCTACGGAGTGACCGGCACCTACAACTTCGACAAGTGGTGGGGCCTGTCGATCGACGTGGGCGGAAACTTTCAGGACTTGGCCACCGAAAGCACCATCTCGGTGGGACCTCGTCTCATGTGGCGCGGCGAGAACATCAACATGTTCGTGCACACCATGCTGGGGTTAAATCGTTTGAGTCCCAAGGACGTGAATTCGAGCAACGGTATCGGCGCCATCCTGGGCGGCGGCATCGACCTGAAAGTCTGGAAGTCCGTGAGCTTTCGTCTGATCGAGGCAGACTATGTTCTGGGTCGGCACAACTTTGCTGATGTTGTGCCGGTAACCGACCCGGAAGTTCGCCACCCCGTGCTTAATGGGGTGCGGCTGCGCACCGGCCTGGTGTTCAACTTCGGTGGTGGCGGGAAGGAAGCGCCTGTGGCAGCGTCCTGCTCAGTCGACCACAACGAAGTGATGGTCGGCGAGCCAGTACATGCGACGGTGTCGGCGAGCAACTTCAACCCGAAGCATACGCTCAGCTATAGCTGGTCGAGCACCGGTGGGAAGCTCGAGGGCAAAGATACGGGCGCATCCATCGACACCACCGGTTTGGCGGGCGGCAGCTACACCGTGACCGCGCGCGTGAGCGATCCAAGAGCCAAGAAGAATAACGAGGCGAGCTGCACGTCGAACTTTACGGTGAAAGAGCCGCCCAAGAACCCGCCGCAGGTTTCCTGCTCGGCGAGTCCGACGAGCGTGCAGACCGGCGGGACTGCAACTATTACATGTACCTGTACCAGTCCGGATAACGTTCCGGTAACGCTAGGGGGCTGGACCGCAACTGGCGGCAGCATTTCCGGCAGCGGGAATTCGGCCACTTTGAACACCACCGGCGCTCCCGCGGGTACGGTCACGGTGAACGCGACCTGTACCGATTCGCGCGGATTGACGGCTTCGACTTCGGCCTCAGTGACGGTGGAGAATCCGCCACCGCCGCCCCCTCAAGCCAACAAGCTGAACGAATGCCAGTACCCGAACAAGATGAAGCCGTGGCGCGTCGACAATACCTGCAAAGCCATGCTGGATGATGCTGCCCTGAAACTGCAGCAGGATCCGGAAGCCAAGCTGGTGGTCGTCGGCAACGCTGATCCGAAGGAGAAGCGTAAGAACCTGGCGGCGGAGCGTGCGGTGGACGTCAAGGCGTACATCTCGGGTGGTGAAGCGAAGCAAAACATTGATCCGAGCCGTATCGAAACGCGCACCGGCACCGAGGGCACGATGACCTCGGAGCAATGGATCGTCCCGTCCGGCGCCACCTTCCCCGAGGCCAGCACCACCACCGTGGTGGATGAGTCGAAGGTGAAGGCCATTCCGGACCATCCGAAGCCAGCCGCCAAGAAAGCGGCGAAGAAGAAGGCTCAATAGCGTCAATAAGTAAGAAGGGCATACCGAGGCCGGTGGGGGCAACCCGACCGGCCCTTTTTCATCTTGTTCTTCGGTAACCTTGTCGCGCGCGTGGTAGCCTGTCAGTCTCTGTGGACTAGCGAATACTGTTCGCAGGGGTCAATCTACGTTTATGAACTGGGGTCTTCTTCGCAAGAGTTTGTTTGTCGTGGCTTTTGGCCTGGTGAGCACCGCGCTGCTCGCCTCGGGATCCTGGCAAGTATTGGGTCCGGATGGCGGGGACGCGCGCAGCTTGGCCTATGATTCCCACAATCCCGATCACATGCTGCTGGGCACGAGCACGGGTCAGCTGTTTGTCTCGAATGATGCGGGACACAGCTGGTCGCGGTTTGCTCGCCTGGGCGGCGATGATTATGTGCTCGACCACATCGCAATCGATCCCCAGAATCCTAAGCACATCTACGTGTCGGCCTGGAGCGTATCGAGCCAGCAGATCGGCGACGTTTTCCGTACCCGCGACGGCGGTAAGAACTGGGAAACGCTGGCCGCAATGCACGGCAAGTCCATCCGCGCCATGGCCATGTTCCACTCCAACTCCAAGGTGCTGGTAGCGGGAGCGCTGGATGGCGTGTTCCGCAGCATGGACGGCGGCGACAGCTGGGAGCGTATGTCTCCGGCAAATCATGCTGACATTAAGAACATCGAATCGATTGCGGTTGATCCCAAGGATCCCAACACCGTCTATGCGGGCACGTGGCACCTGGCCTGGAAGACCGCGGATGGGGGCTCAAGCTGGCAGCAGATCAAGAAGGGGATGATTGACGACTCCGACGTGTTCTCGGTGATCGTGGATCATTCCAATCCTTCGGTTGTGTTCGCCAGCGCCTGCTCGGGGATTTACAAGAGCGAGAGCGCCGGCAACCAGTTCTCGAAGATTCCGGGCATCCCGTTCTCGGCTCGCCGCACGCGCGTGCTGAAGCAGGACCCGACCAACGAGAACATCGTTTATGCGGGCACGACGGAAGGCCTGTGGAAGACCTCCGATTTGGGCAAGACCTGGAAGCGGATGAGCAACCCGGAGATCGTGGTCAACGATGTACTGGTTGATCCGCGAGATTCGAATCACGTGCTGCTTGCGACCGACCGCAGCGGCGTGATGGCTAGCAACGACGGGACGCAGAGCTGGGCCACCTCCAACAAAGGCTATGCGCATCGCTATGTATCGGCGCTTCTGGCTGACGCGAAAGAAGCCAACACGTTCTACGTGGGGCTGGTAAACGACCGGGAATTCGGCGGCGTATTCTTTACGCGCGATGCCGGACACACCTGGCTGCAACGCAGCGCCGGACTGGGCGGACGCGACATCTTCGCGCTCAAGCAGGCGGCCAGCGGCACGCTGGTAGCGGGAACGAATCGTGGCATGTTTGCCCTCGACCGCAATGCTACCCAGTGGCGCTCGATGAACTCGGTGGTGACAGAGCAAATCGTCAAGGCTGCGAAGAAGGGTTCGAAGAAGACTTCGACCACCACGATCACGAAGAAGTCGGGGGAACTGGATGCCCGCGTGAACGATCTGGAACTGGGTTCGCAGCGCTGGTTTGCTGCGACCACCCAGGGCATCTACAGCAGCACGGATCAGGGTAAATCATGGAAGGGCGGGCCGGTACTGGGACAAAAGGATTTCGTCTCGGTTCGGGCGCAGGGATCCTTCATGGTGGCCACGACACGATCCAATGCACTGGTTTCCAATGACTCTGGCGCAACCTGGAAACAATCCGGGCTGCCTTCCTATCTGGTCGGGATCCGCGGCAGCGCCATTAGCTCCGATGGCGGGATCGTCATCGCTGCGCACGAAGGCGTCTACCGCAGCGGAGATGGCGGCAACAGATGGGAACACGTCGCGAACGGGCTGCCAAGCAAGGACATCACCTCGGTCAGCTTCGACGCATCTCACAATCGGTTGTTGGCGACGAGCGATGCCACCGGTGTGATTTTCGTCAGCGGCGACGGTGGACGATCCTGGCAACGCGGTCCGGACACCGGATTCCCGCTGCGCCGGGTCAGCGTCGTTGGCGGACGGTTCGTAGCCGCGACTCCGTTTGATGGCGTGGTTCTCCAGCCGGACGACGGCAACATCAGCGCTGCGGCCGGAACGGGTAGTTCCAACTAACAGCTAGGATTCAGTAGTCAGTAAACAGGGGAGCGGAGACGCTCCCCTTCTTATTGGATTGAAGACCGCTCGGAGATCTTATTTTCTGAATTGTCGGCAAAAAGTACATGATTCTCGCTTGACGATTGCTTTCAAGTGCAGTCTTTTCAATAGAATATGATGGCATCCCCCGTGCCCTTGACTTCTCCCGACGAGGAGAATCGATGAAACTGTCCCCGGCCCTTCAGATAGTGGTTCTCTTGCTGATGATTGGGCTTACGCTGGCGTGCAGCAAGCAGACGGGCGTCCCCAGTGACGACTCGGCAAGCGCCGATGACTCCCAGAGAGTGCCGTTTGATCGCGAGTCGGTGTCAACAGGTATTTCGCCGAGCCGTTCGTTAGTGCCGGGGGTCAGCAGACTTCCCGAGGGAACGCCAATCACGATTCGCCTACAAAGTACGATGTCGAGCGCGTCGTCGAACGCGGGCGACAGCTTCGAAGGTACGCTGGATGATCCAATCGTAATCGAAGGGCAGACGGCGATTCCCCGCGGGGCCGCCGTAACCGGGCGAGTGCTGGCGGCGAAAGCGTCGGGACGGCTGCATGATCCCGGCTACCTGCGCATCGCGCTGGTCAGCATCAAGGTAGACGGGATGCCGGTGGCCATCGAGACCTCCAGCCTGTTCGTCAAGGGCGGCTCTCATGAGAGGCGGAATCTGGCCATGATTGGCGGCGGCACTGGCGCCGGCGCCCTGATTGGCGGCCTGGCGGGCGGAGGCAAGGGCCTACTGATCGGCTCGGCCGTGGGCGCAGCCGGAGGCACCGGGACCGCCTACGCAACGGGCAAGAAGGAAGTGTCGTTTGGCGCAGAACGCCAGCTGACCTTCCGGCTTGCCCAGGCCGTGGAGCTCCATTAAGCAACCCTAACCAGAAACGCCCAGAATTGAGACGGCTACGACCTTCCGTTCTGATAATACGTCCCACTGCCTGCTTGGACCGCCCTTCCGAAATCATCACAATCTGACGTGACGGCCCGCACTTAGCTTCGGGTGCCAAACCTCTAGACTTCCCAAAATAGGCCGCGCGCCTCCGCTGGGGGAAAGCTGGCTGGCATTTTCCAGCTTGAAGCTGGCGTGGGTCCCCCGCGCTGCCGACGATCCTGCCAGGTCTGCGGACCGCGGCAGGACCGGGATTCCAGGAGCATTACATGAGCGGGGCGGCGAAAGCACCAGTAAGAACCGGCGGAACGGTCCAAATGACCGGCATAACTCGCGACCGCGAACAGCGCTTCCGCGCAATGTTTGAAGGAGCCGCTATCGGGATCGGCACCTGCAACCTCGACGGCCACCTTCTGGAAAGTAATGCCGCCCTCGCGAAAATGTTGGGCTATAGCCGCGAAGAACTTTCGGGCATCCATGCGCGGGAGTTACGTCCGGGCGATTTTCAGCCAGACGAAGCACTTCTCGCGGAGTTGAAGCGGGGCACACGTGACTCCTTCAAGCAGGAGAGTCGCTACCGCCGCAAAGATGGGTCGTATCTCTGGGGCCAATTGACGGTGTCGGTGGTGCACGATGCCGGGGGTGAACCGGTCTTCTTGATCGCCATGCTGGAAGACGCGACGGAATCCCGGCGTGCCGCCGAGAAATCGCGGGCAGCAGAAAAAATGGAAGTCATCGGACGACTGGCGGGAGGCATTGCGCACGACTTCAACAACCTGCTGACTGGCATCCTGCTGTATTGCGATCTGCTTTCGGCCGGGATTGAACGTGGAAGCCGGCTGCTGCAGCATGTGGAAGAAATCCGCCTCGCGGGCGAGCAGGGAGCGGCATTGACGCAACAACTGCTGGCCATCGCCCGCAAACAGGCGCCGCTGTTGCGGCCAATTCTGCTCATCGACGTGGTGCACTCCACCGAGAACCTGCTGCGCCGGTTAATCGGTTCTCAGTGGCGAGCAGGCCGCAGTTTCACTCCTGGTCGAGGACACCGGCTGCGGCATGGACGAGGGCACCCGCGCACGTCTCTTCGAGCCCTTCTTCACTACCAAGCAGCCGGGACACGGCACCGGTCTCGGGTTGGCTACGGTGCAGCGCATCGTCTCGGAGTCGGGGGGCACGATCGAGGTAAAGAGCGAAGCCGGACACGGCACCGGAATCGAAGTGTTGCTTCCCGCTACCGAGGCCGTCCCTGCAGCCAGCGTATCGGCGGGAAGCTCGCGAGCCGGAGAAACCATCTTGCTGGTGGACGATCACTCCAGCGCTCGCAACTCCATACAGCGAGTCCTGCACCATGCCGGCTACCGTGTGTTGCCGGCCTCGAGCGGGAAACGGGCCCTGAAAGTTTTTGCGGAAAGCCCGGACGGCGTGGACCTGCTGATTGCCGACTGGATGATGCCCGGAATGAATGGCCGCGAGCTCGCCGAGAAACTGCGGCACCAGAAACCAGAGCTGAAGGTGCTCTTGATCTCGGGCTACCACGACCTGCAAGAGGGAGCCCCAGCCGCCTCCGTGGAACTCATTCGAAAGCCCTTCGCGGGCCCCGTGCTGATCGAACGTATCCGAGAAGTTTTGGATTCCAAGGGAGCCTCGTCATGGTAGCAACCGATACTGCGCTAAGCCGGCCTCCGCAAATCGAGGGCGCGAATTTTCTGAACCTGATGATCATAGACGATGACCGCGCCGTCCGCGAGGCGTGCCGAGCCGTGGCCCAGTCGTTAGGTTTCAGCCCGCAGGTGGCGGAGTCGGCGGAGCAGGCCTACCTCTTGCTCGACAGCCGGGGCGCGGATGTGATCCTGCTCGACCTCAAACTGCCGGGCGCGCGCGGATTGGACGCCCTGCACACCATCAGGAAGCATCGGCCCGAGGCGCTCGTGATCGTGATTACTGGCTATGGAACCATACAATCGGCGGTCCAGGCGATGAAAGATGGCGCGTATGATTACGTCACCAAACCCTTCAGCATGGAAGAACTCAGGCTGCTTCTGGAACGCGTGGCTGGCCACTTACGGCTGAAAACCGAAAACCGCGTGCTGCGCGAAACCATCAAATCGCGGCAGGGCTTCGGCAATATTATCGGGCGCGCCCCCGAGATGGAGAAGCTCTACCGCATAGTCGCCAAGGCGGCTCAGAGCACGCATCCGGTGCTGATTCTTGGTGAGAGCGGGACGGGCAAGGAACTGGTGGCCAAGTCCCTGCACTTCACCGGGCCCTTTCGTACCAAGCCGTTCATCCCGGTGGATTGTGGGTCCCTGGTGCCCACCCTGATCGAAAGCGAACTATTTGGCCACGTGCGGGGCGCTTTCACGGGTGCGACCCATCCGAAGGATGGGTTGCTGGCGATTGCCGAAGGCGGCACCGTCTTCCTGGATGAGATCGGAGAGTTATCGGTTGACCTGCAGGCCAAACTGCTGCGCGCCATCCAGGAGAAGGAAATCCGCCCGGTGGGGAGCGTGCGGCGAATTCCGATCAATGTACGTATTCTGGCCGCCACCAACCACGATCTGGAACAGTCCGTGGTGCAAGGCACGTTCCGCCGCGATCTATTTTTCCGGCTCAATGTTTTGACGTTGCGCATTCCACCTCTACGAGAGCGGCGGCAGGATATTCCTCTACTAGTGGCTCACGTGTTGGAGCGTCTGGGGCGCGACGCCGGAACGGAAAGAACGATTTCGGACGAAGCACTCAAAATCCTGCTCAACTACGACTGGCCGGGCAATGTACGGGAACTGGAAAACTGCCTGGAGCGGGCTTGTGCGCTTTCCAGTGCAAATGAAATTCAGGTTCGCGATCTCCCCACGCAGGTCTACAGCCCTCTGGCGGAGTTACCCGGGCTGAGCCATCCGGGCAATGGGGGCATCCTGCCGATTGCGGAACTGGAAAAGCAAACTATCCTCAGCGCGCTGGCCAAGGTAAATGGCGACAAGATGCTGGCGGCGCGGCTGCTGGGAATCGGAAAAACCACTCTGTATCGGAAGTTGAAGGAGTACGCCCAAGCTTGAGCGGAGCAAGTAGCAGACTGCCGACTGGTTCTTTACTCAGAAAGCTTCCGGCCATAGTTGCGCGCCGTGATAAATGGCAAGGATGACGATGCGGTCGTGGTCGATGGTATAGGCAGCGATGAAGGGCGTGTTGGAAATTACCAACTCACGAGTACCGGGCACACGGCCCCTTCTGCCTGACATCGGGAAGGACGCGAGTAGTTGGACGCTGGCGAGGATATGCATCGTGATCCGGGCTGCAACTTCCTCGGAATTGGACAGAGCAATGTAGTCGTGGGCCCGATCCAGTTGGAGGGTCGCCTGCTCTGTCCACACGATCATGAGCCCGCTCGGCCCGTCCTTCTGAGCCGCCCTAAGAGCTCCTCATGGTTGACCACGCGGCCTTTCCGCGCTTCTTCAAGTCCCTTGCGCACAAGCGCGTCCTGATAGGACTGCAGTTCGATGTAGTTTGTGATGGCCTCATTGATGAGATAACTCCGCGTACGATCCTGTGCGACCGCCAGCGAATCGAGCGCATCGATTTTCTCCGCGTCGGCACGGAAACTGATGGTTTTCTCGTTGCTCATAATGCTAAATAATATCACATATCACTATGGATTATCCTGTATTATCACGAATCAACACTATTTGCTTTGACACATGAGGGGCTCCCAAATCCGAGCGGATAAATCTGCGCGGGTCCCAAATAGGGAAGTCAGACGAAAACACTGTCAGGTAAGACCTCTACTTTCAATGCACCACGATTGGTCAAGAAGTTGCGATGAATCGACCATGATCCTCATTGTGACTCCGAATCTTGGGGCGGGCGCGTGTGCGGAGGCTCTCCGTCAGGCGACCGACGAAGAAATTGTCTTGGCGGAGAGTCTGCGCCAGGCCGCCACCCTGCTCCGGGCGGAATCCTACTTGGCGGTGGTGCTTGATCAGTATCTGCTGGAAACCGAGCCGGAAGAAACCGAAATGGTGATGCGGCACCTGGGGTCCGCCATCCCCTTACAAATGAATCTGGCCATCAGTGGAGTGGAACGCTTGGCCCGGGAGGTGCGGGCGGCAGTGCATCGCCGCCAGAGCCGAAAATATGCAGTCGGCCCATGAATTGGTGAAGCAGCTGCGATCGCAGCTGGAATCTGGCACGACCACCGCCTGATCCCCGTTCTTAGATCGAATTTCTGCCCTGAGCTTCTACACCAGACGCGGCAAGGCGCGTCGCTAGGGTAATCGTCTGCACTCGTCAGAAAAAGCCTGAAATCAAGAATTTCGCGGAAAAACAGCGAGTCTGTGTAAGAAAAGCTTGGCTCCCGGGCCGCTCGCCCGTAGACTATGGGCAATTGGGGTGAGGAATGCTTTCCGCCCCGCAGTCCCGAGGGTTCTGTGCGCATTCTGGTTACGACCGACACGTTCAGCGGGGTGTGGACCTACACTCGCGAACTCGTCTCCGGTCTGGTGACGCAAGGTGCGCGCGTGGTTCT
>WNFF01005162.1_pt1 | contig 17692 bp, 17 predicted proteins | sample 5400441 | NCBI WGS metagenome assembly WNFF01 (sample SAMN13153345, study PRJNA577476) | soil metagenome | isolation source: 120 cm saprolite under Douglas fir tree site 2 hole 3 replicate 1 | place: USA:California | collected 2015-04-18 | reverse complement strand
TCCTGGTCGGCCTGGGCGGCCTGGACGTCGCGGAACGCGTCGATGACCTGCGCCGGCGCCTCAACCTTCAACATCTGCACCTGAGTGACCGTGACGCCGGCTTTGTATTGATCCAATGTCTTCTGGACGAGGTCGTGTACCTCGCTTTCGATTCGCTGTCGTCCGCCGGTGAGAACCGGTTCCAGTTCGGAGTGGCCGATCACCTCCCGCATGGCGCTCTCGGCCACCGCCTTCACGGTGCCTTCCGGGTTTTGCAGATTGAAACGAAAGTCCGACGCACCTGTGGTACCTGCCGCAACCACCCAAAATACCGTGAAGTCGACATCGACAATGTTCTCGTCGCCGGTGAGCATCAAGCTCTCCTCCGGCACGTCGCGTGTCTGGGTGCCGCGGCGGGAGTCCTCGACGAACCGCACGCCGATCTGGATGGGGGTAACCCGCGTAACCTTGGGAATCTCCACCGATTCGATCGGGTAGGGGTAGTGGTAACCGAGACCGGGGTCGACCTTGCGGGTGAATTTGCCGAACCGCATCACCAGACCAAGTTCGTCGGGCGCGACCTGGAAAAAGCCTGAAAAGAGCCACAAAGCAACCGCGATTAATCCGACGATCACGACACTGGTGCCGCCAAGACCGCCGCCCGGCAGCACGTTGCGCAGCTTGTCTTGCCCGCGGCGAAGCAAATCTTCCAGGTCAGGCGGCGATGAGCCTGACGGCGGGGAACCCGATCCCCATGGCCCTTTCGGGCCTGAGCCCCAGGGGCCACCGCCCTGATTACTCCACGGCATCAACTGACCTCCACATCGGCCGAACCGAAAACCCTGATCAAGAACCCTTGGCCGACCGGGAATTTCACGTCCGGGGGTTATAGGGGACGCCACCGCCCCTTTCAACGCGCACGCGCAGCGCATTCGTCACTTGTCGCGCCCCGCGCACCTTCCAAAGCAAGTTAGCGTTAACGCTATTGCGGTTGGACGAACTGCGACTGTCACGCGAGGCTGCCGGTCACCGCCAAGATCTATGAGCGTTATCACGACGTCTTTCGTAGGTCGCGTCTGTCGTAGGTCAATATGGTGAAGGGCGCTTCATCATCGGGCCCAGCCGCATATTCCTGCCGGGCGGCCTCGCGCCATTGCGCCGGGTCGATCCCCGGAAATATCGTATCTCCTTCCGGCTGAACGTGCACGCGGGTTATTTCGAGGCGCGCGGCCTTGTCGATTATTTTCGAATATATGTCGGCGCCGCCACCAACCACAATGGCCGCGGCGCCCCGCCGCAGCGCGTCACCCTCGGCTACCTCCGTTGCGGCGTCGACGCTGGGCGCCACCACGATGCCGGCGGCGGCGAATTCGGGTCTTGCGTGACGGCGATGGTGGTGCGGTTTTTCAGGGGCTAGGCTTGTAACACGATCGATAAACCAACTTGTGGAACATAATGCTCTCGATATCGTGTATGCCAAAGGCGAATTCATAGAGAGGGCGCCGTACGGTGCGTGTGAAACTTCCATCAATTTCATACGTCGTAGCTCGGAGTTCGCCCGACAACATCATAGGTCGGGGAAACCAACTTCCGTGGCATCTCCGAACTGACTTGCAGCGCTTCAAGAAAATTACGATCGGACATCCAATAATCATGGGCCGCAAGACGTTTCTGTCCATCGGACGGGCATTGCCGGGTCGAGTCAACATCGTCTTGTCGCGCACATCGGAATTTAATCCTGAGAACAGCTTCTGGCATCACAATGAAACAATGCTCCTGTGGGCCGAAAATCGGGAAAGTGCATTATTTTTTGCTGACGTGATCGCGATCGCAAAAGAGAAATCCGACATCTTCGTAATTGGGGGGGCTGAGGTGTATCGAATTTTTGGTGATTTGTTTAACAAGATCTATTTGACGGAGGTGTTGACTGGTGACTCCCTCCACCGAGAACCAAATGACGCAGTCTTCGATCACAAGATAGACAACCGCCAATGGAAAACTCTCCACACGCAAAGCCTACCTTCGAGCGACGTAGATGATTTTCCCTCACGCTTCACTGTACTTGAACGGAAGGCAAAGACTATTCGATACATAGAGGTAAGAGATTACCTCACCGCGGCGGAATCGAAGAATAAGTGGATCAAAAAACAGCTGGATCTTTTGGATGAACTCAAGGCATCGCATCCCACGAGGCCGTTGAGTGTCCCTTATCAATACCAGCTCTTTAATGAAGACTCTCTCCCCGAGTAATCCAACCACTCACACCGCGATCTGTGCCTTGATATGCGGGTATGGGTCGTAGCCTTCGAGGGCAAAGTCCTCGAAGCGAAATGCGAATATATCCGTCACGGCTTGGTTGATCTTCATCTCCGGCAGTCGCCGCGGCGTCCGAGCAAGCTGGAGCCGGGCCTGATCGATATGGTTGAGATACAAATGGGCGTCGCCAAAGGTGTGGATGAAGGTCCCGGGGGCAAGACCGGTGACCTGCGCCACCATCATGGTCAGCAGCGCGTAGGACGCGATGTTGAAAGGCACGCCCAGAAACACGTCGGCGGAGCGCTGATAGAGCTGGCACGAGAGCCTGCCATTCGCCACGTAGAACTGAAACAGGCAGTGGCAGGGCGGCAGTGCCATCTTGTCGACGTCGGCGGGATTCCAGGCGGTCACGATGAGGCGGCGCGAATCCGGGTTGTGGCGGATCGCGTCGATCAGGTTGGCGATCTGATCGATGGCGCCACCGTCCCGAGCCGGCCACGCGCGCCACTGGCGGCCATACACCGGGCCGAGATCGCCGCGCTCGTCCGCCCATTCATCCCAGATCGAGACGCCGTGGTCGTTGAGGTATTTGATATTGGTGTCGCCCGCCAGGAACCAGAGAAGCTCGTAGATGATCGATTTCAGATGCAGCTTCTTGGTGGTGAGCAGCGGAAAGCCGGCCGCGAGATCGAACCGCATCTGATGGCCGAACACCGACAGGGTGCCGGTCCCAGTACGGTCGCGCTTTTCCACGCCATCGGCGAGGATGCGTTCCATCAGGTCGAGATATTGGCGCATGGCTCGACTTACCGCGGCGACGATTCGCCTTGAGCCGGAGAGTAACGCTCCGACGGCCGCCCAAACGCAAGTCCCCGGCCGCTATTGTCCAACGCGACAAAAAATCCGGCGGGGCTTGCCCGCCGGATCGAACTTGGCGCGCGCCGTGGGTGCAGCGCAAATCAGGGCCGCTTCAGTCCTCGACAAAGACCTGGTCGCGCTTCCTCGCGATCATCGGCAGCGCTGCGAAAACCAGCAGTACCACCGCCGTGCCGATCAAGGCGCCGGAGATCGGGCGGGTCACGAAGGTGGTCGGATCGCCGCGGGCGATCAACATGGCGCGGCGGAGGTTCTCCTCCATCAACGGCCCCAGCACGAAGCCGAGCAGCATCGGGGCCGGCTCGAACTCATGCTTGACCAGCCAATAGCCGATCAGGCCGAACACGGCCGTTATCACGCAGTCAAACGGCGCATTGTTGATCGAGTAAACGCCGATCGAGCAGAAGATCAGGATCGCCGGGAACAGGAAGCGGTACGGCACCTGCAACAGCTTCACCCACATTCCAACCATCGGCAAATTGATGATGATCAGCATCAGGTTGCCGAGCCACATGGACGCGACCATGCCCCAGAACAATTCCGGCTGCTTCGTCATCACCTGGGGACCCGGAACGATGCCGTGAATCGTCATGGCACCAACCATCAAGGCCATCACCGCATTGGGCGGGATGCCGAGCGTGAGCAGCGGGATGAACGATGTCTGCGCCGCCGCATTGTTGGCGCTTTCAGGCGCCGCCACGCCCTCGATGGCACCGTGGCCAAAGCGGGAGGGGTCCTTCGACATTTTCTTTTCGAAGGTATAAGCCGCGAAAGCCGCGATCACAGCGCCGCCGCCGGGAAGAATGCCGAGAATTGCGCCAAGCACGGTGCCACGACCGATCGCGCCTGCGGAGGCCTTCAAATCCGGCCAGGTCGGCATCAGGCCAGTCAGCTTAGCGTTGATAACGTCGCGCGTGTCGGTCTGCTCGAGGTTGCGCATGATCTCGGCAAATCCGAATACGCCCATGGCCACGACCACGAAGCCGATGCCGTCGGAAAGTTCCGGAATGTCGAAGGCCATGCGGGATTGGCCGGTTTCGATGTCGGAGCCGACCATCGACAGCATCAGCCCCAACATCACCATGGCGAGCGCCTTGAGGATCGAGCCCCGCGCAAGCACCACGGCGAAGCACAGGCCGAGGGTCATCAGCGAGAAATACTCCGCCGGACCAAACAGCAGCGCGAGCGACGTCAGCGGCGCACCCAGCGCAGCGACCAGCACGGTCGATACGCAGCCGGCAAAAAACGATCCGATGGCCGCGATGGCAAGGGCCGGGCCAGCGCGGCCTTGTTTTGCCATCTGGAACCCATCAAGGGTCGTGATCACCGACGATGCCTCGCCCGGAATGTTGATCAGGATCGAGGTGGTCGAACCGCCATATTGAGCGCCGTAGTAGATGCCCGCCAGCATGATCAGCGCGCCGACCGGTGGCAGGCCGAAGGTGATCGGCAGCAGCATGGCGATGGTGGCGAGCGGACCGACGCCCGGCAACACGCCGATCAAGGTGCCGACCATGGCCCCGATCAGGCAGAGGAGCAGGTTCATCGGCGATAACGCCACTCCGAAGCCGAGGGCGAGATGTTGAAGGAGGTCTAGCATGGCTGGTTACTTCACGCTGTTGATGCGGGCCGCAGCCGGCATGCGATTATCGAATTGACGAGAGACCTTTGAGGATCGTCGCCAGATCCCAGTTGTTTGGCCATATCTGCATCGGCAGATTAAGGGCATAGGGAAACAGCAAGACGCAGAAGGCCGTCAGCACCGCCCCCCAAACCAGCGTCTCAACGAGGCGCGCCTCCGGCGTCGCGCCGGCGGCTGCCAAGATGCTGAGAAAACTCGCGATGACGAGGCCGAGTGGTCGGACCAGCCAAGCAAATAACACAACCGAAAGGGTGATGAACAATGGGCCGCGGATGTGGAAGCGGTCAATACCGGGACCCTTGGTGAGCAACCCGGTCGCGGAGACCGCGACGCCGAGCGCTCCGAGGACGTAGGCGAACCCGCGCGGCGCGGTGCCGGGTCCGAACGCGAATCCGCGCATTCCGGGCAGGTCACGGGAAGCCTCATAGGCAAAAAGAGCGAGTGCGATAAGAGCCGCGCCGCCAAAGTAGTCGCGTGGGTTGCTAGGAGCACCGGTCAGCCCGACTAGCAAAAACACGAAGCCATAAAATCCTACGACGACAGAAGCGTACCGAAAGAACTCGTGAGGAATGTTCAAAAAACTCAAAAAATTGGGAAGCCATCCCAAAAGTACCAACAGGAATACCGCCGCCGCCAGGAGAAGCGCGATTCCAATTTGGAAATATCGCAGGTTCCTAATTTGACTCGACAGATTGAAGGGCTCGGCCTGCGGCGTCTCCGACATACACTCCTCCCTACGCGCTGGCGAGCCAGCCTTGCAATTTATGCCCCGGGCCAGTCCCTAGCACAAGGTCTGGCGGCGCAGAAAGCGTTCATTGGGGCGTCACACGAAGCCGACAAGCCCCGCGAGCGCTGCGCAGGCGAACACCACCAGCGGCGAGAGCCGGGTCCAGTAGACGACAGCGAATGTCGTCGCCGTGATGGCGAAGGAGGCCCAGTCGCCATCGGCGCCGCGCGCGATGATGAGTGCGCTCGCAGCAATAAGTCCAATCGTCACCGGCACCAAACCGGCCTGAATCGCAATGCGCCAGCGCGCCTTGCGAAAGCGCTCGACAACCTGCGACACCGCGCAGGCGAGGATGCAACTCGGTCCGCACATCGCCACCGTCGCGACCGCAGCGCCGGGCACCCCCGCGATAAAATGTCCCAGCAGAGCGACAAACATGATGTTCGGTCCCGGCGCCGCCTGCGCAATGGCGAACAATTCGCTGAACTGGCGATCCGTGAGCGACCGGGCGATCTCGACGGTCTGACAGTGCATTTCCGGCACGGCCGAGCCACCGCCGCCGACGGCGAACAGCGACAGAACGGCGAACTGCAAAAACAGCGCGGCGAGCGTGGGGGATCACTTCTCATCGGCGCGTCGCCAGGCAAAACCGATGCTCGCCGGCACGATCACCAGCAGCACCAGGGGAAGACTGAGACGCAGCACCCCGACGGCCACAAATGTCGCGAGCGCCACGGCGTGCTCCGGGCCGAGCCGAACGCGAACAAGCGGCTCGGCCATCTTGACTGCAGCCGCAATGATCGCCCCGGCCGCCGCAGCGGCAAGGCCTGACAGCACGCCGTGCATTTCCGGCAACGCCCCAAAGCGGCGATAGGCGGCCCCCGCCGCGATCATTAGCACGACCGACGGCCCAAGCAATCCAACGAGGCAGGCGAGCGCGCCCGGAATGCCGCGCATCCGGGCGCCGAACACCGCGCAGAGATTGACGATGTTCGGTCCGGGCAGGAACTGGCACAACGCCAGGAGGTCATTGAACTCCTGCGCCGTCATCCAGCATTTGTTTTCAACCAACATCCGGCGCGCCCACGCCAACACGCCACCGAAGCTGGATATCGAGACGGCCGCGAAGGCGAGACACAACGCGGCGATGGGCGGCCGCGACGCCGCGACAGCGGCGACAGCCGAGGGGGCGTCAGGTTCGGCAGGAGGAACCGCGGAAGGCGTCGAATCCGACATGCCCCAACGGTTAATGCCTGACGTGATCGAGGGCCAGACCGTTCATATCCCTGAAAGCCCGAGCAGGATCGCATAGCCGCACGTTCGGGCACCCGGCCAGGAGACGTTTGCAAAGAGAGTTTGCAAAACCGCTCGCCTGCTCTTTCTCGTCGGCCCTTTAGCCCCTATATTAGGCGTGCCGGCTTGCCGGCTATGGCGATAAATGGCCGCCGCAATAAACCATTCGGACCCGGGGGCGGTACCCGGCGCCTCCACCATTCAGCGATCAGAGGTCAGTAATCAGTAATCAAGAATGAAGCGCCAGCCCCGATCGACGAGGGCGTAAAGGGCGTGCTTTTGCTCGGCATGGTTCCGCCGTTATCGGGCCACTGCAATAGTTGCAAACGACAACTATGCTCCGGTTGCTCAGGCCGCGTAAGCGGTTTGAAAGACCGATCTGAAGCCCTGACGTCTTAGCAGCGTCAGGCGGGGTTCGGGGGCACCTGGCAACAGAAGCCCCCACTTCCCCCACCCTACCCTTCCCCGCATGCGGGGAAGGGTAGGGTGGGGGAAGTGGCGCCGGCCATGCGGGTGCCGACCGAATAGTGTAACCTGAGGCGCATCAACATATAATCCTCACCAGCGGATCTTGACCCCACCTCCACCCTACCCTCCCCCACAAAGGGGGACGGTAGAGCGGAGGCGCCGGAACACGCGATGAGAGCCTGCCATGTCGGTCGACCACATCCGTTACGACCTTCTGACCCAGGACGCACTTCGTGGCGTCATTCGCACTGTGCTCACCGGTGTGGCCGTCAAGGGCCTTCAAGGGGAGCACCATTTTTTCATCACCTTCGATACCCGTGTTGACGGCGTGCGCATATCGGCGCGTCTGCGGGCGAGCTACCCCGGCGACATGACGATCGTGCTCCAACATCAGTTCTGGGATCTCACGGTTGGGGAGGATCATTTCGATGTCGGGCTTGCTTTTAATGGCATCCCGGAGCGTCTCCACGTCCCGTTCAAGGCGGTAAAAGCGTTTATGGACCCCTCGGTGCCATTCGGACTGGAATTTACCGTCGATGGGGAGGCCGCCAGAGGGACGAGTAGAGATGCGACGGCGGAAACGCGTGCCGCCACGACGAAACCGGCGCCGGTCGGAAAACCTATGCCCGCGAAACTGGCCCCGGCCAAGGCGCCCAAGCCGCAGCCGAAGAAGGAATCCGCGCCGCAGGCGACCCCCGCACCTACGCCCCCTCCTCTCCCCGTGTCCGGCAAGGAGGATTCAACCGCGGAGATCGTACGCCTTGATCGCTTTCGCAAGAAATGACGGCTGCGGCGTGTGGCAGCTTAGTAGCCGGATGGAGCGCAGCGAAATCCGGGTTAGGCCGTCCCGGATTTCGCGGAGTTTATCATCGGGCCGGCCGAAGGCCGGACCCGGTGGCTCCATCCGGGCTACGGTCTAGCACCTCGGCTACTTCAGGTACGAACGCACCACGTCGATCAATTCTTCGGCCGCATGAGCGCGTTGCGGATCGGACTCATGCGTCGGATCGATGAGGTGGGCGCGAACGTGATCCTCCATGACCTCGGCCATCAACCCATTGATGGCGCCACGGGCGCCCGCAATCAGCTGCAGCACGTCGGCACAACCGATTTCCTGATCGAGCGCCCGTTCGACGGCTTCGATTTGGCCGCGGATACGTCGCACACGATTGACCAGTTTGGTTTTTTCGCGAATGGTGTGGCTCACTGAAAGCTCCGGGGGTTGCCTCTCTGTTAGCACCGATCGGCCCCGTGCGGCGAGCAGAAATCGCGCCTGCGAAAATTTGCGCCGCGGTGTCCTGGGTCGCGCCAATCTAGTCGACTTGGTCACTCAGTCCAAGAGCCCAACACCGCAAAAGGCGGCCGATTTGCGCATTGCCCTCTTCGCCCGCATAATCCTTGCGGCATACGGCCCTCTCACCACGGAGAACGCGATGCGCAGCAACTCTTTCCTGGCGCTTGTCCTTCTGGGGCTGCTGTCGAGCGGGGGGGCGCACGGGCAGGCGTGGCCTACGCGGCAGCCGATCAAGCTCGTAACGCCGTTCCAGCCCGGTAGCGCAATCGACGCGGTCGCGCGGCCGGTCTTCGACGCGGTGTCGCATCAGATCGGCCAATCCATGGTGTTGGAGAGCCGGGTCGGCGCCGGCGGCACGCTCGGCATGGCTGCCGTCGCTAAAGCCGAAGGTGATGGATATACGCTGCTGGTCAACTCCTCGGTGCATACGATCACACCGTCGACCTATTCGCGGCTGCCCTACGATACCGTGCGGGATTTTGCTGCCGTCATTCCGCTCAGCCAGTTTCCCGACGTCCTGGTGACGCCGCTCTCGCGCTTCAAGACCGCGCAGGAACTGGTCGCCGCCGCCAAGGCAAAGCCCGGCTCGATCACCTACGGATCGGGCGGCGTCGGCGCCGCCACCCACCTCAACGCGGAGCGCTTTCGGCTGAGCGCCGGCTTTACGGCCGTGCATGTGCCCTTCAAGGGTGCACCAGACGCGCTGCGGGAAATTCTTGGCGATCGCATCGATTTCTATTTCTCGCCGATGGCGGCGGCGGTGCCGCTGATCCAGAGCCACGCGATTCGCGGGCTTGCGGTGTCCAGCCTCAAACGCAGTGCAAGCCTCCCGGACATTCCGACCTCGCTCGAAGCCGGATATCCGGATTCCGATTACGTTTTCTGGATCGGCCTGTTCGCGCCCGCCGCGACGCCGCGCGGCATCATCGACCGGCTCCACGCCGAAACCACCAAGGCCTTGAACGAGCCCGCCATCAAGGATGCACTGGCAAAGCTCGGCGCCGAGGCGATGGAGATGACCCCGGCGCAATTCGATGCGTTCGTACGCGCCGAGATCGAGGTGAATGCCGCCTTGGTCAAGGCTGCAGGTATTGCGCCCAATTGAATTTGGGCTTGTTCCGATGAGATCGAATCACTTCGCCGGCGTCATGCCCGCGCTTGTCGCGGGCATCCACGTCTTTCTCGCTGGGTTTTGACAAGCAAGGCATGGATGGCCGGGACAAGCCCGGCCATGACGACGTTGATAGCACTCGGCGAAGATGGACCTGGCAAACACGCGTTGGCGTTATTGCGTCAGTTTCTTGCCGAATTTCTCCAGCCGCTGAGCGTTCGTATAGCCGGCATAGATGTTGCCGTCGTCGTCCACGCCGACGCCTTCGAGAGCGCCGGGGTATTTGGTTTCCTCGATGAACCCGGTGACCTTGCCGTCCTTGGCGCTGCCGACCCGGATGCCCTGCTTGAAGCCCGGGTTGGTCTTGTCGCTCGACTGCGAGTCGGCGACGTAGATGCCGTCGTTCTTGTCGATCCACACCCCGCTCGGCCGGCCGAACTGCTTCCACTCGGCGAGGAACTTGCCGTCCTGGTCGAAGATCTGGAGGCGGCTGTTGGCGCGGTCGGCGACGAACAGGCGTCCGGCAGAATCGAACGCGAGCCCGTGCGGCACGTCGAACTCGCCCGGTCCCTTGCCTTCCTTGCCCCACGCCTTGATGAACTTGCCATCACTGGAGAACTTGACGATGCGGGCGTTGGTCTTGTCGCCGTGCCCGTCGGCGACGAAAATATCGCCGTTCGGGGCGACAACCACGTCGGAGGGCGCGTTGAAATGGGTGGCGTCGTCGCCGGCCTGGCCTGGCGTGCCGAGCGTCATCAGCACCTTGCCCTCAGGCGAGAGCTTCAGGACGGTGTGGCCCGTCTTCTTGTCCTTGTCGGCGCGCCCGTCGGTGATCCAGATGTTGCCGTCCTTATCGACGAACAGGCCATGCGGGAAGTTGGTCATTCCGGCGCCAAGACTCGCCACCACGCGTCCGGAGGCATCGTACTTGTTGAGCGGGGCGATCTTGGAGCCCTCGCAGCTGTTGCCGCCGCAGCGATCGTAGATCCACATGCTCTTGCCGTCGCGATCGACGTTGAGCCCGATGGTGGAGCCGTTGCCGCGCCCCATGGGCTGTTTGGCCCAGCCTTCCTCGAGGCGGTAAGGATTGGGGGCGGAGTTGGCATCCTGGGCATAGGTCGGCACAGCCGACAGCGCAACCGCCGCGACGGCGATCCCGCACAACAATTTCACGCGATCTGTATTACGCATGACAGTCCTCCCTGTTGAAACTCATGGGCGCGATGTCCCAGGGTGGGACACGCGTAGGATGGGTTGAGCCACCGAGTCCGGCCGTTGGCCGGCCCAATGATAAACTCGGCGAAACCATCATCGACCAAGCCGCGCGGGGCAGGCCCATGATGGGTTTCGCGTTACTCAACCCATCCTACGCGCTATACCGCAAAACACCAGAGCGGTGAACGTGCTACATTAGGAGCGCCGCTCAAGCGAGCGCCACCCGCCGCTCCAAATCTTAAGACAAGACTCAGCTGGAGCGCCGTGCCTTCCACCATTCCGTACGAAAATCTGAAAACGACGGCGACGCACGGTTCGGCGAACACAATGGCGAACAGGCACCGACGGACAGCGTTGCAGAGGGACTTTCGCCATATCGCCGACGGTATTCGACAGAAAAACGTCCCATATGGGTGAAACCCCATTGCATCGCGATATCGGTGATGCGCGCCTCCGGCGCGACACGGCGAAGCGTTTCGCGAACCTTGTCGAGGCGAGCATTGCGCAGGTACCGCATCGGCGAGATGCCGCGGCAGTCACTGAAATGCTTAAAAAGGGTCCGTCCCGGAACGCCGGACGCCCGCACGATGTCGGCAAGCCTGATGGGCACGTCGAGATGACCCTGCATATAGTCGATCGCGCGCTTGACGTCGCGGGGAGCGATCGGCTTTTCGCCGCGCCGCAGTGCTGTGCTGTAATTATGCGGATGGGACATCAGAAGGGATGTAAAGACAAATTGCTCCAACGCGACCATCGCAGCCGGAGCGAGATAAATCGAACCTGCCCGATCCAGATCAGTCGCCACCATCAGGATGAGTCGTGCCAGGCTGTTGCCAAAGCCGGTCGTAAGATCCATTGCCGGAGCGAACTCAAGAGGCGCACACAGCGGTTCATCAAGCAGTGCTTCGAGTTGATGGCAAATCGCCGACTTGTTCAGGCACAGATGGATGCGGGCGCTGCTGCCGTCCGATCGCATCGTATAATAGTCCTGGCGGGTCGGCGAGGCGATCCAGGCGCAATCCGGATTGCAGTCGATCAGATCGCGACCGACGGTCGCCTCCAGATGCCCGCTGAGCGGAAGCTGGACCCAATAGTCGTCGCGCGCTGGGCTTGCCCGCACCAGGACCGTCGAGCCGTATTGCGCGTAACCAAGATACATGCCGGGCAGATAAATGCCGTTCAACCGCACGTCGAGCCGTCCTTCCGGTCGGGCCGGATAGTCGACGCAAAAGTCCACTTTCCGCAGCCAAGCCTGGGTCTCATCACGATCCCGACTGTGGAACACGGCAAAGTCGTCGAGCATAGGTTTTCCATGCAAATGCATGCCCACATTCCCCAATAATCGCCGTATCGAAACGATTTATCTGCAGCAATCTCTGCGGCCTGTGCAATCGCGAGGAGAAGCGGAAAGGAACAGGCGAGAGGGAAATTGCGTCAGGTCAGCTCAAGAAATTCAACGGCCATTATGCCGAATTCTTCCGGCGCTACAATCGCGACGGAGAGAGGTGAAATTTTCTTGCAATTTTCGGATAGCGGTTTTCGTCGCCGCGGCGGATTTTGGCGCTATCCGGACAGCACAGGCAACCAGCGGATATCGAGTAAACAGCGCGCCCGTTAGCTTTGCGGCCGCCATGTCAATTTTTTGGGCATACAGCAGAATTCCCGCACTGGCGTCGACCCGCGGGCCGCGTGCGACCGCGCCGAGCGAGCGCGGACCGCGCCAGGTCCTCCCGGATGCGGCAGGTTCGAATGATGTTCGTCGCAGCGGCGATGGTGCGATCGACGTGGAATTCTACAAAGCGCGCGCATACGCGATCCGGCGCGCAGCCCAAGTGCGGTTTGCCCAGGGCTAAGACGGCGCGCACGCTCCATGCTGAGGTCTGCGTACGAATTCATTGTGCGGAAGGAGATGATGATGACTCTTCAGATTGGCGATACCGCCCCGGATTTCGCAGCTGACACGACCGAAGGCCACATCCGCTTTCATGACTGGATCGGCGATTCGTGGGCCATCCTGTTCTCCCATCCGAAGGACTTCACGCCGGTCTGCACCACCGAGCTCGGCACCATGGCCCGCCTCAAACCGGAATTCGACAAGCGCAATGTCAAGGTCATAGGCCTCTCGGTCGATCCGGTCGCCAACCACACCAAATGGGCGGTCGACATCAAGGATACAACTGGCTTTACCCCGAACTATCCGATGATCGGTGACACCGATCTCAACATTGCCAAAGCCTGGAACATGCTGCCTGCAGCCGCCTCGGGCGACGCCTCTCAGCGCACCGCAGCCGATAATCAGACCGTGCGCAACGTCTTCATCATTGGGCCGGACAAGAAGATCAAGCTGATCCTGGTCTATCCGATGACCACGGGACGAAATTTCGACGAGGTGCTGCGCGTCGTCGATTCCCTGCAGTTGACCGCGAACCACAAGGTGGCGACTCCCGCCAACTGGAAGCAGGGCGAGGACGTCATCATCGCCGGCTCGGTGAGCGATGACGACGCCAAGAAGACCTACCCGCAGGGCTGGAAGGCGCCGCGGCCTTACCTGCGCATCGTGCCGCAGCCCGTCGCGCGAAGTTAAAGTCCACTCGCACCCGCGGAGAATTATCGCAAATGCCATTTTCAAGCTCATTGCCGGGCCTTTTCCAAGGTACGAGGGAAATCGAGGGGGACGGCGAATGCGCCCCGACGAGACATCCATTCACGACCTAGTCGGGGCGATCTACGACGGAGTGGCCGATCCTGCATTATGGCAGCAGGCGCTCGTGCAATTGAGCGATGCCACGCGCTCGATGGGCGCGATGCTCATATTTATGGATCGCGTGCATCCGATGCAGAGTCGGTATGCACTCGGCCGCCTCGATCACGATCTGATGCAAGTCTTTCTAACCCATCACGCTGACGCCCCATGGACGCAAGCCGGGATAAGGACGCCCCCGGGCACGACCTTTTCGATAGACACAGTGGTGCCTGCGCGAGAGCTGATCAAGACGCAGTTTTACGGCGAGATACTTCGCCCGCAGCAAATTCTTCATTGCGGCTGCGCGCCCCTTGCGCGCGATGGCGAGAGGGTGGTGGGCCTGTCGGTATTTCGCACGCCGAAAATCGGACCGGTGGAGTCCGAAGATTTGCGCCTGCTGTCGCTGGTGGCGCCGCATTTCAAGCGCGCCGCGCAGATCGCCTGGCGGCTCGGCACCCTCGCTGTGGTCGATGCAGCAAAGACGGCCGCCCTGGACGGGCTCGATCACGGCGTGCTTCTCATCGGCGCCGGCGGGCATGTGCTGTTTGCCAACCGTGCCGCGGAAGCGATCATCGCGTTGCGTGACGGCCTGACAGTAGCTAGGGAGGGGGGGCTCCGGGCGGCGCTGCCGGCCGATACCGCGCACCTCCAAACCTTGATCGCCGAGACGCTCCGAGGCTCGGCCGGCGGAACGATGCGGGTGACGCGCCCCTCGCTGGCGGAGCCGTTCCTGCTGCTTGTCGCTCCGGCGCACGGAAACTGGCACAGATCCATCGATCCAACGCCGGCGGCCGTGATCTTCATCACAGCGCTCGATCAGGCGGTCGCGCCTGACCTGCGGCTGCTGGCACCGGCATTCGAGCTGACCGCCACGGAAGCAAAGATCGCGGTCAGTATTGCGGCAGGCGGCGGCGTGCCGGCGACCGCGCGTGCGTTGCGGATCAGCCCCAATACCGTGCACACGCATCTACGGCGCATCTTTCGCAAGCTCGGCGTGAACGATCAAGCCGCTCTTGTGCGAGTGCTGATGCGCGCCGTAGCGGTACTTGGTTCAAACGGTCGCGATGCCAGGCAAGCCGGGGACGTAAACGCTCCCGGGAAGCGTTCGGACGAGGCGTGAGGACCTCAATGCCATTCCTCATCGCATCACCTAATCATGTGACGCGAAACGCGCCCGATAACTGCAGAGTGACGCGTCGCACATCTTTCGTTGAGACAAAGGAAGGCAATCCACTCGCACCCGCGGAGAATCATATGGCCGGAATGTTATTTGCTAGTCCTAGTCCGGGTCCGGAGTTCGTCGGCCATTCTTCTATTTTCCAGTTCGTGAATGCCGACGGGGTCGATCCCGCCACAACATGCGGACAGGCCGCGATCGCCACCGTCCTGGCCAATCGTCACAGAATCCCCAAGAGCATCGCCGGACTCCGGCAAATCGAAAAGGCTTACCCGGCGGATGTGCTCTCGGGCGCCTGGGGGACAAGCGCCGGCCGGGTCGCACGCGCCCTGACCGCCTACCATCTGGGGCACCGCCACGCGGACGGGCGGGAGGGATTGGAACAAGCCTTGAGCGGGAAGAGGGCCGCCATCTCCTTGATCCAGAACACCGCGGGGCTGGGCGGGATCGGTGACGGGGCGCACTGGTTCGTCGTATTCGGGTGTGACACCAACGGGGTCTACGTCACGAATTACAGCCTCCCGCCATTTATCGCCTGGTCCAAATTTGAAGAGATGTGGTCGGGGCCGATCCCCACAATGGACGGGATGGGCAAGCGGGTCATCTGTTGTTGACCGCGCCCGCTCGCCGAAGGCGCCTTGCCCCGCGCCGTGAACGATCAGCCCGCTCTCGTGCGGGTGCTGATGGGCGCCGCGGCGGTACTGGCCGCAAACGGTCGCAGTGCTAGGCAAGCCGCCGACGCAAACGCTTCGGCGAAGCCGCCGTACGAGGCGTGAGAGCCTCAATCCTCACCGCATCACCCAATCATGTGACGCGAAAGGCGCTCCCTAGCCGCAGAGTGAATGTCATCGCCCGGCCTGAAGCCGCACGATGACAGCAAGTGGGTATCGACGCATAGGGGGGGCGGATGAGTGACGGTGCAATTGTTGCAACTTGCCTTGGACGATTGCGTTCGCTCCGGGTTCTGATCGGAATTGCGAGCAATCCGATTTCAACCACGCGTCGCCTGCACGCCAGCAACGGGCGCTACGTCATTCTCCAATTTCCGCATTCGCGCCGCTCGCGCCCGAAAATCCTGGCCTGTATTGCGGACCCAGCGCTTTACCGCATGGTGACCTCCAATTCCGAAGCCTGGCGATCGGTCAATGTCGTCATGAGCGCGTTCAAGAACCGAGCCGCTGACAGGCTTAGGCTCAGCGTCACGCGCCTGCGCGGCCCCCAGCATGCCCATTACCGCCGGCTGCTCGCGCTGCGCCTGAGCAAGCCCGCGGTCGCCGCCATGAGCCTGAAGATGGCGGCGATTGCTGCGCGCAAAGTCGAAACCTGGCCGCGCAATCGGGCTATCGATCTCGCGCCTCTGGCCGGCGGCCTGATGCAGGATCTCGCGATCAGCCTGTTGCTCGGCGACGACCACGCCCGCGCGCTCCCGATTGCTAAAATGATCGGCGACGCGGCTGCCGCCGCCTGGCCGTTTCCCGGCCGCGCCTATTTCAAATGGCTCCGCACCGCCCCCAAGCTGGAGCGTGCGATCAACGAATGGGCCGACGAGAAGCGTGGCGATCCCGACCCGAACGATATTTTTTCCGTGCTCGTCAACAATCCCGATGAGAAAGGACAGCCTCCGAGCAAGGAGATCATCGGCGGCATTCTCACCTTCACCTTCGGCGCCGCCTATGAAACCTGCCAAAACGCCTTGGCTTGGACGCTGGTTCTGCTTGCCCAGCATCCCCAGATCACTGCTGCCCTCGCGGAGGAAATCGATCTCGCGATCGGCGGCGGCCTGCCCTCGATGGACAAGATCAGTACGCTGCCATTGCTCGACGGCGTGACCAGGGAAGGCATGCGGCTGTTTCCGCCGGTGCCACTGCAATTCCGGCGGTCGCTGATCGAGACCGAGCTCGGCGGCACGCGCATTCCGGCCGGCACGCGCGTGCTCACCAGCGCCTATCTGATCAACCGCAATCCCGAACTCTACAGCGAGCCGCAAAAGTTCATTCCGGAGCGCTGGCGCAGCCTGGATCGCTCGCCCGTTGAATATCCGGTGTTCGGCGCCGGCGGCCGCATGTGCCCGGGCGCGCTGTTCGGGAACCAGATGGTCAAGATCGCGCTCGCCGCGATCCTTTCGTGCCATCGAGTCGAACTCGTGCCGCACGCGCGCATCGACCACCGCGCGGCGATCACACTCACTCCATGTCCGGGCGTGCCGATCGTATTGCGCGAAAAGGCGGCCCTCCCTCCCGCGTCGCTGGTCGTCGGTTCGATTCACGAGTTGGTTGACTTGCCCGCCGCCAGTTGAGCGGACAACGAGCAATGTCAGCGCGCGAGCAACAGATCCGCCTCCATCAGCGCACGATGCCCGGCAGCATTCGGCGCCGAGCATCTCGCGCTAGCTCGGCCTTCATGGACATACCATTTCTGTGTTGCGGCCATTGATCCCATGCAGACCCGAACATCTCCGACCAACGCCGCCCGATGGATTGAAACACATCCGTTATATGGTTTCGGCGCCTTTGCGATACTGCATTTCTCGGTCTGGACTATTCTGCCTGCGCTCCTCTATCCAAATCTTCCGCTCGATGTCATCGAGGGCCTGGCATACGGCCGAGAGTGGCAGCCCGGTTATGACAAGTTGCCGCCGCTACCCTGGTGGCTGCTCGAGACGGCGCGCCTCGCGGCTGGGCACGATGTTGCCTACTACATGCTTGCCCAGGTCGCCACCATCACAAGCTTTGTTTTCGTCTTTGCGACGACTTTGCCGTTGGTGGGGCCCTTGTAATTGCTCACCCCGATGGGCGCGGTGGAAGAGCAGCTGGCAAGTGCAAGCCATTCAAGGTTAGGCGAATGGCTTGGAGGGCACCGATGGTCCGTCGTCTGGCGGTTTCGATGACGGATCTGATGTCGGCATAGAGAT
>WNFF01002522.1_pt1 | contig 17692 bp, 15 predicted proteins | sample 5400441 | NCBI WGS metagenome assembly WNFF01 (sample SAMN13153345, study PRJNA577476) | soil metagenome | isolation source: 120 cm saprolite under Douglas fir tree site 2 hole 3 replicate 1 | place: USA:California | collected 2015-04-18 | reverse complement strand
CTGAGCAAATTTCCCAATATCCTCACCCGCTCCTCTTCATCCAGCTCAGCATAATTATCTTGGCGATGATCTTGAAGTAAATGCGCAGCCTGCAACAGTTCTGCCAGCGCAGTCGCATGGCGTTCGCTATGTTGCCGCACATCGAGAGCCGCGAAGTGGAAGCCAAAAACCTGCACCTGGCGTATCAATGTTGCAAGTTGCCCCTGCGCTACCTGCTGTTCTCCATCCGCCAGCAAACTCTTTTGTACAAGCAGCAAATCATCAAGCAGTTCTTTAGCCGACCCATAAGCAATAGGAGATTGCGCGGCCCCCAACCGTTTCCATATGAAAGAGAGCTTGCGCCGGTAGGGTTCCAGGGCAGTCTGCAAACCCAGCTCCCAATCATAGTCTGGCAAAAGAGCGGCATCACGATCGAGAGAGTCTTTCAGTTCCGGCGTAACCGAACAATACTTGAATGACTGCGAATACTCCTGCGCCAGTGCCTGAATAGATGAACGATAGCGTTCAATGACCTGCGTGCGTTGCCAGTGTAAGGCCTCTAGCAGCGTATCTGAACGGACATGCGGATTGCCGTCCTGGTCACCACCAATCCAGGTACAAAGACGTAAAAAAGGCGGGACAGTCAGATTCTCCTGTGGATAAGCAGCGCTGAGAAGCTGCCCCAGTTCGGCATAGAGTTCAGGTACCGCGTCAAATAGGACTTCATTGAGGTAGTAGCCTCCCATTTTGATTTCATCTAGTGGCTGTGGACGTACATGGCGTACCGCATCGGTGCGCCACAAAAGACCTATCGTGCTCTCCAGTTCGCGCTGCCAGTTTGCACGCTCTCGTGGTGTCATATCTTCCGCACGGTCATGCGCTTTTAACAAGGCAGCCACCTGGCGAGACTTGGTAATCAGGCTGCGGCGAGTGGCCTCAGTAGGATGGGCGGTAAACACAAGCTCAATCGAAAGTCGATCGAGGAGCCTTTGAACAGATGAGGCAGCAAGCCCTCTGGATTTGAAAAAGTCTACCAGAGCAGCGAGAGAACCGCGTTGAGGAGTAGATGGAGCAATGGTTTCATGGGTATAACGGCGGCGCGTGCGATGATGCTGTTCAGCTGTGTTGACGAGGTGAAAGTAGACGGTAAATGCGCGTATGACATCGATGGAGGTATCGAGATCGCAGCCATCTACAATACGCAGAATTTCCTGATCGAGTGCGGCAATTTCAGCCTGTAGCTGGATGGCTTCTGCCTCAGAGGCATGTGGCAACGCTTCAGCACAACCGCGCAGACGCTTACATGTGCGTCGTAGTCGTTCCACTGTTTCAAAAACAGAGGTGCCGCCGTGCTGCTGTATCGCGTGCCCCAGAGCCTCTCCCAACATGCGAATATCATGACGCAGAGCAGCATCTTTCTCGCTGCGGTCTGTTTGTTCCGGCATAAGAAAAGTCCTTCATAAATCGCTTTTAGCATACCTGTTCAGCCAGGTTACAAAGTGCTTTCTTTTCCGGCATAGCAATAGGCCTGATTTATTGTAACACATGAGCAAGCATAATGTGGAGTGTCACATTACCTGGTGGTGTGCGTGCGATTTTTGCAGGCAACAGGGCGAGGACAAGCCATCGCCCCTACTATGGACGCCCTTCGCAGGCTGATCCATCGTAGGCATAGTAGGGGCGATGGCTTGTCCTCGCCCTGCCAGGGATACCCACTCGTTACCTGGGAGAGAACGCTTTTGCAAATACAATCCACGCTGGCTGTTTCACAAAACCAAGACGCTCGTTCATGGAGAGACTCGCAATTGTACTATCCTTTTCATTCGCCAGCAGGGCCTCGAAAGCCGGGAAGCAAACGTGCCAGATGCTGACGGAAACCCTCTAAATCCCGTAAGGTCTCATCGCGTTCTTTAATTGCTCCTCTCTGCTGGCGAATGCCAGTATCCGTTTGTGTATCGCTCTATTCACCGCAGGAAAATCAGGTTCATCCAGAATTCGCACCATCGCCTCGCAATTGCGTCGGATGCGATGGAGCAAGCGCGAAACTTCTTGTTGGTTCATAGATTGGTTCCCTCCACAGTGCAACTCTCACTCAGGCTAGCAGGCCCGCAGGCCCACTTGTTTCTTGTGAGTTCCTTCAGAGCATGTTATACTACCCGCGATGGCAGCAATTTCCTTCTATTGGTCTGCTATCGGCAGGTGGTATAGTAATCGCGCGGTTCCTATCAAAGTGTAGCTGAAACAACTGGGAAAGTTAGATATATTTTGGTACGAAATGGAACAGAAAAAATATCGCGATCAGTGCCGATTCGATGCGTGGAACAAAGCGGGACGGTTGGAACAGCACTTTTACGATAGAAAAGCCAGGTGGGAAAATTGGAACATGAAGCACTTTGGAGCGTTTCTTTGTAACCTGCGTAGCAATGCAGGTCTTTCTCTTGGAGAACTGGCACCACTGGTTGAAACCAGCAAAAGCGCACTCTCGCGCCTGGAGAACGATGAGGTAGCGCAACCGTTTAAAGGAGCTGTACGTAAACAGGTGCTTGCGCTTGCCGCAATCCTGTGTAACTCTAAACGAGAAACTGAACGCTATCTTGAACTGGCAGGCATAGAACGTTCAGAACTTACCGAGTTTGAAGAATTTCAGCTTGGCTTTATTCCCAACATCCCCATTGGTTCCACCGATGAAACCGCCAATTTAGAACATTTCGAACGCTTATGTGATGAGCGGCTGAGAGAATTAGGGACATATGAAATAAAACTGGGGATCAGCAGCTCCCCCCGAAGCCTGAAAGTGAAAATCCAGGAATATACGAATACCCTGCATCAGATCAGGCTTCGACTCCATAAAGACCAGAATGGGCATGAATTACTTCAAACTGGGGATATACAGACGATAGAAACCCATTATGCCTCAGAATTAGAAGGGAGATTAGTAGTGGGATATCAATACGGTGAAGAACTGTCTAAAGTTCTCATGCCTAATAGCCTCTACTCGCTAGCTTCACCTAGTGCTCGCTGGCTTATGCAACTTGCCGAAATTGAACGCTTTGCAGTAGATGATTGTATCATTCTCACGAATAGCAGATCTTTTGCAGGATGGGAACCAGATGAGATGAAAACCACGGTTCTAAGTAAGCCTCTTCCTATTCCCGACGATTTAGAAGAAGTGAGACAAGCGAAAATCCCAACCATTGAGAAGCATTATTTTAATTCTTCTCATTACAGGCTTTCGTCATTCACCCCTTCGTTCAGTGATTTTGGTCGTCTTGAGATTGTCCTGGCACCTTTAAGCTATTATGATTACTACAGTATCATTCCTTTCCTTGATGAGCCTCTTTTAACGGCATTGGATGGTTCGAAAATATCCATTCGTCAGAAGTATGGAAATACTGCACTTACATATAGCGCGACTGACCGTGGAACTGCCTTTATTCCTACCCCTGTGAGCCTTCAATGTGTGGTGGTCACGCAAGACCATCAAATTGTGCTCATGCAAAGGTCTTCCTCTGTTGCATACTATCCTGATCACTGGTCAGCTTCATTTGAAGAAACGATGAACGCACCTGGTGTTGATCGAAAAGGAAGGCCCTCACGATCTGACGATGCCGATTTCTTTACAGGGGCGATTCGCGGACTGCAAGAAGAGTTCGCTATTCCATCGGACGCGGTCGAGAGTGTAAAGATCCTTTCTTTAAATGTTGAATACCTGACGCTTTCAGTGGATGTAATCATCCTCATCAATATTAATCTGAGCAGCGAGGAGATCAGACAACATTGGATTGTAGAGGCCTGGGATAGGGAAGAAGCATCGAGATTTGCCATGTTCTCTACCGACTTGAACGAGGTAGTGAATAAACTGTTCAGCAAAACGTTGTGGCACCCTACTTCAAGGATGCGCCTGATTCAGTTCCTGTTTCATACTTATGGGGTGAAAGAGGCAGCAAAGGCAATCCAGGCAAGGGTATAAACATGAGTTTTTCCGAACGTGTGGAACGTGCTTTTTGGAAAGCACGTTCCACACGTTCGGAAAAACTCATGATCTTCCTTCTCTGATCACTATGCAGCTATTAATCTGCAAATGTATTCAGAAGCTTGTGTACCGTTACCTCATCAGGAGCAGCAATCACATGCTTCACCAGTTGGCGTAAGACTTCGGGCTTCATGTTCTGTTTGGTCTTCTGTTGAGCCAACTGAACCAGGGAAGGAAATCGCTCTTCTACCGTTTCTAACAACATTTGCTGCAATTCCTGGATTCTCCCCAGTTCTTTCCCAAGTGTGATCCCTAAAGATCTTTCCAGAGCTTTTTGCTCCTGGATATAGGGGTCTGTATCCAGTAAACTATCGAATGTTTGCAATTGCTTCTCTACCTCCTGTTTCTCCTGTTCGGATAACGTCTTTGACCGTCGCAAAATCGTTCTAAAGCGTAGAAGATGATGTCCCAATTTTGGTTCTTTGTAGTATTGCTTCATCTCTTCTATAGCCTGCAAGAGCATTGACGCATTGATACCTTTCATTGCAGGCAACAGGGTATACATACAGACGACATGATCCCGTACAAACGGGTGAGCTTCCAACCTCCATAATGGTAAGACTCTGTAGTGAAGTGAGAGCAGGACCTCTTCTCCACTCTTTTCTTGAAATGGTGATGTTGGGATACTCGTCTCAAAAGGGTACATAACCATTGAGATCACTGGTAAACGATGCTTGTCATGTAACCCCACATGATACTTGAGCAGACGCAGAGCCATCTCGCCATCCGCATCTGTTTGTAACTCCATATTCAGGATATGAGGCTCACCTCCGTACTCAATAGTATACACGAGATCTGGTTTTAAGGTCGTTCTGTCAATTTCGATATTTTGCTCGCTGATAAATGTCGATCCTGGTAAGAGATTGGGGAGTATTTCCGCTCCTTCATCTCCCAGTAACGACTTCAAGGCACTATCATACGCTTGATGCTCTGACATGCTTTTCGTCCTTTTCCATGGTATTTCAGAGCACCAAAGCATAAGCGTTTTCACTACAAGTATACCATGAAAGATGGCAAGAACCACCTATCACACCTGTCACCTGTCAACCTGTCACAGCTATCACACTTGTCACAGTCAGCCATTGAATAAGAGATCATTTTTCTCTCTATCTTGTAATGAACTCACCCTGCCGCCTGGTACTCTGCTATACTGATACTGCACATCAGAGAAAAAGCGGAAAGTGTTGGAGAGTACATAAGGCAACCACCTTCGGCGGCAACTTTTGGTGAGTCTGATAGCTTTGAAACCTGCGGTTTCAAAGCTATCAGACTCACCAAAAATCTTTGCGAGCCGCGAAGTGGCGAGGATTCAAAGAAACTCGCATATGGGTTGGTTTCAATATTGTAGAATAATAACAAGGCCAGTACGCAATACGTTTACAGAGGTCAGATATGGACGAGCATACAAGTGATGACGAAGACGAGCATAGTCACGAAACTCACACTCATCACGATCACGCGCATACAGACAATGAGCACAGTCACTCGCATACAAACGATACACACGGTCACGACCATGACCATGATGAACACGAACACGGACATGGAGCGCATGGTCACACCCATGGTACGATAAACGCCGAACTCTACAGCAACAGAGAAGGATTACGGGCCGTCCAGATCTCAACTGCTGGTATGCTGCTTGTTGCCCTTATCCAATTTGCTATCGCCCTTATAGGGGGGAGTGCTGGACTCTTTGCCGACGCACTCCACAATCTTGGAGATGCACTGACGACTGTGGCACTTTGGATTGCTTTTGTGCTCTCTAGCCGGGCGGCAAACCAACGCTATACATACGGCTACCATCGTTCAGAGGACTTAGCAGGCATTTTTATTGTGCTGGTTATCATTGCCAGTGCTGTTGCCAGTGCCGTCGAGTCAATTCAAAAGTTAACAAGTGGCTCTATCCCGACACAATTGATTGTCAGTATGGCAGCAGCACTTGTTGGGGTTGCAGGCAATGAAATATTGGCACAGTATAAGATAGCTGTTGGCAAACGTATTAACAGTGTTGCCCTCGTTGCCGACGGACAACACTCGCGTGTCGATGGACTCACATCGCTTGCAGCCTTTATTGGCTTGTTGTTTGCATACTTCGGTCTCCCTATCGCTGATCCTATTGCAGGCATTATTATCACGTTGGTGATCTTGATAGCGGTTTATTCGACCTCACGTAGTGTACTGCAACGCCTGCTTGATGCAGTTGATCCGCGTATTGTGCCACGCATTATCACATCATCCAGTAGTGTCACCGGTGTAGAGAAGGTTTCTGATGTGCGTGCGCGTTGGGTTGGGCATACCTTACATATTGCCATGAACATTGAAGTTGAAGCCGAACTCACGCTTGTCAAAGCTCATACCATTGCAGAGGAAGTGAGACACCAGCTCGTCCATGATATTGAGGGTGTTTCTGAGGTAATCATTCATACTGATCCGGCCAGCCAGAACGGAGAAGATCACCACCAGTTACTGACGCACCATATGCAAGAGGCGCAGCGTCCGCTGGTTCAAAGATAGCCTATCGGCAGGAGCACATAGTGGCAGAAGAGTTAACAGCACAGCAGCAGAGAGATGCGACGTTGGATGTTGGTCCTATCTCCTGGTGGAGTTGGCGGCCTGGCATTAAGCCACGCAACGCGCTGCTGATCGGAGGGCTGATTTCATGTATGGCTTTAGTGCTGGCAAGCATTGGGCTGATAGCCCTGGTATTGAGCATGCTGGATAGCCTATCGCCGCCCCTTCAGATTCCAGGCATCGTCACAAAACATATAGCAAATAGCCTTGATGGACAGCCGCGCCTCATTTTTCGTTTGCATACCATGGGATTGCCGGCAGAAGCCTCTGCGGCAGTCTCAGATCTCGACTTTCGCACAATTCACGACGGAGACCATATCCTCCTCGATTACACGCCACATTTGCACCTGCTCTATGCTCTAGAGCATGCAGGTCAACACTCTATGCTGCCAGGCTCTAGCACGGGAGGTGTTTTTTTAGGCTCGATAGCATTGCTATCGAGTGGTCTTCTTTTCCTTGCGTATCCCGTCGTACTGGCGAATTGGGGCTGGCTTGACCTGTACGGGCATGATAAAGAGCACAGGCGGTGTGAAATGACGGCGAAAGTGGTTGGCCTGCGCGCAGCGGTGCAGACTCGCGCCAGTCGCCCCGGATTGACACCACGCACCTCGAGTACCTGGTATGGCGTCGCGCTCTATCCAGTCAGTGTATCTTCACCTCCTTCTGAATTGGGCGCAATGAATTGGGCCTCTACACAACAGGTTATGACCTTTGCCATCAGCGAGCATCTGTACCGGTCTCTGCACGAAGGGGATGTGGTGCGTATCATCTACTCTCATCATCTCCATTATGCCTATTCGCTAGAGGCTTTGCCATGAGTGGGCCGGGTCTATTGCGCGGGTTGCAACGCGGCACGCAGCGTTTAGCAGATATCGTCTTTCCCCCTCAGTGTGCGGGCTGCAATAGAAGCGGTACAGTGCTCTGTTCCATGTGTATGGCACAGTTCATGCCGCTCACGCCTCCATTTTGTCAACGCTGCGGCACGTCATTGTCAACATCAGGAGGGGTATGCTGGCAGTGCCAATACCATCCCATAGGTTTGAATGGGCTACGTGCGATCGGTAGCTATCGAGGGCCACTGCGCTCCTGCATCCATGCCCTGAAATATGATGGGAATACACGACTTGCCGAGCCATTGGGACGACTGTTAGCGGAAGCGTACCGGCATTACGGAATGCAGGCCGACGCGATCATAGCGGTGCCCCTGCACAGGGAACGGCAGCAGCAGCGCGGCTATAACCACGCACATTTGCTGGCAGAGGTATGTGCAATGCAGATACAGGTACCCTTTCATGATACTATGGTGATACGGCAGCGCGCAACACCTGCGCAGGTCGGCATGGCGGCTAACCAACGCCATCAGAATGTCGCGGGTGCCTTTCTCTGCACACCAGCATATGCAACCGGCGTACTATTTGGGCGTAGAATATTGATAGTTGATGATGTTTGTACAACGGGCGCAACTTTGGAGGCCTGCGCAGCACCACTCTTTGCCGCCGGGGCGAAAGCCATATGGGGTCTCGTATTGGCACGTCCTGTATGAAAGATTTGCTATACGAGATTAATAGCAGAGTGTGCTATAATATGCCACAAAAGATTCAGACGCCAGGTGGGATCTGACCCCCACCGGACCTGCCACCTATCAAAAGCGTGGCTTGCCGTACTAGTAGAGAGGAACCTTGATGTCGAGCCATGGGAAATGGATTAGGACGAGCTTCTTCTTGCTCGCGATCACATTGGTGATTGTGCTGGCCGTCATATTTTTTCATACACCATCCGATACAAAATCGGTCAACGTATCTGCCATCCTGGCAGATATCAAGACGGATATGAATAATAACCAGCAAGACACGCTCAATGTCAGCAGTGACAACATTACACTGACCAGGGGCAATGGACAGGACACGCCAAAGGAAGTGGCAAATATCAACGATACGTTCGACACGACCAGGGTTCTCAAAGATAATGGCATCGATTACTCGAATAGCCGCCTGCTGGTACTGCAATATGAGCCGCCCAGTGCTATTGGTGTGTGGCTGAATATACTCATAAGCTTCGTGCCTTTTCTGCTGATAGGCGGCCTGTTGATCTTTATGATGCGCCAGGCCCAGGGTAGCAACAACCAGGCATTGTCTTTTGGCAAGAGCCGCGCACGCATGTTCGTGGGCAATAAGCCGACAGTGACCTTCGCGGATGTAGCCGGCGTTGAAGAGGCCAAGCAAGAATTGCAGGAAATCGTAGAATTTCTCAAGTACCCTGAGAAGTTTGTGGCCCTTGGGGCGCGTATTCCAAAGGGGCTCTTGCTGGTTGGGCCTCCAGGAACAGGGAAGACGCTCATCTCACGCGCCGTGGCTGGTGAAGCTGGCGTGCCATTTTTCAGTATCAGTGGCTCCGAATTTGTCGAGATGTTTGTGGGTGTCGGTGCCAGCCGCGTGCGCGATCTCTTCGACCAGGCGAAGCGCAACAGTCCCTGCATCGTTTTTGTGGACGAGATTGACGCGGTTGGTCGCCAGCGCGGTGCCGGTCTGGGTGGCTCGCACGACGAGCGCGAACAGACCCTCAACCAGATTCTGGTGGAGATGGACGGCTTCGATACCAACACCAATGTGATCGTGATTGCCGCCACTAACCGGCCCGACGTACTCGATCCGGCCCTCTTGCGCCCCGGTCGCTTTGACCGCCAGGTGGTGCTGGATCGCCCCGATATTCGCGGACGCATCGCCATTTTACAGGTACATGCCAAAGGCAAACCTTTTGATAAAAATATCTCGCTGGAGACCCTGGCAAAGCAGACGCCCGGCTTCTCCGGTGCCGATCTCTCCAATCTGCTGAACGAGGCGGCTATCCTGGGGGCACGTCGCAACAAGCGCAGCATTGGCATGAGCGAGCTTGAAGAAGCGATTGACCGCGTGGTGGCGGGCCCTGCCCGCAAGAGCCGCATTATCAGCGAACGTGAAAAAGCCATTACAGCCTACCACGAGGTCGGTCATGCCCTGGTGGCACGAGTTCTACCCAATACCGATCCTGTGCATAAGGTCTCGATTGTGGCACGCGGCCAGGCGGGCGGCTTCACCATGCTGCTGCCAACGGAAGATCGCTACCTGTGGAGCAAGCCACAATTCGAGGATATGCTGGCTTATGCCCTTGGTGGGCATGTGGCCGAACTGATTATCTTCGGCGAGGTTACAACCGGCGCGTCCAACGATATCGAGCGTGTCACCAAAATTGCCCGCTCGATGGTAACCGAATATGGTATGAGCAGCCTCATCGGGCCAATGGCTCTGGGACACAAAGACGAACTGGTCTTCCTGGGACGAGATTTTGGCGAACAGCGCAACTATAGCGAACAGACGGCTCGTGAAATCGACGAAGAGATTCGCCGCATCATCCAGGAAGCCTTTGATAAGGCTTATACCATCGTGATGCAGAACAAGACGCGCATGATTATGATCGCTGAGCGTCTGATTAAAGAAGAGACGCTGGAAGGCCCGCTCTTCGAGTCGCTCTTCAATCAGCCCATCGGCGAAGACCAGTTTGAGTCGCCCTCGATTCTAGCTGGTATGCCGGGTATTAACTTCTCGGAAATGGGCGAGCAGGGCAAACTGCTGCCAGAGCCGGGCATGACACATAATGCTAATTAAGAGAAGTGAACAAGTGGGAAAACTGGCGAAGGCTGGGCCTTCGCCAGTTTTCCCACTTGTTCACTTCTCTCTTTCAGCTATTTGGGCTGCTCAACCAGGATCAAACTGTTGTTCTCCTCATCCTGGATCATCATAAAAGTTCCCCACGGTTGAGAATCTGGTTCCTGGGTGATGCGCACTCCCTTTGCTTTGAGATCAGCATAAAGTGCGGCCATGTCCGTGACATTGAAGGTGAGTGCCTGCGACTTCCCCACTACCTGGCGATAGTGTTCCCAGTTTGCATCTGGCTTATAGAGAATCACTTCGGTATGCGCTCCTGAAGGCGCGACGGCGATCCAGCGAGATTCACCCATCGGGGAGTCTTGCCTCAATTCAAAACCTAGCTTCTCAGTATAAAACGCTTTGGCTTTCTCTTGATCGTTCACAAAGATGCAGACGGTAGCGACCGCGTCAATCATAGCATTCCTGCCTTTCAAAATATGTTAAATATTGAATCTTTGTTCTTTTCGCCACTTTTCTATTGTACGTAAGGAATAACTTATTTGTCAAGGAGATATACTCCCAAAAATGGTGGGTAAGCTGCCAGGGCACAATGGCATTGTGCCCTGGCAGCTTACCCACCATTTTGGGAAGAACCGATTTTCTGTGATGATTTGACGAAGAGAGAAAGATACGCTAAAGTAGCACAAGCACAAATGATGAGGAGCTTCTTTTAGCAATGGGCGTTTCTTTGGTAGATGAACAGGCAAACAATGTAGAGAATGTGCTGCAGCCCAAATTGGGAGCAAGGCTACGCTCGTGGTTGCTCACATGGGAAATCTACCCCATCGTGCTGGTAGCAAGTTTTCTCCGTCTCTATAGACTCGATATAACAGAGTTCGCTACTGACCAAAGTGTGCTTTATCGCCTGGCATATGACGCTCTCCATCGAGGTCTTATACCCGTCACCAGTAACAGCAGTTCGATCTTTACCATGAATCCACCGCTGCATATCTACATCCTGATGATCCCAGCGATGTTCAGTTCCGACCCCTTGTGGGCCGTCGTAATGACAGCATTGTTCAATGTAACCGCGGTGATCATAGCATATTTCTTCACTCGCCGTTACTACGGACGCCTCGCTGCAACCATCGCGGCCCTGCTCTATGCGACGGCTGAGACCAACATCGTCTTCAGTCGTTTTATCTGGCAGCCAAATATGATAGCTCCATTTGTAATACTTTTTCTCTTTGCGCTCTATTGGGGTGTAGTAGAGCGGCGTCGGGGCTGGCTATTTCCCGCTCTGCTGCTGCTCGGAGTACTATACCAGTTGCATGGGATCGCGGCTACCTTAGTATTACCATTGATAGCTGCACTGTTCCTGGCTCCCTGGCGCACCATACGACTGCGCGATATCTTGCTGGCATTCGCCTCTCTGCTGATTATCTTTGCCCCGTTCATCGTCTGGGAAGTCAGCTCAAACTTTGCCGATGTTCACACCATCCTCAGCGTGGCAAATCAACATGCCCATATTGACAGCAAAGCACTGACACTCTACCAGCGCCTGCTCAATTCCTACTATTACGATGAGCGCACCTCCACTTTAACGTACTATAATCCGACAGGGAAACTGATCTCGCTGGTGATCAGCCTTCTACCGGTACTGGATAGGGTACGTCAATTACTGGTAGCGCTGCTGTCAGGTGGGTTCGCAACAGCAGGTATATTAGTGATACGATCACAGAGGAAGATGAATTGGTGGATAAACCTGCATGCTGATCCATTCAGATGCGGCCTGGTAGTGCTGCTGGTATGGCAAATTGGACCGCTTTTATTGCTCTCTCGCCATACCGCCCCCGTCTATATGCAGTACCTCTTCATACTCCTTCCAGGACAATTTATCCTGATCGGATTTTTCATCGCACGCATGATTTCCTGGCTTCAGAAACTGGAGCCTACGTCTATAAGAAGAGCATTGAGCTGCGGAATTTATACCATAACAACAGTTCTGCTGATCGTGCAACTCATAGGGAGTACGGCATCGCTGATTGATAATCTGAATGGCATAAATAATAATAAATTCATGTACAATGGTCTCGGCTCTCTCCAACATGCACTGCATGAGGCAGACGAAGTAGCGCAACAACATCATCTCAAGAGGGTGTTTATCGCAGTATCCAATTCCGATAACTCACAAACGTCATTGCCCTTTCTCGCCGAACAGATGCGTACACCTACCACGCTCTTCGATTTCACCCGCTGTCTGGTGCTCCCTCCCGCCGGCGAGGGACCGGTAGTCGTACTTTTACGATCAGGCGACAGTGTGGTAGCAACCCTACTCAGCCGTTTCACCACAGCCACCCTGGTCGATCAACCACCTATCCTGGGAAGTGCCCCTTTCCAGCTCTACATTGCTACACCCCATGCACTACCGGCTCCCACTCACAATGGCTTTGTCAACCATTTACAGCTACTCGATGCCCAGGCACAACGAATGAGCGTTGGTACTTCGTCATTCATAGTGACACGCTGGACAATGTTGCATAACGAGCCAGCCAAACCTCTCACGTCCTACACATATATCATGAGAGCACTGGTGAATCAACCTGGCGTATTCGCCATACGCAGCAATTGTATGTTTACCTCCATGCATGCGGGCGACCAGTTGCTGACCACCTTCCAACTGCCTCAAGGCACAATCATACCCCCATCGTTCGGCATCAGTACCCAGTTTTTAACCATGTCACCCTATGACTTTTCCCAGGGCCCTCTCCATTTCGAGAGTGGCTGGCTACAGGGCTCACCGGCATATTTACAGGCAATGGATGGGAGCGGCGTCACAGTTTCGAGATCATCTCAATAGATGATGATATGGTACACTTAGGCCACAATAGAACACCTGAAAGAAGAGGGATATGGTATATCCTACAGTCAAGAAAACCAATTCCATGAACACAAACATCTGGCAAGGCACCCACATCAGGCTGCGTGCCTTCGAGCCCACCGATTGGGAGACCCATTTCATTTGGGACCAGGACAGCGAAATGGAAAGGCAGCTTTACCATATTAATTTCCCTAGATCAAAGGAGGCCACGAGACGCTGGGCCGAAAAAGAGGCTGCCAAAGAGCCGGAGGGCGACAACTTCTTCTTCGTGATCGAAAACCTCTCCGGCGAACAGGTTGGCATCATCAGCACCCACGAGTCTTCTACCCGAAATGGGACATTTTCGTATGGAGTAGCGATACGCAAGGAACACCAGCGCAAAGGCTATGCCTCCGAGGCCATTCTCCTGGTGTTGCGCTACTATTTCCAGGAGCTACGCTACCAGAAGGTAACACCGCCCGTTTTCAGCTTCAACGAAGCTTCGATTCGCTTGCACGAACGTCTGGGCTTCCAACAGGAGGGCCGTCTCAGGCGCATGATCTTTACCCAGGGACAGTACTTCGATGAGATTTTCTTTGGCATGACAGCCGAAGAGTTTACGAGCAAGCATCTCAATAGCGAGGGCACACTCAATGAAAAAATGTAGAGGGCGAGATGCATTACCCCTTCACATTTTTATTGTTTACTCCACTTCCAATAGCACATCCCCATCATCCACAAAATCGCCTTCATTCACCTTGAGTACCTTGACTGTCCCGCTTACGGTAGCTTGCACAGGAATCTGCATCTTCATCGATTCCAGCATCACGACATCCTGATCAACGGTTATCTTCTCCCCGGGTTTCACCAAAAACTCTAAGACTACCCCTGCCATGTTGGATACTACACGTTTCATTACAATTATTCCTTTTCCCATTTCTGCCTGCCTGTTGCTGTCAACTTTGCCCGTCAAATATTGTGCATTTATAACCTCTATTAGCAGTCTTCCTGAGTAGATGTATTAACATCTACCACATTGGCATGTTACTGTCAAAACAAGCAAGAAAACTCACATTCCGAAGTTTCTGGTGGAATCTTCACCACTTCTTCACCATATCATCACTCCTTCTCTCTTCCTCACTCTCCTGCTTGTCTCGTATAATACGATAGAGTTATCTTCTGTGCCATTTCTTTGTGTAAAAATACGCGACCTGTTGGTTCCCTTCTTGATTCACAACATAGTATTTGAAAGTGAGGCGAATCTATGCACTTACCCCTCCCGTATCAGGGTGAGCATCTCCCTGCTGGCCTTTCTCTCTCTCGCCTGCTCATTGGTGGTCTCTGGCCTGCTGTCAGGCGGAAACGTTGCGCATGCTGCCGGGGTACCGTCCTCTGGGGTAACAAAGGGGGCACTGAGCCCCTTTGCGGTCGTTGATCCAAAGAAACTTACCATGAGCGGTGAAGTGGTTGCCCCTGGCTCAGTCCATCCCAAAGGCACTCGCCGATTCCAACCCATGGGCGCGTCCAGCCATGCCCCGCTTGTGCATTCCTCATCCGCAGTGACTACATCCGCATCGTCACTGCTCCAGGGTTTCAACGGAGTAAGCAGCCGCGACAGCGCAAAAACCAATTTTGGCGCGGAATTTGAGCCGCCCGACCAGGGGCTCTGCGTTGGCAATGGCTTTGTCGTAGAGCCGGTCAACTCGGCCTACACCATCTATCGCGCCGATGGGACGGTCGTAGCTGGTCCCTTTAATGTCAACAAACTCTACGCTGAAGGTTTCAAACAATTCACCAGCGACCCGCGCTGCTATTTCGACATCCGGTGACCCCACAACACCCTGGACGGTATACCATCTCGATGCGACCGATGATGGCAGCCACGGCACTCCGCACCATCCTGGTTGCCCCTGCCTCGGCGACCAACCCACGCTGGGCATCGACCAGTTCAACCTGTATATCACCACCAACGAGTTTTCCATCCTCGGTCCCCAGTTCAATGGCGCGCAAATCTATGCCATCTCAAAGCCAGACCTGGTCTCACTGTCCCCTCGGATTCACTTCGTGCATTTTGATAAACTCAGCATCGGTGGCACGATCGCGGCCAGCGTCCAGCCCGCTATCAGTAATGGCACGCCGCAGGCCGAGTTCTTTTTGAACTCGTTGGATCCAAATGGAACCACCGACCATCGCCTTGGCGTCTGGGCCATGACCAACCGCATGGCTGTATGGAAGGGCGATATCCCCACCCTTTCCAGGATCGTCATCACCTCTGAGCTGTATGGCGTGCCTCCCAAAGCGCAGCAAAAAGGCGCGGACAGCCCGCTTGACGCTGGCGATGACCGCATGCAGCAGACACAGTTTATCAATGGCAACATCTGGGGCGCATTAGATAGTGCCGTGAAGATTGACGGTGATCCGACAATGCGCGCCGGAGCAGCGTGGTTTGAAGTACATCCTGACCTCGATAACACAGGTGCGCTCACGAACAGCACCAGCATCGTCAACCAGGGCTACGTGGTCTCCAAAGGGAACTACCTGCTCTATCCCGCTATTCAAGCCAGTCCGCAAGGAACAGCCGCGATGGTGTTGACCCTCTCTGGTATGAATTACTTCCCAAGCGCGGTTTATACGGCGATGGGAACAGGCCAGACCGCCTTCGGCTCCATCCATATCGTCGGATTCGGTACGACTCACTACGATCCGAAGGCGACCCGCTGGGGCGATTATTCGTGGGCCATCCTTGCTCCCGATGGGCAGAGCTTCTGGATGGCAACCGAATATATGCCACCCAGATCGAGCCAGACGGTGGATCGATTGAGGAACTGGGGCACGTTCGTTCTGCAGGTGAGCGCATAAGCATGAACATGCCGGATGAGATGAATAGATGATCTGAATACATCGAAATGGCACAAAGAGCTACTCAACAGCGCAGATCAACACTACAATCCTTTGAGCAACTGCTCCAGCAGCTTTATTTCTTGCTGGCATCGTTTCTCTTGCTCATTAATCTGCGCGCATAACTGCTGCGCTTTCTCGATAAGCTGAACAGAAGACAAATGAGGTCTCTGGGTTTCATCGGGAAGGAGTCGCACCAATGCGTGCGTTTGAACAAGAATAGCATCCAGTTGCGTGAGCAGAGGCTTCTGCTGTATCAGCTCTCTGCGTACCATGTCTATGGAAGAGCAGCCCTGGGCAACACCTTGACGGAGATGGTCGTACCGTTGGAAACTGGGATACAGGTGGTCGACAACGGTGCCTGTGGGAGAGAAGGGCCTCAATGGTCCACCATAGGAGAGCGTATTCTGTATGTCAAAGAGCTGCTGCAAGGCCTGCTCTAAGCGGGTGTACTCCTGGGCAATTTGTGTAATGCGATAAAGACGCTCTGCCAGCAGATTAAAGCTGAAAGCGAGGGGGGTAAGCTCGTTGTCCTGGAGCTTCGCACGAGCGGTGTAATCTCCATTGGCAAAACTGGCCTGGGCCTCTTTCAGAATGCTAATGCCATAATCCAGCCGTTGTTTCTGCTCGACAATCAGCTGCGCCTGCTCATTGAGACGTTTCCGAGCCTCCGCTACCTCTTCTGCGCGACTGGCACGTAACAGTGCTCTGTCCACACTCCAGGCGCTCAACCAGGCAATGGTGGCACCGACAATCTGTATCAGGAAGGCATCGCTGAGTTCAGCATACGCAAAGCCCTTTTGATTGATCGCGATCTCCTGTGTCAGAAGCCGATCGTGAGGCAGCTGGGTAAAGAGAGTAATAATAATGCACATATGGAGTATAGCCAGGAATGGCACGAAGCGGCGAGGCAGGACACCACCGCCAATTAAAGTGGGAATGATGAACAAGTCAAAATCTGGTATATTGCTGTTCCTGATTCCACTAGGTAAGGTCACCATCAGGATGGTGAGCGTCGCGTCAATGGCAAGAATATAGAAAATGCCACTCGCGGTGATATATGCCATGCGATTAAAGACGAGTGCGACAAGGCCCAGCACAAGAAAGGCACCGATGGGTATCCAATAGGTAGGGACGGGTATTGCTGTTGGAGCAGTCAGGACAACGGCCACGATGATCAGCGAAAAGAGCGCGCTCAGCAGTCGCGAACGCCGCAAAAGTTCTTGATCCTCAATAGTGGCGCGAAAGCGTCGCGCATCCGGGCCGCTCACCCTGAGCCAGGCGTGTATCATGCGTTGAAAGATGCCCCTCTTTGCTGGCTCACTGCCAGTCGGCACCTCTTGGGGAAGAGACCATTGATTGTTCATACAAAAGAGATCCTCCTACCAAGGAAATAAATCATGGAAACGTCAACGAGCCTCATCAAGGATTTCACGGCGGTTAGATGGGTAACTTTTGGCACTCCGAGCACGGGTATATCGCAGTTCTCTACGTAGCTGCTAGTGTAACCGAAACTCAAAAGGAAGGCAAGTAAAACCACATCTACAATGACTTATTATTTGGGGCACACGATGATTACACCGGATAAATCGGGTTGCGGCACTCGGAGAAACGGGCCTCTTTGGTCTGATAAATACTATAGCGAGCGATCAGCTCGTCTCGCAGTGCCTCGAATGGTGTAATTGTATCCACGATCAGTTCGGAGGCGAGACGAAAAATGTCGAT
>WNFF01001720.1_pt1 | contig 17704 bp, 20 predicted proteins | sample 5400441 | NCBI WGS metagenome assembly WNFF01 (sample SAMN13153345, study PRJNA577476) | soil metagenome | isolation source: 120 cm saprolite under Douglas fir tree site 2 hole 3 replicate 1 | place: USA:California | collected 2015-04-18 | reverse complement strand
TGTAAAGACGGCGCTGTGCATCCACCATGGACTCCACGAAACCGGCCTCGCGCAGCACGCGCAGGTGCTTGGACACCATCGGCTGCGGCATGCCAAGCTGCCGCTCGATCTCTCCCACCGACTGTTGTGACGAGACCAGGAGGCTCAATATCGCGCGGCGGTTCGGCTCCGCAATGATTTCGAACACAGATTCCATTCTCTTAGTATACTCCACGGAGCATATACGTGTCAAGGTATATAAAGGCAGGGGGCCCAGGCAACGGTTTCAGTCGGCGTGCGGGGATGCACCGTCTGATGCTTTCTTGGCGGGTGCGATTCAGAGCGCTGCGCGCTCCGGTCGCCGGGGATCAGTCTTCGGACCAGCCGAGTTCGGCGAGGGCGCGGCAGAGACGCGCGAGCGGCAGGCCCACGACGTTGAAGTAACAGCCTTCGATGCGGGGAATGAAGCGGCCGGCGTAGCCCTGGATGGCATAGGAGCCCGCTTTGTCGTGGGGCTCGCCGGTGGTGAGGTAGCGAGTGATTTCATCGGCGGAGAGAGTGGCGAAGTGCACGTTGGTGATTTCGACGAACGCGCGACGCTCGGCGTCGGGGAGACGGATGAGAGTTACACCGGTGACCACGGAGTGGGTGCGCCCGGAAAGTTTTTCAAGCATCTGGCGGGCATCCTCGCTGGAGCGCGGCTTCCCGAAAAGGCGGCCCTCCAGAGCCACCTCAGTGTCCGCGGCAATGACAATAGCCGGGCCAACAGCGCGAGCGGCGACGAGCTCGGCTTTGGCGCCGGACAGCCGCTGCACAAGTTGCTGGGCGGATTCACCGGAGAAGGGTGTTTCGTCGACCGCCGAAGAGAGCACGACGAAGGAAAAGCCCGCGTCGCGGAGAATCTCGGCGCGGCGTGTCGAAGCGGAAGCGAGAATCAACTTCATAGTCGTGTAATTCGGGGAAGAATACTACAGCGTGAACGCGGATACAGCCTGTGCTTTGGTCCAGTGGGAGACGCGAACGACCTGGGACCAACCCTCTTTCAGATGACGACGGATTCCTGGTATTCGCCGAAGACGCGGCGGAGCGCGTCGGAAATTTCGCCGACGGTGGCGTAGGCTTCGACGGCGGCGAGAATGGCAGGAAGGAGATTCTCGGCCGTGGCGGCGCGGCGCTGCAGTTCGGCGAGAGCAGCTTTCGTGCGGGCAGAGTCGCGCTTTGCTCGCAGGGCGTTGAGGCGCGCGACTTGGGAGCGCTCGATTTCGGCGTCGATGCGCAGCGTGGGAATGGCCCGTTCGTCTTTTCCATCTGAGGGCGCGATGAAGTCGTTCACGCCAACGACGATTTGTTCTTTGCGCTCGACGGCGCGCTGGTATTCAAATGCCGCCTTCTGGATTTCGCCCTGCACGAAGCCGCTTTCGATGGCTTTCAGCATGCCGCCCATGGCGTCGATTTTTTCGATGTATTCGCGCGCGCCGGTTTCGATTTCGTTGGTGAGATGCTCGATGGCATAGGAGCCTGCGACAGGATCGATGGTGTTCGTCACGCCGGTTTCGTGCGCGATGATTTGCTGAGTGCGGAGGGCGATGAGCGCGGCGTCTTCGGTGGGCAGCGCGAGTGCTTCATCCAACGAGTTTGTATGCAAGGATTGGCAGCCGCCGAGCACCGCGGCGAGCGCCTGAATCGCGACGCGGACGATATTGTTTTCCGGCTGCTGGGCGGTGAGGGAAGAGCCAGCAGTCTGCGCGTGAAAGCGGAGCAAGAGCGAGCGCGGGTCGCTCGCGTGGAAACGCTCGCGCATGATATGCGCCCAGAGACGGCGCGCGGCGCGGTACTTGGCGATCTCTTCGAGCAGGTCGCTGTGCGCGTTGAAGAAAAAGGAAAGTTGCGGCGCGAAGTCCTCGATGCCGAGGCCGGCGTCGAGGGCGGCTTGAACGTAAGCGATGGCGTCGGCAAGGGTGAAGGCGACTTCCTGGACGGCGGTCGAGCCGGCTTCGCGAATGTGATAGCCGGAGATAGAGATGGTATTCCACTTGGGGATCGCGTCGCGGCACCACGCAAAAATATCCGTGACGATGCGCATCGCAGGACGCACCGGATAGATATACGTTCCGCGGGCGATGTATTCCTTGAGAATGTCGTTCTGCACCGTGCCGGAAAGTTTCGCGAGGTTCGCGCCCTGCTTTTTGGCGACGGCGACGTAGAGGCAGAGCAGAATCGCGGCCGTGGAATTGATGGTCATCGAAGTAGAGACATTTTCGAGCGGGATGCCGTCGAAAAGCGTTTCCATGTCCTCGAGCGAATCGATGGCCACGCCGACTTTGCCGACCTCGCCTTGCGCGAGCGGATGATCGGAGTCCATCCCGATTTGCGTGGGGAGATCGAAGGCCACGGAAAGACCCGCCTGGCCCTTGCTCAAAAGATAGCGGTAACGCTGATTGGATTCGACGGCCGTACCGAACCCAGCGTACTGGCGCATGGTCCAGAAGCGGCCGCGGTACATCGTGGGGTAGATACCGCGGGTGTAGGGAAATTCGCCGGGGTAGCCCAGGGCTTTCTCGGGATTCCAGCCAGGGAGGTTATCTTCTGTGTAGAGACGATCGATGGGCAGGCCGGAAAGAGTGGTGAAACGCTCTTTGCGATCGGTGACGGCGTCCGGTTTGGTTTTTGTGTCGGACATGGAAAGCAGAAAATCGAAACTCGCCCTACTCTCAATCATCGCGGGCGGACTAAAGGCCGCCGCTACTCATGCAATTACAAGTTCCGCGATTTACGGAACGCGGTAAGGGCGAAAAACAAAAACAAGAGCGCGACAGCCGCGGCAATGGCGATAAGCCAATGCGCGACGTCGCGCGTCCACGAGCGGAAGGCGAGGTTCAGCCAGGCGAGTCCGAGAACCCCAAAGATGGCTCCGGTGACTTCGTGAAAAAGCTGTTTCAGCGCGCGCCAGAAACGGCGAAATCCAGCGGGTTGCGCTGCCACCGTGGCCGAGCCCGTTGCCGTGGACATGAAAGCATCTTAGCGCAAAACCGCAGGCGAAGTCCGGCGCTGTAAAACACGGCGGGCGCTCTGGGGCCGGATGGCCACCTGAACGGACGGCCTGTGAACCTATTGGAGACAACGCCCGAGGAGGTCACTTGTTTCCGGCCAAACGCAGGCCTAGAATGGAAATGTATTGAGGGAGACCGCCCTTGCAACTCGACGATCACCTGAAAAACCTGCTGCGCGAACTGGGGCACGCGATCAATGACACGGTGTCAGAGTCCGACCGCATTACCGGCGCAATCGCCGGCGTGCGCGCGCATGGCTATGACATTGTGTTGAAACTCGATGCCACGATTGGCCTTGCCAAACGGGACGCCGCGGCCGCAGAATCTTCCAAGCTGACCACCCAGGACCGCCGCTTCCTCGAATCGCTGCGCATTCAGGTGGATCAGGAATCTTTTGATCAAGATCCGGACAAGAAACCTGTGGCGCGGTTGACTATGACCCCGCAGGATGTGCGTTTCCTGAAATCATTACGGATCGCGACGGACGACATCGAATGAGGTTTTCTTCCAAATCGGGAGGGATGAAATCAGCAGGGGTTCTGGCGTTAGGCGCGCTGTGGTGTGCGCCTGCGATGGCTCAAGATCCGGTGGTGACGCCGATCATCGTGGATACCGCCGTGCCCATAATTGTGAACGCCGTCAAGCCCAAGCCCAAGCCGACGGGGCTGACGAAGTTCGAAGGATTCATACTTCATTCGAACATCGCGCAGATCACCGCCCGCGCCAAGGGAGACGACATGTCCATCCAGACATTCTCCCTTTCCCAGGAAGCTTCGGTGAAAATGCAGCAGATCGTCGACAAAGGCGGCTTCCAGTACGGCGATAAAGTGACCGTCTATTACGATCCCGGGACCATGAAAGCGGCCAAGTTCAAAGGGAAACCTTCCAAGCCGATCTGATTTGCGGAGCGGTTTCATGCTTCGCCTGCCCGCTGTATCCGGACGCTTCTATCCTTCCAACCCCCCTGAGTTGACCGCGCTTGTTCGGCAATACACCAAGAAAGAGAAAGACGCCGCACCGGCCCGCCCGAAGGCGTGCCTGGTGCCGCATGCAGGTTACGTCTATTCGGGGCCAGTGGCTGGCGCAGTGTTTTCGCGAATTGCACTTCCGAATAGAATCCTGATTCTCGGCGTGCGGCATTACCCGCGGGGGGAGCCCGCGGCGATTCTTTCCAGCGGAGCGTGGCGGACGCCGCTCGGAGACGCACAAATCGACGCATCCTTAGGGGCAGCGCTGCTGGAGGCCTGTGCGCTGCTACGAGAGGACAGCGTGGCGCACAGCGCGGAACATTCGCTGGAGGTGCAACTTCCGTTCCTCCAGGTGCTCCAGCCGGGATTCACGTTTGTGCCGGTTGCGCTGGGAACGGTCCGCTTTGAAGATCTGGTCAGCATTGGCGAAGCGATCGGGCGTGTCCTGAAGGATTGTGGCGAGGAAATTCTCCTGGTAACTACGTCGGATCTGAATCACTACGAAGATGACGCGACGACGCGGGTGAAAGACCGGAAAGCCATTGATCGAATCCTTGAGCTGGATGCACGAGGCCTGTTCGATGTCTGCCGCGACGAAAATATTTCCATGTGCGGCCTCGGACCAACCGTCGCGATGCTCACAGCCCTGCGCGAGCTGGATGCAAGCCGTCCGGAGCTTGTGCGCTACGCGACCTCGGCAGACGTTTCCGGCGATTTAGACGCCGTGGTTGGGTATGCGGGGATGATTTTCTCTTGAGCATCTGAACATCGCCATAGATGTCAGGATCTCTCATGAAAGAAAAATGGCTCCGGCACACGGAGCCATTTCTCTTCCAAGCGATCTTTGTTGAACGCCTCAGTGTGGACGTCCGGTAGAAGGCGCGGAGTGCGAACCTGCTGACGAAGGCGCCGAGGACCGTCCGGAATCGCCCCCGCGCGAGCCACCCCCGCCCGCTGCACTGCCGCCGGCAGAACCGCCACCGGAAGAACCGCGGCTGCTTCCACTTGCTCCCGGAAATCCGCCCGCCCGCTCCCCACTTGACGCCCGAGGCGCCGGTGGCGGCACCATGGTGCGCGGCGGCGGTGGAGGAGTAGTCGTGCGCGCGGAACTCGGCGCGACAGGAACCCGCGAAGGCGCGCTCGGAGGCGTAGCGTTCCCCGTGCGTTCCACGAGGTGATCATTTCTGGCTGCACCGGAAGCCGCCTTTTCCGATCGCGCCTCAGAACCAACCGGCGCGGCAGGTGCCGCGGGATTTGTGTTTACGAACCGGCGTTCGCCCGGATCATAAACGATCGACGAACCGTGACCCGGTGATCCGCCGGGCGCGCCGGCAAACGCGCTCCGCGAAACTCTCAGAGGCGCGGTTGTGCTAACCAGATTACTGCTGAGCACCCCGCGCGAAGGCGATCTTACGATTTTCCAATTCTCGCCAGGCTCAACAGAGGTGCGCCCGGCAAGAGTGCCGCCCCTTACCGGGGAAACGCCCTGCGTGAGGTTGATGGGTGTCTTGCCACGCACATCGAGGGGATGGACGGGAACAACCCCGAGCGAGCCTCCTCTGCCGCGAACGAATACGCCGGTCGACGGCCTCCAGTTGCGGAAGCCACCGTTCCCAAATCCTCCGGGCAGCCAGACCCAGCCAAAACCGGGCTCGAAGAGCCATCCTCCGAAATGGAAAGGCAGCCACCCCCAGGGCTGGAAGCCGCAGAAAGTCCAGCCAAAGACCGGATCGAAGAACCAACTGCCATTGTCGAAGGGCGACCAGCCGAATCCGGCGCCGTATGGACGCCAGCCATAACCGAAACCGCCGACGGGGAACCACGAGCCATAAGTGTAGAGATCAGCAAAACCCGAGGTGTAGTACGGCGAACTGGTGTAGCGCATCGCTGCGCTGGTTGCGGTGACAACGCTGTCAATGCGGCCGGAAACCCAGCGATCAAAGTCGTCGTCGGTCGGAATACGCCCTATGTCTACGGCACTTTCCCCCGCCTTCATCGATAGAGACTGGCCTTTGCTGAGGGCGGTCGTCTCACTCTTGTGAACCACAGAGATGCGTCCCGTCAGCACGCTGACCTTGCTGCCGTCGTCAAAATTATCAATTCGAAAAGTGGCGCGTCCCGTGGCCTCCGCGGTGAAGTCGCCGCCCGTCACGCTGAAATAATCGCCGCTGGCGGGATTGACGTAAACGCAAGCGGTGCCCTGGCGAAGAACCAGCCGCGTGGTGCGCGCGCCGTCTGCCATCGAAAGGTCGAAAAACTCCAGCACGGTGTTTTCATTGAGAAAAACCATGGCCCCATTTTCGAATTCCACCTCGGCCCGGCCGTTGTCGGTGGCCAAAACGTAGCCCTGGCGGATGGGCAGATTCAGTTCCGCGGTCTCCCAAACGGCCTTCTGGTCGGCGAGCGGATCGCCGTGCGCTCCCCGGGTGAAGCGCACATCGCCCTGAACGAGACTCAGGCGGATGATTCGAGCGTGGCTCGAATCGGCGGCAGCGGGGGGTACGCCGGCGAGCAGCGGAAACAATAGTGATGGGAGGATCCAACGGAGCAGAATTCGGGAAGTCATGTGTCACCCCCTAGTGGGGACGTGGCCGGTAGCCTATTGTGTGAGACGGCTGAAGACCGAGCCGGGTTGCGTTCCTGTAGACACCTCTAATGGTCTCGCCCGCCACCGCGGGCGTCAAGTGCGCGATAGGACTGTGTCTTTAGCGCCCGGAATGAGCGTCAACGCGCGCCCAGTGTGTCCTGGCGCTGAAATGCACATGCCCGTAGCACCGCTTCCGGCGTCAAAATGATAGGATTCTGCGGGCGACCATGCGGCCAATTGCATCCAGAATCTCTCAGTTAAACGGCGAGGGCGCCCTGGCGGTTTATGCGCGGGCGAAGGAACTCGAGCGCCAGGGCCGGTCGATCATTCACCTGGAACTCGGCGAACCGGACTTTCATCCGGCGGCTCCGGTCGTCGATGCGGTGCGCGACGCGGTGGCGGCGGGGCGTGACCGCTATGTTTCGCCGCGCGGCATCCCGGCGCTCCGCGAAGCGATCGCCGATTATCTAAAACGCACGCGCCGCCTGGACGCCGCGGCGGAGCAGGTGCTGGTCGCGCCGGGATGCAAGATGGCGCTGTGCCTCGCGATGATGGCCTTGATCGAGCCCGGAGACGAAGTCCTTTACCCCGATCCCGGATTTCCCATCTACCCGTCCTTCACGCGGGGCCTCGGCGCGAAGGCCGTTCCGTTCGGCCTCGAAGAAAAGAACAGATTCCAGCCCGATCTCGATGAGATCGCCGCAAAGATTACCCCGCGCACGAGCGTGCTTATCTTCAATTCTCCAAACAATCCGACAGGAACCGTCTTTGACTATGCGGCGCTCCACCAAATCGCGCGGCTGGCGCAGAAGCACGATCTCTGGATTCTCGCGGACGAGGTCTATGCGCGGATTTTGTTCACCGGGGAATACCAGTCGATTTGGGCGCTTCCCGGGATGGCGGAGCGCACCATCATCATCGACGGCTTTTCAAAGAGTTTTGCCATGACCGGCTGGCGGCTGGGATACGCGGTCGCGCCGCAACCGCTCATTGATGCCATGGACCTGTTGGTGTTGAACACTTTCACGTGCGCAGCGGAATTCACGCAAGTGGCGGCCATCGAAGCGCTGCGGGACTCTACAAATGCCGTGGACGCCATGGTCTCGGAATACCGCAAGCGGCGCGACCTCTTCGTCGCCGGACTCAATCGCATCCCCGGTTTCCGCTGCCAGGCGCCCGGCGGAGCCTTCTACGCCTGGGTGAATATCGAAGAGACCGGCATGCCCGCGGAAGATTTGGCCGTGCTTCTCCTCGAAGAAGCCGGAGTCGCTGGAATCGCGGGGGCGGCGTTCGGTCCGGGCGGCAGGAATTATTTGCGTTTTTCGCTCGTCAGCGCGCGTCATCTTCTCGAAGAGGCGCTGGAGCGCATGCAGAGGGTCTCAACCCGCTGGCGCGCCGCCGTCGCACGATAAGAGTCCGCGCGGGCGAGCACGAGGTCTGGCCGGAGCAGAGAAACATGAAATTTTCCATGCGGCTCGGCATCACGTTGCTTCTGGCGCTGGCGACTGCGGCATCCGCAAGAGCCCAAGCAACACCCCTCGCGGGCGCCGACCTTCATCAGGTTTACGAAAAGCTTCTCAAGCAGATCGACCAGATTCCGATTTACGACAACCACTCGCACGCCACGTTTGCCGACGATCCTGACGTCGACGCGATGGCCTCGCCGCCGGAGGCGAGCTCGGTGCTTCGTTTGCGCGACACGAATCCCGAGTTTGTTGCCGCAGCCAAGGCGCTCTTCGGCTATCCCTACGACGACTTCAAGTCCGAGCACGCCAAATGGCTCATCGACAGGAAAAAAGCCGCCGAAGCTGCCGGCGGCACTGCTTATTGGGACGCCATCCTGGACAAGATGAATATCGAGACGTGCCTCGCGAACCGCGTCGCGCTGGCGCCCTATCTTGACCCCAGGCGGTTTCACTGGGTTTTCTTCGTCGATTCGTTCTTGTTTCCTTTCGACAACCATGGCCAGATCGCCAAGAACGGCGATATGGCTGTCTACATTCCCCTTCAGGAAAAAGTGCTGCAGCGCTATTTGGCGCAGGAAGCGAAGAAAGCCATTCCTTCCGATCTCGCCGCGTACGAGGCCTTTGTGCGGCAGACACTGGCCGACAATCAGAAAAAAGGCGGAGTTGCCATGAAGTTCGAAGCCGCCTATTTCCGCTCGCTCTATTTCCGTGATCCCCCCCGTGACCAAGTCGAAGCCATCTATGCCAAGTATGTTTTGGGCGGCGTGCCTTCCGAAGAAGACTACCGCACCTTTCAGGACTACATCTTCCGGGTCTTGCTCGACGAAGCAGGCAAGCTGAATTTGCCCGTGCATTTTCACAGCGCGGTCGGCATCGGCGATTACTTCAGCCTTCGCAACGGCCACCCGCTAAACCTCGAAAATATCCTCCGCGACCCGCGGTACAAAAACGTAAAATTCGTCCTCATCCACGGCGGCTATCCCTACACCCTCGACATGATCTGGCTCACTGCGGCCAAGAACGTCTATACCGATTCGTCGCTTGCGGGCTACTACGTTTACCCCTCGGAGTTGAAGAACATCCTGAAACAGTGGATTTCGCTCTATCCGGAAAAAATCATGTTCGCCTCCGACGCGTTTCCGTTCAACGACGCGGTCGGCGCGGAAGAAACTTTCTGGCTCGCGGTCCGCTCCGCGCGTAGCGCCGTTTCCGCGGCGCTGGCCGAGCTCGTTTCCGAAGGCGCATTCACCGAAGAAAAGGCCCTCGAACTGGCGCGAATGTATCTGCACGACAATGCTGCAAAGCTGTACGGAGGCAAGCCATGAGCACCCCCACGGAGCCTAAATACATCTCCTGGAAAAATGTTGAGCGCGAGCAGCTGAATCCGCTCATCGACCGCGAAATGGTTGTCGGCGACAAAATCATGCTGGCGCGCGTGCTCCTGAAAAAGGGCGCGCATGTGCCCCTTCACAACCATCACAACGAGCAGGTCACCTACATCCTGGAAGGCGCGTTGAAATTCGCCATCGACGGCAAAGAAATTGTCGTGCGCTCTGGCGAAGTGCTGTGCATCCCCCCGCACATGCCCCACGAGGCCTGGGCGCTCGAGGACACTGTCGATTTGGACGTCTTCAACCCGCCCCGCGAAGACTGGCTCAACAAAACCGACGACTACCTTCGCCGGGGACGCTAGGCGCTGGGTCCGGCTCTCGCCGTTCCCAAAAGCGCCATCGCAATCCCGTTACCCCCCGTTTTTCTTTGTACCCATCTTCTAATCAGAAAAGTGGACAGGGCCAAAGCTCTTGTTTACCGTGTATGAGTGGCTGATTCCAGGCGTGGGGTCAACCCTCTGAGAGGTGCATGATGAAGAGGTTGCTTGTACTGCCTTTAGTTGTTCTTGCGACGTCCTGTTTGGCGCGTGCACAAGAGGCGCCGCCCGGCGACCAGGCGGCCAACCCTGCTGTAGCTGGGGGTTTCGGAGGGACATCCGCCGCCAATGCAATACGGACTACGCGCCTCACTCTAGACGCTCTCTCGACACAGCCGCGAATTCTCTCCAGTGCCACCCTCGCGTCTTCTTTGGCCCCGGTTGCCCCTGATGCTTCGCCCGCCCCAGCGCCCGAGCCGAAATTTGTTTATGGAGGGCGCGACGATTACCGCTGGCAGCTCGGATTCAGCGTCGCCTGGTACAGATTTAGGTCCTCCATCTTCAATGCCAGCGCAGTTGGCATAAAAACTTCTGTGACGTATTTCACCAATGAGTGGTTCGGAATCGAGGGAAACGTCACCGCAGCCTTTGCGCCACAGATTTTTGATAGAGAACACGTCAAATTGCTTGTTTATGGCGCCGGGCCGAAGATTGCCAGGAGGCGGCACAATTGGGAGCCCTGGCTTCACGCAATCATTGGCGGAAGTCACGAGCAGCCGCAGGTGGGGGGCGGTTTTTCAAGGAACTCGTTTGCGGTTGAGGCCGGAGGCGGGGCAGATTACCGCTTCAACCCCCGTCTCTCCGGCCGTCTGGAAGGCAACTGGGTGCACACCAGCTTTTTCGCCCTAACGCAGAACAATTTTGAGTTGAACGGCGGCGTCGTGTTTCACTTCTAGAGAAACTGCGCTCCACACGCGCCCATTCTGTTCCACGCTGCAGGTTCGCTTTTCCGCCGGCGCTAAGCACAGCTCACCAGATCTTGCAGGCCTGTTCCCGCACCATCGCGTCGCCCTTCTTACACCCGAAGGCCTTGGCGAACTCCGCCATATTTGAGAGCGGCCCGTTCGCGCGGAACCGCGGAAGCGGGTGCGGGTTGGTGTTGGCCAGGAGACGCGCGTATTCCCGCCGTTCGTTCGCGTCCCACACTTGCGTCCATTCCTCGGCTATCACGTTACGCTGGTCAAGGATGCGACCGCGGCCTTCAGCAAGGAAATGATGCGCGCCGCGCACGAGCTAAACGGCCCAACCTTCGCGCACAAGATTCTCACTACGGCCGAACTGCTCGCCGCACTGCCGCGCGAGTGAATGTGCGATTCTCCGTTACGCCGACGCTTGAGCGGCTACGCCCTTGAAGAAGGCGAGCAAGTCCGCGTTGATTTGGTCCTTGAGGGTCGAGCACATGCCGTGCGGCGCTCCCGGAATAACTTTCAGTGTGGCTCCCTTGACCAGCTTGGAAGAAAGCATAGCGGACGCGCCGATCGGCACGATTTGGTCGTCGTCGCCGTGAAGGATCAGCGTTGGCACGTCGAACTTCTTGAGGTCTTCCGTGAAGTCCGTTTCGGAGAAAGCCTTGATGCAATCGTAGACAGCTTTGTGTCCAGCCAGCATCCCTTGGAGCCAGAACGAGTCGCGCAGACCTTGCGAGACCTTGGCGCCAGGCCGGTTGGCGCCGTAGAACGGCGCGCTGAGATCCTTCCAGAATTGTGAGCGGTCGCTGAGCACGCCGGCGCGGATCTGGTCGAACGCCTCCATCGGCAAGCCGCCAGGATTGGAAACCGTCTTCAGCATCAGGGGCGGCACCGCGCTGATGAGCACGGCTTTGGAGACGCGCTTCGTGCCGTGGCGGCCGATGTAGCGGGCGACTTCGCCGCCGCCGGTGGAGTGGCCGACGTGAATCGCGTCCTTCAGCTCGAGCGCTCCAACGAGCGCCGCGAGGTCGTCGGCGTAAGTGTCCATTTCATTGCCATCCCAGGGCTGGCCGGAGCGGCCATGGCCGCGGCGGTCATGCGCGACGCAGCGGTATCCATGGCCGGCCAGAAAGATCATCTGATCTTCCCAGGCGTCCGCGGTCAGCGGCCAACCGTGGCTGAAAACGACGGGCTGTCCCGTGCCCCAGTCCTTGTAGTAGATCTGAGTGCCGTCTTTTGTCGTGATCGTCGTCATGGGATGCTCTCCTTCATGTTGAATCTTGGTTTCCCTCAAACTTCCTACGCGCCTTGGTTCTCCGTCATCTGTTCCGTATTGCGCACTAGAAAACCGGCGTGGCCTCTTCTACTTGCACTCTTAGGCCGCGCGAACCGTCTCGCCGCGGGATTTGATCGTCGCGAAAACGCCGAGCACGACGAAGAGCAACAAAACAACGAGCTGCGCCACCTTAAATGGCGGCTCCGACTTCGTCGGAGCCATCGCTTTCAGCGCCGGCACCTTATCAAACAACTGCGCGACCAGGACGAAGACATTTAGATAGAGGGCAATCACGGCGTTGACCGCATATACCCGGCGCCAGGCCCCGGCGAGGTGACGCCCGTAACGCGCAAAGATCGCGAACGCCAGCGCGATCAGCGAGAGGATGCCGACCGCATGGGACGGCAAGAATTGATGGAACGGAAAGAAGAAGCCGGTCACGCTTGTCAGCACAGTGGTCAACAGAAAGACCCCCGTCCAGCCGTCGAGACGTTTCCCGCTGAGCAGCCCGAACGTGACGACTAACCCCGTGAAGATCCCGATCAAACTCAACACCACATGCACGAAGGTCAATGCCGTCATACCGAGGATCATGATGTCCCCCCTTCAGCAGAAGCTCCGCCTGGATGACCCGGTTGACCGACAAGATACACTTGGCCGCCTCCACCCGCAATGGTCAAGCCCAGTTTTGAGCTCCTCGTCGTTCTCCAATGCTGGGTCAGTTTCCGATTACCACGTTTGTCGTCCAAGTGAAACACTTTGAATCGACTTTATGCGAAAGAGTACTTGACAAGAAGAAGCCAAGTTGTATCCTAGCGCTATCAGCCTTGGGTAAAATACGGATGAGTCCTCATATGGAAACCGCTCGCCCAACTCAGTCACAAAGCTTTAGCAAATCACCATTTGGCCCGTTTCGAGGACTCCTCGCCGACGCGATCCGATTTTGGGAACCACGTCGCCTTCTCTACAACTTTGCCCTCTCCGCGGTTGCTGTTGTCTGGCTCGTAGCGACTTGGCCTCATTTTCGCCCTGCATTTACGCTGTCTTCGCTTCTCCTTCTTGCTATCCTTGCATTACTCGCGAATGCTTGCTACTGCGCCGCCTACCTCGTGGACATTCCAATGCAGTGCTCATCTCTTAGCACCGTTTGGAGACGTCGACGGTGGGGACTATGGTTGATGGGAACGCTCTTTGCGATTGTTCTGACAAATTATTGGATCGCTGACGAGATCTATCCATTTGTCCGCTGAAACCGGGGAAAGCCCCATGGTGCCCGATTAGATGGGTAATCGTACATGTGATTTTGGCAGGATTTTACTTCTCCGGTAATTACGTTAATCAGGTATCTTGAAGCTCTCGATGTCTAAAGACGCAATCGCTTCGACGGACATTGGTCGATAGCGCGTGATAGATTTTAGTCTTGTGGAGGCCTAGATGGTTTTGCGAGTGTTGATGACGGGCGTTCTCCTGATTCAGCTACCATTGCTGACCACGCAAACAAAATCAGTCCATCCGCCCGTCGTACACCTTCCTCGGGCGGCGGTTAGTCGCATTCCTTCTCCCAACGGAAAGTGGACTCTGATTTTTGAATGTCCTAAGGATTGCAGCGAGAGGAGGCTGTCGATTGAAGATAGCGCCTCGCACACACGACGACTCATCGGAGAATACGAGCGAAGCTTGAGTATTTCTTGGGCACCGGACAGCCACCTATTCTTCGTTAACGATGCGTTTGCCAGTAACGAGGCTCTTAGTTATGTGTACGACCCGGTCGCACTTCAGGCTACGGACCTAGCAAAACTGCTCGTGGCTGGTGACCCGGGCGCGGCCCAATTCTTGGGTGTCGGGCACTCATATCTACAAGCGAAACACTGGGTCAACTCGCGGGAGTTACTCGTCGTCTTGTATGGGCATTTCGACGAGCCGCCTCTGGGTGGTTTTACTCTTCAATATTGGGTTGCCTTAGATGGGAATGTCCACAAGATTTCGCAGCTCGCGCGCGAGAAGCCTGAGTAGGAATCGCCGGTATAACATTCAGTGGAAGTCGGGTTACCATACATCTGCCCATCCATTGAAATCTTTCGGAAACAGTCTCAGGGATTCAGGACGGCGCTCCCATCACTTGATCCCCCCGAACCGGAAAAATGGAGTTGATTCAGGTTCGAAGGACTAGCACGCGATTTGTGCTCATCGTAGCCGCCGCACAGTCGAAGTCGACGATGACTAGCCTTTCTGGTGGGTTACAAAACCAAGTCCTCCCAGACGGAGGTTGAGCTGTTTCAGCGCAGCACGGTGCCGTAGAACACATCGCGCCCTCCGCGCAGGTCTCTCCCGTAGGAAAGGACTACCGTCACGCTTCCGAGAAGTCGAACCTTGCACTGCGCTCCCGTGTCCCAGAGCCAGCGCTGCGAGCCAAACAGACCGGAGGAGTCTGCCACCGCCCCGGTATCCAGAAACGGGCCGAGCTTCACGGTGAAGAACGCAGCACGGTAAATATTTTTGTCCATCTCCCAATTCGCCAGAAAGTAGCGGCGTCCCAGCGGCGCGGCTCCTTTGCGGCCGTCCAGTGTCCCAGCATGGCCGCGAAGCCACAGATCGTTGTCGCGCTCGATGCCAAGTTGGAAGAGTTCATCGAGCGGCGCCTTCCCGGCAGTCCCTCCAGCGCGAAGCTGCGCCAGCATTTCATAGTCGTCGCCCGTAGCCCGCGGTAGCCAGCGCGCTCGCAGCGATCCGCGCAGTGTGGCAAAAGGACCCACCGCATCGGCAAAGTCGCGGCCCGCGCGCGCTTCCGCCGATGAATCCATCGTGAAGCGGCGCTCGGGGATGCGCACAAGAGATCGCTCCGCGCCCAGCCAGTACGCGACCGAGGTGCTATCCGTGAAGAACGGCTGCTCTGATGCGGAAGCGTGGCCAGCGAGATTCCGGAAGGCTCGATGAGCAACCTCGAGGCCGGTGCTCCAGTTCCACCGGCCGTTCACAACTGACCGAAGATGTACGCCGCCTGCAACCCGCCGCATATTCAAATCAGTCAGCGGCACACCCGGAGCGAAGAATGTCTCCGAGAGATTCCAGTTTTCATTTCGCGCGTCGAAGTAAACCCGCAGGCGCATGGCAGGATCGTGAAGGAGCAGCGCGGAAAGGGAAGCAGCGAAGCGGCGTTTTTCAGAATCCCAGCGAGCGAGCGACGTGAAATTCACCGCTGCGCCGGCGATGTTGTAGTATTCGGGATAAACGGTCGCGTACGGCAACCCGCTCAGGAGAGAAATCATTCCTTCGAGCTTGGAATCTCCCCACCGGTTGCGCTCAATCACATGCAGCGTCGCGTCGTAATCACCTGAGCTGGAGGCCGCGAGTTCGATCCGCTGGCGCGGGAAAACGCCGAGATTCTCCAGCCGTGCCTCCGTGCTGAGAAGCGCATCACGAGTCAGGATCTGCGGAGCATTGAAGCCCACCGCGCGAGCCAGCAATTCTTGCCGGAGCCGCGGCGCCGGTGCAACATTCACCGACCGCAGCCGCGGCTTGTCCACCGCGTTCCAGTATTTAAGCGCCGCTTCGAGGTTGCCTTCGAGAAAATAAAGCGTGCCGAGAAATTCGCGCGCGTAGGCGTCTTTCGGTGCCAGCCGAAGTGCCTTGCTCAGGGCGCGCTTCGCAGCTTGAAAATCTTTCTGTTTATAAGCAACGCCGGCAGACTCGACCAGGAACCGCGAATCTCTTGGCGCTTTGCGGTGGCCTGCCTCGAATGCATCTCTTGCGTCATCCCAACGTCCGAGTCGCGCCAGCGCCAGCCCGGCAAGGAAGTCCAAATCTGCGGATTGGTTGACAGGGCCGCTCGCGAGCTTTGCGGCTTCTTCCCATCGCCCCGCGTCGAGCGCTCTTTGTGCCGCCGCGATGCGCTCTGAATCCGGCGCAGACTCCTGCGCATGGAGCCCGCTGCCCGCGGCGGCGAGCAGGCCCGCAACAATGCCCATGCGCAATCCCAAAATGAGGATCAGTTTGCCGGTTCGGGCGCGGCCAGGAGCATCCAGTTGCGGACAGCCTGCCATTCTCTCTCGAATTCTCCGCGCTCAATGCGAAGCAGTTTGCCGCGCGCGGGATCGTTGACGAAAACCGCTTCATGCTCCCAATCGATTCCCGTCACGACCACGTAATGCAGCGGCGCCTTCTTTCTGCCCGGCTGCATCCCGATGATTATCGGCCTGCCTTGCGTCAAATGCTCGCGCAGATCGTTCCATCCACCGCTGATTGCGAAAACGCGGAAGCCCGACTCTTTCAGATACCGCTCCATATCGGACGCAAATATGCCGCGCGCTTTGGGAGAATACAGTTTCTTCTGGATGGTGTCGGAGTCGGCCCGTCCCGCCACGATAGCCGTCCCGTGCGCGCTCCAGTATTGCAGGAGCATCGCCAAAGAAGCTGAGCCACAGCCTTCTTCAGTTTGCTTCACGAACGGAACATCGAGCCACACGCCTGCTTTTTCCTGGGGCGCCGGCAGGACCGAACGCCCCTGGAAAAGAAGCAGGAGCAAACCGAAAGTAATCCGGTTCATCCGCGTAACGTATGGCTTCCAGTTGGGAGAGCTAACGAAGCGCAACCGCCAGGACGATGATGCCGATCGCGATCAGGATGATCCACAGCAGATCGCGGTCTGAAATGCGCCCTGCAGCGAAGTCTTTTTGCGCTTCACGAGACCTCTCGGCAAGCTTGGCCAGGTCTTCATCGCTCAGTTGGCCTACGGCCTTGTCAATCTTCTGATAGTCGAGATTGACGGATTTCAGCGCGCTTTGCCCCTTCTCTGAGGACAATAGCCCCCGGACGGCTGCCTCATTGGCTTGCCGTGTTTCCGCGGGCCGGGCCGCGTCTTTTTTCAGCTCGTCCAGCGAGACCACATGCTGCTTTTCCTGTGCCTGGGTCCGTGCGGGCATACCCGCGAAAGAGAGTAGAGCGGCAATCACCAGTGTGCGTGAACACCACGTCCCATACAGTCTCATGCTGCCTCCTGTCGTTTGGCCGGGGTCTCTTTAGTTTACGAACTACCATGCATCATGACAAGGTGCTTTGAAATCCCTTGTCGAAAAACAAAAGCCAAGTCGGCAAAGCTACTGCTCGGCAGGCAATGCCGGCTGGTACTTGGTCATGTCAACTTTGTCCCACTCGCCGCGCTTGATACCTTCGCGAATCTGCGCGGCGGTCTTGCTTTTGCGGAACTGTTCGTACGCGTAGAAATCCTCCTTCATGCAGATGTTGCAACCCGCCGCGTGCCGGCTCACAAAACAGTCGAGCAGGCTGCCGTGGCCCTGGCTGCGGTCGCAATGGCAGTAACAGGGCTCTTGGTACAGAACCTTCTTGATGCGTGCCGCTACCGCGTATGCATTTTGCTCCACGGGCTGCGGAAAAAGGCCTGGGCTCATTGTCACGGGGAGCGCGCCTGATGGAACCTCACTGTGAAAGGCGGGAACGGGCGCGGCATTTTCAGCTTGCGTCGCGCGACCACCAGAGTTTGACGAAGCCCGTTGAGGAACGAGCGCCAGGACAAGCGCCAATCCAGTTAAGGTCAAGCTCGCAAGAACCTTTCGCGCACCGCGCATCGCACCCTCCCCTGTTTCCAGGCCGGCATAGTTCTCTTAAAAGGGCAGTCTAACCAAAACCCACGCTGCGTTGCCGCCCTGGGGATTTCATGCCCGCCAATGACTGCCGGCAATTATTGGGTGGCGCCGGTATGCCCCGGATCATTCGCCGGAAAAGGAAAAGGAGCAACGGGAAATCGC
>WNFF01001717.1_pt1 | contig 17722 bp, 12 predicted proteins | sample 5400441 | NCBI WGS metagenome assembly WNFF01 (sample SAMN13153345, study PRJNA577476) | soil metagenome | isolation source: 120 cm saprolite under Douglas fir tree site 2 hole 3 replicate 1 | place: USA:California | collected 2015-04-18 | reverse complement strand
CGAGATCTTGGTTTCCAGCGGCAGTGCGCAGGTGCAGCGCGGCCAGGAGAAGATCGATCTGGCACCGTTCGAAAAACTTACCATTCCCAACGGCGGCACGATTCAAAAATCAATCGTGCTGGCACCTCCTGACCTCGTGGAGCCGCTGAACCTGGCGCCCATCGTTGCGGAGAGCCCGAAACTTTTCCCGGTGCATTTCGAATGGAAGGCCGTGCCGAACGCCGCGTCGTACACGGTACGGGTGAGCACGACGGCGATGTTTACGAAAACGGTGAAGGAAGCCAAAGTAAGCGGAACATCGGCGGACATCAGCGGACTGGATTCGGGAGAATACTTCTGGAATGTCATTGCGACGGACGGAAAAAAACAAAACAGCGACGTGAGCGATATCTTCAAATTTACGCTGGTCGCGCAGGGCAAGGCGCAAGCGATGGTGCTGGAAATCGACGGCACGCAGTTGCACGGACACGTGGTGGAGATCATGGGCAGGACGGAACCCGGAGCTGCGCTGATTGCCAACGGCCAGTCGGTGCCGAATATTTCACCGGACGGAACGTTCCGGCATTTCACGCAGCAACTGGAGCCGGGTCAGCACACGATTTCGATTATCGGGTCGAATCGCCGGGGTGGAACGGCGATGAAGCAGGTGTCCATCGTGGTTCCGAAGTAAGATTTTCGAGGAAAGACGCCAGCGCCTTTGCGCTTGCCGTGGCGTCCGGAGACAATAGTTGTTCGAGCTGACCGAACCAAGGTCAGCACTATTGCCGGCCGGGCGGCGGAGCGAGTTTCTCCGCAGGGGGATGCAGGGATGAACAAGAACGGTTACAACATGAGGTCGGTGTTCAGTCTGTTTTCTTCCGACCTGGCGATCGATCTGGGCACAGCAAACACGCTGGTGTTCGCGCACGGCAAAGGCATTGTCGTGAATGAGCCTTCGATCGTGGCCATCAACAAATCCACCGGAGAAGTCGTAGCCGTGGGGCGCGAAGCCAAAGAGATGCTGGGGCGCACACCGGGCAATGTGGTGGCCATCAAGCCGATGAAAGACGGCGTGATCGCGGATTTCAAAGTTACGGAAAAAATGCTGACATATTTCATTCAGAAAGCGCACAACCGGCGCGTACTGGTGCATCCACGAATTGTGATCGGCGTGCCGAGCGAAATCACTCCGGTGGAAAAGCGCGCCGTACAGGACTCCGCGTACCGCGCGCGGGCCAGCGAAGTCTTCCTCGTCGAGCAGGCCATGGCTGCGGCCATCGGGGCGGGGCTGCCGATTGAAGAACCATCCGGGAACATGGTGGTGGATATCGGTGGCGGCACAACGGATATCGCCGTCATCTCCATGAGCGGCATCGTGTACTCGCGTTCCGTGCGCGTGGCCGGCAACGAAATGGACGAAGCAGTGATGCAATACCTGAAGCGCAAGTACAACCTGCTGGTCGGCGAGCGCACCGCGGAACAGATCAAGATGGAGATTGGTTCCGCGTATCCGCTGGAAAAGCCGCTGACGATGGAAGTGAAGGGGCGGAACCTGATCGAAGGCGTGCCACGCACGGTGACGATCGATGACAGCGAAATCCGTGAAGCCCTGAGCGAATGCGTGGCGACAATTTTGAACGCCGTGCGCGTGGCGCTGGAGCGCACGCCTCCGGAACTTTCCGCGGACATCAGCGACCGCGGCATCGTGCTGACGGGCGGCGGAGCACTCTTGAAAAATCTGGACAAGAGAATTCGCGAGGAGACCGGTTTGCCCGTTTCGATCGCCGACGATCCGCTGGCGTCGGTGGTGCTGGGCACGGGGAAAATGCTGAGTGACTTCAAATTGCTGCGGCAGGTTTGCATTGACTAAGAGCAGCGGCAGGTTTTTGCTCGAAGTCTTCGCTGATTGAAGGAAGAGAGCACCGGCTGAAGCCCGTGCTACCAAAGCCATGGTTGCCATTCCCTCTCGACACAAATCGCTGGTGCTGCTCGCGGGAGTCATCCTGCTGCAGGTGGTTTTGCTGGCCGTGCAGATCAAGCGCGATTCACAGGGACGATTGATTCGCGTTTGGACCGTCGGCGCATTTTCCCCCTTTCAGCGTGCGGGCACGCAAGGCGTGGGAAGCATTCGCGGGATCTGGAACCACTATTTTGCGCTGCAAAATACTTCGCGGAACAACGAGCAGCTTCGCCGCGAAAACGACGCGCTGAAGCTGCAGATTACGCAACTGCAAAGCAAGGCCGCCGAAGCCGACCGCCTTGCCGACCTTCTTAACTTCAGAAAACTGCACATGGATGTTCCGATGGTGGGCGCGCGCGTGATCGGCGCCAGTCCGGGGACGGCCAGCGTGACCATCGACATCGATCGCGGCCAGCGGGACGGCATCAAGAAGAACATGGGAGTCATCACCCCGGATGGCGTGGTCGGAAAAGTCATCGAAGCATACGCGAATAGCGCACAGGTTCTTCTTCTCACCGATAAGGACAGCGGCGTTGGGGCGTTACTGGCGGATTCCCGCACGCAGCACCCCGTCGGCGGCACGGGCGAGCCGCTGCTGGTCATGAAATATGTTCCGAATGACGACAACGTGAATGACGGCGAGCGTGTGGTTACCAGCGGGATGGACCGCATCTTTCCTCGCGATCTTCCCGTCGGCACGATTGTGGAAATCAAACCGGGCAATACGTTCAAACAGATTCGCGTGCGGCCCGCGGCGAATCTGGAGAGGTTGGAAGAGGTCATCGTACTGCTGACCCTCCATCCGCTCGAGTTCAAACAGGAATCAGAACCAGCGAGCCAACCCCAACTGGTTGCCCCGGCAAGCGCGGCTGAGAAGCCCCCGGCGACAAGGCGATGAACGACAGCTACGATCTCCGCAGCAGCGAGTTGCACATAGAGGTCCACAAGTTCCGGACGGGCGCCATTCTCGGCAGCCTGCTCCTAGTGCTGTTTTTGCAGGCGTTCTTGCCGCTGTATGTGCCGAAGGCGGAGATACTCGATCTTCCGCTGCTCGTCACGATTTATTTTGGATTGAGCCGGCGCAATCCTTCGACGGGACTTCTGCTGGGAATGGCCATTGGCCTTGCGCAGGACAGCCTGAGCGGGCCGACGGTTCCGCTCGGACTGTATGGCATCGCGAAAACTATCATCGGATACTTCGCGTCGTCGATCGGAGCACGGCTGGATACCGAGCATCCGGCGGCGCGCTTCGCGCTGACGACAGTTTTCTTCGTGGCACATCAGGGATTGATAGCCCTCACGCGGCGAATTCTTCTGGCGCAGCCCGAGACGTGGTTCAACATGCGCCTCTTCATCGCGGCACTGGTCAATGCCCTGGTGGCGGTATTCCTCTTCCTGCTGCTGGACCGGCTGCGTAAGCGCTAGTGCGCGACCAGGAATTGCCTGAAATCGTCGTAAGCACTGGACATGGGAAGGGATAGCTTGTCGCGCTTTAAGTAGCCGGCGAGACGATCGGGGAGCGGCGGCGCGATGCCGATAGCTTTCATGACGACATCGGCAAATTTCGCGGGGTGTGCTGTGGCCAGCACCAATCCTTGGGCAGGCTCTGGGTGTTCGAGCTTGTAGGCTTCCCAACCCAAAATGCCGACGGCCGTGTGTGGATCGGCGATGTAGCCGAAACGATCGTGAATTGCTTTCATCTCCCGCAACGTTTCAATATCGGTTGCGCGGTGGCCCCAAATTTCTTTCTGGACGTATTCGAGGCGGTTGCGGCAGAGGTCCAGGAGCCGCGGAAAATTATTGGGATTTCCCACGTCCATAGCGTTCGAATAGGTCGGGGTTGCGGCCCGCGGATGAAATTCGCCGCTGCACAAATACTCGGGGACCACATCGTTGGCGTTGGTGGAGGCAACAAACTTCGCCACCGGCAAGCCGATGCGCTTGGCAAAAATTCCCGCCGTCAGATTGCCGAAGTTTCCGCTGGGCACGGAGACGATCAACGGCACGGATGCTACCGGCAACTGGCGGTACGCGGCGACGTGATAGAACATTTGCGGCAGGAGCCGGCCGATATTGATGGAGTTCGCCGAGGTCAAGAACGCGCGTTTGTTGAGCTCAACGTCGGAGAAGGCCTGCTTTACGAGGCGCTGGCAATCGTCGAACGTGCCGGCCACTTCAAGCGCAGTGATGTTTTCGCCGAGCGTCGTGAATTGTTTTTCCTGAGCTTCGCTGATGCGCCTCGAAGGATAGAGAATCACGACGCGAATTCCGGGCACACCCAAAAAACCATGCGCTACAGCGCTGCCGGTGTCCCCGGAAGTTGCCACTAGGACGGTGAGCGGACGCGTCTCGCCGCGCACGAAATAACCCATCAAGCGCGCCATAAAGCGCGCGCCAAAATCCTTGAAGGCCAGCGTTGGCCCATGAAACAGTTCTAGGATGTGGAGTCCCGGGGAGAGGGACACCAAGTTCACGGGAAAATTGATCGCTTCGCTGACCACCTGCCAGAGCACTTCATCCGGAACATCCGGCGTGGCGAACGGTTTTGCTACTCGAAAACAAACTTCCGTAAATGGCAGGCGGCGGAATTGTTCCAGTTCCTCCGGTGAATGGCGCGCAATTTCCACCGGCATGTACAGCCCGCCGTCCGGCGCGAGCCCACGCAAAACGGCGCCGCGCAGCGACGTGAGCGGGGCCTCTCGAGATGTGCTGCGGTATCTCAAGGGTGCGCGCTCATCGCATACCTTCGATCTGGCTTTGAATCATTTTCAGAAACTCGGCGGCATCCAGCGAACCGTCGCGCAGCACCGCCACTTGCAAGGTGCAATGCGCAAGCGCTTCGTAGCTCTGGCGCCGCGCGGCGATCAGTGCCGGATAGCAGCGCGCGACAGTTTCGCGCGGCGATTCCCTGGGCCGCGGTTGAAACGCGCCGCGCCACAATACCGGCTTTGGATCGTTCAAATATCTTTCGATCAAGAGCTGCTGCTCTTGCGCCGAGGCCGCGAGATACACGATGGTCATTTGCCGCCGCAAGCGCATCAGCAAATTGTTCCCAACGTAGATGAGGCTCCCAGTGGTATCGAGCACTAAGGATTTTTCACGGTGCTTCTCAAGTTCCGTCAAGACTTCGTCAAGGGTATGAATTTCCTCCGTCAAGTAGTCGGATTCGCGTTGCCCATAGGTGAGGCTGTCCGGCCAGCCCATCCACGCGGCCACGCCGTTGATTCCGGCGTACCCGCCGGCGGCGAGGCGCGGCGCGAGTTTCTGCTCGATGCGGTCGTCGCAGGAAATTGCCGGAACGCCGCTTTCTGCTAACTTCTTTGTCCAGAGTGTCTTCCCGGCGCCGGACATGCCGATGAGCGCCAGGCGGAGGGGTTTTTCCTTGTTTGATTCGGCGGTCATAACTGAACTGCCTACGATAGCTTGATAGGCGCAGCCCGGCAACAAGCAGGGCGTCACAATTCGCCAGAAACGCAATGCAGGCCTGGAACCTGTCCCTCCGGACGGCTTGCGGCGCCGGAATGCAAGTGTTACGTTTGAAAGGACCTTTGCTGCTTCACACAGCCTAGTCCGGTGATATTGGGGAGCTCCGGAAGATTTTTTCGCACCCAGTTTCGAGGAAATTTTCGACGGACATTTTGAGCGCGACGCCGAAGAGTTCGGAGTCCACTTAAGACCCACGCTGTGAAATTTATTCTGACGCGAGTTTAGTCCGGCCAGTTTTGTTGGATCGGACCGGAACGGGCTAGAAGCCCTGAGATTTCAAGTACTCGCGCGCGGGGTTTTTGTGTCGTACTGGTTTCGCAACGACAATCGATTGCCGCAAGGGCGGCTGGCCGTGGCCTCCTACATCATCGTGGGAATGATCGGCGTGTTGCTGCTCGGCTTCTGGAAGCTACAGGTCATTGATGCGGACAAATACACGTCAATGGCCGAGCGCAACCGCGTGCGTGAAATCCCGGTAATTGCGCCGCGCGGGCGCATGCTGGACCGCGATGGGCGCGTGCTGGTGGATAACCGTCCGGCCTTCAGCATCCTGTTATTGCGGGAAAATCCGGTCCTGGTCGAGAAATATCTCCCCGGGATTGCCGAGGGTCTCAGCCTTTCCATTGAGGATCTGAGAGAACAGCTCACCAACACGAGAAGCCTGCCGAAATTCCAGCCGATTATCATCAAGCCAGAGGCTTCGGTTGCCGACATTGCCTTCATCGAATCTCATCATTCAGACATCCCGGTGCTTGAGATGATCTCCGTTTCGCGGCGCCGCTACCTCCCGAACGGCTTTCTGGCGCATGCCGTCGGGTACGTAGGCGAGGTCAGCGAACAGCAGATCGAAGCGAGCAACGGCAAGCTGCGCATGGGCGACTTTGCCGGGAAGTTTGGCCTCGAACGGCAATACAACGATATCCTCATGGGCACCGACGGCAAGCGCCGGGTCATCGTCAACAGTATCGGCAAAGAAGTGGGGCCCTTGCCCACCCAAGAATCCGTTCCCGGCAAGCAGATTCAGCTGACCATCGACTTCGACCTGCAACAGATGGCGGAGCAATCATTAGGGCCGCGCCCCGGCGCGGTGGTGGCATTAGATCCGCGTACCGGTGAAGTCCTGGCGATGGCGAGCCATCCCTTCATGGACCCGAACGACTTCGCCGTGCGCATCTCCGCGGACGAATGGAAAAGTCTCAACGAAGACCGCCAAAAGCCGATGCTGAACCGCGCGATACAGGCGCAGCTCGCTCCCGGGTCGGTATTCAAAATCGTAACCGCCACGGCTATGCTGGAAGACAAAGTCCCGCAGGAAAGTTTCACGACGTTTTGCCCGGGCTACGGGACATTTTATGGACGGCAATTCAAGTGCTGGGTGTACGGAAAAAGCTCTCACGGCGTCGTGGGCCTGCATAAAGCCATTCTCGAGTCCTGCGATATTTTCTTCTATAACGTCGGCATGCGGCTGGGAATTGACCGCCTTTCTTATTACGGCAGCAAACTGGGCATCGGACATAAGACCGGAATCGATCTCCCTTCAGAAGAACAGGGGCTGATGCCTTCGGCCGAATGGGTCCAGCGCGTGTTTCATCGCAAGTGGTATCCCGGTGAGACCATCTCCGTCTCCACCGGTCAGGGCGCCGTCACTACGACGCCGCTGCAACTGGCCCGGATGATCGGTGGAATCGCCATGGGCGGCGTCTTCAAGCAGCCGCACTTGCTGAAGGACGCCCCGAACGTAGGCGAAGAACGGTTCTCTCTTTCCGAACCCACCGTAGAGAAAATAACGGACGCGATGTACGGCGTCGTGAATGAGGAGGGTGGCACCGCCAGGAGCATTCGACTGCCCGGCATCGAAGTAAGTGGAAAATCCGGAACCGCCCAGGTGATCGGTTATGCCACGCGAGATCGCGTGGGCAAGCAGAAACAATTCGAGGACAACGCGTGGTTTGTCGGTTACGCGCCGCGGCGCAATCCTGAGATTGTTGTTTCCGTCCTGGTGCAGGAAAGTGGAAAACACGGCGGCGAGGCAGCCGGGCCCGTTGTCCGGGATGTGATCAAGGCTTACTACGACAAGAAGAACAAGAAGACGCAGGGCCAGTTCACAACGGAGAACAAGAGCGATGCGCCGAAAAAGGTCCCTGCTCCAGTTGCGGCGATTGCTCCTCGTGCCGCACTGAAACCGGAGGGTAGCTCCGCGCATGTGAGTGAGGGAGAGCAAGAGTAAAATTCTTGTTTGAAAGGGAGAAATTTCTGTTGGCCGTTCAAAATGCGTTCCACCATGGAATGCTTGGGAATGACAAGAGAATTTGTTTGCGATGAAAGACGCACCCGGAACACGCGATTACGATTGGTGGCTTCTGGCCATCCTCGCTACGATTTGCGCGCTTGGCGTGCTTGAAATCTATTCCGCAACGAAGGGCAGCCCGCTCACGGGCATGCATATGAAGCAGGTGCGCTGGCTGCTAATCGGCTTTGTCCTGATGTTCGCACTCTCGCGGCTGGACTATCACCTGATTCTCGACCAGGCGCCTCTCCTCTATCTTATCGGCCTTGCGTCGCTCGTGGCGGTTCTCCTGGTGGGGCACACCCATTTCGGCGCCAAGCGGTGGATTTCCGTCCCCGTGCTGGGAGAACTTGTTCAGGTGTCAGAATTGGTGAAATTGATTATAATCATTGTACTGGCACGCTTCTTTGCAGAAGTGCGTACAGATGAACTTGATCTGCGCGATTTGATCAAGGCAGGGATTTTGGTTGGTATTCCGCTGGTATTGATACTCAAGCAGCCCGATCTGGGTACCGCACTTGTACTGATGCCCATGCTAGCTGTGGGCGCATTTCTGGCGGGCTTGAAGTGGCAGCACGCCGCAGTATTTTCTTTGGCTGGGGTTTTGCTGGTCGGAGCGGTTTTTTATCCTCCCGTCAGCCGGCACCTCCTCAAGCCGTACCAGAGGGACAGAATTACTTCGTTCCTGCATCCGGAAGAGGATGCCAAAGGCTCCGGCTATCAATTGCTGCAATCCAAGATCGCCGTGGGTTCCGGCGGCTTCTGGGGCAAAGGGTTTGGCAACGGCAGTCAGAATCAACTGGGCTACATCCCCGTGCGATATTCAGATTTCATCATGTCGGCGTGGGCGGAAGAACAGGGATTCAAGGGCGTGCTTCTGGCCCTGGGACTGTATATGGCGCTTCTGTTACGCTTAGTGCAGAATGCTCAACGCGCGAAAGATCGCGCGGGAATGTTTCTGGTCATGGGCGTGGCGGCGGCGCTGGGTTTCCATGTGTTGGTGAACGTGGCCATGGTCATCGGCGCTATGCCGGTTACCGGCATCCCATTACCTCTTATGAGTTACGGGGGTTCCGCCACGTTGTTTGTATTCCTGGCGATTGGCCTGGTGATGAATGTCCGGCTTCGCCGCTTCGTCAACTGACGAACCGCCAGTGCCGCGTGACGTTCCTGCTTCGGCGGAACGCACCGGAAGAGAATTTAGTTTGAGTATTTAGTTAGGATTTCTAGAGTGAGGACAGCATCGTCCGCCGTTCGCCCGGCTCGTTTCCGGGAACGGACCAGCCTCGAAAGACTGAGGAAACAGCTGCAAACCGGTGGGTCCGGCACGGCCGGAACCATCGCCTCTGGCTTCGAACGCCAAGCCACTTCCCTACCAGTGTGGCCGACGTGTGTCCCGGTGCGAACCGGGCCGGCGCCGATTTCTCGGACCTCCGACGGGCAGAAGCTCGCGGCGATGCGTCCTGCGGTGAACTCCGGCAAGGCCGGAGTCACGCATAAGGAGTTTTCATGTCGAAAGAATTGGTTATTTCCGCGGCCTCCCACGAACGGCGGGTCGCGATTCTCGAAGAAGGCCAGCTAGTCGAAATTTACATCGAGCGCGAAAAAGAGTTCGCGCTCGTCGGCAGCATCTACAAAGGAAAAGTCACCCGCGTCCTTCCCGGCATGCAGTCTGCTTTCGTGGACATCGGTCTCGATGGCGATGCATTCCTGTACGTCAGTGACGTCTTTGAAAACCTCGAAGACTACGACCCAGTGCATTCGCACGAGCAGCCGCAAAGCTCCGCCCCTGCGCTGCCCGCGGCGATCGGTGCCCCGGTGGAAGTCCTGCCCGGTGAGACGCTGGCCCACGCCGCGCGGCTCCACGATGAGGCGTTGCAGCAGCCGTCCCCAGGTGAAGAAGCTCATCACGTGCATGAAGGGCATGGCTCGCACGACGAAGCGCACGCCGCCGAGGGCGATCATCTAGAACAACATCACGAGGATGCACCACCTGCCGAGCACGACGAAGCGCAGGCAGAAGCCGCGGATGAACGCCAGCCCGATTCGAACGCCTCCGCGCCGCAAAATTTTGCGCCGCACTACAATCCCACACAGAACTATCCTTCCCGCGGCGGCAGCGAACGCACGGGCCAGAACTATGGCCGCGGCAACGATCGCGGAGGTGACCGCGGACGCGGCGCCCGATGGGGTCGTCGTGGGGGAGGAGGACGCCCTCGCGGAGGACGTCCGCAAAGCGGCCCGGGCGGAGGACGTAATCTCCCGCCCTCAAAATACGCTTCGCCGCAGGGCGGTGAAGCGCGCGGCTACGACAATCGCGGAGGCCAGCCACGCGGTTACGACAACCGGCGTCAAGACCCCCCGCACAGCTCCGGTCCTTCTGCTCCGACAGACGCCAACGAGGAGCCCATCGTTCTTCCCGGCGAATCGCTCGCAAAATATCGCAGCAAGCCCGCAGCGGTACCGGCACCGGCGCCAATGGTTGAGCACGAAGCGCATGATCAGCAGCCTGAAGCGGAGGAAATTACGCCGCGGGCAGCTGGCAACGTGGCCCCCCCCGCCGCCGCAAGCGGCGCCAACGTTCCCCGCCGGTTCTCGGGTGGCCTTCCCCGCTGGCTGCTGGCCGATGCCGGCACTGAAGGTGAAGCAGCCGCCACCGGTGAGGCTGCGGCCCCGGTGGAAGAAGCTGCCCCCCCCGAGAGCACGGTTCTCGAATCCGAATCTGTGCGAAGCGAGGTCGAACTGAACGACGATCAGGTCGCCGCGCTCGCATCGGGCTTCGTCGAAGCTAAACACGAAGAGACCCAGGAAGAAGCGGAAGCAGATGCCGTGGTCGGCGGCGCCGTGTTTGAAGAAGAAGAGACCGAAGAAGAAACCGGCGAGGCGGAAGCCGTCCGCGCAGCGGAGGACTCGGAACTCTCTGCGGAAGAAACGGAAGATGTCGAAGAACAGCGCGCCGTCAACCGCGCCGAAGCCGAAGCGGACTTTGCGCATGACAGCGCCATCCATGCGGCCAACCTTGGCGAACACGAGCACACCGAAACTGGGCACGAGCAAGAGCACGAGCACGAACAAAACGAGGAGCACGCAGAGACCGAACCCCTCGAAGCCGAGCACGTGGAAGAGGAAGTGATTTCTGCCGCTTCGGGCGAAACCGTCGTGGAAGCTTCGGTTGTCGAGGAAGAAGTAATTCTTCTCCCGGGTGAAACCCGCGCGCCGCGCATTGGCGGTGCCAGCGCCCCACGCGAAGAATTCCCGCGCAGTTCCGCACGCATCGGTGGCAACCCACGCTCGCGCTTCCAACGGCCTTTCCGCAGCGGTGGCCGGGATCGCGGCCGCGACAACCGTGGCGGACGACCGGATAGCCGCGGTGGACGACCCGACAGTCGTGGCGGACGTCCCGATCGTGGCGGGCGCCCCGGCGGGCCGCGGTTCGAACGCCGTCCCGGCGGCCCACGACATGACCGAGGTTATCAGGGCGGACATTCCGGGCCATCGCGTCGTCCGCAACTCATTTCCGAAATGCTGAAGGCCGGGCAAGACGTGGTCATTCAAATCGCCAAAGAACCTCTCGGCAAGAAAGGCGCGCGCATCACCAGTCACGTCGCGCTACCGGGCCGCTTTCTGGTCTACATGCCGACGGTTCATCACACCGGCGTTTCGCGCAAGATCATCTCCGCGGAAAATCGTTCGCGTCTTCGCCGTCTGGTCAGCGAGGCGGGCAACAGCTATCCCGGCGGATTCATCGTTCGCACCGCCGCGGGCGGCGCCACCGACGACGAGATTCGCACCGACATCGACTTCCTCGGCAAGACCTGGAACGAAATCAAGGAACGCAGCGAGCAGCGCAAAGCGCCCGCGCTTCTCCATCGTGATCTCGACCTGGTCGAGCGCATGCTTCGCGACTACGTCAGCGACGATTTCACCGCCATCTGGATTGACAACGAAGAGGAGTACGGCAAGGTCGTTGAATTCGTCAGCCGCTTCCAGCCCAAGCTCGTGAGCAAGGTCAAGCTCTATACCAAGGAAACGCCGATTTTCGAAGAGTTCGGCATCCAGCACGAGCTGGACAAAGCCTTGCGCGCAAAAGTCTGGTTGAAGTCCGGTGGTTATATCGTCATCAACCACACCGAAGCGCTCGTCGCCATTGACGTGAACACCGGCAAGTTCGTCGGCAAGGGCTCCACACGGCTCGAGGACACCATCGTCAAGACCAACCTCGAAGCAGTGAAGGAGATCGTCCGGCAGATTCGTTTGCGCGATCTCGGCGGCATCATCGTCGTGGACTTCATTGACATGGAAGAGCGCCGCAACCGCGAAAAAGTCCTCTCCGCTCTGCAACAAGCTCTCGAAGAGGACAAGGCTCCGTCAAAGGCGCTTTCGTTCAACGAATTCGGCCTCGTCTGCATCACGCGCAAGCGCACCAAACAGGCGCTCGAACGCGTGCTCTGCCAGCCCTGCCCGTACTGCACCGGCTCCGGCATGGTCAAGTCCATTCCCACGCTTTGCTACGAAATTCAGGCCGAAGCCCGCAAAATGGCCGTGGCCGACCATGAAGGCCCGAACCTCACGCTCCGCGTGCACCCGGAGATTGCCAAGGCTCTGAAAACACGCGAGTCCATGCTCATCGATGAGCTCGAACAGACCTCGCACAAGCACATCATCATCCAATCCGACGCCACGCTTCACTGGGAGCAGTACGATATATACTGAATGATTAATAGAATTCATTGATTAATAAGAAGATATCCTAATTCGGGATTACTTCTGGCCTACGAATGGCCTACGGGCTCGCTGCTTCGCATTTACCGAAAATCTGTCGCGCAGCTTGACGATGGATTCTACACTCCGCCGTGTCCCTCGCCAAAATCAGAGCGACTTCCTGCCGCGAACGTTTGCTTTGGAAACGCGAATTGTATCCTGTGCTCCGCAAAAAATCCCTACGACGACGGGGATGGAGCCCCATGGATCTCATTGAAATGCACCGTTGCTCATAAAAGGCCGCACGTGGCATCCTCCGGTGCCATGAGAACTACTCGCGCCGTGCTTCGTTTGGCCTCCATGCTGCTAGTTCTTGCCCAGGATGCTCTCCGATTCCTGCTGCTCTGGACGCGTTCGCATGCGGCTCTGAAAGCGGAAAACGTTTTCCTTCGCAAACAACTGCCTCTCTACTTGGAGCGTGAGGCGGAACCTCGTCGCGCGAGCGACGCTACCCGCTTCTCCCTGGTTCTACTCTCTCGGCTTTTCGCGTGGCGCGATGCCTTGACCATCGTCAAACCCGAGACCTTCCTCGGCTGGCATCGGCTGGGCTTTCGCTTGCTCTGGCGATGGAAATCGAGGCCGCGCGGCAGGCCGCCCTTGCCGCAAAGCATTCAGAAACTGATCCGCAGGATGGCTCAGGAGAATCCCATCTGGGGAGAAGAGCGGATGGCCGCTGAATTGCTCCTCAAAAACTGCACATTCGGGTCTCGCCTCGGACAGTCCGACGCTACATGCCCGTCGACTTTGGACCGAGGAAACGCGTTCCCTCCCAGCGCTGGATGACGTTCGCACGCAATCACGCCCAGGCGATCCTGGCCTGCGATTTCTTCATCGTGGTGACCGCTTCCTTTCGAGTTCTCTACGTGTTCGTCCTCATGGAAGTCGGAACCCGCCGGATCGCTCACTTCAATGTCACTGCCCATCCCACGGCTGCTTGGACGCTCCAGCAGTTCCGGGAGGCCATGCTGGGTGAGCAATCCTACCGGTTCGTGCTCCACGATCGGGACAGTATCTACTCTTCTGATCTCGATTCTGCCCTGAAGGCGATGGATCTGACGGTATTGAAGACACCTTTTGAGGCTCCCCAAGCAAATTCTTTCTGTGAGCGATTGATCGGCACGGTTCGCCGTGAATGCCTGGATTTTCTGATCCCACTCAACGAGAGGCACCTGCGGAGCCTCCTCAAGGAGTGGATCTCCCACTACAACCGGGGCCGGCCACATTCGAGTCTCGGACCAGGCATTCCCGACTTAGGGTCCGACCATCAGCGGTGCAAACCGTGTGGACACCACGTTCCGATTGATGGCCACGTTGTGGCCAAGGTTATTCTGGGTCGACTCCATCACGAGTATAGATTGGAGAGGCGGGCCGCTTGAACCGATCGAGGAGCAATGGAGTTGAGAAAATATCCTGGCACGGGGTGTTGACCTCCGTGCAACCGCGGATTCGCTTGGGCCGCTCGTTCGATCAGCGCAGCCACACGTATCTGGGTTACGCGCTCAAGGTGCGCGGCAGTATCGCAAGCGAGGCCCGAGAATTTCTCGTTGGCGTGGGGGAAGGCGCTCACGCCAAACACCAGTTCCGGGCGGGTGACACCGTCTCCGGCGAAGCGCTGCCGGTTGCCGATCCACGTCTTGAGACCGTTGAGTTCTACAAGGTCAGCAATCTGAAAGTCACTGTACGTGAGGTTCAGGAAGAGACCCTGCCGCCACCGTGGTGTGGTGTTCCACCGCTGCTTTCGGTCTACCGCGAACGCGGTCACCGGCGACTCGCGGTACGAACCTACGAGGAGAAGTGCACGACCTGCATGTGGGGGTGCCATATGGCGGTCGAGATGACCATGGATCAGTGGAATCCCAGCAAACGCCGCTACCGCACTGAGACATTCTGCTATGGCCCTCGTTCTTGTCCTCTCTACCGACCCGGCCCGGCGCGCAAGCTTCCCGGCCGTCGTGGAATGAGTTATACCGAGGAAGACTGGGTTGACGATGAGGCAACTTCACACCGCAGAACCGACGAATGAAGTATCACTGCGAAGATGAGTGGCTCCAATGCATCAACTGAATTTTTGCGGAGCACAGGATAGACGGAGCGGTTGGACGGTGCGGAATAGATGCTAATGGCATATCAGGATCTAAAGCACCGCCAATTGGCTGCGCCCAATAAATCTTCTTGCGAAGCGAGCAGGAGAGCGGAGTGCGGGAAATCTGCACGCTCCGTTCGACGTGGCGGGGGATGGAAACCAGCTACGGTTCGGTTATTGAGGCACTCCCAGAGGAAACGGGGAGCAACGGATAGACCGGACCTACGGGTATGGCGCCATTCCTCGACCCTACCAGCCGACACTGGGACGCAGAGTTAGGAAAAGTTAGAGGTGGCGCGCTCGGAGTGATTCGAACCCAGAGTTCTAGTTCTCTGCCGAGTCTTGCGGCATAGATAGCTCGCGCCTCACTTTGGGATGCGGCTGGTTTCAACGAGATCGACGCAGTGGTTGCTGACTGCGTGTTCGTTTCCAAATCACAGATCAATTGCAACGACTTCATGCACGCCAATGGATGGCACTGTCACTTCGATAGAGTCACCTGCGGTTCGCGTGCGAGGTACTTGCCCGCTCACGAGAAGCTGAACTTTCTGTGCTTTCTGGTCCGTCGGAAGCTGCACGTGCACCCGCTGCTCTCCCACGGGGACGACTTCCCGGAACGGCCCCTTCATCATCATGGGATTGGTCAGATTGACCAGGTGGACGGTCATCGAGTTCTTCTGGCGCCATACGGTCACGTCCAGCACGCCAGGACCGGCCACGGTGACAGTTTTCTCTTCGTTGGTCGCCCAGTCGACGGCGTTTCTTAAGAGCTTTCCGTGATCGACGCACATAACTTCCCAGAATGTGCGGTCGATGTCCCATGGAAAATAAACGACACGGCTTTTCCCTGACTCGTGCACGTAAAGTCCTGGAATGTCAGTGTGTGGGACGCGCGGGAAAACCTCTTCCATGGGTAAGTCCGGATACGAAGGAATCAACGTAAGTGGTGGGCTCCGCACATTTTTTATCGGCTCGACATCTACGCGAAACACGCCATTGATGATGCGCTCAGCATCTTCGAGCCCGAAAAGAATCGGGTGATGCTTGCCGGTGGCCTCATCCTTCTCCACGGTCAAATACGAATTCTGCATCGGACCTTCGATGTGGTCGTTGTAACGGGCTCCGAAGACGTCAGCGAGGCCAAAGTCTTTTCGCGGAACGCCCCATTCGTCGTAAAGCGAAGTCTCAAAGGTCGCGACAACGCTCCCGCCGCGCCGGAGATATCGTCGAAGCTGATTGCACTGCTCGTCCGAAAGCGCCGCAATGTTCGGCAGAATCAAAACTTTGAATCGATCGATATGCGTGGGATCTAGCAAGCGGTCGTGCACCATTTCGAACGGAATTCGGCTTTCGATAAGGGCGTGGTAGAAACCAAGCGCGTGGTCTTCCACTTTCGGTCGGGCATGCTCGCCGCCGTAGAACGTGGCGGTCTGCTGTGAATAGACCATCGCTACGCGCGCGAGCGGCTCTTCGTTGCGCAAGTACCGTTCCGAACGATAGCTCCACCCGTAGATATCCTCGACCACATTCAACCATCGGCGGTCGCGCAGAGTGCCGGCAAATTTCGTAAACCAAGGGCGTAAGCCGTTTGCGATCCCATCCGCAACCCAGATGCGGATTTCCGCCTCGCTCTGCACGGAATCCTTCCAACGGTAGGGCTCTTCCAATCCCACGCTGAAGATGCCGACGATTGGCTTGCGCCCAAGCGCCGCGCGGTATTCCTTGCCGTTCTTTCCGTTTGCCCACGGTGGCATGATTCCCCGTCGTGCTTGACGGTCGGCAAATAAGGTGTCGGCGAGTTCGCCAACGGCTTTCATGTCGAGTTCGCTGAGGGCCCCTCCACCTGTGTTGGGAATGAAACGGGCCTGCGGGCTAATCTTGCGAATGTCCGAGTCCCACAAACGCCAAAGCTCAAAGAGGCGCTGCTGGCGCCACAGGATGTAGTTGCGACGCCGAGGATCTTGAGGATCATTTGTGCGCGGCAGGTCCATACCGTAAGCCGCTTTGAAATTTCGCTGGCAATGCACGCAATAGCACATGCCCGACCCCGACCAGCGATTGCTGAAAATTCCGTCGGGTTTGTACAGCGTCATTATCTCCTGGTGCACCTGGGTCATGAATTCGAAATTGTAGGGACCGAGGGCGCAAGTTACCCAGAATTCGGGATCCGCCCAGTGACGCCGCGGCCGACCCTCGGCATCAACCGCGAGCCAATCCGGGTGATTCTCATACACATCCTGATGCGCAGCGTGAGGGTCCGTCCGCGCGATGGCAACCATGCCCAAACTGCGGCATCCCGCAAGCAGATCACCGAAGGGGTCGGACTTATCCATCCAGGCACTGCGATAATGAAAGGGAACCTTGCTGGGATAATAGGCAACGCACCCGCCGGCGCTCAGACACGCTGCATCCGCATGCACGCGCCTGAAATAGTCGAGCCAGAACTTCGGGTCGTAGTGCCCCGGATCGTTCTCAACCAGTGTTAGCTGGGCCCACCGCATCGGCCGATCAAACCAAGGCGCATCATTTGGAGCCGGTGCAGCCGATACTGCGCTGGCTGCGCCGAAATCGCCTAAGAGCGCAGCACTACCTAGCGCCGCTGTCTGCTGCAGAAAGCTTCTTCTGGGAAGGGCTCTTGTCATCATAGTCGTTACGATGAGCCGCGCGAGTTGCACGAGGCGCCCGGCCACAAAGTTCGGTCCCCCTGCGTACCACCAAGGTTCGGAGGCCAAAATACCTATCGAAGGCCCGCTTGACAAGGCTAAATGATGTAACCAGATTTATCGCTACCAATCTGGAGGCACAGGTCTGCGAGTGGCACCGAGGAGCTTCTCCAAGCGAAAATCTTCTTTGCCCTGAATCAGCATTTCTCTGTGATTGTATTGAGGTCGACTTCCCTTGGAAATTCTGCATTCGGGTCCCAGCATTTCTCGATCTTGAGCTACACTCTCGCGGTATGAATCGACGCTCTTTTCTCTTATTTACCGCTGCCTCAATCACTACGCCCCCGGCGACTTTTGTTCATAGCCTGGCCACCGGCGAAGACTCACGATTGTTGGGCGCTGGCTGGGATTTCGCCAGCGCCCAACCACATCCGCAGAATTCCTCAATTTCAGGGGCTTGGTACACAACGATGCGCCGCTGCGGCCAGATCAACTACAACGAA
>WNFF01001804.1_pt1 | contig 17734 bp, 25 predicted proteins | sample 5400441 | NCBI WGS metagenome assembly WNFF01 (sample SAMN13153345, study PRJNA577476) | soil metagenome | isolation source: 120 cm saprolite under Douglas fir tree site 2 hole 3 replicate 1 | place: USA:California | collected 2015-04-18 | reverse complement strand
GGAACCGCTTCGGACCCTGTGATGGCAGCCGTTTTTGGATGGGTGTTGCACAATTAACACTCAGCAGTGATCGACCTTTTGTCACAAACCTTTGTTTCATCAGGCTGTTTTCGAATAGTTCAATTTGGCGTGCGGATCGTGGTGCAGGCACCCGAACGCTGGGTTTTCGGTTTCTGACGCGAAGGGCTTGCGCCGAATCGAATGATCGAGGCGATCGCCCATCCCCACCAAGATCATGCATCCCCACTAAGAGAGCTGTCGTTCCGGCCGGAACCGCGACTCGCTCTTGCCGCACAATCGGCCACCAATATTATAAAGGCTCCTGCATGAAGGCTGGCTGCGCGCCGTCCGGTTCCGTTTCAGATGCTGATCGCGGCGGCGGACTTCACGCCCGGCCCATCGGAGATCGGCGGTCCGGACCGACGTCTCCCCGTCGTGCCGCTTGCGGCTCGCCGCTGCGTCGGGCATATCGGCCTTACGGAGCTGTGGCCGAGTGGCTGAAGGCGGCGGTTTGCTAAACCGTTATAGGGTTGTAAAGCCCTATCGAGGGTTCGAATCCCTCCGGCTCCGCCAGCAAACTGCTTCCACTCGCTTCCGTAAGCCTCAAATAACCCAACAAATACAGGCATAGCTCCACTAAATCGTGCTTCTGATAATATCTCCTTGCTTCTGCTCGCCCCACCACGTAATAAGGGGTAGGAACAGGGGATAAGATCCATGACCAGCGTCGATTTGCTGTCTGCCGCCAAGGTGAAGTCGCTCAAAGCGCCTGGTGACTACCTCGACGGCCGCGGGCTTTACCTGCAGGTGCGCAGCGAAACATCAAAGTCGTGGCTGCTCAAATACTCGCTCGACAAACGCGCCCGTGAAATGGGGCTCGGATCGGCTCTGGACTTCTCATTGAAAGAAGCCCGCGAGGAACGCGACGCGCTGCGCAAGCTGATCAAGCGCGGGATCGACCCCCTGGAACTGCGCAAGGCCGAAAGGCACGCAAAGAAGCTTGAGACCGCCAAGCAAATCACCTTTCGCGCCGCCGCCGCCCGCTTCATCGAGGCGAATCGCTCGGGCTGGAAAAACGCCAAGCACGCCAAGCAATGGGAAGCGACGCTGAAAACCTATGCTTACCCGATCATCGGCGATCTGCCGGTTCAGTCGGTCGACACCGCGCTGGTCATGGCGGTGCTTGATCCGATCTGGTCGACCAAGACCGAAACCGCAAGCCGGGTGCGCGGGCGCATCGAAAGCGTCGTCAGCGCCGCGAAGTCGCGCGGGGAATTCGTCGGCGAAAATCCCGCGCGCTGGAAAGGCCATCTTGATGCAGTGCTGCCGAAACAGTCGAAGGTTTCGAAGGTCAAGAATCACCCCGCCCTGCCTTATGCCGATCTGCCGGCCTTCATGCAGGCCTTGCGCGCGCGCGAAGGTATCGCCGCCGCCGCGCTGGAATTTCAAATCTTGACGGCAAGCCGGCCGGGCAATGCAGTCGGCGCGCGCTGGTCCGAGTTCGATTTGTCCGCCGCGGTGTGGACGATCGCCGGCGAAAACATGAAGGGCGGTAAAGATCACAAGGTGCCGCTGAGTGCCCCCGCGCTCGCCGTGCTGCTGCGAATGGCCAAAATCAAAACCAAGGAATTCGTGTTCTATAGCCCTGGCACCGATCGCCCCTTGAGCGACGCGGCCTCCGGCGCCGTGCTCGACCGCATGGGGCGCGCCGATATCGTTCCGCATGGTTTCAGAAGCACGTTCCGTACCTGGGGCGGCAACAAGACCAATTTCCAGCGCGAATTGCTTGAAAAGGCGCTGGCGCATCTCGTCGGCGACGAGACGGAGCGCGCCTACGATCGCGGCGACATGTTCGAAAAGCGCCGGCTGTTGATGGACGCATGGGCCGCATTCGCCACCAGCGACCCGGCGCGCTCTGCCGATGTGCTGGCGTTCGCGCCGCTCGCAGCCACGACTTGAGGGCGGCGGCCCATGGCAAAGGAAATCAGCACCTCCGCGAAAGAGGATCAGGCATTTGAGGATAATGAGCACGCGAAATTTGCGACGGACGTCATCAAACTCTACGAAGCCACGATCGCTGGAAAACTAGCCGATCACGATAACGCTGACAGTGACGATGTCCGCTCGGTCGCCTTCGGACTGGCAACGCTTAAGCAAGCCGTCGATTATTTCTTGCAAAGATGCCCTGACGAATTGGTTGCAGCTCACGGCATGCACCATGCCAACGCAATCTTGGAGGCTCTAACAACTCCGGGAATGCATCCGGTCTGGCGTCATATCAAGGCACTTCAAGGTCGAAAATATATGCCTCACCTCGCACCGGATGTTGCGACCGTCCAGACTATTCGGGACATGCTTGGTGGGATTGTGCTCGCATACAAAGAAGCAAGCGGTGTGGATTCGGTTCTAAAGGCTGCTGAAGCGGTCGCCGATGGAATTAAGCCCGCCGCCTTCAAGTTCTCGGCTGATCAGGCCCGGAAGTGGGCTGGCCGCGAAAACGCGGGAGGCTACGAGAGAAGGTTTTTAGCCTACACGGCGGCGGTCCCAAACTGCAATTCGCCGACCGAGCGAGTTTTGATTGTCGGCAGAGCGGAATTGTACCCTCTAGTTTCCGTGCCAAAAGCCAAAGCGGATTAGCCTTCGCGCCGCTGGACGCCATCCCCCGTATGGCGTCCAAGAGAACTGCCTCATGTTGCCCTCAGACGCAACAAACGAGGCAACACATGAAGCCTTCCAACTCTAAAACCCCACCGGTTCGCACCGTCAAGGTAGCCGACCGCACGCTGATTGTCCGGGCGTCTTTCTTTGAAGCGCTGGGCATTGCCGACCCGCTGCCGGAGATGATCCGCCCGGTGACGATAACGGCAAAGCAGGCCCTGGAGCTTTCCAACCTTTCGCGATCGACGATCGATCGCATGATTGCCGCCGGCCGGGCCGAAGGCTCCCAAGAGAACGCCGCGGCTTAGTTCGTGATCAAAAATGCTACGAAGCCCGCCACCGCGCAGACGGTGAACGGGCTTCAGGATTTCGAGCGGCTTGGTCGGCGGCTCGAATCCGAGATAGCACCACTCCCGAATAGCGGCAATACCCTTCGCCCGCATCAGAGCGACCTTATCACCGAGATCTACCGGGCGTTGGCGGACGGCATCCGCCATATCGTGGTGCAGGCGCCGACGGGGTTCGGCAAGACCATTGTTGGCGCGACGCTCGCGAAGCGTAATTGCGACGATCGCCGCCGAACCCTCTTCACCGTGCCGGCGCTGTCGCTGATCGACCAGACTGTGGAGAAATTTTTTGCGGAAGGCATCTGCGACGTCGGCGTGATCCAGGCAGATCATGAGATGACGAACTGGTCGCGGCCGGTGCAGATCGCCTCGGTGCAGATCGCCTCGGTGCAGACGCTGATGCGGCGCCAGATGCCACCGATCGATATGGTGATCGTCGACGAAGTGCATCGGTGGTTTGATGCCTACGAAGAATGGCTTGAAGGTCCGTGGAAACATCTTCCTGTCATCGCTCTCACCGCTACGCCCTGGACTCGCGGGCTCGGCAAGCATTTCGGCAAGCTGATCGTCGGCGCCACCGCTGCGCAATTGATCGATGCCGGCTATCTCTCGAAATTCCGCGTATTCGCGCCGGCATCGCCGGACCTGACCGGAGTCCGAACCGTCGCTGGCGACTATCGCGATGATGATCTTTCCAAAGCGATGGACAAGGCGCCGCTGATCGCGGACGTCGTCAACACCTGGATCGATCGCGGGCAGGATCGCCCAACCTTGTGCTTCGCCGTCGATCGCGCTCACGCAAAGCATCTCCAGCAAAAGTTCATCGAGGCCGGCGTCGCGTCCGGGTATATCGACGCCTACACCAAAGCAGACGAGCGCAAGGAAATCGCCCGCCAGTTCCATCACGGCGAGATCAAGGTCGTCTGCAACGTCGGCTGCCTGACGACGGGCATCGATTGGGACGTGCGATGCATCATTCTGGCGAGACCGACCAAGTCGGAAATCTTGTTCGTCCAGATGGTCGGGCGCGGTTTGCGCACCGCTGATGGCAAGTCGGATTGCCTGATCCTCGATCATTCTGACAATCACATCCGCCTCGGCTTCGTTACCGATATCCATCACGACAAGCTGGACGATGGCAAGCCGCGGCAGAAGGCGCTCCCCAAAGAACAGGAAGCGCTGCCGAAGAAATGTCCAAAGTGTTCGTACCTGAAAGCTCCCAAGCTGGTCGTCTGCCCAGCGTGCGGGTTCAAGCCGGAGCCAAAATGCAAGGTCGTCAATGAGGACGGCGAGCTTGTGGAATTCTCTTCGCGCAACGCGGTGAAGGGGCCGACGCAACAAGAACTGATCATCTTCCACGCCGAACTCCGGGCTATCGAGCGCGAGCGCGGTTTCAAACGCGGCTGGGCCGCTCACAAGTACAAGGACAAATTCGGCTCCTTTCCACCCTGGGCATGGAATGAACGGCCGACATGCACGCCCACCGCTTCGACGCTGTCGTGGGTCCAATCACGTCAGATCGCCTACGCGAAGCGGAGAGGGGCATGATGCAGCCCTCAACCAAGGAACGAGCCCATGGCAAATGGCGTGAAATCCTGCCGGCGCTCGGCATCGACGATAGCTTCCTCACGGGTCGCAACTGCCCATGCCCGATCTGCGGCGGCACTGATCGCTTCCGCTTCATCGATCGGCAGCCCGGCAATGGCATGTGGGTTTGTAACCAGTGCCAGCCACGTCCGCGACCGGCGATCGATCTGGTCATCGCCTTCATCGGCAAGCCGTTCCCGGAGGCCGCGCGCGTCATCGATGACATCCTCGGAGATAGACACGTGATACTGCCGGCACCAACTACGAACAGGCCCACCGAACAGAAAGCGTCGAAATATTACCACCAAAAAGTCTGGCGGCGCGGTGGACGCATCCGAGCCGACGATGCGGTGGACAAGTATCTCCGTCACCGCGGGGTCGGCATGGATATTTATCCGCCAACCCTGCGCATCAGCCCGCTGGATTGGTACCGCGAACACCCAAACGCCGTGCAGAGCCGTCACCCGGCGATGTTCGCTCTGGTCACCGATCCGACAGGCAAGCACGTCGCCACACACCGAACGTTCCTGGCGGATGACGGCATGGGCAAAGCCAACGTTGCCACGCCGCGCAAGATGGCAGGGCCGTTTGGCCGCGGACCGACAATCAGGCTGATGCCGGCGGCGCCGCTGATGGGCATCGCCGAGGGTATCGAAACCGCGCTCTCTGCCGCCAGACTGTTCCGCATACCGGTCTGGAGCGTGCTGTGCGCTCACGGCATCGAGACCTTCGAACCGCCGCCCGAATGCCGGCACCTGATCGTGTTCGCCGACCACGACCCTCACGGCGTCAGCCAGCGCGCGGCAGAGGCTCTCTGCGCCAGGCTGTCATTCCCGACCGAGGTCAAGATGCCGGACACATCGGGCGCCGATTGGAACGACGTGCTGTTGGAGGTGGCGCGATGAAGTCACCCAACGAGCAATATTTCAGATTTCCCCGACAGCTCCTTAATAGCCCGGCGTGGTCGATGCTGAACATCAATGAGCGACGCGCATTCGACCGCATCATGGAGGAGCACCAATCCAAGTCTGGATTCGTCAAGGATGGCTTGGTTGTGACGTATAGAGACCTTCTGAAGGCCGGCATTCATCCCAAGCACGTCAAGGGCACCATGCTGGTCCTGACGAACCTAGGCATTATCAAATGCACCCGCGATATGGGCGGATCGGCAAATGGCCGGACTCCCAAAATGTACGCCCCCACGTTCCTGCCGCGCGATCCCACCGCGGGGGATGTGCCCACCAACGACTATCTCGAGATCAAGACAGTCGAAGAAGCCCACAGGATCGCCGAACTCCACCGCTTTCACGAAAAAAGAAAAGGCAGAATGCCGCAAAAACAAAGGCCAACAAGCAAGTTGAGGACCGTTCTGACGCCCCCGAGAGTCACAACGACCAGCACATAATCTGAGGTTGCATCCGGTGAAAAATACTCGTTTTATGCAAGTCCGGCGTATGTAGGCGAACCTACTTCCGGCGTATGTAGGCGCAAATCGGGTTCCTGCTTCCGGCGTATGTAGGTAAACCCCCCCAATCGCTGCTTCCGGCGTATGTAGGCACCTTATAGATCTAGAACCTTATCGGGAAAGATGTCCCACAGGGGCAAAGGCAGCCACAGGGGGGGGCATGCCAGACCCTGAGGTCGGCATCCCCGAAATTTCCCAGCCGCCAAAAATCAGGGGATGGGATGTTCCGGAAGGCCATCGGGACCGGGAGACACCAGCCGAGCGGCGAACTCGTGGGTTTTCCTGCCGGCCTTCGTATGGCGGGAATTCGAGATTGACCCCTACCCCCTTGTTGTTGTTTAGGTTTCGACCGGTTGGACGGAGCGTATCTCCGTCGAACGTGGCAGGCATCACGTTGATATTGCTGTGATTTGTGTTTGCAGATCGTGGCGCCCGCGCTCGTACCCCTGATAATCGCATGCGCTCGCCCTCTTCTCCCCAAGGAAGAGCTAGAATGCGGCAACCGCGCGCCTGAAACCCCTTTCCCTTTGATCCGACGAAACTTTTCGGGGCTGGATTGCGGGCAGGAGACACGTGTTTCCACCCCCATCTGGCCTAGCGTGATACCACCCTGTCCGTGGTTTTGGCGGCAATCATTGGTATGGGTAGGTTGGCGGCTGTGTGAGGCTACATCACAGTATGTGCGCGTAAAGTGAGCCTCCGGGCCCGATTTGGGGCTGATATTGGCGGTTATGGGCTAACTGGCACTCTATTCGGCAGAGTTAGCAGAGGCGTCGATGGTCCTGGCCGGCGACCTGGGCGCGTCCGTGAGGTCGATGACATATCCGGCCTTGACCTCGATATTGAGGTTGATCGATGACGAGGTGGTGGGGCCGATGCCTGCGGTTCCGAGCACGAAGGTTGAGCTGCGGTCGCGGACCATGTTGTCGGCGCAGTCGAGCAGTTCGGCCTTGACCTCTGCGGCGCGGCCGGCGGCCATGGCGATGGTGCGGACGGCGCGCATGCGGATGTATTCGGCGACGTGGGGCTTGGCGAGGTTGCGGCAGAGGGTTTCGCGGGTAAGGCCGACTTCTGCGGCGGCGTCGAGCTGGGTTTTGCATTTGCCGCTGGCGAGCAGATCGCAGGCGCGGCGGATCTTGGCGCTGATCCTGCGTTGCTTGTCGACGGGTTCGGCCGGCGGTCCAGCCTTGACGGCGGCGAGCGCGCTCGGTGCGGGGGTCCTGATTTCCATCGTCACACCCTCTCGCCTTTTCGCCGGCCATCGCCAACGCACTACGGGCAACGCCCGTATTGGTCGATCAGCCACCGCCGTATGGCACGGCAGTGGTCCATAGCCCAGATTTGAGCCATGGGGTCGCTACTACCGAGGCCATCGAACCTGCAACCGCTGCGGCGGGACTTTTGATGAAGCGTTTTTCAGAAAAGACGGTCGTCGGCAGATGCATCTGCCGACCAGGTTCAGGGCTGTCTGCATTGGCTGTGAACAGACGGCGCGGGATACGGTAAAAAGGGGCAACCGCTGGCGAACCCCGTGTTCAGGATATTCGCCTTGCCGAGTCGCTGGAGTTTGAGCGACCTCGTGTGATCCGTGAGTTGATTAAACGAAATGTTGAGGAATTAGAGCGCTATGGAGGTTTGCCGTGCCATACGGCAAACCCTAGCCCACAGGGTGGGCGACCTTCAGAGGAATACTACCTCAACGAGGAACAGGCGCTTCTGATCTGTATGAAATCGGATGCACCCCGGGCCGCGGATGCTCGTGAGGAAATCATTGCAGTGTTCCAGGCATGGCGCCATGGCAAGTTGGTTCCAGCGCAGCCAGTTACGATTGACGAGGTGTTTTTCGCCAAGAATAAATTATCTGGTTACATGCATATAACCAGACGAGCCGTCTGCCAAGTCCTTGAGCATTCAAACGCCACCCTGCTGGCCGGCAATCTTGACCCGGATGAGAAGGGTCTAAGCATTGTTGAGACCCTTGGCGGTCCCCAAGAAATGGCCATCATTTCCGAGCCTGGACTTTACAAGCTGATCCAGACCAGCCGGAAGCCGGCAGCGAAGCGGTCGCCATTGACTCCGGCCGGGGCAAGGATTCGCCGGCGCCGATATCCGCTCCCTGAGCGCCCGCCAATCAGAAGGCCTCCCAGCGACCTCCGCAGACTCGGCAAATGGCCTTCTGCGCTATGCGGTTAATGCATGGGTAGATTTGGGATGTCAGTTCACGCAGTCTTTGCCGCGCGGCCCCTGCTCCACCATCAGACAAAGATCATAGTTGTGCTGAAAGCCAGCGCGCCCCTCGAATCCGAGTTCGGTCAGCACGAGGTCGTGCAGATGCGCGCCCCACTGATAAATTTCGGTATCTCTGTGCTGGACTCTGCCGTGCTCATTGACGAACAGCTCCGTCAACCGTTCGAAGGCAACTTCGTCGGCCGCAATGCGCGCCAATCAGTCCCGGCGCGCCGATCGATGATCGCGGGTTGCTCCGTGACTTCCATCCGCCCAATCTGACCGTAGCGCGCGGCTCTTCTCCATCGTGCGACGATTTTTTCTTCGACCTTTTTGTTGCGGGATAGCTCTTGCCATCCCTTCCTTTGCGCTTGGCAGGTGGCCCAAATGGGCCACCTGCTTTCCTAGCTCGTTGGCCCGGGCGCCGAACGCGTGAACGCTGGCGCGATGGCCCGGTTCAACGCAGCTTGCCGAGCCCCTTCGCTTCCTTGATCAGCGCTACACCTTCGGCGAGCGCGGTATTGATCCGCTTCGGCAGCGCGTCACGGGTCCGCTTGCGGGTCTTGTCGCTGATCAGCGACGCCTTATCCGGGTCGATCCGGTGCAGCCGCTTGATGCTGGTGCGGTCGGTACGCGTCGTGCGCCCGATGACGGTCCGCACCGTTCGCAGTCCAAGGTTGGTGTCGTCGGCGATATGCTGCAGCGACATTCCGGCCTTGTGCAGCTTCAGCACGGCGGCGCATTGCGCGTCGGATGCATTGAGGGGCCGGCCGATTTGCCTTGGCTTGATCATGACGTTGTATTCGCCGACGAACTGATTCCAGTCCTTCAGCAGCGCAAGGTGTTGCTGCTTAAGCAGGTCGTGCCGCTCCACGAGGCCGTCTTGCCAATACCACCGTCCATCCTCGCCCTGCTGCATGTTGAACGCTTCGATCCATGAGACAAGCAGGGTATCGACGTCGCCGACGTGCTCTCTCTCCCTTTCCACCAGTTCAAGCGCTTCATCGCGCTCGTCCTTGATCTCGGCGATCCGCTTCTCGGCGCCCTTCTCGGCCGCGCTGCGACCGTCATCCAGCCCTTTCAGGTATTCCGGTGTTGGTTCCATGGTTCCTCCTATGTCCAAACTATAGCAATTACGACATAGCGATGTCGAGCAAAACCGGGCACTTCTCGCATTTCGCGGTGCCGGATCGCCCGGTTCGCGGGTAATAGGCCGGGGGGTGACGTGTCATAACCATGGCAGGTTGTGATGTGTCACAACTAGGGCTAGTCGTGACGCATCACGATCATCACCGGCGTCACCGCGATCGGGGCGTCACAACCCGTCACCGCGATCAGATGCCGTCACGGCATCAACCCCCGTAAGATAAGAAAGAAAGTAAGAAGCTGCGGTTAGTCATCGGAATTCCCCTCAGCCTCACCGGCGGTGCTTCTTATCCTCTTATCGATCTTGCGTAGGTCTAGACGGTCAGGGTGGATGTACAGGCCGCGGCCCGTTTTCTCGACCTCACCGGCCTTTGCCATCTTGTAAAGCAGTTGATCTGTGCTGTTTCTGGCGCTCCTGGTCGCAATCGATATCTCTTTCGGGTTCATGGGTTCATCTGCAGTAAGAAGCACCGATAAGATTTGAGACCGTTCATCGGTTCTGCGGACGTCAGCCGCTTCACCCCGGATGGTCCAGTTACCTGCGGTGAAAATAATCGCGGTTTCCTTTTCCTCAACATCGCGCCCGCGGACGTACAGCGTTTTCCCGTTCTGATCGCTATCGAGTACGATGGTGGTGTCGGCGCAGGCTGACAGACCGTTCGATCCGGACAGCGCCTCTAGAGGGTCATCGGCGCCGCCCTTCTTGGTGTGGTGCAGACCGAGCACAGCAACCCGTTTCTCGGTTGCCCAGCGCTGCAACGGCGCCCAGGTGCTGTAGTCATTCTCATAAGCGTTCCGCGCCATGCTGCCGGCGGGTTTGATCCGCTGCAGGACGTCGATCACGACCATGGTCGGATTCTGCACCGACCGCCGCCAGAGCTCGAGCTCATCGATGAAACCAGCGTCGAGTTGCGGCGCTTCGGTCACCCACTCAAGGCGCGACAGATCCGGCAACGCCTGATCGTATGGAAACAACGTGCGAATCCGGCCCTGAATGCGCCGCGGGCCGTTTTCCATGTCGACATAGAGCACGTCGCCGGATGCGCAGTCGATCGAACCCATGGCGACGCCGCCGGTAGCCACGGCTACCGCCCAGTCGATCGCGAGCCACGTTTTGCCCAGCTTCTGCCGGCCGGCCAGGACCGTGAAGCCCTCGTATAGATAGCCAGGCACGACGGCGCGAAGCGGCGGGAATTTGGTGTTCATGATGCTGTTTGTCCTGGTGCGCGCGAACTTAATCCGCGGCTTTGTCGGCTTCGGATCGGCGGCCCGGCGGGCCATCGTAGCCTCCCAGCTTGCTTTTGCCGCTGCATCGCTCATTCCGCCAAAAGCGGGATCGTGGCGCCATGGTGCGGCGAGGTCAGTCATGCTGTTGCCATCCGAGGGAACAATGAAAAAGGCCCGAGGCTTGGAGACCTCGAGCCCGCATAATTACAGGCGGTCGTTCTGATCGCGATCGAGTTGGCGGAGGTACCGGCCGACGGCAGGCGCACATAGCGCGACCAGAACACTCCAGATCAGGACGATCGCCATTGCGATGAGCAGGATCTTCACGGGCGCATCTGCTGCGCATTGAAGCAGATGAGATCCACGGTCGCGAGCCCGCCGGCTTGCGTCTCACGCCAGCGATAATAATTTTCGCAGAACGCTTCGACGGGCTCGATCCTGTCCAGAACCTTCGCAGCAGGTTCGTGACGCAGCGCCGTACTAAGCGCGACTGCGATCACGAAGACCGCGAAAACGATCCGGGTGCTCGTCATCGGAGCACCTCCTTCGCATCGACGATCGGCTTGCGCATCATGCCGAGCTTCGCGGCGCTGACCGTGTTCACGAACTCGCCGGGTGCGACCTCGATCATGGTGTCGGTCTTGCCTTCGACCGTCCGGGTGTAGGTCATCGGATCAGTCCTCTCGCGTGGTCGGCACAATCTTGAAGCCGGCATCGTTCAGCCGCTCTATGATCAGCCTGGCCGCCGCCTCCGGATCAAGGATCTCATGGTCGAAGTCGCCGGAGCCGAGCAAATCGGCGAGCACGTCGAGAGGATCGAGTTCTCGATCCGCCATCAGGAACGCGCGGACGGCCGCCGGAACGCCAGCGACGCGCGCTAGGCGCCAGCGGCGAAGCAGTTCGTCCGCACGCTGTTGCGAGGTGGGAACGCGTGGTGCTGGGTGGTCTATTATAGGCGTGTTTAGGGGTGGCATGCTAAGCATGCGATCAGCTCGGGTCATTTGGATTGTCGTCCTTCGTGGCTCGGGTTAGAGCCGGGGCGGAAGTTCGCGCTTCCCCTCGGCTTGCTATTTTGGTACACCGCATCTATGGCGAAGTCAATTAAGGTACACCAAAAGAAATCAGGCCGACCGGCCACAGGGCGAGACCCTGCTGTGACGATCCGCTTGCCTCAAGAGGTTTTAGACGGCGTCGCGACCTGGGCCACGAAGCAAGCGGACGAGCTAAACCGATCGCAAGCCATCCGCCGGCTGGTCGAACTCGCGCTGAAGGCGAAGAAATAGTCGGCTGTTCTCGGCCGGTAGACTTACCGGTCGGCGGGCAACGGACCAGGAGCAGACCGTGAACATGTTGTCCGTCCGGCGAGCCGGAAATGGCGAGAGCGTTCGCCGGCGGAGGTGCAGTTCTCGTCCCGAACCGGACGATCGCGAAAGTGCTCGGTGTGCATCATGACACCGTGGATCGTGACATTCGCGGAAATCCGCCACTCGGCAAAAATAAACCCAATAAAAACAATGGTATAGATAGCCGCAGTGGCGGATTTTCGCCAGGTTCTCTCAGCGGCGCGGCGGCAGCGAAGGCCGTCGAGAGCAAAGAGATCAAGGCCGAGCGCAGGGTCGCCGGCAAGGAAAGCCGTGCTGCCGCGAAGCTGGCGGCACCGCGACTTCAAATAACCAATCGCGATCAACGCTCGCCGTCGAAGCCTGTGGAAAACTCGACATCGTGATCAGCCGTCTAAATCCGCTTCCAATCGCGGCGCGAGAGCCAGACCGTTGAGCGGCAGCGGCGTGACATCGATCGGTTGCTGAGATGACCGCTGATCAAGATGGCGAAGCCGGGCCGCGACGTTAGGGCCGCCGCCACGCAAGTCGCAACGTCGTCGCGAGCACGCCTTCCTTGACCATGACATGTATGGCCCTCGGCTTTGCGCGATCAATCAGCAGTTTGATTTGCGCATCCCAGAACGCGCGCACGGCAAAATTGTCGCGCAATTCCTCGCGGACCTCATCGTCGCTCAGCCTCGCCAGCTTGGCAGCCTCGGCGCGCGGCAGGCCGTCCTGCACGATCAACCGAACCGCGGTGCGCATTTCCGCCGTCAGTTGATGAATAATGCGAGATTGATGAACGAGCGGGCGCGCGTCGGCTGCGAGACGGCGCCGCATCTTATTCGAACTCGTAGATGGTGAGAGCCGAACCCGGCGCGCTGGCGATGCCGACCCACGGCGTAGGCATCCATTGCTGAGGTCCGCTCGCGGTGCTGCCGCTGATCTCCTGTGACTGGTAGGGCAGTAGCGTCAGACATCCCGCGCCATTGATCACAGCTACGATCAGCGCCTGCGAGCCGCCGGCCACGCGCGTCGGGCCGATCGGACACACCGCGATCTTGGCGGCATCGTTTGGATTGTGGAAGATTACTCGTTTGCGTGCAGGGTTGGCGGCGAGGATCGCGACCGATGATGTGCCGATGGTCTGCGGATAGCTGTAAGGCGGGACTTGTTGCGCCCGCACGGCGGTGGCAATGCAGAACGCAACGAGAAATGTGGCGAGGCGGATCATAGGTAATATCCCCATGCGGTGACGGTTGCGAGCGTCGCACCGGCACCGAGCGCCGGGCCGTTGACGACAACGGAGGTGTTGGGGGCGCTAGCCGCGATGCAGGGAATGAACTCTTCATCGAGGGGAATGGTGTTCGGGATGGTGGCACCGAGCGCGAGCGTCGGGAATCCGTAGCTCATCGTACCGCCGATGGTCCCGGTAATGGTTACCGAGGTCGCGGTGTTCGCGGTCGTGGCGTTGGTACCGACATAGTAGAAGCCACACAGATAGGTGGTCTTGCCGGCGACGGCGGGCAGCGTTGCGGCGATGGCGCCGGTGGTGCCAGTCGCGGTGCCGGTGATCGGCGTGCAGGAGCCGTTGACGTAAGGATTCGGGCAGGCCAGTTGCGCCCGAGCGGGCGATAGTCCGGCGAGGACGAGCAGCAGCAGGGCGCCGGCGAGGCGGATCATGAACAAGTCTCCAATGGCGCCCGACCCGGAAGGCCCTGCGCGGCATAGGGTGATCAGAAGATCGTCGGGGCCATTGGATTTGGAATTACTGGGCCCGCGTCACTCGGCTTCCGGTCGAGCAAGTGCGCGGATATTCAAGGGTGAGGATTCGCTCGGCAACGCACTACGCGTGAGTCACTGCAGCATGGCCGGCGCGTCGAGGGTGACGTCGACCGGGTATGGATCGAGGCCCTGGCATTTCAGTTGGTTTTCGGCGAGGTGATTTCTGCACAGCGGCAGACCGTCCCATTTCACGGCCGGAGTGCATGAGTTGGTTTCGATCCAACAAGTGGCGCAGTATTCGGGCGCGGGCTTTCTCATGGCCTGGAGCTCGGAGGCGGCAATAGTTTGAGCGGACGTGCCGGGCGCTCCCTCTTTGTCATCCGATCCCTGATCGGCGCAAATCGGGCGTCATCAATCACCAGCACCAGCGCCAGGCCAGTGCCCTTGAGCGCATCGCCGAGCGTTTTCCAGCCGAATTCCCGGGCCCATTTCGCATCGGACTTCGAGAGCAGCTTTTGCATATTCCCCCGCGTCATGCCGGTGGCCGCGTCGACCTCGGTCATGGCCACATCGAGATCCGCGATGCGATCGGAGAACCCGTCTTTAAGCGCTTCGAGGTCGGTGACGATGCGAAAAATCGTGCCGGGAGGAAGCGATGCGATGGTCGCCACCTCGACGGGCGCCGGCTTCGCTGCCACGGGCTGTTGCAGCTTTTTGGGTTCGCGTGATGCGGACGCGCGCTCGATCGCAGGAGGCATGTGCCAATGTCCACCGCTGCGCCGTCGCTCCGTTCCCTGACCACCGGATTCGTTGTGCGCGGCGAGGCCGGACATCATTTCCGGTCCGCGACCGCGCGGATTCCCGCTGCTAAGCTCGGCGAAAGTTTGCCCAGCTCGCCCCGAATCTCTGGGCTGATGTGCGAGCCGCCAGATGGCATCGCGGCAGCCCTCGGTATCGCGACCGGCCTGCCTCGGTCGGTCCGCGAAGGCATGCTTGAATGCGTGGTCGCGCCGCCGCCGCCGCCGAGATGGCGCTGGATGGTGATGGGTTTGTTGAAGTTGTTACGTACTGGACCGCCCGGAATTGACTTCACGTCATGCCCCTCTATCGGCCCTGGAACTGGCTCTGATCGAAACCACGCGAATAATCGAGCTTCTGGCTCGGCGTCATCGCCGCATAGGCTTCGTCGGAGACGCGACCGCCGCGCTGTTCGTGCCCGGGTTCGCGATGGGCCTGCGAAAACGACGCCGCGCCCTGGGTCGCCATCCGATGCTGAATCATTTCGAGGCCCTTGACGATATCAGCGGTCGCCATCATCGAGCGCATCGGACCGGCCAATCGATCGCCGACCATGCCTCTGAGCCACACTTCAAGAGCAGACACGCGCTGAACGCCGTTGACCCCAAGCTTCGCCACCTCGGCGGCCGAAGCGGTATTGATGAAGGCCCGTTCATGCGCTTTCGCGGTGGCATAGATACCGACAAGCTCCGCGAAATCCGCCTGCCCCAGCCCCTTGCCATGGGCCCAATTGCGCGCGGCCGCCAGCATCGGGTCGGCCGGATCAATCTTGAATTCTACACCGGGAGGGAGTTCGAGACTGGCCGGGAGCTCGGCGACGTAATCGTTTGGGGTCGCCGGCAGACTGGCCTTTCTCAGTTCGTCCGCGCCACGCGCCTGGAAAAATTCCTGCAGCTCAGATTGCGACACGAACATCTCGCCAACCTGGACTTTGGCGGTCGGATCGGAAGGCTTGCCATGATCGGCCGGCGCAGTGCTCGGGGAATCGGTCGCGCTCGGCAGGGTAGAGCGCTCTACCCATTCGCTGCCGCCGTCGGGGCCGCCCCGCACACTTGCATAACGGGCCTGATCGGCCTGCGAGAGCCTGTGGTACTGACTATCCGCGATGACACCCTGGCGCTGCGCCGCATCGGATGGCGCAGCCGACGGGGCTGCTACGGGCGCTGGGGATGGTGTCGCAGCGGGTGTGTCGGTCATGCCGCGATCCCCGGATGCTTCGCGCCGCTGACATAAAGACGGACGATTTCGATTGCGCTGCGCTGATCGCTGGTGCGTTCCTCTTCGCCAAGAATCGCGACTGCGATTTCCTCCAGCCGCGTCCTCGACGCACCTTCGAAATTGGCGGGAATTTCAATGCCGGAATTGCCGAACGGCCTGATCCACGGGCGCGTCGTCCATTCATCGGGATGGCGCTGGCAGGCTTCGAGGGCGAGCGATTCGTCGCCGCCATAATCGGTCGATTCGCAACGGCTGTAGATGCGCATCAGGCAGCACTCCCGTAGTGTGGATCCGGCGCGTCGACGGATAGATCGTGCTCGCGGCTCATACCGCTGGGGAAAACTTCGACGCGGCCGCAGCGGCGCGCGTCGATATCTTCCCGCTCTTTCATTCTTGCTTCGGAAGCCAGCAACCGGCCTTCCCTCTGCGAGATTTCAATTTCGCGCCGGCGCAGGCTCGCGCGCGACTGGTCGAGTTTGGCGGTTTCATCGGCGATGTGCTGGTCGTGCTTGGCACGCGCCTCGACGAGCGAGGCCTTGGCGCGATCTGCCGCGGCCTTGTCTGCCTGGTACTGCTTGATTGTCTTATCCGCGCGGGCCGGGTCCGCCATGATGGCAACGAGGCCGGCAAGGATCTTGAGCGGGTCGGGCTGATTGAGGCGGTCTTTGAGAACTAAAATCTGTTCGGGGGACAGCTCGTCATCGCCAAGCCTGCTCATGCGCGCCGCTTCCTGCTCGATTTGGCCTATGGGCTAAATCAGGGGTAGCTGATGTGACGTTGCGATAAGCGTTGATTTGTGAAGCGAAATCAATGGCTATTTTTTGAGTTAGACTTCCTCCGGCTCCGCCAGCAAATCTATTGTCCAGCCCGGACACATAGGAACACCACGTAGCCAACACGGCGTCGCGACCGATCGCCCCGCGCGGCCCTGCCCGTGTTCCTTGTAGCGATCGAAAATCTTGCAGCCGGTCTTGCGCGATACGCCGAAATCCCGGGGCACACATTGTCATGGCCTCCCCATCCGGGACGCGGGCCACAAAGCGCAGACGCTCTTCCGTCACCGAACTCCACACCTTCCGCCGCAAAAAAAGCGAAAAGTACAACCCATGTCTCCGGTTCGGAATGTCAGCTATGTAATGTCACCCAAGTCTTGGGCCGCTCAGTTCGACCATCATCGACGCGCTTGTTCCGCGCTTGAAACGCAGCGATCAGCCACCGCAAGATCCATTCAGGTAGCCATGATAACGAGTCTCGCGATCTCCGGCTATCGATCCTTGCGCGAAGTCAGGCTAACGCTCAGCGCGCTCAATGTCGTGACCGGCGCCAATGGCAGCGGCAAGTCCAGCCTCTATCGCGCGCTGAAGCTGCTGGCGGACATCGCGCAGGGCCAGATAATTCAATCATTGGCCGCCGAGGGCGGACTACGATCGACCTTGTGGGCAGGCCCGGAGGCGCGGCCGACGAAAGGCGGCGCCGCACCGGCCCAGGGACAAGTGCGCAAAAATCCGGTCAGCTTGAAACTCGGATTTTCAGGCAAGGATTACGGTTACGCCATCGATCTCGGGCTTCCGCTGCCCGATTCGCGTTCGAAATTTTCAAGCGACCCGGAAATCAAGGTCGAAAGCCAATGGACCGGCGAACGGCTGGACCGGACAAACGCTTTTGCCGTTCGCATCGGCCCCAGTGTCCGCATTCGCAGCGGCCAGGGCGAATGGCAGCAGGCCTTTCAGAATCTCGACGCCTTCGACAGCATGATGACCCATTGCGCCGATCCGCATCACGCCATCGAACTCCTGATGTTGCGCGAACGGATGAGGGACTGGCGGTTTTACGATCATTTGCGCACCGACCTCGACGCGCCTTCGCGCAAGCCGCAGATCGGCACCTACACGCCGGTGCTGGCGGGTGACGGATCGGATCTGGCGGCAGCGGTGCAAACCGTCCGCGAGATCGGCGCCGCTGCAGATATGGACGTCGCAATCGCCGACGCGTTTCCCGGCGCTCTCGTCGAGGTG
>WNFF01009129.1_pt1 | contig 17735 bp, 16 predicted proteins | sample 5400441 | NCBI WGS metagenome assembly WNFF01 (sample SAMN13153345, study PRJNA577476) | soil metagenome | isolation source: 120 cm saprolite under Douglas fir tree site 2 hole 3 replicate 1 | place: USA:California | collected 2015-04-18 | reverse complement strand
GAGGGACGAGCGACGAGGGAAGGCGGCGCAGTGAAGGGGGAATGGGGAGGCGGGCGGGGCCCCGTAGGCGAGCGGGAGACCGGTGAACGTCCCCGGAGCCCCCGGCCCGATCCGGGTCCTGGTGGCCGACGACCAGGAACTGGTCCGCGCCGGTTTTTGCGTCATCCTCGAAGCCGTCGACGGAATCAGCGTGGTTGGTGAGGCGGCGAACGGCTTCGAGGCCGTGGCCGTGGCCGCGGCGCAGCAGCCTGACGTCGTGCTCATGGACATCCGCATGCCCGGCATGGACGGGCTGGAGGCCACAAGGCTGATCACGGGGAGCGGACCGGAGCCAGGTCCCAAGGTGGTCATGCTCACCACGTTCGACCTTGACGACTATGTCTACGAGGCGCTGCGCGCCGGGGCCAGCGGGTTCCTCCTGAAGGATGCGCCGCGGCACGACCTGATCGCGGCCGTGCGCGCGGCCGCGGCGGGCGACGCCCTGCTCGCACCTTCGGTTACCCGGCTCCTCATCGAGGCGTTCGCCCGTAAGCCGCCCGCGACAGCGCCTTCTCCGTCGAGGCTGGCCTCGCTCACCGCCCGGGAACGGGACACCCTCCTGCTGGTGGCCCGGGGGCGCAGTAACGCCGAGATCGCCGGTGATCTCTTCGTGAGCGAGGCCACCGTCAAGACCCACATCGGCCACTTGCTCGCCAAGCTGGGCCTGCGGGACCGGGTGCAGGCCGTGATCCTGGCCTACGAGACCGGCATGGTCGTCCCGGGCCGCCCGCCGGATTAGGCCTTCCATCATCACGGTCATCTGTCCGCCGCTGCGACTGAAAATGTTCCGTAGTAATCATGGAGTTCCGGGTCAGGTCAGCGGGAGCCGCCAGTCCTGCCCGACCAGGTCGTGCCCGAAGCTGTGGTGCGCCGCGGAGCCGGTGAGCTGGAAACCGGCCCGCTGGTAGATCCGGCGGGCCGCGTCGAGAACGTCGTTGGTCCACAGCACGATCTCCGCGTAGCCGGCCCGGCGGGCGAAGGCCACGCACTCCGCGACCAGGTGGCCGCCCAGGCCCATGCCCCGCGCCCGCGGCTCGACGAGCAGCAGTCGGAGTTGCGCGGTCGTGTCCGTCTTGCGCATGCAGAACACGCATCCGGCCGGCGCGCCGTCCAGTTCGGCCATCCAGGCCGCTTCGCGGGTCGGATCGGCACGCCCGGCGTAGTCCGCGACGATCTGCGCCACCAGCGCCTCGTAGCTGCCATCCCATCCGTACTCCTGCGCGTAGAGCGCCCCGTTCCGGTGCACGACCCAGCCCAGGTCGCCGGGGCCGGGCGGCCGGATCACGAACGCGGCGGGCCGGGGGGAGCCCTCGATGGTCTGCCTGATGGCCGCCATGGCCGCGGTCAGCCGCCCCTGGTCCTCCTCGGTGAGCGCGGCCAGCAGCGCGCGGATCTGCTCACTAGAGCTGAGATCCAGCATCCTGAACGTTTCCCGGCCCGTCTCGGTCAGGCCAATGACTTGGCGGCGGCCGTCCGAGGCCGCGCGTTCCCTGGTGATCAGGGCGTCGGCCTCGAACCGGGCCAGGATCCGGCTCAGGTAGCCGGCGTCGATGTCCAGTGACCGGCGCAGCGCGGTCACCTCGGCCGGGTCCTCGCGCGCCAGTTCGAAGATCACCCGTGCTTCGGTGAGCGAGTACGGCGTGTCCAGCAGTCCCTCGCGGAGCAGTCCGAGCAGGTTCGTGTAGAAGCGGTTGAACTCGCGCACCGCCGTGACGCGCTCGGCCATGACGCGCTCACCGGCCGCTCCGCCTGCCGTGCCGCGTCCGTCGCCGTGACCGCCTGCCGCAGCATTCGTTGCCGAAGTCAAAGATTTCGTTGACATAGTCAAACTATGCCTCAGGCTGGCCGCCGGATCAACCTCCGGCAGCGGGTCAGCCGCGTTCGAGGGCGATGTCGAGCAGGCCGAGCGGGGGCGAGCCGAGATTCATCATGGCCGTGTGGAACCGGCGCAGCGAGAAGTCCGCGCCCCAGTGCTTCCGCGCTCGCTCACGCAGGTCCAGGATCTGCAGCTTGCCCCAGGTGTAGCGGCCGTAGGTCGGGTCGAAGGTGGCCCGGCGGGCCTCCGACAGCGCGGCCGGCCCGCTCAGGTGGGTGTCCGCCGCGAACCTGCGTGCGCCCTCCTCGACGCTCATGCCCGCGGTGTGCACGCCGATCGCGCACGCGAGCCGGGTGACCCGGACCAGTGCCTCCAGCCAGACGCCTACCGCGAACCTGGGATCATCGGCGCAGAACCCCTCCTCAACGCAGAGTTCCTCCGCGTAGTGCGCCCAGCCCTCGACGAAGGCCGCCGAGTGCAGGGTGCGCCGCAGCGGGGTCGGCGCCCGGCGCAGGGCCCGGCCGTGCGAGAAATGCCCGGGCGCGACCTCATGCACGGTGATGCCGGGCAGGGTGGCCGTGCTGAAGACTTCCAGCCACTCCTCCTGCTCCGCCGCGCTGGACATCATGGCCATGCCCCAGCGCCGGGACTCGGGCGCCGGCCCGACCAGGCAGACACCGTCGTGGTACGGGACCAGGTCCCGCTCCCTGGTGAACTCGATCGCCTTCTGGGTCCAGTCCCGTGCCGCGTCGATGACGCCGTCGGGACCGGGGTGATCCCGGACCAGGTCGCGAGCGACCTCCAGCGGCGGCCGGCCGGCGTCGATCCGTGCGGCGTCCGCGGCGAGCAGGCGCAGCAACCTGTCCCGCTCGGCGTCGGCCCGCTCCGCGAGCCTGCCGAGATCCACGTCCATGCCCTCGGCGCTGCTCATCAGGGCGGTGAGCCCGGCCTCGCCGAGCGAAGGATCGGGGTCGCCGTCGGTGGCGGCGCGCTCCACGTGCGCGGCCAGGCGGGCGTGCGCGGCAGCCGCCGCCGCCCGGGTGTCGGCCGGCGCATCGGCCGGGATGCCCGCGGCCAGCCCGCGGATGCCGCCGAGCAGGGCGGTGGCCACCGGCGAACTCAGCCGGTCGAGTGCGGCCACGGCGCAGTCCACGGCCCGCGGCCACCCCGCGAGATGCTCAAGCCGGGCCCGGTCACGTTCGGAGGCCGGAGCGTAGTCGCGGTCGTAGCAGGCCAGGTCGAGACCATCCAGGTGCGGCAGCGGGCTGCGTCGGTGCAACTCCAGGTCGCCGAAGGCGACCCGGGCGCGCTGCTCGAACGCCGCCAGGTGCGCCTCGTCATGCGGATCATCCAGCGGCCCGCTGGCGGCGGCCTCGGACAGCCTGCGCAGGCCCTGGCGCACGCCGTCCGGCGACAGATCCTGGATGGTCCCGTCGTACTCGTGCCGTCCGCTGTACTCGCGCACCTCAGCAACGTCGAGGTCGCACACGGCCCGCAACCGCGGGGGGAGGTCGTCCATGACCCCGACGTTACCGGGCGGCACCCGCCGCGCGCGGATCGGCCGGAATCGCCGGGCCGGTCAGAGTCCCGGCCCGGTCAGAGTCCCGGGCCGGCCAGAGTCCCGGCCCGGTCAGAGTCCTTGCCCGGGCTTGCCCTCGCCCGCCTTGATCGCGTCAACAGTGAGCGCGCTGCCGAGGTTGCTCGGCACTTTCGCCGAGCAGGTCGTCGCCGTGAAGCTGACATACACCGCCGAGTACTGGTTCGGCGGGAAGAGCCGCAGCCAGTGCGCGGCCACCGGGTGGCACACGGACGCGCTGTAGTTCAGGGCATCCACGACTTGCAAGGTGGCGTGCGCAGTCCCGCCGGGCGCGAGGGTCACGGGAGCCGCGGCCACCGCCGGGTTCCTGCTGGCGGGGCTGCCGATCTGGCTGCCGGCCGGGCTGGTCACGAACGAGATACCCGGGTAGCCGTCGAGGGTGCAGGAACTGCCGGAGACGTTGGTGAAGTTAAGCGGGTAATACGTGCTCCCCGCCGCGGCGCCGCCGCCACTGGCGACGATCGTGACCTTGAGGTCGGACGCGGCGCACGCGCTCCGCGCGGCCGCGCTGCTCGGCGCGGCGGAACTGGCCTGGCTGGCGGCGTCGCTGGCCACAGGGGACACGACCGGGGCCGAGTGCCCGCCAGTGCCCGCCGATGACGTCTGCCCACTGGACGTGCTCTGGACGGATCCGCACGCGGCGGCCAGCGCGGCGCCGCAGACGAGAGCTGCCGCCGCGATTGCCTGGCGGGCCGGGTGGGCCGATGGTGTCATGGACGTGCCCCTTTGTTGTGGCGGAGTCCCTGCTCTGGGGATCCCATGCTGGTTCTACGACTCTTACGACGCGCTGCCGGGCGCGGTGGTTGCTGCTGTCGGTAATCGGGTGCGTGCTCTGCGTGGATCAGCTGCCCGTCAGGAATGGATAGCCCGGAATGCCCCGTCCCTGCCTATTACGACTGCGCCGGGTGCCTGCCGGTTGTGCCCGGCTTCGTCGTGGCCTGCCGCGATACCGTCGGCAGTGTCCAGCCAGGTCGCCGGCCGGACCGCCCGCCGGACCGGCAGCGCGCCGGTGTCACCTCCAAGGAGTGCGCATGGTGCCCCAGGGATCGTCGTTCACCACCCGGCCGCAGCTGGCCGGCACCTTCGGCATGGTGGCGTCCACGCACTGGCTCGCCTCGGCCGCGGGGCTGGCCGTGCTTGAGGCGGGCGGCAATGCGTTCGACGCCGCCGTCGCCGCCGGGCTGGTGCTCCAGGTGGTCGAGCCGCACCTGAACGGGCCCGGCGGGGAGGTCCCGGTGATCGGCTACGACGCCGCGCAGGCGCAGGTGTTCGTGCTCGACGGCCAGGGGCCCGCGCCGCAGGGCGCCACCCTCGCGGCGTTCGGCGCGCTCGGCCTCGACCTGGTCCCCGGCGACGGGCTGCTCGCTCCCTGCGTGCCGGCCGCCTTCGGGACCTGGATGCTGCTGCTGCAGCGCTACGGCCGGCTCGGCCTCCGGGACGTCATGCAGTATGCGATCGGCTACGCCCGGGACGGCTACCCGATGCTGCCCGGCGCGAGCGCCGGTATCGCCTCGGTGGCCGGTTTGTTCCGTGATCACTGGCCGAGCTCAGCCGAGATCTACCTTGCTGATGGGGTGCCCAGCCCGGGTTCTCGTTTTGCTAATCCTGTTCTTGCTGCTGCCTACCAGCGCATCCTCGATGAGGCAGAGGCAGTGGGCAGCGCCCGGGACGGCCAGATCGAGGCGGCCAGGCGCGCGTTCTACGACGGCTTCGTGGCCGAGGCGATCACCGCGTACACCCAGCGAGCCGAGGTCATGGATGTCACGGGGGAGCGGCACCGCGCGCTGCTCACCGGGGCGGACCTGGCCGGCTGGCGGGCGTCGGCCGAAACGCCCGTGATCTTCGACTACGCAGGCCTGACCGTGTGCAAGACCGGCCCGTGGGGTCAGGGCCTGGTGTTCCTGCAGCAACTGGCGCTGCTCGCCGGGTCCGGCGTCGAGGCGATGGAACCGGGTAGCGCCGAGTTCATGCACACCGTGGTGGAGTGCGCGAAGCTGGCTTTCGCCGACCGGGAGGCCTGGTACGGGGACCCGCGGTTCGGTGAGGTGCCGCTCGCGGGCCTGCTGTCGGCGGAGTACGCGGCGCAGCGCCGGGCGCTGGTCGGCGCGGAAGCATCCGGGGACCTTGTCCCAGGTGCACCGGGCGGGATGGCGCCCCGGCTGCCCGGCTACGCGACCGGGGACGTCCAGATACCGTACGGGGCCGGTTCGGGGGAGCCGACCATGGCGGACACCGGGGCCGGCGCCAGCGCGCGCCCGGTGACGGGCCTGCGCGGCCCGGGCGACACCTGCCACCTGGATGTCGCCGATCGGTTCGGCAACGTCGTGACCGCGACGCCCAGCGGCGGCTGGCTGCAGAGTTCGCCCGTCATCCCCGGGCTCGGGTTCTGCCTGGGCACCCGGGCGCAGATGTTCACCCTCACCCCGGGGCTGCCCAACACGCTGGCGCCGGGCAAGCGGCCGCGGACCACGCTGTCGCCGAGCCTGGCCCTGCGCGACGGGGAGCCATACCTGGCGTTCGGCACTCCGGGCGGGGATCAGCAGGACCAGTGGACGCTGGCTTTCTTCCTCAACCACGTGCTCTTCGGGATGAACCTGCAGGAGGCCATCGACGCGCCGGCGTTCCACACCAGCCATTTCCCCTCGTCGTTCTACCCGCGGGAGTCCTGGCCGCGGGCCGTCGACGTGGAGGAGCGGGCGGGGGCCACCGTGATCGCGGGACTGCGCGCCAGGGGGCACGATGTGACGGTCCGGCCGCCATGGTCGCTGGGCCGGATCAGCGCCGTCGCCCGCGACCGGGGGTTCCTGTACGCGGCGGCGAACCCCCGGGGCATGCAGGGCTACGCCGTCGGCCGGTAACCCCCCGGCGGCGTCCCGCCCGGCCTAGCGGCCCAGCCCGCGGTCAGGTCTGGGGCGGGGCTAGGCCCAGCCGCCCAGTCCCTCCCCGCTGGGGCGTCGTCGCCGGGCGGGTAGGGGTAGTGGCTCGATCCTTCGGGCGGGTCGGCCATGTGGTCAGGGAAGCGGCCAGAGTTCGCGGGGGGGACCACGGTGCTGGCCGGGAAGCCGGCGGTGGCGGCCGGGTCACTACCTGCCCCGACCGGGAAGCCGCCATCGTCGGCCGCGGCTCCCGCGTCCTGGGAGACGGCCACGGAGCAGCGGCCGAGCGCCAGCGCGGCGAAGAACACGATCACGACGCCAAGTCCGGTGAAGAAGCCGAGTTCCTCGAGTACTCGCCGGGTGACGGAAATCCCGGCTGGCGCCCCGGGGACACCCAGATGCGGCCACAGCCTGTTCACTTCCCGGCCGACGACGAACCAGCCGCCGCCGAGCGCGGCGAGGATCGCGCCGCCACCCGCGATCAGCCTTGAGGCGCTCAGCGTGACGAGCACGCCGCCGAGTACGACTGCGGCGCCCGGCAAGATCTCCAGCCAGAGCCGGGCCAGCGTGAAGTGCCAGGCCGTGTTCGGGGGGGTGTAGGCGTAATGGAGATAGGGACCGACGAAGGGAATCAGCCCGCCCCACGCGCCGAGCAGGATCAGCATCACGCCGCTGAAGGCGCCGCGGCTCCTCGGTATCCCTGACATCCCAGCCATTCAGCTCACTTCCTCTGCGGCCGGTTCAGCCGGTGAGGCCTGCGGCCGGTCTGGTCCTTGCTCGTCGCTGTTGCCGCCACCGAGTGCCTCGGTCCTGACGTTCATCACCGCGGCGAGGTGTCGAAGTCCATTGAACCTGCCGAAGATAACGAAGACAGGGCCATTCCGGCGAGCAGGCCCGATTCCGCACTGCCTGTGAAGCGCTTTATGCACCCATGCGGTTACACCCGGGACGCACCCGTGGCCAGGCGGGGCTCACACGGGCAGGGCCAGCGCACCGACCGTGATGGCGGCGATCGCCGCCATCACGCGCAGCCAGTCGGCGGCCAGGCCGGCCCCGGCGGAGGGGAGCAGGGCGGCACCGACAGCCAGCACCAGCAGCCCGAGCCCAGCGACGAGCACCGGAAGCTGACCGCGGAGCACGCCGGGCGGGGCGGCCGACTCGGCCAGGTGCGTCGCGAGCAGGTAGCCAATGAGCGCGGCGCCGAGCAGCCCGGTGTGCCAGGGCCGTGACCGGTGCAAGGCCTCCAAGGAGAGCGCGCCGATCACGGCACCCTCCGCCCAGGGCACCCGCCGCAGCGTGTCCAGGGCCCAGTGCCATATCCGCACCTGCAGTCGCTCGAAGACGCGGCTGCCGTCCGGGGCCGCCAGCCCTGTAGCGGCGAGCCGGGCCGCCCCGGCCGCGACGCAGCAGGCCGCCAGGACTGCGATGGCCAGGCCGAGCCGGCCGGCGGACCGGACCGGGTAGGCCGCCCAGGCCACGCAGGCCGTGCCGAGCACCGCCGCCGCCACCATGGGCCGCAGCGGTGCGCCGCGCCAGGCGGACCAGCCAGCCATCGTTGGCGCGTCACCTGGGTTCATGGGCATATCACCGGCCCTCGTCGGCAGGTCACCTGCCCTCATCGGCCGGTCATCTGCCGTCATCGGCGGGTCACCACGGGACGCCGCGCGTATGGTGCCAGCGGCAGGTCGAGGCTCTGCTCTCCGTCCCAGTGCACCACCGGGATGCCCAGTTCGCGCAGGGAGAACCTGATCGCCTCCTGTTCCATGCGCCATATCCGGCGGGCCAGCCGGCCGATGCGGGCCCGGCCAGCGCCCGGCTCGGCGGTGAGGACGTCAACGATAAGCACCGCGAAGCCACGTTCCCGCATGTCCCGCAGCGTCTCGACCAGCCTGCGGTCGAGCAGCGCGCTGAAGACCAGGATCAGCGCCCCGGGCGGCAGGGCGGCCCGGGGGAGCCGGCTGAACCCCGGGTCGGCCGACCAGTTGCCCTGATCGGCCAGCATCGCCTCGGCGATCCGGTAGAACTGCCGCTGGCCGAGGCCCGGGACCAGCCAGCGCATCTGGTACCGGTACGTGATGAGCCCCACCCGGTCCCTGGCGGCCAGGTAGGCGCGAGCCGCCGCGGCGGCGCCGCGCAGCGCGAGATCCGCCGCGCCGTGCCCGGGCTCACCGGCGTCCGGGGTGGCATCCACCAGGATGACCACGTCCTGGGAGCGCTCGGCCGCGAAGGTGTTCACCTGAAGGCGGCCGCGCCGGGTGGTGGCCGGCCAGTTGATGCTCCGCTGCCGGTCGCCCGGCACGTACTCACGGACACCGGCGAACTCGATGCCCTCGCCCGGTGCCCGGGCGGGATGCTCGCCGAGCCGGTTCGGCAGCCGGCTGAGCACCACCCTCGTCTGCTGCGCGGCCGGTCGTGGATAGCAGTCGAGCCGCGGCAGTGCCATCACGATGCTGCCCTCCGCGAGCCGCCAGCGGTCGCGCAGGATGATCTCCAGCGTGCCCACGTGATGGCGGCCCCAGCGGGTCACCGCGAACGGCAGCCGGACCGTGCTGCCTGCTCCGCGGCCGGGAGCCTGGCCGCCCGGTCCCGGCAGCGGCAGGATCGCCCGCGCGGGGTGCAACCGGGCCTGCACGGTGTGCTCGCCCTGTCCCTCGATGGTCACGTCCACCACGGACCGCTCGCCCTCCACGGTCTTGGATGCGGTGAGCGCTACGGTCACCTGGAGTTGCTGGGGCCGCTCGCGCCGCCAGGTAGCCAGCAGCAGCACCGCCGGGGCCGCCACGCCGGCGAATTCAGCGCGCCCGGTGATGATCGCGATTACCAGGCCGGCCAGGGCCAGGGTAAGGACCCGGCGGGCATGACCTGACATACCCCAGCGCAGTGCGCTCCGCGGGGTGCGACCCACCGGAACCCCGTGTTGCGCCGGCCCGGGGTGGTGACCCCCCGGAACCCGTTGTTCGGGAGCCAGCATTGCGTTGCCGTTCGGTAGCGGTTCGTTCTTGGTCAGGTATGGGCGCCGGCCGCAGGCCTGGTCCGTGGCGTGGGCACGGTGCCGAGCAGCCCGGCAACCACGTCGTCGGGGCTGACCTGGCGCACCCATAGTTCCGGGCGGAGGGTGACCCGGTGCGCCAGGGCGGGCACGGCTATCTGCTTGATGTCGTCGGGGGTCACGTAGTCCCGCAGGTGCAGCAGGGCCTGGCCGCGGGCCAGCTGTACCAGCGCGAGGGCGCCCCGGGGGCTGGCGCCCACCTGGATCTGCCGGTGGCCCCTGGTCGCCCGGACCAGGGACACTGCGTAGTCCAGGAGGTCCGGGGCGACCTCCACATCTTCCAGTGAGGTCCGCATGGTGAGTAGTTCCGGGGTATCGGTGACCTGTTCCAGCGCCGCGTTCTCCACCCGCCGGTCCAGCCTCCGCTGGAGCATCGCCGCCTCGTCGGCCGCCTGCAGGTAGCCGAGCCGCAGCCGCAGCAGGAAGCGGTCGAGCTGGGCCTCCGGCAGCTCATAGGTGCCCTCGTACTCGATCGGGTTGTCGGTTGCGAGCACCACGAAGGGCTGGGGCAGCTTCCTGGTCTGCCCGTCCATGCTCACCTGCCCCTCGCCCATCGCCTCAAGCAGGGCCGCTTGCGTTTTCGGTGGCGTCCGGTTGATCTCGTCAGCGAGCAGCAGCTGGGTGAAGACCGGGCCGGGGCGGAACGTCATCTCCCCGGTCCGCTGGTCGTACATCGGCGCGCCGACCACGTCGGAGGGCAGCAGGTCCGGCGTGAACTGGATGCGGGTGAAGTCCAGCCCCAGCACCTGCGCGAACGACCGGGCGATCAGCGTCTTGCCCAGCCCCGGCAGGTCCTCGATCAGGATGTGGCCGCCGGCCAGGATGCCGATGAGCACCAGTTCGAGGGCCCGCCGGTTGCCGACGACTGCCCGCTCGACCTCTTCCAGGATGCGGGCACACCGCGCGGCCGTCTGCCGCGGTGTAGGAGTCGTGTCGGTCACAGATGCTCCAGTCGGTCGATGAGGCGGATCAGCGTCCGCTCCGGGATTCCGGGCTCGCCGCGCTGCCCCGGCTCGCCGCGCTGCCCCGGTTGGTCGCGCTGCCCCGGCTCGCCGCGCTGCCCTGGTTGGTCGCGCTGCCCTGGTTGGCCGCGCTGCCCTGGTTGGCCGCGCCGCCCCGGCTCGCCCGGATCGGCTGCCGCGGCGGGCCGGCCGGCCGGGTCAATCCAGTGCCACAGGTCGCCGTCAGGTGCTCCAATGTCAGGCGCAGGCCGGCGTTGTAGGCGGCCATGGACTGCGTCCCTTCCGCCACCCTCGCGCGCTTGCGCCAGTAGTCGCCGGACGACGCGAAGGATGACCCTGAGGCCGGACCGGGCTCAGCGGTATCCAGGAAGGGTGCGGGCTCCGCGGCCGGGACGAGACGAGGCAGGATGGCACATCCCGCGGCCGCCACGACGATCACCACCACCGCCATGGCGGCGGGCCCGGCCAGGGCGTAGCCCGCCGCGCCCGCTGCGGCCGCCAGCCCGGCCGCGATGGTGAGCTCCGGGACGGCGAAGAGCCACTCCCAGGTGCCCGGCCGACCCTGGCTGACCGTGGGAGCTGACTGGCCGGTCATCGGCGGTCACCCGTCCCGGCCTGGGGCTGCACCAGGTCATCGGCCAGCTCGCGCAGCGCTTCTCGGGCCGCGTCACGCTGCTCCGTGCCCAGCTGGTGGCTGGAGAACCGTGCCTCATAGAAGAGCCCGGTCAGCCGGGCTGCGGCCGAGCCGCGGACCAGGCCGGCGCGGGCTGCCCGGGCCAGGAGCTCATCAGGGGTGTCGGCTGCGTCCCGCACCGCGCCCGCACGGCCCAGGCTCTGTTCCATGGACAGGTAGCAGGCGATGATCGCGGCCCGGGCCTCGCCGAAGGCGCGCAGCGCGCTGCTGCCGGACTCGACGGCGTCGCGCAACCCAGCTCGCTGGGCGTCGGCATCAGGCACCACCTCCGGATAGCTGGCGGCGGCTGCGGCGGAGGCCTGCCGCCGCCGCAGCAGGACAGCGCAGGCCGCGGTCCCGGTGATCAGGGCGATGATGAGCAGGGCGTAGAGCACTCCTGACAGGGGAATGTGGATGGCCACCGACCCGTGCGGCGCCGGGCGGGCCGAGGGCAACCGGGGCCGTAACGTGGGCCGGGAACCGCCGGGCAACCTCTGCAGGCGGGGATGGGTCCGCAGCGGTGCAGCGACCAGCAGGGTCAAGGGGATCACGATGAGGCCGGTGATCAGCACAGGCCGCAGCACGATGCGCAGCCGCGCGGCCAGCACGGCCTCGGCGGGGGCCCTGCGGCCCCTGATGAGCAGCGCGACGAGCAGCCCGGCGAGGACCGCCTCGAGCATCACCCCGACGACGATGCCATCACCCTGATAGGGACCGGCCTGGTCGTGCAGCCGGATGTGGCCCCGCAGGCCGGCCAGCACCAGGGCCATCAGCAGGGCGGCCAGCACGATCCGGGTCGCCCGGGCCTGCCCCGCAGCGCCGACGGAGCCTGCAGGCCCCGGCCGAGCGCCCGCTTGCTCCCTGCCGGTCATGAGGTCCGCTCCTTCAGCCGGGCGTGGCTAGGCCGGCCTGGTAGGCGAGGATGACCAGGTGGACGCGGTCGCGGGCGCTGAGCTTGGTGAGCAGGTGGCCCACGTGCGTCTTGGTGGTGGCCGGGCTGATGCTCAGCTCGGTGGCGATCTCGGCGTTGGACAGGCCGCTGGCGATCAGCCCGAGGACCTCCCGCTCGCGCGCCGTGATGGCGCGCAGGTCGGGCTGCCCGGGCCGGGCGGGCGCCGCCGTCATGGGCTTGCGGGCGAACTCCTCGACCAGGCGCCGGGTGACGCTCGGGGCGAGCAGCGCGTCGCCATCGGCGATCACCCGGATGGCGGTGAGGAGTTCACTCGGCAGCGTGCTCTTGAGCAGGAAGCCACTGGCCCCGGCGCGCAACGCTGAGTAGACGTACTCATCCAGGTCGAAAGTGGTGAGGATGAGCACGCGCACGCCAGCGGTCGCGGCTGATCCAGTGATCCGGCGGGTGGCCTCGATGCCGTCCATGACCGGCATGCGGACGTCCATGAGGACGACGTCGGGCTGGGTGCGGCGGGCCTCCTCCACGGCATCGGCCCCGGTGCTGGCCTCGCCTACCACCGAGAATCCGGGCGTGGCCGCGACGATGCCGCGGAACCCCGCACGGACCAGGGCCTGGTCGTCGGCGACCACCACCCGGAGCGTCACGGCGCGCCGCTGGCGAGCGGAAGGCGCGCGGTCACCATGAATCCCTCATCCGGCAACAGCGCCGCACTGAACTCACCCCCGCACAGGCTGACCCGTTCCCGCATGCCGACGATGCCATGGCCCGCGCTCATGATCAGCGGAGCACCGTTGCGGCCGCTGGCCCCGGCCCGCGCGCGGGCGCACGGACCCGGATCGGTGATCTCGACCGACAGGTCATCGGTGCCGTAGCCGATGACGACATGGCAGGTGCTCGCCCCGGAATGCTTGACCACGTTGGTCAGCGCCTCCTGCACGATGCGGTACGCCGATAGGTCGATCCCGGCCGGGACGTCCCGCACCGCACCGGTCCGCTCGACTGCCACCTCAACGCCGGCCCCGGCGGTCCTCGCCACCAGCCGGTCCAGGTCAGCCAGCCCGGGGGCCGGCGCAAGCGGAGCCCCGGTGCCCGACCGGCCGTCCCCCGCCGCCTTGACATCGGGTCGGCGGGTGCCGCCGCCTGCCGCGCCGATGTCATCACCAGACCGGCCAGACCGGCCAGACCGGCCCGACTGGCTAGACCGGCTAGACCGGCTAGACCGGCCTGCCGGGCCGCCGTCGCTGGCGTCCCCGCCCCGCTCCGCCGCCTGGCGCAGGACGCCAAGGAGCCGCTGCATGTCGCTCAGCGCCTCACGGCTCACCGTCTGGATGGCGCCCAGCGCGGCCCGTGCCTCGCCAGGCTGGCTGTCGAAGACGTATTCGCCGAAGCCGGCCTGGACCGCTACCACGGTCATGCTGTGCGCTACCACGTCGTGCAACTCCCTCGCGATCCGGAGCCGCTCCTCGGTGACCGCCGTGCTGGCGGCCTGGTCCCACAGGTGCGCCGCATAGGCCCGCCGCTGCCGTACCGCATAACCGACCATCCAGGAGATGATCATCACCAGCCCGGCGACGACCAAGTTGCCCGCGCCCTCCCCGGCGCGCTGCCAGACCAGGCCCTGGACCGCCAGCACCGCGAGCACGGCGGCGAGCGCGGCAATCCCGGCCGCGCGCCGGTAGGTGGCGGCCACCAGGTAAAGCACCGCCACCAGCGGGACGAACGCGCCCCGGATGAGCTGGCCGTCGGCGAACAGGAAAACGACGCAGGCCAGCAGGAGAAGGCCGAGCGCACGCACCGGGTTGCGGCGCCTGATGGCGACCGGGATGGCCAGGCAGATCGCCAGCACCGGAGGCAGCCACAGCTTCGCGTGCCAGCCCTGGAACGGGAACGTATAGATACCGGTGCCGGTGTCCAGGAGCCCGAACGTGATTATTACGCACCAGACTGCCAGTGAGTAGTCCAGCGCGACCCAGTGACCTGGCCGGATCCGCATGGTCAGGGGCGGCCCGTGGGCAGTCGGCGGCTGGCGGGGCCGGGCGGGCATCGCGCGTGACGCCACGGGCGCTGTGCGGGACTCTGCGCTCACGTGGTCACGGTAACCCGCCCGGACCGTGCCTGCGTCATCCCCGGGTCGTAGGATCCGGGGCGGACCGCGGGTCGCGGCGGAGGCCAAATGGTGCTCAGGAGGGACTGGAAAGCAGTCCTCAGGGATGATGACGGCGGCCCGGCCGACCGGGATCCTTGGATGACTCCACAGGAAGGCGAGGCCAGAATACCGTGACCGCTCGACTACCGTTGCGCTCCGGGCCGGCGCCCGGAGTGCCGGACTCCACCGCCGTCATCGAGGCGGCGGCGCTCACCAAGCGGTATCCGGCCGGGGTGACCGCACTGGACGGCCTGACCGTGACCGTCGGGCCCGGCATCACCGGGCTGGTCGGCGCGAACGGCGCCGGCAAGTCCACGTTAATAAAGATCCTGCTCGGCCTACTGCCCGTCACCAGCGGGCGGGCGGCCGTGCTCGGCCATGACTGCGCCAGTGATGGGGAGCAGATCAGGATGCTGACCGGCTACATGCCGGAACATGACTGCCTTCCGCCGGATGTCACCGCGACCGAGTTCGTCACGCACCTCGGCCGGATGTCCGGGCTGCCGCCGACCGCGGCCAAGGAGCGGGCCGCCGAGTCGCTGCGCCATGTCGGCTTGTACGAGGAGCGCTACCGGCAGATCGGCACCTACTCGACCGGCATGAAACAGCGGGTGAAGCTGGCCCAGGCCCTGGTCGGGGACCCGCGGCTGATGCTGCTCGACGAGCCGACCATCGGGCTCGATCCGGCCGGGCGGTCCTCGATGCTCGACCTGATCAGCCGGATCGGCGCGGAGTTCGGTATTTCCATCGTCGTGTCCTCGCACCTGCTCGGGGAGATCGAGCAGATCTGCGACCACCTGGTGGCCATTGACGGGGGCCGGCTGCTCCGCTCCGACAGCATGACCAGCTTCACCCAGGTGAGCCAGGTGCTGCTGATCGAGGTCGATGAGGGCATCGGGGAGCTGCAGGCGGAACTCGCCGAGCGGGGGCTGCGACCGCAGCGCAGCGACCGGGCGCTGCTCGTCCAGATCGAGACGGACGCCACCTACGACGCGGTCCGTGACGCGATCGCGGACCTCGGCCTGCCGCTGAACCGCCTGGAACAGCGCAGGCGCCACGTGGAAGAGCTCTTCCACGACAACGGGAACGAGGGAGGAGGCACGCCGTGACCGCTGACACTGGTACCGCGGGGGCCGGCCACGGTGGCGTCATCCACGACATCGGCTACCGGCGCTACGAGGGCCCGCGGCTGGGCCGCGCGGCGATCATCAGAGCACTCTGCTGGCACAGCCTGCGGTCCGCCTTCGGCATCGGCCGCGGCGCCAAGGCCAAGATCGTGCCGGTCATCACCTTCGTCATCATGTGCTTGCCCGCGGTGGCCAACGCGGTGGGGGTGGCCCAGGGCAACCCGCGCTCGATCCCTTACGACACGTACATTTTCCAGCTGCGGGTCATCGTAATGATCATCTTCGTCGCCGCCCTGGCCCCCGAGCTTGTCTCCCGCGACCTGCGCAGCCACGTCCTGCCGCTGTATTTCTCACGGCCGCTGCGCCGCCTGGACTACCCGTTCGCGAAGCTGGCCGCGTTCATCCTGGCCTGCCTGGCGATGATCGAGATTCCGCTGCTGTTCCTCTACCTGGGTACGATCACCCAGGCGCACGGTGGCTCCGCCATCTGGCACGAGACGAAGGCGCTCATCCCTGGCCTGCTGGTCGGTCTCATGTGGGCCGTGTTGCTGGCCGCCATCGGGCTCTTCCTCGCCTCGCTGAGCGGACGCCGCGCCTATTCAACGGGCGCTATCGCCATCTTCTTCTTCCTGACCTGGATTCTCGCCGGGATCCTGGACAAAGTGAGCACCGGCGGCCAGGGCCACCCGTTCCGGGGCGTGGGCGGGCAGGCGGCTACGACCGGGGCGCAGCTATCTGGCCTGGCCAGCCCGTTCACCGTGCTGGACGGCGTGCGGCAGTGGCTCGGCGGCACCTCGCCGGGACCGATACCCCCGCCGGGTAACTACGGGCCCCTCTACGGGGCGATGCTGCTCCTGCTCCTGGCCGCAGCGCTGACCGGGCTGGCGGTCCGGTACCGGAAAGCAGGTGTCGCGTGAGCGAGCCGAAGGGGCGCGGCGCCGCCTGGACTGACGCGCCAAAGGGGCGCGGTGCCGCCTGGACTGAGGAGCGAGGAACGAGCGACGAGGGAAGGCGGCGCCTCAAAAGCGCCCCGGAGGCGCATAGCAAGCAGGGCACGAGCGACGAGGGACGAGGGAAGGCGGCGCAGTGAAGCGGGAATGGGGAGGCGGGCGGGGCCCCGGAGGCGAGCGGGGAGACACGGCATGAGCGCGATCGAGTTGCGGAACGTTTCGCGGTGGTATGGCAACGTCGTCGCGATCAACGACATAACGATGACCATCAGCCAAGGTGTCACCGGCCTGCTTGGCCCCAACGGTGCTGGGAAATCCACCCTGCTGCACCTGATCGCCGGGTTCCTGGAGCCGTCCAGGGGCGAACTGACCGTCGGCGGAGCGGCGAGCTGGCGGAACCCGGACATCTACCGGGTTCTCGGCCTGGTGCCGGAGCGGGATTCCGTCTACGCGTTCCTGACCGGCCAGGAGTTCGTCCGGGCCACCGCCCGGCTGCACAAGCTGCCTGACCCCGACGCGGCCGCGCAGCGCGCCATCGGGATCGTGGAGATGACCGGCGCGCAGGACCGGAGGATCTCGACCTACTCCAAGGGCATGCGCCAGCGGATCAAGGTGGCCGCGGCCCTGGTGCACGATCCGCAGGTGATCCTGCTGGACGAGCCGTTCAACGGGATGGACCCGCGGCAGCGCCTGCACATGATGGACCTGCTCGAGGGGCTCGCCGACCAGGGCCGCACCATCCTGTTCAGCTCGCACATCCTGGAGGAGGTGGAACGGCTGTCCGGCACCATCCAGGTGATCGTGTCCGGGCGGCTGGCCGCGTCCGGCGACTTCCGGGCCATCAGGCGGCTGATGACGAGCCGGCCACACGTTTTCCTCGTCCGCACCTCGGATGACCGGCGGCTCGGTGCCACCCTGATCGGCCGTCCCGCGGTGACCGGGGTGGAGGTGACCGGCCGGGGCCTGCAGGTGCGGGCGTCCGACTACGGTGCCTTCAGCCGGGAGCTCGCCACGCTCACCCGGCAAGAGGGCATCCGGCTCCGCGAACTGCTGCCCGAGGATGAATCGCTGGAGAGCGTGTTCGCCTACCTCGTGGAGTCCTGACGGGGCCCGGCCCGCTGTCTGCCTAGAACCCAGGAAAGAGACGATTGTGATGTTTGGTGTGCAGAGCAGGGTCGTCGCGTCGATCACGCTGCGCGCGACGATGGGCCGCAAGCGGGTATTCCTGTTCGCGATCCCGCCGCTGATCCTGGTGCTGGTCACCGTCCTGCTGAAGCTTGCACACCCACCGGCGACGGACTGGCCGAGCCACATACTGGGCGACTTCGGCTTCTCCGTGGTGCTCCCGCTCACCGCGCTGATCATCGGCACCAGCGTGCTCGGGGCGGAGATCGACGACGGCAGCGTCATTCACCTGCTCGCCACGCCGGTGCGCCGCTCGACGGTGATCGTGAGCAAGTTCGTGGTGGCGGCCTTCCTGACGATGATCTTCGTTGCGATACCCGAGCTGATCGCGGGACTGATCGCCACCGGGGGCGCCACCAAGCTAGCTGTCGGCCTGTTCGTCGGCGCGCTGGTCGGGTCGGT